>Ga0114977_10001781_pt1 | contig 14139 bp, 15 predicted proteins | sample S_130805_MF_Meta_FD_87026 | JGI IMG/M metagenome (GOLD analysis project Ga0114977, IMG submission 87026) | Freshwater microbial communities from Lake Simoncouche, Canada to study carbon cycling - S_130805_MF_MetaG | ecosystem: Environmental > Aquatic > Freshwater > Lake | place: Lake...
AATTCTCGCAGGCTTTAGGCTTACCCCATGACATCCCGGCTTCGCATTACACGCGATTGGGCCACAGCTTTGGGTTTCGCTGCACTGGGATTAGCGCTTCGATTATGGAATCTGGGAAGCCCTAAGGGAAAAATCTTTGATGAAGTTTATTATGCGACGAATGCGCATTCACTGCTTTTAAATGGCGTCGAGGTGAATGCAAAAACTGGCCAGAGTGAATTCATAGTTCATCCACCTACCGGAAAGTGGTTAATAGCTGGTGGCATAAAGTTATTTGGTTACAACGAATTCGGTTGGCGGTTTTCAGCGGCCCTAGTTGGTTCAATCTCAATTGTGCTGATGTATTTCACCGCAAAAGCACTTTTTAATAAGCCTTCCTTAAGTTCCTTCGCAGCCTCACTAATTCTTTTAGATGGTCTTCACCTGGTGCATTCACGAGTGGCACTTTTAGATATCTTCTTACTTTTATTCATTCAAATAGCGGTCTTAGCATTTCTGCATAACAAGTATTGGATTGCTTCAATCGCTTTGGGCCTTGCAATTTCAACCAAGTGGAGTGGGCTCTGTCTTTTAATAGCTCTAGCGCTCTTTGCCTTACTTTCGGATTACCGCAGATTTAAGTACTTAGGTTCCAGTACTTCATTGCGAAGCGTAATCGAAAGTAAATTGGCCTTAAGATTTCTGCAATTTGGCGTTCTTCCGATTGTTACATACATCGCAACTTGGGCTGGTTGGTTTGCAAGTAAAACTGGTTGGGATCGAAATTGGTCACCAAGCGTTCTTAAATCTTTCTGGCATTACCACTCTGAAATTTTAAACTTTCATGCACATCTAACTGAGTCACATCCATATGAAGCTAATCCCTGGAGTTGGTTGATCCAAGGTCGGCCAACATCTCTCTTCTATGCGACACCAAAAAATTGTGGTGCATCTAGTTGCGCCCAGGAAGTTATAGCTCTTGGAACCCCAATTCTTTGGTGGACTGCAACTTTTACTCTTGCTATCACGATTGGATATTGGATTAGCAAACGTGAATGGCAGGCTGAAATTCTTGTAGTAATTGTTGCCGCTAGTTATTTGCCATGGTTTGCATTCCAACAGCGCACAATGTTTAGTTTTTATGCGATTGCTTTTGAACCATTTTTGTTATTAACAATTGTTTATGTCTTCGACAAGATTCCACGAAACCAGCGACAGCTAACCTTTATATTCGGTGCGATTATTCTGGCAAATTTTCTCTACTTTTTACCGCTCTATCTTGGAACACCAATCTCATACAACTCATGGCATGACCATATGTGGCTGCCCAGCTGGATTTAACTATTCGTTAACTGCGTCAAATCTCTTAGTTGCCGCGTTCTCTTCAAGTTCTTGATCGAACAAATCATCACGTGATGGCAAGATTGATTCATCCTGTGCTTGTTGTGATGCACTCCAGGCGCCCGGAACAGTTAGATCTATAACGCGGTTTGTTGGAATTGCTTTTGCTGCAGTTACATACGTTGGCTTTGGAACACTTGTTGGTTGCCACGTCGGACCATCTTTAGGAATTACTACAACTCCTGCAGTATCAATTCTCTCGATTAATGGAATCCAATGTTCCTTATTCTCTTCAACAAAATCAATTCGCGATGAGAAAGTTACCCGTTCAATTGGTTCGGTGATAACTGTTGCAGATGAAATTTTTTGGAAAGCATTAATACGACGTTGCTTGAGTTGTGCTGCAACAATCTGTCGACGCACATGAACGACATAAATTGCGAGCGCTGTTGTTGGTATAGCCAAAATTAAAGTTGAAATTATTCCAACCGCGCATAGTGCACCGATAATTAAAAATGAAAAAGTTAGTGAACTAAAAATAATTCTACGATTAGCAATTTGATTCTGTTTCTTAAAATTATCTGTTGCGTTCTGGGCGGGATTTACCGATGCAGTTTCACCGACAACTCGCATCGCGCTCTTATATCTTTCGGCAGATTTTCCCGAAGCTTCATCGTGGCTTGTTATCCATTTTGGCAAAAAGTAGGCCGCCCACATCCCGAGGATGATTAGGTAGATAAAACCGGACGCCATGGAGTAGAACGATAATTCTAGGCGGGGTAAATCTCGGGGATTTAGGCGGTATGTCTTTATTAAAAGGTATTACTTAATTCTTGGATTTTCTTTTACATAGGTTGCATGATCTCGCCATGCCCCATCAATGTGTAAATATCTAGAGCGCATTCCCTCAAAAATATAGCCCGATTTTTCAGCTACCCGCTTGGAAGCTTCATTCTCTGGCCGCAAATTAATTTCAATTCTATGCAGCGCTAAATCGTTTAAGCCGAAATTGGTAAGCAATGAGACGGCCTTGGTTGTGAACCCTCGATTGGCATATCGCTGGTCTATCCAATAACCAATATGGGCACCGCGCATTGCTCCAAAAACGATACCGCCCAAAGTTATCTGGCCAATAAATTTTTCACTGCCATTTTCCAACAGCCAGATCCCTAGTGAAATAGATCGAAGGCTCATTCCATCTTTACGATATTGAAGAACCATCCCCATAAATGATGGGAGTGGCAGGTGGGAATCTATTTCGGGGCGAGTTGCTTCCCAAGGTACAAGCCATTCTCTATTTTTCGCCCGGCAAGAATCCCATGCACTTTTATCTCGGAATCGAAGTGGGCGCAGCAAAATCTCGCCACTCTTAAGCTTTATTGGCCATTCACTCGTGGCGCCCAATTAATTTGAACTCCGCTCTAGCACCATTACATCAACAATCTCTCCGGATTTAATTCCGGCAGATTTTTCGGGAACAATAATCAAGGCATTTGCATCTGAAAGTGAAACTAAGTCGCTCTGCTCTTCCAGTGCGGTAACAACAACGCCATTCTCTGAACTCAGGATTGCTCTAACAAAACCGCTCTCGCCAGGGACTGCAGAGATTGAGCTCTTTAACTTTGCCTTTAATTGATTGCGAAAAATATTTGGCGCTCCCAACATCTTTCTAATCATTGGGCGTACAAAAATTTCCGCGGCAATACCTGCAACAACTGGATCGCCCGGAAGGGTAATAACTGGTGTTTGGTCTGGCCCGATTAGTCCAAAGTTATGCAATCCACTTTCACTCATCTTTGGTCGAACCGTTGTTATTTCGCCCATCTCTTTCAATACCGCAGTTATCAATTCAAAAGATTCATCGTGCCGTTCGCCGCTAATTACAATTAAATCGGCGCGGACCAATTGATCTTCGATTACCTCTTTTAATTGTTGGTGATTCTCCGGGATTGTGTGAACTCGAAAACCATTTGCACCCGCTTCGCGAACCGCAGTTGTGAGCATCCAAGAATTTGTTTCGAACTCATCTTCTGAGTTAGCTAAAACCTGACCAGGTTCTACTAAGTCATCGCCAGCAGAGATAACTACAACTCTGGGATGTGGCAGAGTCGGCAACCGATTTAAACCGATAGATGCCGCAAGACCGATCTGGGTAGAGCGAATTCGAGAACCACTTCGCAAAACTAGGCGTTCTCCTGCATAAATATCTGAAGCCAGAGTTGCACCATGTGCATCTAATAGCGGCATATCGAAAGGCGCGAGTGGTGCTGAAATTTCGAGTAACTTCGCAAGAAGCTCTTCGACGCTCGGCTGTTGTTCCATGACTAAACCCTACTTGTTAATTAGAGTATTTCCGTGGATATCAGTAACTCGAAAAAACAAGAATTACGAAAGCGTTTTCGCGCTGAACGATCACTCCGTGATTTATCTGAAACCTGGACACACATAATTAATTCTCAGGAATTTTCTGCAGCTAAAACGATTGCGAGTTACATCTCATATGGTGATGAGCCACAGACTAAAGATTTGAATTTAGCCATCTTAAAGAGTGGCAAGAATTTGCTACTTCCAAGGATGCTCAAAGATAAGAGTTTGGAATGGATTGCTTGGAATGGTGATGTTGCTACGTTAGTCAAAAGTGGAAAAATACTTGAACCAAAAGGCAATCCTATTTCTGGCACTGATATCGATATCGTGATTGTTCCAACTCTGCATGCAACACGCGAAGGTCACCGCTTAGGACAAGGTGGCGGATCTTACGATCGAGCTCTTGCTGATATTTCAGCTTGGCGCCTTGGACTTATCTATTCCGGTGAATTAACGGTAGAACCATTCCCAGTTGAGGCACATGACATGAAATTGGATGCCATTGCTACCCCAGATTTAATTGTTCGATTTACAAATTAATTTAGATCAGCAAGATGGCGTGCAATAACAACTCTCTGCACCTGATTAGTTCCTTCGTAAATTTGCGTTAACTTCGCATCGCGCATCATCCGTTCAACCGGATAATCAGAAACATACCCATAACCACCAAGTACTTGAACCGCATCGGTAGTGACTTTCATGGCTACATCAGTTGCAAAACATTTCGCCGCCGCCGAGAAGAAAGTTAAATCTTTCTCACCGCGCTCACTCTTAACAGCAGCCGCATAGGTTAGTTGTCTTGCCGCAGCAATATTCATTGCCATATCTGCCAACATAAATTGCACACCTTGAAAATCAAATATCTCTTTGCCGAATTGTTTTCGTTCGTGTGAATATTGTGTTGCAACTTCAAACGCTCCTTGCGCAATTCCAAGTGCCTGAGCAGCAATCGTAATTCTGGTGTGATCTAGAGTCTGCATTGCAAGTGCAAAGCCAGAACCTATTGCACCAATTCTGCGGTCATCAGAAATTGTTACGGAATCAAAATAGACTTCGCGAGTTGGTGATCCTCTAAATCCCATTTTCTTTTCATGCGCGCCAAATGAAACACCAATATCGCTTTTCTCAACGATAAATGCCGTAATGCCTTTTGCACCAAGTGCTGGGTCGGTTTGAGCTAAGACAGTATAGAAATCTGAGAAGCCAGCATTAGAAATCCATTTTTTGCTTCCGTTAATTACCCAATCGCTACCGCTTTTAGTTGCTCTGGTTTTCATCGCAGCTGCATCTGATCCGGCTTCAGATTCTGAGAGACAGTAAGAGAAGCCTTTTCCGGCAACTAGTTGTGGCAAATATTTATTTTTCTGGTCATCGCTGCCCGCAAGAATTAGCGGAAGTGAACCTAATTTATTTACTGCTGGGATAAGCGATGAAGCGGCGCATGCTCTTGCAACTTCTTCAATGATTATTACTGTCGCAAGTGCATCAGCACCTTGACCGCCGAACTTTGAATCAACATGAGCGGCAGCAAGATCTGCGGCTTGAAGTGCTTCATATGCCTCTTGCGGAAATCTTGAACTCTCATCAACATCTTTAGCGAATGGTGCGATTTTCTTGGTAGCCAGTGCGCGCACGCTTTCGCGCAGTGCGTCGTACTCTTCGCTGATTAACGGCTCCATGTGCTAATTAACTCAACTTTTCGGTGGTTCGTCTAGTCGCTGCAAACTCGCTAGATATTTATTGTATTTAGCTAAATCATCATCGGCGCCCATCGCGGCAGCGCGATCTTCAGCGCGATCAATTCGTTTAGTCTCCTTGCGATCTTCACGAACCCATTGAATAAAGGTTGCAACTAACGCAATCAAAATCGGAATTTCTCCCATGGCCCAACCAACTGCGCCACCCGCGTTCTGATCGGCTAAAAGATTCGTTGCCCAAGGACGTTGCAAACTTGCGAAATATCCACCATCTATCAACGTTGCTGCTGAAAGAAGTGCAATAGAGAAGAAGGCATGAATGCTCATTGCTGCGAATAAAACAATAATGCGAACAATATGTGGCACGCGCTTTGGCGATGGATCAATTCCGACAATTACATGGAAGAAGAGCGCACCTGCAAGTAGAAAATGAATATTCATAAAGAGATGGCCGCTGTGGCTCTGCATTAACTTGCCAAATAGCGGTGTCATGTAAAGAAGGAAGAGCGAACCATCAAAGATTGCTAGTGCGACTACTGGATTTGAAATAACTTGAAAATACTTGGAATTTAAAAGCGCTATAAGGGTTCCGCGAATTCCTCGTTCACTTGGTGTTCTACCTATTGGCAGGGTCCGCAATGCAAGAGTTATCGGGGCGCTCAATACGAAACCAATTGGTGCAATCATTCCTAGAACCATATGCGCGACCATGTGATACGAAAATGCAAAGTGGGCATATGCGCCAAGGCCACCGCTGGTTGCGAAATCAGTTGCTGAAACCGCCAATGCAAATGCAACTGTTCGTCCCACCGGCCACTTATCTCCGCGTCTAGAAAGAATTACTACACCTCTTATATATAGCGCGGTGATCAAAATTAAAATGCCAATAAATACCGCATCTGGAACATATGCAAAGAGAATATTTTTAAGGCTTGGCGCTGGGAGCATTGGACTTCCAGCAATACTTTCCGCCGCATCAATAGTTCTTGGCGCTTTTGGCTCAGGTGGGGCGCTAGTTGAAAGCCAAGCACCAACACTGATCGCAAGAACCATCACAGTTACTTCAACAACTAGAAGTTGGTAAACCTGCTTGGTTGACTCCAATTTCTTAATTAGATATCTGCGATGTGTGGCGCCAATAAAAATAAGGATTGCACTCAAAAGTATTTTGTAGATAACAAGGTTTCCGTACTGCGAATTCCAAGCGTCTCTAAAATTCAATCTAGTCCAGGCATTAACTGCGCCGCTCACACATACCGCGATTGCGGACCAGAGAGCGAGAACGCTAAACCGAGGCAAAGCAAGTGCGCGTTCTGACTTACTAATAAGAATTAACGCAATAATTCCACCGACCCAGAGCGAGATGAAAACAACATGAATTAAGAGCGAGCCAATAGCTAAACCGTGGTTTCCCGAACTACTTGAGTGACTTTGAAAGATCGGCGCAAGAACGCCAATAAAAGTAAATCCCAATGCAAATATCGCGCCAGTAGTTCGCTTAATTCTCGGGATAAAAACCAGAACTAGGAGCGCAGTCAAAATATTTAATCCGTAGCTTTTCCCAAGTGCGGTCTGCGATATAAATGATCGAATCACAACCGGATCAAAAGAATCTGAAATTGGTGTGGCCAATAAGTTAGCTAATTCAACAAATAGAACACCGAGGCTCGACATTAGCCAAGCGGCGGCAGGTATGACTGCAAGATTGCGAATTCGAATTGCTTCTGGCAGAAGTTTTGATCGTTCTTCAGTAATTAGAAAGGCGATTCCAAGTAATAAGCCAATTAACGAAATTGCTGAAAGTAGTTGTAAATCCTTAACAAGCGGTGTTAGAAAACTTAGGGCACCAGAGGAACTAGGAATGTGAGTATCAGTAGAAAAGCGCATAACTCAACTTCGACTATTTGCGCTTATTTTGGGGCGAACGCTTTGGTCCACCGAAGCTCTGCTTGGCATACCAAATTAGAAAAATGAAAACGAAAGCGGCAAGTACAAGCAAGGTATAAACAAATGCATTAGATCCTGCATTTAAATTCTTATTACCCGACGTGGTTCCCGTAGTTGGTTGAGTAGGTGCAGGTGATGGACTACCAACACTTGATGGTGCGTTAAACATAAAAGTATAAGAACCAGTTAGCGGATCTTCGGTTTCTGAAAGAAGTGTGTAGTTAACGGTGTAGACCCCAGTTTTAGTTAGCTCGGTTAAACCAACTTCTGCGCTATTTCCATTTATGGTTATAGATCCATCATCTACTGCAACACCATTTGGATCGTTAACAACAATCAAACTACCTTGTTCCGAAAGCGCGGCGGCCGTAGAAATTGAAATTGAATTTGGTGAAGTAGTTAAAACCGAACCAGCTTGTGGAACGGCAGCAGTAATACTGTTAGCGAAGGCCGGGGTTGAAAATATTGGCAGCAGAATTATTACTCCAGCTATAACGCTTCGAATTACTCGGCCGGCCGCCATGATTGCCCCTCTAATTGCTTCTCGATTAGATGTAAGTCTCTCACTTCTTTACAATACTCACCATGCCTACATATGAATATGCCTGCACCAAGTGCGGCCATCAATTCGAGGCTTTTCAATCATTTAGCGACGATGCCCTCACCGAATGCCCAGAATGCAAAGGCGAAGTGCAGAAGGTTTATTCAAATGTCGGAGTAGTTTTTAAAGGATCCGGGTTTTACAAAACTGATTCAAGAACTTCAAAATCACCATCAACTCCAGCGGCTTCAACTCCGCCACCAGCGCCACCAGCGTCTAGCAATTAACCGTGGTGCGGTGGGCGATCGCCTTCAATTTCAGAATCGCGTTTTGAATCATCATCTTCACGCGGATCAATCTCATCTTGCGTAACCTTTGGCAAGATATTTGGATCGCTCATTATTTGCTCATTCCTAGGGATAATTCAATTCCATCTAATAGCGAATCAAAAGCCTCGTTCGGCATATGGCCTTCCACAATAAGAGTTGTTGCACCATGAACACTAGACCAAGCAATCAATTCGCCATACTTTCTCATGGTCTTACTCATCGCACCAGTATTAACTAACTCATCAAGGGTTTTAGAAAGTAATTTATAAGCCGTGCTATCTACTGGTTCACTATCTTCGATTGAACAGAAACCACCAAACATTAATCTAAATAGGTTTGGTTCTTTCATCGCCCATTTAAAATAAATTTCACCAAGGGCTCGGAATCTAGCCTTTGCCGCGCGTGCGCTTGTGCCCTTTATCTTTGCTAAAGCCTCTTCTTGCATGGTTGCTAAATCTGTAAATAAATACTCGCCGATACCATCAAGAAGCGCACTCTTGTCTGGAAAATAATGATAGGCAGCACTTGGACTCACTCCGATATCTGCTGCAGCAGTTCTTAGCGATAGATGATCTGGCCCATTTTTTCTGACCAACTTAATTGCAGCCTTGATCAATGACTCTTCAAGATTCCCATGGTGATAGGAGGCCCGTTGGGCGCGAATCTTTGTGGCTAAAACCATGGGATTAGTATGCCTTGAATCTTGACAGTGTTCAAATAAACATGCCATAATCTGAACACTATTCAGATAAAGGGAGCAGCAATGTTTGAGAAGTTGGGACACTTACTAGTTAAACGACGTAAATCTGTATTGGCGGGTTTCATTGTTGTGGCTATTGCCGCAGGCGTAATCGGTTCACTTGTGTTTGCCCGACTCGAGGGTGGCGGCTATTCCGATCCCGGCAGCGACTCATCAAAAGCTGCAACCTATTTAACGGACACCTTTAAAGTTCAAGACCCAGCAATTATTTTTATTATCGATGCAGGCAAGAGTGTTGCTGATCCCGCAGTTGCTGCTGAAGTTGCACCAATTGAAGCCGACTTGCGTTCAATGCCAGATATTGCAAAGACGCTTTCTTATTGGAGTGCTGGTGGCGCAAAACAATTAATGAGCGCTGATGGAAATTCGGCCTATCTCTTTATCTATGGGCATGATTCAGATCCGACGCTTCTAAGTAGCCTAGCTTCAGATTTACAGAAGAAATACGACGGCAAAGTTGGAAACTTGAGAATTTATGTTGGTGGTATCGCAATGTTTAATGATGCGATTAATAAGAAAATCTCCAATGATTTAAAGGTCGCTGAAATCATTTCTATTCCACTCACCTTCCTATTTTTGCTCTTTGTATTTGGGGGCTTAATTGCTTCTGCTATGCCAGTTGTTGTTGCAGTTAGCGCAATCCTCGGCGCATTTCTGATTCTTTATTTAATAAGTCTTTTTACTGGCGTAAGTATTTTTGCGCTAAACCTAGTGACCGGTATGGGAATGGGACTTGGTATCGATTACTCGCTACTTATGGTGAACCGCTTCCGCGAAGAACTTCACTCTGGAAAGAGCGTTGAAGAAGCTGTTGCGAATACTGTTAAAACTGCAGGTAGAACTGTTTTCTTCTCCGGAATCACAGTAATGATCAGCCTCGCTGCACTTATGTTCTTCCCTCAGATGTTCTTAAAGTCATTTGGTTACGCAGGTGTTTCCGTTGTTGCAATCGCAATTCTCGGAGCGCTCATTCCACTTCCAGCAATCTTGGCCTTGCTTGGAACCAAGATTGATAAATTCGTAGTTCGAAAGAGTTCAATTACTCCTAAAGAGGATGGTCGTTGGGCACATACTGCGCGTTATGTGATGAAACGACCAGTGGCAGTTGTTGTTCTATCGCTATTAATTCTAGGAACCCTTGCTTCGCCAATTAAAGATATTGTCTTCTCGCAAGCGGATACCAGAGTTCTTCCGGCATCAAACAAAGCCACCATTGCATCTCAAGTTGGCTTAGAAAAATTCCCAGGCGAACAAGCAAATCCAATTGAAATTGTTATTCCTAACGGAACCTCAAAAATGGTTGAAATAAATAGCTTCGCAAGTGACCTTGCTAATGTTCCGGGAGTCGTCGCTGTTGGCGCACCTGAAACTGCTGGAACTGATATTCGAATCGCTGCAATCCATAGTATGGGAGCCCGGTCACCAGCAGCAGAAAAGATGATTAAGGAAATTCGTGCGTTAACAGTTCCAGAAGGAACTTTGGTTGGCGGTGTGGCTGCAGATTATGCAGATAGCCAAATTGGAATTGCAAAGAAATTACCACTTGCACTTCTCTGGATTGCACTTGGCACATTGCTCTTGCTCTTTATGTTTACTGGATCAATTATTTTGCCAATCAAAGCCGTGATCTTGAACCTGCTTTCGCTGTCCGCGACTCTGGGAGTTTTAACCTGGATCTTTATCGGCGGTAACATGAACTGGCTTGTTGGATCATTTACCAACACTGGAAGTATCGATACCTCAATGGTTATCTTGATTGCAGTTGTCGCCTTCGGATTATCAATGGACTATGAGGTATTCCTACTTTCCCGCATTAAAGAAGAACATGATGCGGGCCATTCAAATATTGAATCAGTGGCGCTCGGGCTTCAGAAATCTGCCCGAATAATTACTGCAGCTGCGGTAATTCTTGCGGTGGTATTCGCGATCTTTGTTACAAGTGGTGTTACATCAATTAAGACCATGGGATTTGGTGTCGCGTTTGCGATTCTTCTAGATGCAACCTTGGTTCGAGCCTTGCTTGTTCCAGCACTCATGCGCTTATTCGGTGAACGCAACTGGTGGGCGCCTAAGGCGTTAAAGAGATTCACAATTAACCACTAATATTTGGGGATGGATTTAATAGTCACCCTCCAATGTAAAGACCAGCCTGGCATCGTGCATGCGATGACCACTGCGGTTCTTGGAGCGCGTGGAAATATTATTGAGAATCAACAATTCACTGATCCCACAACTCAAGACTTTGTAATGCGTACTCGCTTTGAGAGCGAGCTCGAGATTGCGAAAGTACGCGAAATTCTAGAGAGTGGACTTGGCCAATTTAAGCCAAAGCTTTCACTTCGTTCTGTAGCAAAGCAGAAGAAGGCGCTGATTCTCGTAACTAAAGAGTCTCACTGCCTTCGCGACCTGCTCTATCTTCAAGAATTGGGCGAACTGCCAATTGAGATTCCTGCCGTTGTTTCAAACCACAGCGATTTAAAAACTCTCGTAGAATCACATGGGATTGAATTTATTGATCAGAGCAAATTAGAAAAATCAGCAGCGGAAGCTGAGATCGCAAAGCTCGTGACCGAACTTGAGATTGATCTCGTAGTTCTTGCCCGATATATGCAAATTCTGACTAAAGAGTTCTGCGAAAAGATGAGTGGTCGAATTATCAATATCCATCACTCATTCTTGCCAGGATTTAAGGGCGCAAAGCCGTATCACCAAGCCCATGCCCGCGGCGTAAAAATTATTGGCGCGACAGCACACTTTGTTACACCTGATTTAGATGAAGGTCCAATTATTGATCAGGACGTAGCACATGTAACTCATGCCGCAACACCTGAAGATTTAATTGCGACTGGTCGCGATATTGAACGTCGTGTCCTTTCGCGCGCAGTTCGCGATTTTGCTGAAGATAGAATCTTTATCGTTGGCGATAAAACTGTTGTCTTTCATAATTAAGAATTCTTTAAGAAGTTGTGTCCTAGGCGGGAGTTGAACCTGCGACCTACCGCTTAGGAGGCGGTTGCTCTATCCACTGAGCTACTAGGACCTATTTAATTCATAGAAATTAATTAGTTGGACTTTTATTGAAAGTAAGTTTACTTAAGTTTATTGCGATTTGCCCATCACTAATGAGCTGGGCTAGGCTGGTAAAAATAGCAAAATACTCGTTTGGAGTTGGTTTTAATGAAGGCCCTAGTTTTAGGCGCCGGTGGAGTTGGTAGGGCAATAGCTAATATTGCTTCACGTCGTTCATTCATTACAGAATTAGTAATCGCAGATCGCAATTTATCTCGCGCTGAAGATGCCGTAAATCGCTTGAAAAATCCCCGCTTTTCCGCAGCACAAGTAAATGCAGCAGAACTCGAAGATATTCGTGAATTAATCCGTAAAGCAAACCCAGATATTGTCATTAATGCAGTCGATCCGCGTTTTGTAATGCCAATATTTCTTGCTTGCGAAATTGAAAATAAGAATTACCTGGATATGGCAATGTCACTATCTAGACCACATCCACATTATCCGTACACCGAAACTGGTGTGAAATGTGGCGATGAACAATTTGCGCGTGACTGGAATTGGAGCGAACGCGGAATCTTTGCCTTAATTGGTATGGGCGTCGAGCCAGGACTAAGTGATGTATTTGCAAAGTATGCGAGCGACGAATTGTTCTCTCGAATCGATTCGGTCACTGTTCTCGATGGTTCGAACTTAGTTGTTTCAGGTTCAGAATTTGCACCATCATTTTCAATCTGGACAACGATTGAAGAGTGTTTGAATCCGCCACTAGTTTGGGAAGATGGTCGGGGTTGGTACACAACCGAACCATTCTCCGAGCTTGAAATTTTTGACTTCCCAGAAGGAATTGGGCCAGTCGAATGTGTCAATGTTGAACACGAAGAAGTTGTTTTGATTCCACAGAAAATTGAAGCTAAGAAAGTTAACTTTAAATACGGCCTTGGCGCTCAATTCATTTCAATCTTGAAGACAATTCATATGCTAGGAATGGATCGCACTGAAACTGTAGATGTCCAAGGCATTCAAGTTTCACCACGTGATCTCTTAGCAGCATCACTTCCTGATCCAGCAACGCTAGGTTCAAGAATGACTGGAAAAACATGTGCTGGTTCATTAGTTAAGGGGCTAGATAAAAGTGGTGAACCAAAAGCCGTTTATCTCTATAACGTAGTTGATAACGCCTGGTCTATGGAAAATTATGGTGACCAAGCAGTTGTTTGGCAGACCGCAATCAATCCGGTGATCGCAATGGAACTTATTCACGACGGAGTTTGGAAGCCCGAACCTGGAGTAAATGGTCCAGAGTGGTTTGATGCAAAACCATTCCTCGCAAAGCTAGAAGAGTACGGAACTTCTTGGCATATTCGCGATGAATCAACGGTTGGGATTGTAAAGTAAGCAAATGACAACCGCGCTAGTAACTGGTGCCACCGCAGGTATTGGTGAATCTTTTACTAGATTGCTTGCAGCAAAAGGTTTTGACTTAGTTCTTGTAGCTCGCGATAAAAAGCGGCTGCAAGAGCGGGCCAATTCACTCTCAAAAAAATATAGAGTTGAAGTAGAAGTATTACAAGCTGATTTATCAGTGCCCGCGCAATTAGCAAGAGTTGAGAAGCGACTCTCGAACCCTAAGAAGCCGATTGAAGTATTAATCAATAACGCTGGTTTTGGGATAAAGGATAGTTTTCTCGCCAGCAATATTGCAGATGAGATACTTTTGATGGATGTTCTAGCTAAGGCGCCGATGCAACTTATGCATGCAGTTCTACCGCAAATGTTGAGACGCGATTCTGGAACGATAATCAATGTTTCAAGCGTTGCTAGTTTTATAGCTGGTGGTACCTACAGCGCAGCAAAATCTTATTTAACAGTTCACACTGAATCACTTCATACCGAACTTTCGAATACAAATATAAATATCTCGGCTCTCTGCCCTGGTTTTACTCACACTGAATTTCACCAACGCGGCAAAATGAAAATGTCTGGGCTACCAAACTTCATGTGGTTAGAGGCAGATCGAGTTGTGGCCGATTCTTGGCGCGCATCTATGGCCGGCAAAGCAATTTGCATTCCAGGTTGGCAATATAAAATTCTCAGCACCATTGCAAGATTTGGCCCTCGCCCCCTCGTGCGAAAACTTGGCATCAAGGTACGAGCGCGCCAACGTTA
>Ga0114977_10001786_pt1 | contig 14126 bp, 21 predicted proteins | sample S_130805_MF_Meta_FD_87026 | JGI IMG/M metagenome (GOLD analysis project Ga0114977, IMG submission 87026) | Freshwater microbial communities from Lake Simoncouche, Canada to study carbon cycling - S_130805_MF_MetaG | ecosystem: Environmental > Aquatic > Freshwater > Lake | place: Lake...
CCACAGGGTCCACAGGGTCCACAGGGTCCACAGGGTCCACAGGGTCCACAGGGCGACAAAGGTGACCAGGGGGACCAAGGCGACCAAGGCATCCAAGGCATCCAAGGCATCCAAGGTATCCAGGGTGACCAGGGCGATCAGGGTATCAAGGGCGACCAGGGTGACCAAGGCGACAAAGGTGACCAGGGCGACCAGGGAATCCAGGGAGACCAGGGAGACCAAGGAATCCAGGGCGATAAAGGTGACCAAGGCGACAAAGGTGACCAGGGCGACCAGGGCATCCAGGGCATCCAAGGCATCCAGGGCATCCAAGGCGTCAAGGGTGACACCGGCAACACCGGCGCAACAGGCAACACGGGCGCAACGGGCGCGACAGGTGCCACAGGCCCCACCGGCGTCCGCGCCATCCAGTCAAATGGAGTGAGCGGGCAAACCGTATCGAGCGACCCCATAGTCATGGAGACACCGCCCACGGTCACAGTCATCACAGACACCGGGGCGACCACCATCACCGGCGCCACCCGCCGCGCACCATCACGCAACGGGTTAGATTTCACTTACCTGTCCGGGGTTTATGCGGACGTCGGGACCGTAGGGTCTTACACAAACTGCTACCGCCAAACCGGCCTCACGATTACCACCGCCGCCGGCCAAATCGACAACCTGCTGCGCCTGGAGTTTGAGACAGACACCGACCAGCTGGAAATCCTCGTCAGGTCTGAGGACAGCACGCACAGCAAATACCGGATTTGGGTGGACGGCGAACTGGCAAGCGCGACAGAGTCCGCGGTCATCGGCTCGGCGACATCATGGCGCCGGATCAAAATAGTTTTCGCCACGGCCACGAATAGGCGCATCACGTTTGAGGGTCAGGAAATGACTTTCGGTGGCATCTGGGCGCTACCCACCCGGACCCTGTGGCCAACGTCCCGGGACATCGGCCCGCGCGTAGTGGTCATGGGTGACTCTTACGGGACCGGATTTGCCACAGACGTCAAATGGGTTTGGGACTCTTTCGCCGTTGTCGCGGGCCGTCTACTGAACTGGGACGTCTGCCCATCCTTTGTTTCCGGTACCGGCTACGTCGCAACAGCTGGCGGGACTGAGGTCACCTACGGGACGCGCTTTGCCGCGGACGTCACAGCGCTTTCCCCTGACATTGTTGTATTTACTGGCGGCCTGAACGATAACAGCGTAAGCCCGATCACCGGGGTCCAGACCGCTATCACATCCCTATTCGCTGCCGCTAAGGCTGCGCTACCCGCGGCCCGTTTTGTCGTCATGGCGCCCTTTTGCCCCACCGATACTTACCGGACAAACCTGACCACCATCTCAGGTTATCTATACGGGCAGGCCGTGGCCAACGGGTTCACCTTTATCGGGCAGCCCATCGAATACATCCAAGGCACCGGGACAGTGGCCGCCACCACGGGCGTGGGAAACTCCGACTTTTACACGCTGGCCGATACTTACCACCTGAACCCGGCGGGCTATGAACTTTTGGGCCGTCGCATGGCCACCGAAATCCAAGACGTCGCCCGCGACTGGTGGTCCACGGACCGCCTAAACACCATGACCACGTCCAAGCGCGGCCTGGTCCCCGCTCCAAGCGCGTCACCATCATCGAGCAAATACCTCACCGAGGCCGGGACCTGGGCCACGGCCAGCGGGTCAGGTGGCACAACCATCACCGCGGTCCGGGCATACCGTTCCGCTGGGCTGACTGGCCAAACCGGCCTCATCCAAATCGGATACAACACCCAGGACTACATCGACGTAGCGGGCTACCACAGCACATCAACAAATAACGCACGATTCAAGGCGCCCGCCGCGGGACGTTATCGCCTCACTGCTCAGGTGGCTTTGGGTGGCGTTATCAACCACGGCGCCATCATCGGCATCGACAAAAATGACAGCGGGAACTTTATTTGGCAGCAAGCCCTAGACGGCATTGGCAACGGTGATTTGGCAGGGCAAATCGTTGCCCAGGTGACCACGGGCTGGATAAATCTAGCCCTGAACGATTACGTTGCGGTTTCTGTCTATTGTGATGACGCGGGCTACGATGTGGGTGACTCTAACGTCTGGGCAGTTTTTGAGCGTGCCGCATGAGCCGGCGAACCGAGCGCCTGAGCGCGACAGTGGACTCCCTGACGGCCACCCAGCGCGTGAGCCTTCCACCACAGGCGAACCCGTGGGCCGTGGCTGACGCCCTGAGCGCCATCACCTGGCCAGAGATTTCTAAAACCGCTATGACGCGCCCGATGGCCATGACTGTCCCGGCCTGTGCGCGTGGTCGGAACCTGATCACCTCAACACTGGCGCAGGCACAGATCAACGCATGGCAGGGCACGCAACTATCGACCGCGCCGGCATTGTTTGACCAGCCGGACCCTGACCTGCCCCGCGCCGTGACGATCGCTTGGACCGTTGACGACCTGATCTTTTCCGGAGTGGCTTACTGGCTCATCCTCGATCGTGACGTGCTGGGCTATCCAACAGCTGCGCGACGCGTTGACCCAAACCTAGTGGACGTGACCACGGACGGGATCGTGGAAGGCATCAACGGCCAGCCCGTCAGCCCATCGGACGTGATCGTATTCCCCGGACTCCATGAAGGCATTTTATCCTATGGTGCCCGCGAACTCCGCACAGCGTTTACCCTGTCCGACGCGGCCCGCCGTTTCGCATCCGTTCCCCTGCCCGCTCTGGAACTCCACGACCTGTCCGAGGATGGCCTGAGCGCTGAGGAACGGTTGGCCCTGGTCGACGACTGGACGCGTGCCCGGGAACTTTCCGGCGTCGGCTACACAAACCGATCCCTAGAGGTCAAAACCCACGGCTGGTCCAGCCGTGATCTCCAACTGGTCGAGGCCCGCGCGTATGCTGCCGCCGAGGTGGCCCGCGTCATGGGGATCCCCGCCGCCATGCTGGACGCCAGCCAGTCCGGGTCCTCCGTCACCTACAATAACCTCCAAGATGCCCGCCGCGATTTCACGGACTACACCCTCAGCACCTACACCACACCCATCGAGCAACGCCTCAGCATGGATGACATTTCCAGCCCCGGCGTGATGGCAGTATTTGACCTTGACTCCACGATCCTCCGCGCATCGTTTGCGGACCGCATGGCCGCGTACGATGTGGCGATCAGCTCGGGCGTCTACACGGTCGAGGAAATCCGCCGCCGCGAAACCGGAACCCCAGGAACGGTGACCCGATGACCACGATCTACCTCACAGCCTCCGACGCCCCCGTGGCATCCATTGACGGCCCCGCCCGTACCGTTCACGCCACGATCCTCCCGTGGGACAGTGTCGCAAATACCTCGGCGGGGCCGACCCGTTTTGCCCGTGGCTCGGTGAACATCACCGCGGCCCAAAACGTGGCATGGCTCATGGAGCATGACCGAAACCGCCTAGTGGGATACGGCGCATCATTTCTTGACACACCGGCCGCGCTAGTGGGGACGTTTCACGCGCCGGACAACTGGGACACAGAACTCCAAGCCGCTCACATGAGGTCGGGCTGGTCCGTCGGTGTAGATGTCATCCAGGCATCAACCGACCGCGACGGCGTCCTAGTCGTCAGCAAGGCAGTGCTAAGAGAGGTATCATCCGTTTCGGTGCCCGCATGGGACGCCGCCCGCACCATCTCAACCCCCTAAGGAACCCAATGAGCAAGCGCCCCACCCCGCGCCGCCTCACCGCGAGCGCACATCTGACCGGCGACGCCGGCACCCCAGCCACCACGGTTGAGGAAATCGCGGCCTCCGCCGCAGCATCAGCGATCGCCGCGACAGCTGTGACCCCTGAACCCACCATCGAGCCGACGCCGGCACCTGTCGAAACCCCAGCCCCGACCGCTGTGGCCGCCGCACAGGCACCCGTCATCGCCGCCCGCACCCAGCCACGCCTCAGCGCATCACAGGCCGCGTCTTTGGTCGCGCAGGCTAACCGTGGAGAGATCCCCATGGGTCAACTCCAGGCCGCTTTGACGGACATCACCTACACGGCAAACGCCGACACTTACCCCGACACCTGGGTAGGCCACGTTTGGGAAGGCGTCAACTACGCCCGCCGATTTGTGCCCGCAGTCGCCGCCGGTGCCCCCGTAACGTCCCTGAAAGTCACGGGATGGCGCTGGAACGTTGCCCCTGAGGTTGCCGCCTATGATGGTGACAAAGAGGCCGTGGCATCAAACGCCGCCACCACCGAGGCCATCGAGGTCCCCGTGGTACGCCTCGCCGGTGCCCACGACATCGACCGGGCCTTCTTTGACCTCGGCTCCAGTGACTACGTCATGGGCTACTGGGCAGCGATGGCAGAGTCCTACGCCCGCCTCTCGGACGAATACTGCTATTCCGTGCTCGCTGATGAGGCCACGGACACCGGCACCAATGGCACCCCATTGGGCACCATCGTCCAAGCCGCCATGGCAGTCATGCCAACAGGCACCCCATCGTTCATCGGTATCTCCACCGAGGTTTACGCCGCCATGGCCGCCACAAACGTCCAAGAGGCTTTGGCCTTCCTGGGTGGCTCCCTGTCCTTCGATGGCACCGGATCGTTCGGTAACACGTCCCTTTTTGTGTCGGACTTTATCGCCTCAAATAAGGTCATCGCCGGTACGCGTAACGCCGCATCCTTCCACGAACTGGCCCCAGCGCTCCGCGTGAACGTGGCCAACGTGGCAAACGGTGGCATTGACGCCGGCCTCTTTGGGTACTGTGCCACTGTCGTCAACCAGCCCGCGGGCCTCGCAGTCGCAGAGCTGGACTAGGCACCCCAAACCGCTACGCGCTCCGGGCCTCCCAGCGCGACGCGTAGCCCCCACGGTGCCGGGACTCCCACCCCCGAGAGTCCCGGCACCACCCACCCGGAAAGGATCACGATGGCTGAGCCGTTAGTCACGGGCGAAGATGTCCGCAACTATCTACGCCTCCAGGACTCTGCCGACGCGGCATGGCTCCAAGACGCGGCGGACGCGGCCACCGATTACGTCAACTCTCTGGCGCACGTCGACGCGACAGAGTGGGACTACCGGACCCGCACCGGCGCCATCATGCTCGCTGGCCGTCTCTACTCCAGCCGAAACGCCCCACTAGGCGCGGCAGGGTTTGACTCAATGGGTGGCGTCATCTCAGCCCGCACCGATCCCGAGGTGGCCCGTTTGCTCCGCATCGGGCGCTACACCCCGCCAGCCGTAGATGGGCCGGTGACGTTGACGTGAGCGGCACCTACGCCACGGTCATGGGACAAATGTGGGACGAAATCAACGCCCTAGGCTTACGCGTCACCGATGACCCGATGAGCGTGAACCCGCCGTGTGTGGTCATCGACCCGCCATCCATTGAGCGTTTGACAATGGGGCACTACAACATCAAGCACCAAATCCACATCGTCGCGCCCGGTGGCACTGGCACAGCTGACGCGCTCGCCACCCTTGACTCCATGCTCGACGTTTTGGTGGACGCCCTTGACCCATCAAGCATCGAGCCATCCACATACACCCTTGGGTCAACCGGCGACGGTGCCCCAGCTCTAACCCTCACCCTGGAAAGGTCCAACTAGATCATGGCTATCACCGACTCCCGCGTACGCGAAGGCGAACTAACCCTGGATGGCGACTCTTACGCCACCCAGCCCACAAACGTCCGCATCACCCCATCCCACGACTCCACGGGCGACCGCCTAGAGGTACTGGACGGCTCCGAAATCCAACCATCGTTTAAGCGCCGAAACACCCTAAACCTAGAGGCCATCCAAGACTTTGATAACACCGCCGGCCTGATCGCCCTGTCATGGGATCAAGACCTCAACACGATCCCATTTTCATGGACCCCTGACCCTCTGGGCCCGACATACTCAGGCGACGTGATGGTCATGGCCATCGAGGTCGGTGGCGTCGTGGGTGAGCGTTTGACCACGACCGCGGAATGGGAAATCATCGGCGGCGTCACAGTCACCCCATACGCTGGGCCATAAGCCATGCCCCTCGACGTGACTTTTCAGATCGAGGGCTTAGCCAAACTGCAACGGGAACTAAAGCAAGCCGGCGAGGACACGCAAGACCTCAAAACAGCCGGCAAGACCGCCGCCCGCATCGTTATGGCTGAGGCCAAACGAACTGCGCCCGTCCGCACGGGGGCGCTAAAAAGATCCATCCGCACCAGTGTGACCAAAAAGAACGTGGGCATCCTCGGTGGAAAAGCGGTCGTAGTCCCTTACGCCCAGCCCATCCACTGGGGCTGGCCAAAGCGCGGCATCCGTGAAAACCCGTGGATTTCACGGGCCGCACGGGTTACTGAACCTCAATGGCTGCCCGGCTACATCGAGGAAATAAACAAAGCGACAGCAAAAGTGAAGGGGGCACCAGGTGGCGGGTCCCGCTAATCTGCGGATCAACATTTTCGCGGACACAAAAAAACTAAAAAAAGGTTTGGACGACGCAAAAAACAAAACTAAAGGGTTCAGCCTAAAATCCGTGGCATCGTTTGCCGCCATTGGAACCGCCGCTACTTTGGCATTTGACGTAGTCAAGGACGCGATCAACGGCGCCATCGAGGAACAGGACCAGGTCGATAAACTCAACGGAGCATTAGGCCGCCTAAAGGGTGGGCTGATCCTCAACAAGGACGCAGTGAACGACTGGGTCACGGCGCTGGGCCTTGCCACGGACCAAACGGACGACAGCCTGCGACCAGCTCTTACCCGTTTGCTGGACGCCACCGGGGACCTGAAAACAGCCCAGGACCTTTTGGTCATTTCCACGGACCTGGCCACCGCATCGGGTAAAGAGCTGGACCCTGTCGCGGCAGCTGTCGCAAAGGCATACAACGGCAACAAAACGGCACTGCTCAAACTTTTCCCCGAACTGTCCAAAGTCAATGACAAAACCAAAACAGGCGCGGACCTAATCAAAATCCTCGGCGACAAATACGGGGGCGCCTCTGAGGCCGCCACAAAAACCGCTAAAGGTGGCCTAGCAACACTCCAAGAGTCATTGGACAACGCGAAAGAAACACTAGGCGGAGCGCTCCTGCCCTACCTCCAGACCTTCGCAGAATACTTACAGAGCCCGGAGGGTAAAAAAGCGCTAGCGGATTTCAGCGTAAAACTAGGGGACATAGCCGACAGCATCGGAAACGCGGCCGATGACATTGACACTTTTCAGCGGAGGATGGAAAACCTAGCCCAGTGGGCCAAACGTAATGAAAAGTGGCTGAACCTGCTCCTCTTTGTGGCTAACCCTCTTTACGCCACGGCCGGGAACCAAGGCGGCGTCAGGGACAGCCTAGGTGACGCCTTCGGGAACTACGGCGGGACCTACGGTGGCGTCTACATCCCACAGAGCGCACGCGGGCCATCCACGGTCATCAACATCCAAACCATTGACCCAGCCGCCGCCGGTGTGGCTGTGCGCCGTGCCCTGAACACGGACAGCACCCGCCGGGGTAATCTCAGGATCGGTGGCTAATGTCCCTTCTGATCCTCGCCGTCAACGGCACCCCCTTGAACAATGACGTAGTGCTGCGAAATGTGGAAATCCAAATGGGGGGCCCGTACGGCATAGGTCAACAATCCGGGGACCCGTCAAACTGTACGTTTCAGGTCGTTGATTTAGCCAGCGCGGACGAAATCATGCCCGGGGACCTAATCAACCTTTACAGCATCGAAACAGGGGTCGGGTACGTCCCGCGATTTACTGGCCGCGTTTATTCGCGCCAGATCGAGTGGCAGGGCGTGACGCGTTCCATCACCACTATCGCCGCGTCCGGGCCCCTAGCCATCCTGAACCGTATCTACATCGGAGACGACCCGTGGCCTATGGAAACCGACGGGGAACGCCTCGCCCGCATCCTCGCGCTCGCTGAGGCACAAACGGGCACACCTTACGAGGCAGACCCCGGGGGCGTAGACGTCCTAGCCCGTGACGTGGACCGCCAGCCCGCGGGCGACCTTGCCCGCCTTTACGCAACGTCCGGCCTCGGCCTACTTACGGACTCACCGGATGGCACCATCCGCTATCTGGACAGGTTTCACGCCGTCAACGTGGGCGCAGATTTCGCCCTTACGGCCGCCAGTATCGAGGACTCACTACGGGTGACAGCAACTACGGAAACATTAGTCAACGACATCACGGTCGGCTATGGGACGCGCGTAGACGGTGTGGACCGGACAACCATTAGAGCGACCAGCCCAGATAGTCAAAGTTTTTTCGGCTATTATGGGGCAGATTTTGACTCCGAGCTGGACGACGTCAGCGACGCCCTAGACATAGCGAACGAATACATCTACCGCAACAGCCTCCCCCAAAACACGCTGCCCACCATCACTATTGACCAGCGCCTACGGCCCGACCTGCTAACGGAAATCATTATTGGGGATGTGTGTTTCATCACGGGGCTACCCCAGCCTTCCCCAAACTTTTTATTCGCCGTCATAACGTCCTACCGCGAAACGTGGGCCACGCAGTCACAGTGGCAAATCGAGCTAGAGCTAGTGGATGGCCGATACTGGGGGCGTGGCCTACGCTGGGACGACGTGGACGTGGGCATCTTGTGGAATAATGCGGACCCCGGCTGGACGTGGAATAACGTCGGGGAACTCATCAACGGGGACGAAGGGTACGACCGATGGACAGACACCCCGGCTAACTACTTTTACAACAACATCCCCGTAACCGCGTGGGCTGACTGGACAGGATAGGACACAAAAATGGCAACAACACCGACACACGACTGGCCCACACCCGACAACGTCGACAGGGTCGCAGACGGCGCGAGCGCCATCCGAGCATTGGGCGACGCTATCGACGCGGACGTACCTCTGATTTACACATACAGCGGCTCGGTCGGATCGTTAGTAGCCACGGCGGCCCTTACTTTGGCCGTCACTTTCCCCGCGAGTTATTTTACAGCGACTCCGACGGTAATAGGCACCGCGCTGACAGGCAGCTCAGCCGTCGTAACCATCACTAACCTAACCGCCGCCGGATGTACGGTCGTAGTAAAAAACATCATGACGTCGACGACGATCAGCGGTAACTTTAACATTTTAGCGATCCAGACGTGAGGACCGCCAAGGGCGCCGTTTCGTGGATGAGGCGCAATAGTCTGTTACGCACGCGCGGCTACGGTGGCCTATGCCTACGGGCCGTACGCACCGCTTGGGGCCTGCCGGGTAAGTACGCGGACGCGGACACCTACTGGGCCGCCGTCCCGGCTAAACATAAGCACGCATGGGATAACGACCCGCCCAAGGGCGCCGTAATCTACTGGTCGGTCGGACGGTACGGGCACGTCGCTATTTCCAACGGTGACGGCACTATCTGGGGATCGGACCTACCTACCCAGGGCCTTCTTGGTCGCACATCCATCCACATGCCGCGCCTCAAATGGGGCGCCAAGCCCGTAGGGTGGGCATCATGGCTGAACGGGTCAACACTGCCACTATGACCCCGATCCTCTCCGCCATTGGAGCCACCGCCGCCGGTGCCCCTCTAGTCCTAATCAACACCCAGGACCTAGGTGGGGGCATCATTTGGACGGGCTCGATCATCGCCTCACTGGTCGCCATCGGTGTGGGGGTGGGGAAGGTATGGCAACTGGCCCGCGCCGCCTCGGCCCGCCTCGATCAGCTCGATCACCTAGACATCAAACTAGACGAAATCTCGAAACGACTAGAAACGGCAGGACTATGAACCCGATCCTTCGCTCCGCCCTGATCACCTTCGCCGCATCGTTTATCGCCCTGATCCCCATCGCGCCCCTGTCTGACGACTGGTTCCTGCCCGCCTTATTCGCGGCGGGTATCGCTGGGCTACGCACGATCCTGTCATGGCTAGACCCGGCAAATCCCGTCTTTGGCGTGGGGAAAGTGGACCACGCCACGCCGGACGATCCCGAGGTCGTTGACATCCAAGGCTGACCGGATGGTAGTTTCACCCACGCACCACTAACCGATCTGGGAGGATCAAATGAACCTGTACCCGTGGCTCCAAAACGTGGGCTCTTTTCTGCTACTGCTCGGCGCCTTTGGCGTGGTCGGATGGTTCTGCCACTGGGTGGGCGTCCAAAACGGCTACGATGACTGCCTGGACGATCTCGCCGCCGAGGTAGCCCGCCGTGATGAGATGATCAAATGAGCGCCTACCACGTCCTGATCATCGAGCCACTAGACGATGGCCTCGAAATGGTTGCCAGTGTTGGCCCCTTCGCATCGTGGACCTTCGCCCGCTCCGCCGCACACCGATTTGAGCAAAAGCGCGACGCCGCCGGTTTCACAGCTGACGACGTCAAAGTCCGCGTGGCCAAACAAATAGCCCCAGAGGATTTTGAGTGGACGCCACCATCCCAGCGCCCACGCGCTGAGGTCGTCCAGATCACCCGGCAACGCAAACACAGGACCAGCGACCCACTCACATCTAGGCAAGCCGACCTATTCGCGTCCAGCAAATCCACTAGCGCCCGCCTACGCATCATCGAGGCGCACGCCGCACACCCAAACGGGCTCACCGATGAGGAGGCCGCGATGATCGCCGGCCTGAACATGACCAGCGAATACTCCACCCGATGCTCGGAACTAAAGCGGGACGGCATCCTAGAGGACACCACGCGCACACGCGTCGGGTCCACGGGGCTCCAGCGTACGGTCCGGCAAATGACAGCCGCCGGGCTGAACTACTGGCGCGAGCAAAAGGCGGCGAAATGACTGAACGAGAGTATGGCGCTGATAAGCGTTATGAGCTGCTAATAAGCAAGGACGGGCTCAGGTGCCTGCGCTCTTACACGAACGATCTAGCCATGATCCAAGACATCGCCATCAAAGCGACCCTAGATGGCTATGACGCAGAGATCATCGACCGCGCCCCTGATCACCCAGCCGGTACGAAACTATGACCGCGCCCCGTCGTTATGCGATACGCGACTGGCTCCAAGGCTGGGCAGTCATCGACCTAGTAACGGATCGCATCGTGGCCGAATACGTCAGCCTTGATGAGGCACGCCGCGCATCCGATGTGTGGAACGGTGTGGCCAGATGAAATGGTTCCATGAGGGCGTGACCTTCGAGATAGGCCAGCACCCTCAACGCTGCCCCTCATGCCACACCATGGTCCACACCCTCAGCCAGCCTGAGCGCGACATAGGACCTATGTGCCCGTCCTGCCACCCTGACTGGCAACACGCGCCCTTCATTGGTCAACGGCCCGAGGACATGGCCCTAGCCCAATGGAAACAGAAACTAAAGGACCGCAAAGAGCAACTACTAGCCGAGCGCCGACAGGCCGCCCAGGAGGAAACAGACAACCGATAGAGCCCCACGTCGTTATCGAGGAGCCCGACGATACCCAGCCCTCAGCGCGTTACGTCGCCCCAGATCGGCCGCGCTCCGATCGCCCGAGATAGTCGTAGTCGACGATGACTATCAACGGTTCACGCTACCCGACGTCCCTAGGACGCGCGGGCCTCAGGCGTGCCATAGTCATCGGCGGGCGAGAGTATGACGGGAGTTTGGGGTCAGGGGGACTGGTTGGGGATACCCTTACCTCATGACTAGTAGACCTTCCGGTAGGGCTGGGCAGAGGCTTAGCGCGAATGTGAGAGAGATGTGGGGGACTACCTGCCATCTGTGTGGGCGTGACTGTGCTGATGACTTTACGGTGGACCACGTCATCCCCTTCGCTGATGGTGGTACCAATGAGTTGTCAAACCTGAGGCCAGCCCATGGCCGCAAGACCCCGACATGTCCAGGTAACTATGGTCGAGGTCGCCGGCCCATCAAGCCCTCGAGAAACCCTGCGCGCGTATGGTGATTTTTTTTAGAGAAACGCGCAGGACACCCCGCGCTCTACTCTTTTCTTTTCTCCCCCACCCCCCCCGAGGGGGCAAAACGGACAAAAACACGAAAGGGACAAAACGGACACTATGGGAAATGACCAAAAACCCTTGCCGGGCTTTGAGATCAAAAAAACAAAACTACAAAAAGGGCGTTTATCAAAAGCCGTTGACGTGGTCATCCGGGATAGCCGGAAAAGTGGCGGCCCGTACATCATCGACGAACTAACGGCCGCCATGCTCCGTACCTGCGCCACAAACGTAGAGGCCGCCATCGCCGAGGGATCGTCCTGGGCAGTGGCTAACGCAATGAAAGAACTACGCGCCCTAAGGGATGAAATCGTCCAGCCGGTGCCAAACAGTGAAGGCGACGCATTTGACAAACTCCTCCAAGACCTCGCGGCCGACGTTCCCCAAACCGGGGCAGGCGCATCCTAGGTTTGCCACCCAGCGACCACCACACCTTCGGACCTTAGGGCCAGCGGTCACGCGTCTGGCTCACGGTTTGGGGTGGATACCACACCCGTGGCAGACGCAGCTGTGGGATCTTGCCCTGACTCTGAACGCTGAGGGGACGGGCTGGCAATACCCCACGGTCATCGTGACGACGCCCCGACGGTCGGGCAAAACCCGCGCCGTGAGCGCCGCCATGATCCATCGAGGCTTGACGTTTCCCAAATCGCGCACCTTTTACACCGCCCAAACGGGGCAAGATGCCCGCGACTGGTGGCGCGACGCAGTGGCCGAACTAGGCGGCACACCACTGGCCGGCCGTTTTGACCTGCGCCGGTCCGCTGGATCGGAGTCCATCACCTGGCCAAACGGCTCCACTTTGCGCGTTTTCAGCCCCCAGCCAGACGCACTCCACGGAAAAGACACGGATCTAGTGATCGTCGATGAGGCATGGGCCTTCACACCGGACCGCGGCCGCGCCCTTGTCCAAGCCATTAGCCCGACACAGCTGACGCGCCCCTATGGTCAGATTTGGTGGCCGTCGACCGCGGGCGACGAAACTAGCGACTTTCTAAAAGACATTATCGACCGCGGACGGGCCAGCATCGCAGACCCAGACGCATCCATCGCCTATCTGGAGTGGTCCTGTCCGCCGGAACTAGACCCCCTGGACCCTGACTCATGGCCCCAATACCATCCCGCCTACGGCCTGACCGTGAGCCACGACGCGCTCAAAGCCGAACTAGACCGCATGGGTGCCTCCGATTTCGCGCGTGCGTACGGCAACGTATGGCCCGCCCCATCGTCTGGGGCTGGCTGGCCGGCCGGTGTCTGGGAGTCCGCCGCCACCGATGCGAAACCGGAAGGGACTTTGGCGTGGGGCGCGGACGTTTCGCTCGATCGTGACCGCGCGACCATCGCCACAGCTGCCCGCGTTGACGGTGTGGTGATCGTGGAAATAGTGAACCAGTGCCCACCCAGCGATGCAGCGGCGATGCTCCGTGAATATCAAAAGCGCCACGGCGGACGGATTTTTGTGAACCCGTACGGCCCCGCCGTGACGCTTGATGACGATCTTACACGCGAAAAGGCAGATTTTGAGTCCATTGGATCCATGGATTATGCGTCCGCGTGCGCCCAAATCTTTGATGGTGTGCGGTCCGGGGCGCTGAAATACCGGCCAGACGATGACCTGAACGCCGCCGCGGCAACAGCTGGACGCCGCAACATTGGGGAGCGCTGGGCATGGGCACGCAAAAATGGTGTGGACGTTAGCCCATTGACCGCCGCAACACTGGCCGCATGGGGCGCGACACGCCCAAACACTGCCGCGCCTAAGCCTACCTGGCACGTCCCCGGGTAGTGGTACGATTTTGGCGTGGTGAACCCGTTGGTTCTGACTAATCGCCCTGCCCGGGTCGACCTTGACCTTTATGCCGGCGATACTGTCAGCATCCCCGTAGTCGTCTACCAGGGTGACGAGCGCGTAGACCTGACCGGCACAAATACCGCGGCGGTCCGCATCACACCGCAGGAACCCGTCGTTGAGGACCTGCCCGTCATCATCGAGCTGACAGACGCCGAACAGGGCGAGGCCATCATCTACGTCGACGGGACCGGCGGATTCACGGACGGATTCACTGGATTCTGGGACTGGGAACAAATCGACATTGACGACATCACCACGCGGACAATCTGCGCTGGCACCATCACTATCGCGGCGGATGTGACACGAAATGGCTAACGGTGAAATCCGTATTGACCTAAACAGCACCACCGGACCACAGGGTCCACAGGGTCCACAGGGTCCACAGGGTCCACAGGGTCCACAGGG
>Ga0114977_10001787_pt1 | contig 14124 bp, 9 predicted proteins | sample S_130805_MF_Meta_FD_87026 | JGI IMG/M metagenome (GOLD analysis project Ga0114977, IMG submission 87026) | Freshwater microbial communities from Lake Simoncouche, Canada to study carbon cycling - S_130805_MF_MetaG | ecosystem: Environmental > Aquatic > Freshwater > Lake | place: Lake...
ATTGGTACTACGCCGAGCTTCCCCGTTCAATGGAGATTCATTTCCATTATCCATCTTATAGAACTTGACCTCTACTTTAACATTTCCTTTTTTGTCAGCTTTACCTTCCCGTTCTATAAAATAATCAACTCCGTTTACCTCAAAGTTAAACTTACATCGGAAACTCATTTTTTGAGTATTCAATACGTGTACAGCTTTATATCCTTTGCTGAATTTATCGAATACGCAAAATGCTAACGCATCCATAATACTCGATTTACCACTAGCATTTGGTGCAAATAATCCGATAGTACCCTTGAGTTTGGTAAAATCAATATAATTGCCTTCTCCGTAACTAAACATATTATCAAATTCAAATACTTTTGGTTTCCAACGAATATTCTTCGGAGCTTTATCCTTTGGTATTTCTAGATTGATAATTTTATTTAACTCTTTAACCTTATAAATAAGTTCTGCGGAAACATTCTTAGATAGAAGATTTTCTTCTATTAGTTTGTTCTGATAATCAACGTCGAAAATGTTATGAATCTCAAATATCTGACCTGATTTCAACATTAAATCATGTGATGGTTCATCGATTCGATTAAATGTGGTTTCGATAATTTCACACTTATTCTTTACATCATTAATAATCTCTTTGACCTGAGATGGAATAGATTCACAACAAAGTGTACGAATACGAACTTTCTTTGGAATGTCTGTAATATCAGTGATTAATTTACCTTTATTAATTTCGATTGTATAAAAGCCATAATCATTTTTCAACTCATAATGTTTATAGACTTTTCGTTTCAGATCCCACATCAAGAATCCGTGTCCTTTAAGTTCTTCGCCATGATTCTGTTGAATCATAGAACCTGCATATACGATTATCGGCTTACTTTCACTTTCATCATATTCTTGTAGAATCTGATGTTTATGGATATCACCTAACATTGCAATGTGATGTCCATCAAACAATTCATTTGTAATAGCACGATTACTAACGGTGTATCCAACATCTGTAACAGCATTATTAACAGGACCATGAAATAATGCAATATGATGGTCTGTTTCTACACGATATTTAGACGGAATGTCTTCATAACGGATATATTTGTCTGGATCGTCAAATACACTAAAATTGTTAAATAGTATATTTTGATAACGATACACTTCAGTATTTTTTAGATAATAAAGATTTGGATGATTAAGTGCTTGTACGATTGGAGTTAAACAGTCCAATCTTGCCTTGTTTGCTAACGTTGCATCGTGATTACCCGCCGTTAAAATCACAGGTACACGATCAGCGCAACTTTTTAGAAAGTCACCTCCGATTTTAACACACTCAGGACTTAAATCTGATTTATTATGAAAAATGTCGCCTGCAATAACCAAGATTGCATTTAGAGTTTTAGCTTTATCCAAAGCAGTATAAAACTTTTCAAATACAGATGTATATTCATCATGTCGTTTTGTCAAACGAATGTGAATATCCGCAACATGCATCACACAATTGATTTTATCGTCGGTATTTTTTAATACGATCATAGTTTATTTATTAATTTATATCTGTATAATACACTTTCATCCATTCTAACACCACAACTGATGGTTTGCCAAGTTTTTATATGTCCTATTTCATTCGGATCTTTTCCGTCTAATAAAATTAGACGTGATTCAATATCATTAGAAATTAAAAAATCACATATTTTCAAACTGGATCCTAAAGCATCGTTATCCAATAAAACATTTACATATGGCGGTCTATATTCCAGCAATTTCATTTTAAGTTTTCTAGACATAGTCTTTCCAAATAAAGGTACCGTATTGTACTTTACCGAAAGTGCGTCAAATGGTCCCTCTACGATTGTAATAGGTTTTGTAAAATCTGTAAATAGTTCAAATCCTATGATGTCTTTGCTTCCATCACATAATCTATACTTTAGATACCCATTGTAAAAGTCTCTACCACAATAGAAATTTAAATTTCCATCTTTATCATATGACGGAATAATTACTCTATTTGCGAATGTGCCTTCTGTACAATAACCAATATTATAACGAACAATTTCATGCACATTTAGATTTCTTTTTAAACAATAGTTAAGTGCGTGTTTATAACCAACGTCGTTTGAAGATTTGTATAGTGGTTTAAATTCACTTGGTAAAGTTAGTGTCTTTTTCTCGTCAGAGACATAACTTGTTCTGACTTTATTTTTACATAAGATCTGATAGTACTCAGCCGAAGCTTTTAATTTTTTAAGAAGTGAAGAAAAACTTTTACCACTGAAGCCACATACCCAACATTGGTAATATCCAGTGATAGTGTTGATATTTAATTTACGTTTGTGATGTTGACAGTTTGTGCAAAACACAAGTATTTCAGTGCCACCTTTTTGAATATGTGGTTTTTGCTTAAACAACTTTGAAAGTGTTTCTATAACTGAACTATTAATCATCTCATTCTAGAGTAACAGATGAATTAAATTAAATCAAGACATTTATTTTTTATATAAACTAGCTACCACAGCGTCGTACATATCACCATTGCGTTCGTCCCAATTTCCTTTTTTATTTTGTGTAGTAAACTTTATAACATCAGGCACAAGTGATTCAAGTTCTTGTCTAACAAAATCTTTTGATTTGATTCCTTTTATTCTACATTTACCAAATAATTGTTTTCGTATCGTATTAACAGATAACAAATTAACTTTCTTTTTAAAATGGTCTTCTATAATATACGCAAAAACAGCATTGTGTCTAGCTAATGTGATAATAACTTGTTGACTAGTAAAACCTCCAGCGAATCCGCTTAATGCGGCTTCAAGATTAATTTCATCAAATCTTTTAATCTCGTTCGTCTTTTCAAGACATGATATAACATGAAACGTTTTTTCTTTTGTAGTTTCTAATTTTTTAGTGTCTATGAAACCAGCAGAAAGAATCTTTCCGTTTTCACAGAAAGACCAACCAGTTGTAGATGTAGATGAATCCAATCCTAATATAACCATTTACAATATATATTAACGACCGAATGAACCGTTAGTATATTTGTTACTATTGAACCCTTTAACATAACGTGAAAGTTCAAGTGATCGTTGACCTGATATATCTTTGAATTGACTAGATCCGAACGTAGTTTTTAATCTAAATCCTGGGTCTTTAGTATAAAGAGCATCTTGCAAAGATGCTTGACCATTCCAATTTGTAGAAATCTTATTTACACCTGAAGTTAATACAGGACCGTTATTCGTGTTATCGCTGTAGTTCAGAGCCTTACCATTAAAGTTTTCTGTACCGGTAGTCACACCGACTTTAAACCCCGGGGTAACCGTGTATTCTCTTGATTTTTGAGTAAATCCATATGGTGTACTTACACCTTGAATCATTGTGTTATTACCAGCATCATATGCCGAAAAAGCTCCTCCGGCTGGAGACTTTGAAAGATAAAGATCTCCGAGTCCCTTAGCTAAGGATGTACGGTTGATTTTTGAAGTATCTGAAGCGATTGTTGCCATAAATGTCTATTTTATAATAAATATAATTAAGTGTCCCATTTAATAACAATATTAATAGGAATCTCGCCTGTATTTTTAATTGGAGCGGCTAACTTTGCTATAGCAACCAATTCTGCACCACTATATAGACCTACGGTAGTTATATAAGGTGCTAAATACGATCCTGTTGGATCATATGAGGAACTTAAATTATAACTAAAGAAATCCGTCTTTATTGTAGAGGTACTAAATTTGCCTGTCTTTTTATTTAAAAAACTAAACATATCATCATAATTTTTACGATTTGATCGTTGGTTCGTATAATTCTGATAATTGTTTATTGTGAAATCTTGAATAAAATACTTCCAAATTACAGATCCATCTTGACTGTTAGCAATACCGTCTCCATTTACGTCAAAATCAAGTGAACTACATTTAACTTTCAAGGCTTCCGTTAATCGATTTTCTTCATAGTTAAAATACGAAGAACTATAAAAATTAAATATTGATTCGTCAATATTTCCCCCTACAAAATTATTCCACCATTTTTCAGATCCGTCGATTGATATTCTATAGTTAATATAACGTAAAATAATATCCAGATTATCAAAATCAAATGTTTTGGTATTAATTACACCATAATCGAATAAAGAAGCAGTTAACGATGTAGGATTTGTAGATACATTGAACTCGCCTGGTTCTATAGTACAAATATACTGTTTTTCATGTAAAGAAATTTGACTTTGATATTCCATATACAAATATGTATTTTTATTATTTGTAGGATCTAACGTCAAATTATTCAATACACTACCTGTATTGTTAATTACTAACGTATTTGTATTATAAAAAACATTTCCGACGGTATAATTCTTTTGTAAATCTGTTAAATTATAGATATAACTTTTACCAAAAATTGAATCCGATGCAAATTTAGTATCACCTTGTTCATCAACAAATACAATCAAATTTTCACATGCGCCGCTTATATACCCACCACTTACATACCCACCACTTACATACCAACCACCACTTATTGGTCCGTCAGAATCACAACTTATACAATCTTCCATTTGAAGATATACAAAACTTGACGTGGTATTACAATCTTCACTTTGATATGAAGATGTTAATAAATAAGTTAAATTACTTCTACTACCAGATTCAGTTATTAATGGAGCTGATAAATAAAAGTCTTCATTTAGTGGAATAGGAGCTCCTATTACTAAATTTGTATCTGATAAAGATACTGAATATCCATAAGCTGTAAATGGTTTGCCAATTTCTTTTCTTTTAGATATAGGATCTGTAGTCATCTGTCTTACTACAGATCCTGTCACTGCGTAAAGTAGCGTTTGTCCGCAATACGTAGATTCTCCGAAATCATACTGATTGAAAGTTAAATCATAATAATTTATCGAACTGGAAATGAATAATGAACTAAATGGGAAATATGGTTTTGGAGAACCAATTAATATTTTTTTATCAAAAGTAGATACAGAATATCCAAATAAATTATCTTTAAATGTTACATCGTCTCCATACAATTTTGTTATAAGTTGAAATCCGCAGTTTTTATCATCTGGACACTGTTGATTGTTATATACATAAACAGATCCACGTTGTCTTAAAGTTTTTGATCCAGAGTACTCCCAATAAACCAAATCATTTGGGGCACCTACAGCTAGAGTTGTATCATACAATGATACCGCATATCCGTATCTAGTATTAATTTGACTTCCACTGGGAATTAATTCAAAGTTCGTATTTTGAATAGTATAATATTGTGAACTTGTATTTTGAGATAATACCTGACTCAATTTCCAATTATTTAAAGATCCAGAATTAAGAAATAAATAGACATTGGATTGAGATAGTTGATTGCTTCCAACCACCAATGTCCCTTCATTTTTTTTATCCAGAGAAATTGAATATCCAAATCCATATTGATGTGGATATTTAATAACACTACACGTTAATATTTGTGGAGAAGAATAGGTACAATCAGCATCTGTATATTTGTATATATATACAGCGCCTCGGCCGTTGTTGTAATTAGGTGATCCAACTGCTAAGTAGTTATTGGTAATGGATACAGAACTACCAAATTTTTTTGAAATGGATCCTGTGATAGAACAAAATGGAATATCACTTATATTATATTCATCTACGGATATAGAGTTTCCTGCAGAACTAGGAATAATACCTTTTGTATTATCAAACGTATAGTTTGGATTAATTTTGAATATATCTACACAGGCGAAACTACTTGTATGTCCTAGATAATAACTTGATGATACTGATGTGTCTCCCACTGCCAAAAAATATGTAGATAAATCAATGGCAGATCCATAATTGGATTGATTTACTTTTAAATTGTCCGATTCTACAATAATAAAATCACAATTTGATCCTGGAGAATCATTTATAGAACCACTTTCAATTATCAGAGAAGCTGTTAATGCAGCACTGGAACTTTGTTCTGTGTAGTAAGTCGCTAAATTTCCATTTTCTGGAAAAATCGTTTTCTTTAATATTTTAGAAACCGAGTAATTCGATTTAAAACTGTCTTTTTTAATCAAAAAAACCTGACCAACTTTACTAAATCCTTCACATGATGTGTATGTGTCAGACGGTGGATTTCCTATAGCGATAAGATCACCATTGGTCACTACCACACTACCATAATTCTGATTATATATATTTTCCAAATTCATACTCTATATACTTATGTAGATATCGACCCATAATACAAATATTGTCCTAAACCTGTTATTCCATAATTAACTACGCTATTAGTATCAGTTGTATAAACTTCAAAATCACTAATAAAATATGATCCGGACAAATATAAATTGTTTATACCATCGTCTAAAATATCACCAACTATATCACCTGTTTGATTATTAATTACTACACTAAAAGGACTAATTTTGTCACCGCTCTGTGTTACATTTAATGTATAACTTATAAATTTATCATCTAAATTTAACTTAGCTTTAGATGTATCATATCCATCAAATCCAAAAATATTATATGAGTTATTATAATTATTATAATACATATTTTTTATTGTATTATAAACCTGTCCTTGATAAGTGCCATCTAAATTGATAGGATTAGTTTCACCATTATAATGAATATTATCGACTGGATAAAATACTGATCCAGCTGGAATCTTTAATCCAAGTTGAAAATGCGGATTATTTGGATCTTCTATCGGCGAACAAGCCAAGAAGCCATTAGAATTAATTAATGATGACGTACAACTATCATTGTTAACCGTAGCAAATGATCCTGTATCTAAATAATTAAAATTATAATCACATTCCTCTATGGGAATCACCAATGGGAAATTATACGTACCATCACTTAGTAGTAGCAAATCAGAAAAGATGTTATTAGCGACTTTAGTCTTTGCTACCGAAAATGTAGTAACTTGTATGTCTTGATTTTTGAGAAATTTAATCATCCCAATATAAATAGGAAGATTTAAAAGTATTTAGATTAAAAATCAATACGACACTTAATCAACAACTCATTATCAAATGATTTTTGTGTAGGTCTACTTAGTTTACCTACAGCTAATAGTTCGTTATTAGAATCATATAATCCAATTGTGGTAATATAAGTACGAGGATTACTAATAAGTGCTGGATATATAATAGTGCCTTTAGTTTGACCGTCAGTACCATCTGATACAAATGTTGGGTTGTTACTGTAATTGAATTCTTTATTTTTTACTCTAATGAAGTAATTGGTAGATGGTACAAACTCTGATTTGCGAACCGCCATATTCTTATTTGATTTTTTTATACTCAAATAGAATTTACGTATCCAATTTCTCCAATAACTCTTCCAGTTAACTGAATATTGATTCGTTGTTCTAGCACTAGTAATTTCCGGAGGATTTCCAGTAATACCAACTCTCGCATCTAACTTTAATGCGTTCAATATAACTACTCCATTTGTAGGATAAAATAAACCGATTCCGTCATAAACACCGGATACGGTACCACCTTTAGTGTATGGAGTTGGAACTCCGTTAATAATAGATCCTGAAATCAAGTTATAAACATTTTGTTGTGTATTAATAACTTGGGAATCATCTATATAAGAATATTGTCCACGGGATCCAGTAAAATTTAATTGAATTTGGCCTGGATCAATTTGATCTTGGAATTTATCAGCCACATAGTTTAGTACAAAGATTGCGGAACTGTCGGTTGGTGAATCAACACTACCAGACGCGAAGCTAAAGAATGTATCGCCTGGTTGTAAAAGTGTGTTTTTATACTGTGTATATATAATTTTGGTTTCATTCGTATACACGTTTGCTATTGATTGACCCGGATAATCAAAATAACTACTGCCTGAATTATAATAATCTCCATAAGCAGCGGCAAAATATTGATCGCCTCCACTATATATGTCGATGTAATATTGTGCATTTCTTACGTCAAATGGACTAGATCCTGTCATGACATTTGCTTGGGCGGATGAAGTTACAAATGATGATTGTGCTACTGTCAAACTACCAGTACCAAACATGCCCGATGATACCTGGTTAATTCTTCCTGCTACTACGTCGTCTGGAGTAAATGGTGTGAATATCATATATTATTAATTTGTGGTAGGAACACTAACAGTTACATTGATTGAAGTACTTCCACCACTTTCATTGCCAATGATAGTAATATTAGTTGTTGTTGTTTTAGACAAAGAACTATTTGGAATAAATCTAAACTTATTACCTATAACGACTTGTGACGATTGTGATGCTAAATCGCCTGTGAATGATGGAATCGTCGCGGATGTAGAATTCAAATTATTAGTTTCAGTGACCACTAAAGTGCCAACATTTTTATTAGTCAAAATTGCTGTATATCCCAATGTCACATTATAAACTGGACTTGTATTTGGGATAATATCAATTGCAGCTGAATAAGTACGTGGTACAGAAATCAATGGCGGTGCAATACTAATAGTTGGTACCGATGTAACGCCATCATTCAAAGTGACCAACTTATATTTCATTGTCTGTGATTCATCCGTAATGGGTTCCATAATTGGAGTGTTACGAATAGCTATATCGTAATAAGCACTGCCCAGTGGGTGAGTTGGATTAAATTGAGTATAATCAATTTCGTCATCAGCTAAAGCGAAAGCTGTAATGTTCAATCCACCTGTTTTTGCTAATACTTCTCGACCTTTTTTTGTCAGTATCGCGTTAACAGTCAGAACGTTGTTATTAAGGTATGCCATATGTAAATAATTATCAAGTGTTTTTAGTTTTTAATCAAAAATTATATTATAAATTCATAATGTACATGTTCATACTAGCACTTGCACATGTGGAACATGTTAGTGGCTGTTGTATAAACAGACTATTTGGCGAGTCAATTGAACCAGTTAGTATCCCATATTTAGGGAAATTATCACTTTCTATATCAACCGACAAGTATCCAGGTATCGTTATAATAGGAGAAGATCCATTTGGTAATCCTTTTCGATTCACAGTTGTAGTAAAATCATTTTTACCTTTTGTATAAGTGTAGTATGTCAATTTACCAGATGATAAAGTTTTTACTCCATTTTTTATGGTATAATATGATCCAGAAATAGCTTGACATTTTAATCTACTACCGACACGGACAAATTTACTTAAATGTCTTTGTGAATAACCACTATTCATATCTCCATAGTAAATATTCTTGAGAGATTTACTGCCTGTAATTTGATTGTTTAAATTACCAGATCCAGATCCAATCGTTTGTATCGTGTAGTAACTTGACGTAAATGTTACAATAGATCCTGTATTATTTTGAGACTGATAATAATCATTCTCAGAATAATTTATTGTATTTCGTACATTATATCCATTATTATCTACAAATATATATTTTCCATATTTAGCAAATATAAAATCTCTATCATCGACTCTATCTTTAATTTCAAATCTTGAAAAATTATATGTATCGTGATCCGTATCAATTCCATTTACAGATTCAATGTTTATTACGGTGTTGCTTGATGAATTAACTGTATCTATCAATGAAGATAAGAATGTTGGTTTGATTTCATAAGACATTAAACTTGATGTTGTATTTGGGTCTATCGGTAAAAATACAGCATCTTTATAATTAAATTTTACACGTTCGAATATTGAAGGTTCTAATAATAAACCGGTCTTTAAAGTAGCACGACTTGGTGTTAATTTTTTAACAAAATCAAATATAGAAAAATCAATGTAAAATTTATAAGTACTATAATATTCTTGTGGATATATATATTTCTTATTTGCAGCTGCAAATTCGGCCTGTCTTAGTTTTAATTCAGGATAATTTCTCGATGTTAAATATTTAGGATCACCGATAATATCAGATATACCTTCTTTTCCTAAAAAGTCTTCTATATTTTCATTTAAGTATCTATATGGAGAAATATAATATCCAACTAAATTAGAATCGCTACCAATAATATCATTTGTGTATGTAGAATATTCATATGGCACTAAATTAGAACTTACAATTTGAGAAATTTTATTAATATTAGCGTTAGATCTGTAATTTGGGCCAAATCTATTTGAGTTTGTAGACTGTTTGACATTAAATTTCTCAAATTGATATGGAAAAATATCTGATAAAATCGTATCACAAATAGGAGCTCCACATACTACAGGTGTTCTTTGAAAATTATAAGTATAAAATTTACTATTATATCTATTATTCTGATTAGGAACACTAGCCGGATTACCATATAAATTTACAGGAGTATCAAAACTCCATAAATAATACATATTTTCATATACCAACGACTTTTCCGTTATAGAAATAGAATTTAAGTTATAAGAGTGTTCTTGGAAATCGGCATTACTTAATGCATATTTTTGTACTTTAATTTTATCAATATTTCCATAGAACTGCATTGACGATGAAAAGTTTCCTACATAATAACTTCCAGATGAGAAATATTGATTTTGATCATACAATATTGTTTTGGTTTTTTTATCTGTGAAATTCAATAAACTTCCGTAATATTGATTAACACTTAAAGTATATGTATGTGGTACATATTTATCTGCTGCGGATGAAGTTAACGATTGAGTTTGATTATATAATTGAGATATAACCGGCAAAGAATCAAATGTAATATTTTCATTTGGTTGCTTTCTCAACATCATCGTATAAAAATCACCATTAAAATAAGGCATTTCGATGCTTTCTATACTAGACGTGATTAGTGTAGAACCAATCGGACACATTTCAAAGACTAACTTTGCTGATTCTCTTTGTTTTGTCTTATACAAATAAATTTGCCAATCTAATTTATTAGATCTTGTTTTTTTAATCAGCGGAATCTTATCTTTATAATTGTATTTATTCCATTCATTTGATCGGAAAGTCAGTTCTACAGTTGAAACTCCTGTAAATTCGTCGATTATTGATCTAGTTAATTGAGTTGGTGGATACGTACTTCCACTAGTATATTGTTGTGTTACAAAATATTTATATTCGCTTCCCGTAAAATTGAATTTTACAAATTGATTGTCATCATATTTAGTAGCGTAAATTATATCGTCGAAATCATAATATGATTGTTTGTTTATCAACACATTTGGGCTACTATATTCGACTACATTTATTAAATCAGAAGATATTCCGAAAATTGAACGAATCAAATTAAATGATGTAGATGTACCTTTAGTTTTGTATATATAATTTAAATTATTTGTTATTCTGTTGAATATAGATTTAGCATAATCAAAATAAGACGATGATAAACTTCCGGTCATCTGTGTGTTATTAAACAATAATTGAGTTACATCACTTTTATTAAATTTAAAATTAGTTACATCCCAGTTAAAATTATTTAACAGTTCTTCTATATAATTTTTTGGATAACTATTGTTATCATCCCAATTAATAGGATATGATTTTGGAAACTTCTTAATAAATACTAAAATGTTATCAAAGAAATGACCAGTCATAGCAGTGAACTTTATATAATCAGCGTTTGATTCATCCGTTTTAATATATTCAGGCAATTGATAAAATAGGGAATTGTAATTACTTTTGTCAAAACTTATACCATCTTCTATTTTTTGATCTATACTGGATGTAGAATAAAATAAATAAGATTCGTATTCGTCAAAACTATCCAATAATAATATCTGTTCATCGATAATTCTGGTTATATCATTGGAATATGATGCCGATATTGAAATATTAGATGTTGACGAAGCTTGATTTTTAATTTGATTCTTGGAAGTCTCATAAGAACCGTATTTAGAAATTTTACTTTTAGCTATTTTTGATCTTAATTCAGCTGATGAAAAATTTATAAAATTACTAAAATCGGTATAATTAATTAGTAAATCATTTATTTTTTGTTGAACACGTGTCTTAGCAGCAAATAATGTATTGTTATCTAAAGATTTAAATTTATCGTTTGTTGGATTTACAGACGGGGTTGCTACTGTAAAATTAACGGCGTTTAAATAAACTTTTCGTGAAACTGGAGCCGTGTAAAGATTAACTTTAAAATATAAAGGTAATAATGAAATATTGGAAATCCAACATGTGTCTTTTAAAGTGTATTGTGATGGAAGCGGACTATCTAATTTAATTTGAACATTTATACGTCCATCAACCGTATTTAAATAACTTGTATGTGTTAATATTTTAACTAAATTACCACCATCAAAATTTAATGCATTTTTATAATAACCATAAAACTTTTGACTATAATTATTTAAAAGTTCGCCTATCTTTGGTTCTAACCAGTACTTATATACAATTTGTACAAATACGTTTACCGTTTCTACCAAGTCGTCATCTGTTAATGTCGTTCTTTGTAAGATTGCATCTTGACTGACTTTAAAAGTTATTAAAGAAATCGCTTCCAAAATTTCATTATATGAAAACTCGACATCATTATAGCTATAAACAAAATTCTTTATTTGTTCAGCTATACCTGAAAATTTTACATTTTGATTAATTACGGAATCTGGATCATTGGAAAGATTAACAATTTTATTATATCCAACATAAACTGAATTAATAAATTCTTGTAATTCGGCCGACGATTTAAATCCAAGATATTGTGCATATTTCAAATAATTAAAATTGGTTGAATTTTCATTAAATGATTGATCTATTGGGTTTCTATCTATTATAGGAACAATTTCATCTATCAGTTGTAAGAATACAAATTTTTTATCAGCGAATGATGAAATTTTTACAGAATCCAATCTGTTAACTTCGTTCAAGTTTGGATTGAATGCGTAGGATAGTCTTAATTCCGTTCTACTAGGAGAAATTTCTTTGATGAATAATCTATTAGTAGTATTTCCCGCAATATTTCGGATGGGGTTATATAATGCATAATATAGACCTGGATTCAATTCACTAAATTTAAAATCATACTGAGTGTGTAATAATAATTCATTGCCATACAAAGCATAATTTGTAAATGGATTTGCTACTCTATATGAACGTTGCACATTATTAACGTCTCTATACGTTGACTGTACAATACTAAATGTTGTTTTTGGAATTATTCTGTCAAAAAGAATTGGCTCTTGATTGCTATTATAGATACTCAATTCGAATATATCATCATTCGTATCACCGAAAAAGTTTTCCGAATTCAAAACTTGTTGTTCGTATAAAGATTGTAAATTTTGAGGAAGATACGAAGCACTTACTATACCGTTAGTAAGATCAAGTTCATTAATTGTTAAATAGTCGTATGGCATATTATACTAGTGGTAAAAACGGAAAATCGTCGCTGAAATCAGATGGAACTGATCCTTGACCTAACTGTATTCTGAGAGAAATAATAGTAGTTTTCAACGCATTGATAACTTGTTTATCATCATTATTTTCATATTTTTCAACTAACGCATTAACCGTCTGATTTAGAATTCTATTTTCTTCAATCAGATTGTTATATTGATTTAAAACTTCATTTATATTACGTTTTTCTTCAATTTGCACAGTTTGAAGTTCAGTAAAATCCACTGTATTTGCGTCAATAATTTTTTGTTCATTGTATATAAATGTTTTCAATGGAACTTTAACATAATTAACGTTTCCATTAACGGATTGAGCCGCCGAAAATACTAATTGATAATTTCCAAAAGAATCAACGTTATTAGTAAAGTTTCCAAAATTTTTAAAACTGGAAACTTCATCTGTAGCTATGTCGTAATTTAATTGTATATCTGACATATTATCTTGTTATCTTAAATATTTTCTGAGTATCAGTTATATCTACTGTGCCGTCAATATATTCAGTCTTAATAAATATTTTCAAATATCTTTCTTGTGGTAATCCCGTTGTTTGTAACTTGAAATAATTACCTTGGTTTGCATCACAACTTAATTTTGTATATTGATCAAATCCAATCAAAACTTCTTCCGATTCAGCGTCCTTAATCATATAATAAGAACTAGTAGGAAGATATTTTGGAGTAACCATAACTGGTTGTTGATAAGCTTTTTGGAAGTTTTTTAACGGATATCTATCTCTAGCAAATACAAATATTTTTGGTAAACTCCCAGCCTTATAAGCATCTTTAAGATAGTTTAATGTAATTAAATTCTGAATTGATCCAGAAACAGGTTTCAAACTTCCTGTG
>Ga0114977_10001791_pt1 | contig 14103 bp, 13 predicted proteins | sample S_130805_MF_Meta_FD_87026 | JGI IMG/M metagenome (GOLD analysis project Ga0114977, IMG submission 87026) | Freshwater microbial communities from Lake Simoncouche, Canada to study carbon cycling - S_130805_MF_MetaG | ecosystem: Environmental > Aquatic > Freshwater > Lake | place: Lake...
ACTGCAACAGATTCGATATTAGTTTTACCACTTAAATGTTCCTCACGAATGCGAGAGAGCAGAAATAGTTCGTAGTCCATAGAAAGTCCAAAGACCACAACTGCAACCAGGATCACAGAGCCTGTATCTAAAGTCCCTGTGACTGTGAAATCACCGACTAGCCACTTCAAATGGCCGTCGATAAATATCCATGTAATTGCGCCTAATGTTGCGCATAAGGACAGGCCGTTGAGGATTATCGCCTTAATCGGCAGGATGATCGAACCAGTAAATACAAAGATCAAAATCAAGACAGTTAATGCAATCCATCCCAACGCAAATGGAAGTTTGCCGGCAATACCATCTTGTGAATCTGTGAAGTCGGCCGCTGAGCCACCAATGAGTGTTCCAGCGGGTTTATCCAATCCACGAATCTCGTGAATTACTTTCTCTGATGCTGTAGTGCGAGATGCAACGGATGAAATTACTTGCACTCGAATATCTTTACCATATGTTTCAAATGTGCCTACGCGTACTATGCCATCTACATTTTTTACTTGGTTAAGAAATGCAGAGATTTCACTTTCTTGTCCAACGCCATTTGGCACTACAACTTCTATAGGACTTCCTACTAGTCCATCAAAGCGGGACTCAATGATGTGCGAGGAAATTGCGGCACGATCACTTGCAGGTAAAACACGAGAATCAATCTGGGCAAAGCCAATATTGAGTACTGGAAGCGCCATAATCGCCAAGACAGTAACTGCGGCGATAACAACTGGAATCGGACGGCGCATAACGGTTCGAGCAGTCTGAGCCCAGCGACCATCCTCTTTAGGTGTAATTGCACTCTTTCGTACAACACCTTTATCAACTTTTTCACCAAGCAGTGCAAGGAGTGCAGGCAGTGCAATCACTGCGCCAACAATTGCCAGTGATATCACCGCTATGCCTGCATAACCGAAGGATTTCAAGAAGTTGAGTGGAAAAAACAGCAGTGAGGCCATCGTGACTAAAACTGTGAGTCCAGAATAAAAGACGGTTTTACCCGCTGTAGCGACCGTGATGATTACGGAATCTTCAACGCTTTTTCCGTGATGGAGCTCTTCACGGAAGCGATTGACCATCAGCAGCGCGTAATCGATTCCTAGACCTAACCCAAGGCCGGTAATAAGGTTTAAGGCAAAAACACTCACACTCGTAAACTGTGTTAATAAATATATAAGCAGGAACGAGCCCAAAATTGCGCTTACTCCAACGAAAAGCGGCATCGCAGAAGCGACCATGGCACCAAAGACAAAGAGCAACAAGAGAAATGTCAGGGGAATTGCAATTGTTTCTGCAAGGAGCAAATCTTTTTCAATCTTGTGATTGATGGCGTGTGTAATAACGCCAGCACCACCTGCATATACATCTAGACCTTGGTAGGTACCATCAAAGCGTGATTGAATCCGTTCTCCCAGAGATTCGAAACCACTCCAGTCATCGGGCTTCAAGTCGGCATAGACCAGAATAAATCCAGCCTTACCGTCGCTTGATCGCATTGTGGGAGCACCACCGGTAGACCAATATGAGTAAGTTTTTGAGACTCCCTTTACGGCCTGAATCTCTTTTTCAAGGGCAGTAGCTTTTACGGCAACTTGTGCATCAGTAACGCCTGCTGTTGAGTCGACGACCAATGTAACTATTGGCTCTTGCACATGGAATTTCTTGATGATGTACTGCGTAGCTTTTGCCGATTCACTATTCTTATCGGAATATCCGCCGCTATCGAGATTTCCAAATACTAGGGAGCCAACGGCCCCTGCCGTAAGAGTTATAACCACGAAGGCCAGCAGCACGACTTTGCTTCGACGAACAATGAACTTACCTAGATTCTCAAACACGACGTACATCCTTTTCTAGCACTAGAATAATCACATGAGCGATCTCTTTCCTACAGTTACTTCAGACGAGATCGATCCTGAGGCAGCTGCCGAACAAGCTCGGCGTGATGAAGAAATTAAGTCAGATAAACCACCACATCACGAGGATTAGTCGGTTTTAGGCGCAGGGGTCGTTGGAGCCGGCGCTGTGGGTGTAGTTTTCTTCACTGCTGAATCTGTTTTATAAAACCCTGAACCTTTAAAGACCACACCAACTGCGGTATACACCTTTCGAATCTCTCCCTGACATTTCGGGCAGTGCGTCAATGAATCATCCGAGAAGGATTGGAAGGCCTCAAACTCATGGGCACAGGTATTACATGCATATTCATATGTAGGCATCCTTGCTCCAATCTGAGGCCAATTGCACCCTCGCGGGGGTAGATGCCAAGTCTAAAGAGGTGAGACGATAGGAGCGAATCGGGGCTATAGCGGGAGGGGTTTTCGTTGAAAATAAAGCTAATCACGGCCATTCTTCTAATTTTTTCATATCTAGGCATGGCCAGTGCGACTGCTAACTCATTAATTACGACGATGCCTATCAGTGGATCAACTCTCACAACTGCGCCTAGTTCGGTAACCCTTACTACGCAGCTTCCACTGTTGCCAGATGCAAATGAATTAACAGTTACCGATCCAGCAGGTACTCGCGTTGATGATGGAACCATCATGGTCGATGGAGTCAGTGCAACGGTTGGGTTAAGTGCTTTAACTGAAACCGGAATTTATCGAGTCAGTTATCTTTTATATTCTGAAGGTGATCTTCCATTGGAAGGCTCTTTCACTTTCAATTTTTCAGCACCCAGCGTGATTTCTCCCAGTGACCCAACGCCAACTCCAACACAATCACAAACTCCAGCAAGTAGTAGCTGGGGAACTAACGTGTTTATTATTTTTATTCTTATAGTCGCATTCTTTATTCTCATTGGACTTTCACTGTATGCGCGAAAGCTTTTTAGAGATCGATGATTGCCTTTTCGACAATATTTAAGTATCTGTCGCTCATTGGTAGCTTTGCAACAATTGGCACGCTACTTTCAATGGGCTTCTTGCTCCTAGATCATGAAGGAAAGCTCTCGACTTCATCCATCAAACTCAAGCGCTTGCTGTGGGGTTCGGCGCTTACCTGGGCGGTTGGAACCATTGGCGTCATTATCTTTACGCTTGCAAATATATTAGGGCAATCAATTTCGGTCGCCGTTGATGCAACGGTTTTACGCTCCTTCATTACACAGGTTACGCTCGGCCAGTATTTATTTTTTGAAGTTCTTGTAGCTCTGACAGTGGCATTTTTTGCATTTCGAATTCAACGTATTCTGGCCACGGTATTTCTCCTGATCCTTTCAATCATTGGTTTAGTAGCGCCGATTTTTCAGAGCCATGCAGCCTCCAGCGGGTCGCATGGTTTAGCCATAGGGTCATTAGTAATTCACGTTGTCGGATTAGCGCTGTGGGTGGGCGGAATCATCTCGATAGCTTTGCTTGATCCAGAGGATCGCCCTATCGCCGTACCGCGCTTTAGTCAGTTAGCGTTATGGGCAGTAATCGCAGTTGTTGGTAGTGGTGTTGTTAACGCATGGGCACGCTTAGATTTTAAGCAAGCATGGACAACGGCATATGCCTTCGTAGTTATAGCCAAGTGCATAGCAACAGTTATTTTGATAGTCATTGGATACATGCACCGTAAGAATTTAGCCAATCGACAATCAATCGACTGGAAAGGCTTCGTAAACCTAGTTTTCGCTGAAGCTATCATCATGATTTCAACTGTTGCTATGGGTGCATGGTTATCTTCTAACCAAGCACCAAGCAGACCCACGCCTCCAAAGTTTGATGCTGCAATTGCAGTTACGGGTATCTCTACACCGCCACCGCCAACGTGGAGTCGAATCTTCTTTAGTTATGAGCCGGATGCATTGATGATCGGACTTCTCATAACTGCGATTGCCCTATATATAAAAGGCGTTCTTGTACTTACTCGGCGTGGAGACAACTGGCCAGTTGGCAGAACCGTTGCATTTGCATGTGGAATTGGAGCAATTGATTTTGCGACTAGCGGTGGTCTTGGTCTGTATGCCCACTTTGCTTTTTCATATCATATGGTCGCCCATATGATTTTAGGAATGATTGCGCCAATTGGAATTGTTTTAGGAGCACCGATTACATTAGCGTTGCGAACTCTTCCACAGGGACGCAATAAAGAAGAGCGCGGAGTACGAGGAACTCTTCTAGCTGCTTTGCACTCTAAATTAGCTATTTTTTATACAAATCCAATCGTGGCACTTGCATTCTTTGATGGGTCACTCTTTGCCCTGTACTTCACAAATCTTTTTGGCAGCATGATGCAGAGTCATGCCGGTCACTTGTTCATGAATATTCACTTTATTCTGGCGGGCTTACTTTTCTTCCATGTGATCATTGGAATCGACCCAAACCCTCGTCGTATTCCGCATTTAGTAAGGATTGTGGTTGTCTTTGCCGCAATGAGTATTCACGCATTTTTCTCAGTTGCATTAATGTCTTCCACAACTCTTATTGATAAGGGTTATTTCGCCTCCATGAAGACCCCATGGCTCGTGGATTTACTAGCTGATCAAAAAATTGGTGGTTCGATCGGCTGGGCAATGGGAGAAATTCCAATTCTGCTAGCGCTTGTGGCTACATTTATTAGCTGGGTTAAAGATGATTCGCGTGAAGTTAAACGGATCGATCGCAATAGAGCTCGAGCCGCTGCCATGGGCAGACCAGATGAATTAGCCGATTACAACAACTACCTACAACAACTAGCCCAACGTGATAGAGATGAAAAATAATGGAAAACTTATTTAGCTTGCCCAGTGAATATAAAGATCTGCGAGAAAGTGTGCGCGCCTTAGCTGAAAAAGAGATTGCACCCTTTGCTCAGGCCGTAGATGAAGAGCACCGCTATCCGCAAGAAGCCGCCAATGCCTTACAAAAGGCTGGTCTTTCAGCTGCGCATGTTCCAACACAGTATGGTGGCGATGGCGCTGATGCTTTGGCGACTGTAATCATTATTGAAGAAGTCGCACGAGTATGTGGTGCTTCATCACTTATTCCCGCCGTCAACAAACTTGGTTCGCTACCTTTGATTCTTGGCGGTAACGAAGAGCAAAAAACACGTTGGCTTAGTCAGCTAGTTGCAGGCAAGGGATTTTCTTATGCACTATCAGAATCAGATGCTGGTTCGGATGCATCGGCGCTTCGAACAAAGGCGGTACGAGATGGAGATGGCTGGATATTAAATGGAAGTAAGAAGTGGATTTCTAACGCCGGTATATCCGAGTTCTATACCGTTATGGCGCAGACCGATCCAGCCCTTGGATCAAAGGGAATTACGGCATTTATTGTAGAAAAATCCGACTCTGGAGTCTCATTTGGTTCACCTGAAAAGAAGATGGGTTTTAGGGGATCGCCAACTCGCGAAGTTTATTTTGATAACGTCGTATTAAACGATGATCGTCGCATAAGCGACGTTGGTGCAGGGTTTATTCTTGCGATGAATACGTTAGATCACACACGCATAACTATTGCGGCGCAAGCACTTGGCTTAGCTCAAGGCGCACTAGATGTTGCAGCAAAGTATTCACATGAGCGAAAGCAGTTCGGTAAAGAGATATTTGATTTCCAAGGCGTGCAGTTCATGTTGGCAGACATGGCCATGAATATTGAAGCCGCACGAGCACTGACCTATGGGGCTGCATCTAAGAGTGAACACAATGAAAGGGACTTACGCTTCTTCTCTGCAGCAAGTAAATGTTTTGCAAGTGATACGGCGATGAAAGTTACACAAGATGCAGTTCAAATTCTTGGTGGCTATGGCTATGTCTCAGACTATCCAGTTGAGCGCATGATGCGAGATGCAAAGCTAACTCAGATTTATGAAGGCACTAATCAAATTCAACGGATAGTAATGGCGCGCAATCTTCCAACTTCTTAACGTTTAAAATGAACAACAATCGAAGGTGTGGCGGCGGCATCAAGAGGCATGTCATGAGTTTCGCGTGGCAACGTTAGCTCTGTTAACTCTCCAGTATGGACTAAGCCAATTTTCCAACCAGGAAGATATGCAAGTGCGCGATCGTAAAATCCACCACCTTGTCCCAACCGGTAGCCATCTTTGTCAATGTGAAGCGCCGGGACAATAACAGCGCCAAGTTCGCTGAAATCGTAAATTGCTGGGCCAATTGGTTCTGCCAAATTTTTGGTCACTATAAGTTTTTCTGGGTCACCATCCCAGAGCACCCAATCAAGATCTACGCCATTTACACGTGGAAGAAGGATTTTTTTACCTGCTTTAAGGAGACTCTCATTAATTTCGCTGGTGCTGGGTTCGACCCCGTATGAGACATAGGAAGCGATAGTTGTTGCATTTAAAATCTCAGGAGATTTCAAAATCACATTGAAGTTGGAGGGAGTGAAATTTTGACTCCTCTCATAACGCAGACGTGTGCGCAACTCCTTCTTCACTGTGTTCTGATTCATCTAGTCCCTCCAGTATTTTGCAGGCTTAAATCCCAAAAAAGGCAGGCCTTACAAGTATGGTGTGATTATGGCAGAGCACACGCGAGTAGATGAATTCCTCACCTCTCTTCTTGCCATCTGCAAGCCTCTAGAGTCATTTGATATGCCGCTGTTGGATGCACATGGCGCAACACTGTCGGAGGATATTTTTGCAGGTGAGCGGCTTGTGATGCGCAGTGGCAGCCGTATTCGTTCGACTCAGATTGGTCTTGCCGCCTCAATAGGGCTCGATCATCTGCCAACTCGTCCTCATCCACGAGTAGTGGTTGTATCGGCTGGCCCAGGTTTAGTTGAACCCGGCATAGCACTGCAAGGCGATGAAGAGTATGAAACAAATTCTTGGCTGCTGACAACGGCAGTTCGCGAAGTTGGCGCTGTGGCATATCGCGTCCACTCGATTCCAGATGATGAAGATGAACTTCTAAGCGTTATTGAAGATCAATTAGTGAGAGCAGATTTAATAATTATTAGTGGTGAACGCCAGGATGATTCTTTTGACCTCATTACGCGTGCACTGTCTCGAATGGGAGAGATTACAACTGTTGATCTAGCTATCGAGATGAGCGGGCGGCATAACTACGGTGTTATTGGACCGGATAAAACCCCAGTAGTGACACTGCCGGGTGATCCAATCGCGGCATACATCTCATTTGAACTCTTTGTACGACCAATGATTCGTACGATGTTAGGGGCGGCAACCATTCATCGCCCATCAATTAAAGCCACACTAGAAAAAAATATCGAGTCTGCACCTGGACTGCGCTCTTATATCCGAGCTGCGTTATCTGAAGATGGCAATTCAGTGGTGCCGCTTTCGGCCCAAGAAGAGTTTTCAACGCTTTCAGATGCAACGGCATTTATAGCAGTGAGTGAAACAGAAGAGCACCTGAAAGCAGGCGATCAGGTCACGGTCGTTATTCTCGAACGCAGATACATCTAGTCGGTTATGAGAAATCAATGGCCTGTCGTACTCAAAGGCGATGAAATTTACTTACGGCCCTTAAGGTTTCGAGATCGTGGTCAGTGGAATGGGGTTCGCGCCGAAAATCGAGCCTGGTTATCGCCTTGGGAGGCAACGATTCCTCCAATCGAGAGTCATAATCCGCTGCCTTCTTATTATGAAATGGTCCGCACCCTTAACTCTGAAGCTCGTTATGGACGATCATTTTCATTTGCACTATGGCATCAGCGCAATCTGATTGGCCAAATCTCTCTTGGCGGCGTTATTTATGGGGCGCTCAGAGGCGGCCATATTGGCTATTGGATCGATAAAAACTACGCCAATAAGGGCTATACAACAGTGGCCGTAGAGCTTCTTACGAAATATGCCTTTGAGGTTCTAGAGCTGCATCGTATAGAGATTAATCTGCGCCCCGAAAATGCCGCCTCTCGACGAGTTGCTGAGAAAGCTGGATATATGTACGAGGGGGAGCGTTCCAAATATTTACATATTGACGGTGATTGGCGAGATCACATTACATTTGTAATGGAAAATTCCACGCTGAAGTAGTGCCTAAATCCCAGAAAAACCATACAACTTCTAATATCTTTATGCATCATGGCTTCTGGACTTATCTATATCGCGATCATCGGCATGTGGGCCGCCTACTTTGCACCCCGCTGGATTCATGACCGCAACGAGTTTTCTGGAAAATCAGTTGAGCGATTCAAAGTTGCCTTAACGGTTGTCGCTAACTCTTCGCTTCATGGAGATTCAGGTACTAGCGTTTTACATATTGACTTAGATCGTGAAGCAAAAATTGCTCAGCTTTTATTGCGACGAAGAATTATTTTTCTCTTACTTACAACTTCACTAATTACAACTCTGGTGGGTGGATTTATGAATACGATGCCGTTTATTTACGCACTGGTTCCTGCTACCGGTGTCTTAATTTATATCGCTCATGTTCGCCGGCAAAGTGTTGCTGACAGCATTCAGCACCGTCGCATACAGCAATTGCACCGACGTACTGCAGGAGTCTCTGGGACTAATTTAGTTGAAGTTATCACGCCAAAGAACAATCAAGAACATTGGATTCCATTAACTCAACGCGAGCTCAAAGGTGTTGTCATTTTGCCCAAGGGCAGCGCGGCAGTACGAGATACATGGCAGCCAGCAGAAGTACCGGTACCAACCTATGTGAGCGCGCCAAAGGCGATCGTTCCAAAACGCGTTATCGATTTAACAACACCGGGTGCCTGGAGCGAGGATCAAGAGCGTTTAGAACGTTTAGCTCTTGCGGCTGTATCTCCATCTAGAGATGAAATCTTTGATCAACAATTGGCCGATGAAGCTGTTGAAAAGCTAAATCAAATCCGCGCAGCTAATCAATAATTAGATCCAAGAGCTTAACCACATTCGCTTAAACCACGCATCATATGTAATTACGTCACCCGTAAATATCGGCAAGAAATAAATAAAATTGAGAAAGATGACAACAATTACCGTGGCTACGATCGCCTGTGAAACCTCAGATTTTAAATGGCTATCAAGGATTAACTTGGCGCAATAAACAATAGCTAGCAGCAAAAAAGGCTCAAAAACTATGGCGTAAAAAGTAAAGACTGTTCGCTTTTGAAAGAAGAACCACGGCAGGTAGCCAGCACTTATGCCAATAACTATCAGATTCAATGCACCATCGGTCTTCATAAGAACTAAAGAGCGAAACCAGAAGCCAAATGCAACCAGTACTGCAACGGTGCCTATCCACCACAAGATCGGTGTACCAATGGCAAGAACTTCCTGCGCGCAATCTTTGGCACCACAACCTTGAGGTGAATCATAAAAAAATGATGTTGGCCGGCCCATGATCATCCATGACCAGGGATTAGCTTGGTAAGAATGTTTTTCAGTGAGTCCAGTATGAAAACTCAACATCTCTGCGTGATAGTGCCACCACGATGCCAACGCATTGGCTGACCATTGACGATCCCAACCGCGATTACTGATAAACCAGCCGGACCACGTAGATATATAAACGATGATGGGAAGAAAACCGTACTGAAGAAACTTCTTCAAGGTCGGTTTAATTAATTCCTTACCTGAATATGAAGCGAAGATTCGATACAGCGAAACTAGTGCAAGGATTGCTAAGAAATACACCGCGCTCCACTTGGTTGCCAAAGCAAGACCAATAAATATGGCGGCCCACCAGTGTCGTTCGCGTTGCCACAAATACGCTGCCAGTAGGACAAAGAAAGTTAAGAAGAGATCAAGCAGCGCGGTTCGAGAATGAACCAGCGCTAGACCATCCATGGCCATTAAAGCTGCGCCAATTGCGGTCAGTAGTGGTGAATAAAAAAGCACATGTACTAATCGTGCAAAAAGCAGAATTAATAGCGTTCCAACAATTGCAGCGGCAAAGCGCCACCCAAACTCATTATCGCCAAAGATTTTGATACCGCTTGCAATGAGCCATTTTCCAACTGGAGGATGGACTATGAATTCAGGCTTATTGCCAGTTACTTCAACGCCAAATTTCAGAAAATCCTTGGCACCATCGACGTAGTAGACCTCGTCAAAGACGTAGCCCTTAGGGGTAGCTAAGTTAACTAATCGAAGTAACAGGGATAGCAACGTTATGACTATGGGGGCCATTGCTGCGATCATGTACATAATCGTATGGGCTTCAAGCCCCAAAATTACTGAGATGATGAACCTATGTCTTTGATCCTGGCGGCGACCCCACTTGGCAATCCTGGGGATGCCACAGCGCGCCTTAAGAAAGCGATTGAAGAGGCCACGATTATCGCCGCTGAAGATTCGCGCAGATTTCACCGATTATGTACAGATATCGACATAGTTTTTACTGCACGGGTCATTTCGTTCTTCGAAGGAAATGAGGAGGAACGTACACGTGAACTATTGCATGAGCTTTCAGCGGGTGCAACTGTATTAGTTGTTTCTGATGCAGGCATGCCGACAATTAGTGATCCAGGGTTTCGCTTAATGCGTGATGCGATTGCAGCAGGAGTCGATGTCCATGTTATTCCAGGTCCTAGCGCGGTAACAATGGCTGTTGCATTATCTGGGCTTCCAACGGATCGCTTTACATTCGAAGGTTTTCCTCCGCGCAGTAGCGGTGCACGTTTAGCAACATTTGAAAAACTTCGCTTTGAAGAGCGCACAATGGTTTTCTTCGAAGCACCACATCGACTTGGCGATTCACTCGGTGATGCCGTCAGTGTTTTTGGTCCAGAACGCCGCGGCGCTATTTGCCGTGAAATGACTAAGCGCTATGAAGAAACAATTAGAGGAGCATTAAGCGAACTTTCAACCTGGGCCGATACACATGAGGTCCTTGGTGAAATCACACTCGTCGTTGCTGGCGCCAATAAAGATTCAGCTGCAGTAACTGCCGACGATATGGTTGCTAGAGTCCGCGAGTTTGAAGGGGCCGGCATGGATCGCAAAGCCGCAATCGCCGGCGTTGCCGCTGAATTTGGCATCGCAAAGCGCCTTGTTTATGCCGCCGTGGTCGATGCGAATAAGATGAGCTCGTGAGCAAAGCTTTCTACTTAACGACGCCGATTTACTACGTCAACGATGCGCCTCACATTGGTCATGCCTATACAACTGTTGCTGGAGATGTTCTTACCCGTTGGCACCGCCAAAAAGGCGAATCAGTCTGGTTCTTAACTGGCACCGACGAGCACGGCCAAAAAATTATGCGTACTGCGCAGGAAAACAACACCGCGCCACAAGCTTGGGTAGATCGCTTAGTTCAAGATGCGTGGAAACCCAATTGGGCCAGCTTAAATATTGCCAATGATGATTTCATCCGGACAACTGAAGTTCGACATACTGAGCGAGTACAAAAGTTTTTGCAGTCGTTAAAAGACTCTGGCCACATTTATGCTGGAAAATACGAAGGTCCATACTGTGTTGGATGCGAAGAGTTTAAATTACCAGGCGATTTAATCGAGATCGATGGAAATAAATGCTGCCCGACTCATGGCAAGCCAATTGAACTCGTTAATGAAAATAACTGGTTCTTTAAACTTTCAGCTTTTACCGATCAACTTCTTGCCCACTACCGCACAAACCCTGATGCATGTCAGCCCGAGAGTGCGCGCAATGAAGTTATTTCATTCCTAGAAGGTGGAGTCTCAGATCTTTCTATCTCTCGATCTACCTTTGACTGGGGAATTCCAGTGCCATGGGATAGAGATCAAGTTGTCTATGTTTGGTTTGATGCACTTTTAAACTATGCGACAGCAGTTGGCATAACCGATGCTCCAGATAGTGAAGGTGGCAGGAAGTTTGCTTCTACATGGCCAGCTGATGTGCATCTGGTTGGCAAAGATATTTTGCGTTTTCACGCAGTAATTTGGCCGGCAATGTTGATGGCTGCCGGCATAGATATTCCCAAGAAGGTCTTTGCTCATGGCTGGTTGTTAGTCGGTGGCGAAAAGATGAGCAAAAGCAAGCTCACTGGAATTGCACCAAAAGATATAACAGATCACTTTGGAGTCGACGCATTTCGTTATTACTTCCTACGCGCAATTCCATTTGGAACCGATGGCTCTTTTTCGTGGGAGGACATGTCGGCTAGATATACATCAGAGTTAGCAAATGACTTCGGGAATTTAGCCTCACGATCTGCCGCAATGGTCGAAAAATACTGTGCTGGGCTTGTACCGGCAGTGAGTTCAGATGCAGGACTCGAAGATGCGCTTCGCACCGCTGTTGAAAAAGCCGACTCTTCAATGTGCGCACTAGATTTTCAAGGCGGAATATTGGCCATCATGGATTTTTGTAAGAAAGTTAATGGCTATGTCACTGAGAAAGAGCCATGGATTCTTGCTAAGGATCCAGCAAATCAAGCAGTACTTGAGGGCATTTTGTACAACACTGCAGAATCACTACGCGCTTTGGCAGTATTGCTGTACCCAGTTATGCCAGCAACGTGTGAAATATTGTGGGAGAGCCTTGGAGTGCAATCCTCTTTAGGTGAATTAAAGGCACAAAAGATTAGTGATGTCCCAACATGGGGCCAACTGCCACAGGGTGCACGCGTTACTAAGACCCCAGTTCTCTTTCCTCGTCTAGAAACGAACGCCTAAGACGAATGGCTGATCGGCATAACCGCGACATCGATCGCCCGCGCGCACCATTACCAGAACCACTTCCGTATCCAACTGTAGATGCCCATGCGCACATGGAGATCATTACGGATACCGCGCCAGATTCTCAAGAGATTGCCGATGTCATAGCCGAAGCTAAGTCAGTTAACGTTGATCGAATCGTGCAAGTGGGATATTCAGCTGAACAATCTAAATGGTGCGTAGCTGCGGCAGAGAAATGGAACACGGCCGTATTGGCAGCTGTTGCTTTGCATCCAAATGAGGCACCAGTAGTTGCCGATCTTGAAGCTGATTGGGCCGTGATTGCCGAACTTGCACAACATCCACGAGTCCGTGCAATTGGCGAAACAGGTTTAGATTATTTTCGAACACCCGTGGAGCTTCGACCACGTCAGCAAGAGTCTTTCAAATGGCACATTGAGTTAGCTAAGAAGACCAATAAAGCCTTAGTGATTCACGATCGTGATTCTCATGACGATGTCTTATCGGTTTTGCTAGAAGTCGGAGCCCCCGAAAAGACCATCTTTCACTGCTTTTCAGGCGACGTTGCAATGGCCAAAGTATGTATTGAGCGCGGATATGTATTGTCCTTTGCCGGCACATTAACTTTTAAGAATGCACCAGCGCTGCGTGAGGCTGTGCAACTTGTGCCTATCGATCAGTTACTAGTCGAAACTGATTCGCCGTTTTTGGCACCCATGCCACATCGTGGTGCAGGTAATACTCCGGCACAGATCGCAACGATTGTTCGAGCAATGGCAGTTGAACGAAATAGCGATGTCGGCGAATTAGCAGTAGCACTGAGCAATAACGCTGAACGTTTATTTGGAAGTTTTGCGCCATGACTTTGCTTGGAGCCAAGCAAATACGTGAGTTAGCAGCGGCCCTTGATCTAAAACCCTCAAAGTCACTTGGACAAAACTTTGTTATCGATTCAAATATCTGCACAAAAATCGTTCGCACTGCCCAAGTGGGTAGCGATGATGTGGCACTAGAGATTGGTCCGGGTTTAGGTTCGCTCACACTGGCGCTTCTACAGAGCGCAGCATCGGTCATCGCTGTTGAAATTGATGAACGTCTTGCGCGGCAGCTACCAATAACAGTTAGCGAAAACTTTGATCATCCCGAAAATTTGACCGTAATTCATGACGATGCCTTGAGGCTTGCAAGCCTTCCTGCTGAGCCAACTGTCTTAGTAGCAAACCTTCCTTACAATGTTTCAGTTCCAGTCTTATTGCACCTGCTTGAAAAATTTCCAACGCTTCGCACCGGAGTCGTCATGGTGCAGGCTGAAGTTGCAGATCGCCTTGCTGGTCGTCCAGGTACAAAAGAGTATGGAATTCCAAGCGTTAAAGCTGCGTGGTGGGCCGATGTAAAAGGTGCAGGCTCTGTCTCACGTTCGGTTTTTTGGCCAGCACCTAATGTTGATTCCAAATTAGTCTCCTTCACGCGTCGGCCAACACCGGGGGATGAAGTTCTGCGCAAGAAGGTTTTTACTATCATCGATGCCGCCTTTGCCCAACGCCGAAAAATGCTGCGTTCGGCACTTTCCTCACTGTATGGCACATCT
>Ga0114977_10001792_pt1 | contig 14102 bp, 13 predicted proteins | sample S_130805_MF_Meta_FD_87026 | JGI IMG/M metagenome (GOLD analysis project Ga0114977, IMG submission 87026) | Freshwater microbial communities from Lake Simoncouche, Canada to study carbon cycling - S_130805_MF_MetaG | ecosystem: Environmental > Aquatic > Freshwater > Lake | place: Lake...
AATTAAATAATAATATTAGCTTAAATGATATTTTGAAAGAAATAAATGCTGATGAAGGTAGTTATTTACAAAATACCGATAATTTATTTCATGAAGTTGTAAACTACAATATAAACTATACTGTAAAACAATTGCTTCAAATATGCGATTATTATAATATTTTAAAAGAAGTTAAAATGACAAAATGCAATAAAGAAGAAATAATAAATACGATTGTTTTATTTGAAAGTAACCCAGACAATTATAACATTTCTTGTAGAAGAAAAAAATTTTGGTTTTATATCAATGAATTAAAAAACGATAGATTTATGAAAAAATTTATATTATGGAATTAAATTAAATATTGAATTAAATATTGAATTAAATATTAATATTTAATGCTAATAAAATATTAAATATATTCATAAATTATATAAATATGGTATTATCAAAAATAGATAATGAAATAAGTTATCCTGAATTAAAAAGTGTCGATTCTGATGATTTTAAAAAAGAAGCTAATTTGTATCAAATTGAAATCGATGGCATTGAAATTATTATTGCTGTTGGAAATTCTAAAAACACTTTCGAAGATAAAAATATTTTATTTTTTCCTGTTTATTTAGTGAAGCATAATAATAAGGTCATTCAAATAGGAGTTTATGAAATGAAAGCAAGTGATTATATTTCTTACTTGGATGATTCTAATAATTTAGATGTTGAAAAACTTAACGACCCTTTAATTTATAATTTTGTAACAGATAGTATGTTAAAGAAAAATAGAATGGAACCAGAAAAACCTTTAAGAAAAATTGACAAGGAAAAGGAAAAGGAAAGGGATGAAGAAGAAGACGAAGACGAAGAAAGTAAGAATGAAATCGAAGAACCCATTGGAGAAATACCACCAGAGAGAAAAGGGTTGTTTGTTTTTACAAAAGGTGTTCCTGTTCCGCCACTATTGAAAGAAGAAACAAAGAAAAAATCAGCTGAATTAACCCTTGAATACAATGGTAAATCAAGGGATTTAAAAAAGGACAACTGGGTTCAAAAATTCATGGAAAATAAAAATTATGATATTATTGATAATGAAGGTGGAGGTGATTGTCTATTTGCCACAATTCGAGACGCATTTTCAAGCATTGCTCAACAAACATCTGTTGATAAACTAAGAAAACGATTATCGGATGAAGCTACTGAAGAATTATTTTTAAATTACAGAAAAAATTACGATGATGCTAAAAAAACGATTGTTGATGAAACAAATCAAATCAAACAATATGATATTGAATATGCCGCAATAAGACAAAGTTTTGCGAATGTGATTGACATGCACGAAAAGAAATTACTAGCTGATACTGCTACCGAAATAAAAAAATTACACGATAATCTAGTTCAAAATAAAAAAATGTCAAAAAAACTATTAGATGAATTTAATTTTATGGAAGGAATTGATACTCTTGAAAAATTAAAAAAGAAAATCAGACATTGTAGTTTCTGGGGTGAAACCTGGGCAATTTCTACACTAGAAAGAGTATTAAATATAAAAACAATCAATTTATCTAGTGAGAATTATAAATCAGATGATTTAACAAATGTTTTAAATTGCGGTCAATTAAATGACAATATTTTACAAAATAAAGGTGTGTTTACACCCGAGTTTTACGTGATATTAGACTATACTGGGTATCATTATAAATTAATTAGTTATAAGAAGAAACAAATTTTTAAATTCAGTGAAATTCCTTATGCTATTAAGAAAATGATTGTCGATAAATGTATGGAGAGAAACGCAGGACCATTTGCCCTGATTCCTGATTTTCAAAGATTTAAAACAGGGAATGTAAAACCCGTTTTTAAAGAGCCTCAATATGAAGAGCTTACAGAGGCTAAATTACGAGGGTTGTATGATGATGAGATTGTATTTCATTTTTACTCTAAATCAAATGATAAACCACTTCCTGGTAAGGGAGCTGGAGAGAAAATACCCAATAATATGGTTAAGGAATTCACAGAATTGGCAAATATCAAAGAATGGCGTAAAAAACTATCTAATTTCTGGGTTCAAAAATTTACATTAGATAATCATCAATGGGCATCCGTAGAACACTATTATCAAGCTTCTAAATTTAAAAATGGTTTTCACGATTTCTATTTGAGTTTCTCTCTTGATTCTGGAACAGATTTATCAAAAGAACCTTCAATGGCTAAAGCGGCAGGAGGTAAAACAGGACTTTACAATGGTAAACTATTGCGTCCAGTTGAGGTGAGCATCGATGCTGATTTTTTCAGTAAAACTACAAATAGAGACAATAAAGAAATGTATGCGGCACAATATGCTAAATTTACTCAAAATAAAGATTTAGAAGAATTGCTATTAGCTACTAAAAATGCTAAGCTGACACATCACGTTCGAGGAGCTGAGCCAGTTATTTTCGATAATTTGATGATGATTCGTGAAAAAATTAGACGTCATAAGGAATAAATATTTTAGACTTTTATTTTTAAATTTTTAGATTTTTAAAAAATATATTATTAGTTATTTTTAATTATACTAATAATATATAGATGTCTGAAGCACAATTTGACGAAGTATTTCAAAAATTAGAAAAGGTAATTAAAGAAATAATTACCAAACGAGAATATGAGAGTATTACAGGACAAAAATTTTATGATAAATTTAAAGTTGAGTTTGGTATTTTATCGAGTCCAGCATTAAGAGCTGGTATAAAATTACAAAAACAAACTATTATTGACATGTTTAATCAACATGTTAGTGAGTTTAAAGAGTTTTGTACTTTTTATCCAGATAATATTAATGCTGGTGTTAAAACAATTCTAAATATAATGATTGGTTATGCGAATAATAATGAACTTGAAAACGAATGGAAAAGATATAAAGAGAAATCACGTGGTGGTAAAAGCAGAAAATATAGAAACTTTTCAAAAAATCGAAATAAGACTAAAAATAAAAATAAGAAACCTAGAAAATGGTCTCAAAAATATAAAGACAGTATTAATTGTAAACGACCGAAGGGGTTCTCTCAAAAACAACATTGTAAATATGGTCGTAAAAAATAATTTAAAACTATTCTATAAATAAATACATAATAAATAAATGCAGTTTAACTCTGTAGAAAATGCCATCACTCATTTGGAAACGCAAGTTTATAATTTAACAAAAACTTGCGATAATCAGGCGAAAAAAATTGAAAATTTAGAAGATGCTCTTTATCATTTACTAGCTTTATTAAATAAATCTGAAAATTCTGATAAATCACAAGGAATTGATGAATTAATAAAAATATATGTCCATAATTGTAATTTATATTCTAAAAAAGTTTAATGAGGACAATTTGAGCCTTGTTGGTCTGCTTTTGGTATTGTACTATTTGGACAACAACCATATCTGGTTCCAGCACATCCACCAATTTGTGGTTTGTTAGGACAATTTGAGCCTTGTTGGTCTGCTTTTGGTGTTATATTGTCAGGACAACAACCATATCTAGTTCCAGCACAACCACCAATTGGTGGTTTAATAATAATAGCAGAACAATTAGACCCTTCTTGATTTATTTTAGAATTTATTCCATCTAGACAACATCCATACTGTGTTTGAGTGCAATTACTTTGAACAGAAGAAGAATCTGTATTTGTATTTTCAGTATTAGAACTAGTAGTGTTATTTAATGCTACAAATATTATTAAAAGTGCTACTAATATAATTATTACTATTGATAATTCCATTATATTAAAAGTAAATAATAAAATAATAATAAAATAATAATAAAATAATAATAAAATAATAAAGCAAAATAACAATTTTTAAATAATATATGTAATTTTATTTAAAAATAAATAGAGTACTATAATAAGAATGAAATTAACAGAAAAAAGCAAACATTTAATGTCATTTTTTTTAAAAAATAAATTACTTACTGAAAGCAAACATTCAAACAAAACAGATTCTATATTCTTAACTCTTTATGACGATATATTAAACGCATACATATATTTATCATCTCTTAAAAAGAATAAAAGAGAGAAATATTACAAACTAACTATAAAAAAGATTCTTTCAGCTCAACAAATTACTAAACCGAAAAATTTCAACTCAAACAGTTTCCCAAAAGAAATTAGGCAAACAATCGATGATAATTCATCAACAGAAATTTTATATACTTTTTCTCTCTTTGATAGGAATGTAAAATTGTTTTTTATAGTTGAGGAATCTATTGATAGAATAAAGATTGAAACTTATAACAAACATGTTGATAACATAGTAATATGGTTATATATTTTAAATGAATATGGTTCAAAAAAATGTTCGCCCAATTTCACGACTTATTTTTATTTTACTAAACTTGAGAAAAAAATACCTGATTCAAATATAGATATTATTGACCAAATTCATGTAAATACTGGGTTTACAACTACTTGTCCTGTAGATTCTGAAATAGTTATATTTAGAGAAGAAGAATGGTTCAAGGTTTTTATTCACGAAACATTTCATAATTTTTCGCTCGATTTTTCAGATATGAACAACACCACTTGTCACAGAACTATATTAAATATTTTTAATGTAAATTCTCAAGTTAATTTATATGAAGCATATACTGAATTCTGGGCAGAAATAATGAATGTATCAATTTGTAGCTTTTTATCATTAAAAAAGAAGGATGATGAGGAAGAATTTTTAACCAATTGTGAATTTTTAGTAAACTTTGAGAGAACACATAGTTTTTTCCAAATGGTTAAGGCCCTTGATTTTATGGGACTCAAATACCACGATTTGTATCATAAAGCCCGTGAAAGTGAGGTTATGAGAAGCACCTTATATAAAGAAAATACAAATGTGTTAGCATATTATGTAATAAAAACAATATTGTTGAATAATTACCAGTCTTTTTTGTCGTGGTGTAAAATAAACAATCTTTCTCTCTTACAGTTTAAAAAAACAGCATCAAATCAAAGTGAGTTTTGTAGGTTTATAGAAAAAAATTATAAAAATAAGACTATGCTTGAAAATGTAGACAAAATAGAAAATTTTTATTATAATATTAAAGATAAGTCATTGACCTCTAATAAGGGTTCTAGTAAGAACGATATTTATAATTTTATATTTAATAATATGAGAATGAGTATTTGCGAAATGGGTTAAGAAAATTTTATTTTCGACTGGTTAAGAAAATTTTATTTTCGACTGGTTAAGAAAATTTTATTTTCAAATAGTTAAGAGATTTTATTTATTATGTTGAAAACAGTAATCACAATCATTTATACTTTCTCTCTTACATTGACTTCCAGACTGTGTTTGTTGAACACATCTTCTACTTGTATTGTTGTTTGTAGTATGTTTTATAAGAGTATTTAATTTAGGTGTAATATATTTGTAACTACCATTACCAATATATTTTTTATTTGCCCTCCAGGCTTCACTTGCCTCATCAAAGTCAATATTGACTTCATAGAGTGCCTTCTTTTCGTATGTGGTTTGACTTCGAGTGTTCATTCTAATAAGTATTTTATATTAATTTAATATGTACAAAATGATTTCAATTTTTTAATTTTATTTTTTCCTTCTAGATGACTTGGGTTTTCTCATATTATTTTTCCTTGTTTTATTTTTGGCTCCTCCAATATAGCTGTCTCTATCATCAGGACCACCTCTAATACCTCTATAATAATCTACAGAGCCATTTGGATTATAAACAGGACCTGTATTCGATGTTGGTTTACTAAACATACTAAAAATCCCTCCCATAGTATAATATATATAGATTAACATATAATTATTTATTTTAAAATTGAAATTATAAAATTAACTCTTATACAAATACATAACTAAATATATTTGTATAAAATGGGCATCAAACATTTAAATCGATTTCTAAGAACAGAATGCGGTGATTCAATCAAATTTGTATCAATCGCAGAACTATCTGGTAAAAAAATTGCCATTGATATAAGCATATATATGTATAAATTTCACGCTGATAACGTTCTAATAGAAAACATTTATTTAATGCTCTCTATTTTCAGGCACTATAAAATAACACCTATCTTTGTCTTTGACGGTAAATCCCCTACTGAAAAAAAGGCACTACTCGAAAAACGGCGAGCTGATAAGAAAGCGGCAGAAAAACAATATAATAAATTGAAAAAAGAGCTGTCTGAAAATAACGACATTGATGAAGCAGATAAACAAGAAATAATAAGCAATATGGATTTATTAAAAAAGCAATTTGTATATATAACTAGAGAAAAAATAGAAGAGGTGAAAGATTTGATTCGAGCATACGGGGCTACTTATTATGACGCTCCTGGTGAAGCAGATGAATTATGTGCTCAGCTTGTTATAAAGAATAAAGTGTGGGCGTGTTTAAGCGAAGATATGGATATGTTTGTGTATGGATGTCAACGCGTAATTCGGTATATTAGTTTATTGAATCACACGATTGTTTTATATGACAATAAAGAAATATTAAATACACTTCAAATGGAGCAACAAGAACTGCGTGAAATTTGCGTTATATCTGGCACTGATTATAATATGTATAATGATAATAATAAGAATGCTCCTAATTTACATCAAACAGTGAAGCTGTTTTATAGATTTAAAAAACAAAAGGAAGAATCGAGTTTTTATGAATGGCTATTAAAAAATACGAATTATATTGAGGATTATGAATTGCTTAAAAATATATATGATTTATTTGAATTAAAAAATTGTAATTATGAAACTGTTGAAAATATTAAGATTGTGAATGGTCCTATTATATGGGATGATGTGTACAATATTTTAAAACACGATGGGTTTCTATTTCCTTCAAAAGTGTAACAATTTATTACAAGAATTAATTACAAAATGTATTGATATCAATGCCATTAATAAGACAAGCTACTACATAACCGTGTCCAAAAGGGTACTTTATATCATTTATTTTTTCCTTTAATAAGTCTTCAGTCACTTCTAGACAAGTAACACCTCCTTCATCTGTTCTAGGGCCATCAAAGTCATATATAGTTATATTTTTTCCCTCTTCTAGTGTCTTCTTCCAATGTAAAGTCATCTCCCGTTCCTTAATCAAATTATAATACTCTTTTACATAGACTGTCTTTCTAGCAGTAATATAATCAATATCACCCATTTCTTCATATCCTTCAAAACGAGCACATAATATCCTCTTTCCCTTTCCCTTAGGATATCTTCTCTTAGGTTCTTGTTGAGCCTTCCACCAGTCCTTAACCACCTTCTCATCAATCCCTTCAAATATCTTACCAGATTGCCATCTAGACTCAAAATTCCAATAACCACAATATCCTCCTTCAATAGGAGTCATAGGACTAAAATCCCTTCTATTCTTACTTGTCTTGCCTTGAGCACTAGTAACATTCACTGTAATGCTATTTGGGTCAACCTTTGTGCCCCATGAACCCCTCATGTTCATACTAGCTATATATATTTTACCCTTTGTATTATTTGCTTGTGCCATCGTATATTATAATTTATATCTTTTTATAAAAAATAAAAATATAATTCACTTTTTTTAAATTAAGTTTTTCATTTTATTTTTGTTTAATTAAAAATATACAATCTAATTTAGACCGTATATTTTTATTTTTAAATTAAAAACGACAACTGCAGGATTTGAACCTACGCGCGAATTTCACAACAGATTTCAAGTCTGTCTCCTTAACCACTCGGACAAGTTGCCATTTGTTTTGTTTTTTTTTGTTTTTTTTGTTTTTATTTTGCTATACTTTTTTAAAAAGTATAAAAAGTAGATTTTGCTCCACTTTTATGAAAAGTGGATAGATTTAAGCAACAACAGCATCCTTGGAAGCCTTGGCAAAGTGAGGGCTCATGTATCTCTGGAGGTTGAAATAAGTGAGCTCGTCAGTCTTCTTCAACTTCAACAAAGCAGCAAGCTTGGTGTCAGGGTTAATCTTACGACCATTCTCCTTATCCTGGAGAGTGTTAGAACGGATGTAAGTGTTAATCTCACGAGTAACCTCAGTTCTGGCCATTTGAGTTCCCTTCTCCTTTCCCAAGAAAGAAGCAAGCTCGTCAGAAATACGAGTGGGCTTAACAAATCCAGAGGGAGCACGGTTACCAGCCTTACGCTTTCTCTTGGTATTAAGCTTCTGGGAAGCCTTTAGCTCCTTAGACCACTTCTTCTCAAGAGAACGATACTCGGTCTTCAAAGAAGCAATCATATTACCGAGCTGGTTAAGCTTGGTGTGGAACTCAGCTGATTGCTCAGCAATAACGGCCTCAACGTCAGCATGGGCGGGAGCCTCAGTCTCAACGTGAGCAGGGACAGAAGTAGAAGAGACCTCAACAACAGGAGCAACAGTCTCCTCAGTCTTAGGGGCCTTCGCCTTCTTAGTCTTAGGAGTCTTCTCAACAACAGGAGCTGTCTCAACAACAGTGGTAGTAACAGGGGTAAGGACTTGTTCAGTCTCAGTAGCAGTAGCAGTCTTAGTGGATGATTTCTTAGGGGCCATCTTATTATACTATATCTAAACAAATACTTTTTAAGTGATTTAACGCAAATAATATATATTGTTACGATAATATGTGATTTACAATTTATATTATTCTAAATAATTCATCTACATATTTTGAAAATACGCAAATGATTGAAAAAGCCATGGAATTGTTGTGGCAGCCTGAGAACTAACGATTGTTAAAGAACCTAAAACATAATATGCTCCTAAAGATTTACTATCATTATCTATTCCTCTATTTACGAAATTTTCTAATAATTCTAAAACAAGTTTTTTTACATTATTTAAATGAGGTTCAGAAAAAATACTAGCCATATTCAGGTTCCTAAATGGGTCTCCATTGGGTGGACAAATCTTTCGTTTTGTTTCATCTGATATTTGTAATCTATAATTCCATATATCTACTAATTCTCTAACTAATCGAATAAGATTTGGTTTGGTTAAAGAGAGAAACCACGAAGGGTCGCTATAATTCCCTAAAGCATTAATATTTTGAAAAAGTGCCAAAGCTCGCAATTCAATTGTTTTATTATCTGATAAATTAGTTGCTTGTTCAATAATTAATTCAATTTCAATATTCAATATTTTGCTTAATCTGATTATTTTTTTAATGTTGCTATAAACAAAATTCGGTATATTTTGCCTGTTGTATGGATTTGTAATGTCCTTATTTATGTTGGTTGAATTGGTAGTTTTACAAATCAAATTGTAAAATGAAGATAATTCGAAACCATATATTATTCCATCTACATCCTTGTAGCTAAAAAATTGATTATATGGAATTTCATTTAAACTGTCCATTGAGACAAAATCTGTTTCATTTGTACATAGTTTACGGTTTTTTAAACCTGGACCATATGCCTTTACCAGATTTCTTACCATATTGCCTCTAAAAACTTTCTGTATCTTTATTATATACGACGACAAATTTAAAAATGTATAAATTCGTGTAATTAATTCTTTTTTATTTCCACTAATTTTTAATCCATAATGTTTCGCAAATGATTTTAATTGAGTCAAATTATAATTATATTTTATAATATCATTGAAGCAATTAATTGTCGGTATACTTACAACATTTTCATCAATTTTTTCAAGTTTTGTAATTTTTTTAATTTCATTTTCGTATTTAATTGAAATACTATTAATATAATCGTTCATGTTTTTTTCTTTATTATCAGCAGATGACGTGATGAATTTTGCCATTATTTTATGTATATATATATTGTAATATAAAAATCTTTTTATTATTTCTTTTATAACATTATTTTATTTTCTAGGTTTCTAATTTTATAGAATTTATAATCTTTTGCATATTTTCTAATAATTTTAGTTTTCTAATAATTTTTTATAATAAAATAAAATAGAAAATAATTGTGAGCATCTATGATTTCAAAAATAACTGGACCACACCATAATTTCATTTTATATTATAAAAAAAATTGATTTAAAGATAAACCTGTAGTATAAATCATATATATTATAGAATGACTGATAGAATCATCGACGGAACTAACATTGACACCAGCGTATTTTCATACTCTGCTCCTAAGGCACATGAGGCTGGTGGAAAGGTTGTAAATTTATTTAATAAGAATTTTAAGGAGTCCCTTACTATTTCGACTCCTCTCATTCTAACGTGGGGAGCTGATGAGAACAAGGACAAGGAGGGAAGACCACTCGGAAAGTATTCGATGTCTTTACAATTTCCTACTGCTGAGTATTCGAACCCTGATTTGGAGGCGTTTCTTACCTCAATGAGAGCACTAGAGACTAAGGTAAAGAGTGATGCTTTGTTGTATTCGAAGGAGTGGTTTGGTAAGCAACATAAGAGTGCTGATATTATTGATGCGTTGTTTAATCCTATGCTTAGACATCCTAAGATTAAGGGTTCGGAGGAGTTTGATATGAATAAGCCTCCTACTTTGAATATTAAGGTCCCTTGCTGGAAGGGAACCTGGAAGTCTGAGATTTATGACGAGGATGGTGAGGCACTATTTACAAGTAAGATTAACACACATATGACTCCTATCGACTATCTTAAGCCTAAGACGCATATTATTGCCCTAATTCAGTGTGGTGGTATTTGGTTTGTAAATGGTAAGTTTTCAGTTACTTGGAATTTGAAGCAAGCAATGGTTCAAAAGCCTAAGTCATCAATGGAGGGAACTTGCTTTATCAAGCTAAAGAGTCAAGACAAGGAGAAGCTTAAGGCACTACCAGCTCCTGAGGAAGAGGTTGAGTCAAGTGCTATTGTAGAGGATAGTGATGAAGAGGTTGATGAGGATTATCCTGCTCCTAGTGTAGTTGCTTCTGTAGTTCCTCCTGTAGCTCAAAAGGTTGAGCCTCCTAAGGTTGAGGAGGAGAAGAAGGTAGTTAAGAAGGTTGTAAAGAAGAAGACTGATGCTTAAATATAAAGTTATATACTAGTTTAAAAGAATTAATTAAAAAATAAAATAAAATAAAATAAAATAAAAAAACAAAGTAAAAAATAAAATAAAATAAAATAAAATAAAAAAACAAAGTAAAAAATAAAAGATTAAAAAACAAAGTAAAAAGAATAATAATTTATTTTTTTTATATTTATATATTTTATATAAATATGAAAACTAAAAGGAATCGAAAATTCGTTACATATAAGCGTAAAAAAAATAAAAAACTTATTAGAAAAACATTCAATAAAAATAAAAAATTTACACGTAAAATAATACAAAAAGGTGGTGTTGTTGGTGTTTATGATACAATTAGACACAATATTAAAGAAGATATAAGAGAATGTATTGAAATTTTATCTAATGGACCAATTAGTTATGACCCTATAAAAGACGATTATGAACCTACAATAAGTGCACAAAAAATGTTAAAAGGTATGAAAAACATGGGTCAAAGTTTGGGTTTTAATCCAAATCCAAATTTAAATTGTGTAGATACATTAAAATATTATAATACATCAAAATTATCATTTATACAATTACGAAATTATTTACAATTTTATAACGTATACAAGAACATTTTTGGAAAAGATGAATGTTTGAAATTATTTTTATTGGGTTATTTGTATATTTTTCATGAATTATATAATAGGATTTCTAATATACAAAATCTAATTGAATTATTTAGTTCTGTTAATCCAGTTATAATTGAATCATTGGTTTGTAAAAACCCTGAATCTAATTTTTTCTGGGCCAATTATTATAACGCCAAAACATTTTCATCAGTAAGAGAAAAAGGTCAACAAATAGCAGATACAGCTAGGTCTAAAATAAGAGGGGTTGAATTTGAACAAGCACATACAGCTTCAAGTTTACCATTTAAAATAAAAACAGCATATGAAGATTATATTACTTTAAAAAACCCACTCGATTTAGTTAGAATATTTGAAGAGTACAGTCCATATTATTCACCAGTAGAGTATCTTGGTCTTACTAATGATTCTGGTAATGATATAGCTGAACTAAATGGTTTTAATTTTAAAATGATAAATTTGGAGAAAATGGATGTTTTATATAATTCTCATTCATTCATTAGAAATTTTGAGAATATTCATTTATTAACTCAGCTACCTATGTTTCAACAAATACCTTCTAGAGGATTTTCGTGGGATTTAACTTTTGATATACCTTATGATAATACTAATTTAAATGCTATACACAGTTTTTATAATACAAATCGTGATGAAGATTTAAAATCTTTTTTTAAAGATTCATTTATAAGAACAAGGGAAACCTTATATATTGAAAAAGATGGAATAACACATTTAATGAATGAGCCTGATATGTTTGAATCCATATATAAATTTTTAATTTTATTATCTGGTTTAACAGGAGAACAACAATATAATTTTGAATTATTTAAAAGTGAATTTGATAAAAATAAGGTAAAAATTAGATTTGACCTTCTTAGAATAATATTGAGCCGTATTGGATTTCCCGAACAAAATGTTATGTTATGTTTGGACAATTTAAGAAATTATTTAAAAGTATATTTTTTATCAAAGAACGCGTATCTTTTTGATGTGTTAAATATTAAAACAACTGTAGGAACCGATTTTTTTAATCTTTATGGTGTTTTTTCTTCATATACTGACGAAAATAAAATATTCAGTGGTCAATTACAAACGAATGTTAGTAATATTATTACTTGGCAAAATAATGAAACGAAGCTTCATACAATTGAAATAATAAATATGTTTGTTTTATCAAACACTGAAAATAAACTTCCTGGTTTCGCAAAAGAAGGCAATCAAGAAGGTGCTATTTCTTGTGAAACTGCTTTTTGTAATTTAATAGAAAATGGTCGTCAAAGAGGTTTTGGTGCATGTTTGTTTAACTTAATATGTATTGGAGATACTGGTCAATTAATTCTTGCACATATAATTCAGGTAACAATATATTCTAAAAATGATAATGAGAATATTAGTGATTTTAAAGTAAAATACTTATTAATATGGCGAAATAAAGATGATGCTGTGTATAAAGAAATTGATTATATTGATATTACTGAAAACTTTAGAAATTGTTTTTTGAAACCAATTTTTACCAGATTGAGTAATCCTATGGACGTACTTCGAGTAAATATAGAACCAAAACCAGGTTCAACCCCCGGATGGAAAATAGGCGAAAATATTACAAAGATATTAAGCCGTAAAAAGAATGTAAACACAGTTCCTAATGATTATGACCAAACAAAAATTCGAGAATTTGATAATGTGGCTCCTAGCGTAAGTGTAAATCCCAAACCTGGATTTTTTAATAAAACCTTTAAAAATATATTTAGTCGTAACAATTCTGAACCTGCATCATCTGGTCAGATTGAAGTAGGTGGCAAAAAATATAAAAAATCTAATAAATCTAAGAAATATAAAAAATAAATTATAACCTCTATAATGTCATATTAATTTTTACAATAATATCACATTTTTCGCTTATATCATAAATATCATTTTCTTTTATTTTTGTTAGACCTTGACTTTTTATTCTATATAATTGAGTATTTCTTATATACAAGTTGTATAAGGGTATATCAAGTTCCTTCTTTCCTAAAAACACTTTCATATTCTTAGATGAAGAGAGAAAAGGAGAAATATCTAATACATTTAAATTAACTTCTATATATAAATTATTGTCTTCATCAATGGTAATGTTTTCGGGTAATTCAGGGTAGCATAATACAATGATTTCTTTTATATCATGGGTTTCATTTGGTTCAGTTTCTCTCTTTTTAACATCAAAATACATCTCACTATGCCACAATGGGACTAAATATAGCTCCTCTTCTAGATATAATTTGTATACATTATTATTCAATAAATCATCAATACTTGGATTTAAAACATAAACCATAATGTCGTCGTGTTTCTTAATGATAATATCCTTTATCTTATCTAAGAATTCATTGCTAAAATGAAACAATGAACGATACTTAGAGAGAAAATTATAAATATTGATGGTTGTTTCTTTATCTAAACCATCAAACATCTTTAAGGATGTCATTTTCTTTACTTCGCTAAAATTCAAAATAATTTCTTTAATGATGCTCGAAATTGATTCACTGTATTTTCCATCTAGTATGCCTTTTAAAAATAACTGTAATCTGTCTTTATACACTGACGA
>Ga0114977_10001794_pt1 | contig 14097 bp, 19 predicted proteins | sample S_130805_MF_Meta_FD_87026 | JGI IMG/M metagenome (GOLD analysis project Ga0114977, IMG submission 87026) | Freshwater microbial communities from Lake Simoncouche, Canada to study carbon cycling - S_130805_MF_MetaG | ecosystem: Environmental > Aquatic > Freshwater > Lake | place: Lake...
AAAAACTGATTTTTGACTCGCCCGCAAAGCCAACAACACCCGCCACGCCTCTCCACGAAGCGCACCACGGCGGGTTTTTCTTTTTGACACCCCGCCGAGGTCATGTCCGACCTCGACAAAATGACAGGCGTAAAAGCCTTCCTCCGCCGCACCAAGACCACGGTGGAGCTTGAAGCCCTCGCGCTTGCAACCTTTGCCAGCGCCACCGAGGAAGTCGTCATCACCTCGCTTTCAGCCGACGGCACAGGCACCGCCGGCACGATCTCCTTTCCCAAGTGGCTCCTCCTCCAAGCCGTCGAAGAGATCCTCAACGAAGGGCCGAATGGCCGTCAGCTTTTTGATATCGCAGACCGCAGCCGATACGGCACCTGCGTTTGACAAGCCCGCTGGGGCGTGTCGATAAATCAAAGCGAAATCAAAGTATCAAAGCGGGGTGGCTTACGCCCAGGGGCCGGACGCCCACGCAAGCCAGAAGCTAAGGCCGCCGCGTTTGAAGCCGCTCAACCCTCGCTGAATCGCGGCTACATATGGATGCCGACCACCGACCCCAAGCGCGAGCTCACGCCGACCTCGCGCATGGAGATCCTGCGACTCGCTCGCTGGCTTTACAATAACGCGCCACAAGCCACCTACATTGTCGAGCATCTTGCCCAGCGTGCTATCGGCACCGGCATTGTCGTCCAGCCTAAAACCTCGAATCCCGCGTGGAACAAAAAGGTCGATCAGTATTTTGAAGATCGCAACTGCGCTGAGGCGTGGGCATTTGATGCCGGCGCACAGGTGAATTTTTACACCGCGCAATCTCTCATCCTCCGACAAGTCGCCATCGATGGTGATTTTTTCGCCCAATTTCTCACGACAAAACAGAACGCATCCCGCGTCCGCTTTATCGGTGGCGAAGCCATCGGCGGCATCAACTCATTTGGCAACACCGACGAGTTCACGCATGACGGCGTGCGCCTCGACCCATTCGGTGCGCCCTCCGCTTATATCATCGACGGTCAAGACATCCTCGCCGATCAAGTCCTACACTTCCGCCACATCCGCCGGCACGGTCAACCCCGTGGAGTTTCATGGCTGCACTCCGCATGCGCCAACCTCCGCGATATTTCCGAGATCAACGGATTCGTCAAGGGAGCCTACAAAGCCGGATCTCAAATCGGCTACATGGTCACCTCCTCCGAGGTCGCCAAGATCGGACTCGGGTCAGGTCTTAAATCCACCAGCAACGAAGTCGGCGACCTCTCCACAAGCGACCTCCCGAACGGAATCCTCCTGCCACGTCTCAAGCCAGGCGAAAAGCTCGAAGCCTTTAAAAACGACATCCCCGGCCAGACTTACGAGGCCGTCATGCGTGCGCTCCGCTCGGATGTCGCCTTTGCCATCGGCCTCCCACCCGAAGCCATGCTGGTCAATGTCGGACTCGGAGGCACTGAGCAACGCGCTGTGCTCGAGGTCACGCAGAATTTCCTAGAGCGCCTGCAACAAATGGTCATCGATCAGTTCTGCCGCCCTTACTACAAATACTGGCTCTGGCATGAGATCCAAGCCGGGCGCTTGGATTACCCTGGGGATGATTGGTGGCGTCACGAATGGCTCGCCCCACGCAAGATCACGGTGGACTCCGGCCGCGACGCCCGTGCCTACAGCGAACAACTCGACAAGGGCCACATCTCGCCGACTCGCTTTTACAACATGCAAGGCCTCCGCGCCGAAGAGGAAGAGGAAGATGTCATTCAGACCTTCCTCCGTCGCAAAGCCAAATGCGAATCCCTCGGGCTCAACATCTCCGAAGTATTTCCGAACTCCGTCAGCCGAGGCATCGCGGCACAGATGCCACAAGACGCAGCCAACACGCCAATACCACAACCATGACCACACCCAACTCCACTCCGAAATTTTATGCAATGGAATCCACCGGCAACAATGAAACCACGATCACTCTTTATGACGAAATCGGTGCTTTTGGCGCAGGCTCAAAACAATTCCTCGGAGACCTTAGTAAGCTCTCCGGTCAGCACATCCACCTCCGCATCAACTCGCCCGGTGGGTCCGTGGTTGAGGGAACGGCCATTTACAATGCGCTCCGTAGGCATCAAGGCGGGGTGACCGTTCACATCGACGCGCTCGCCGCCTCGATGGCCTCCGTCATCGCCATGGCCGGCGCTCCGGTCTACATAGCCGACAACGCCCTGATGATGATCCACAATCCTTGGACCGTCAGCATGGGTGGAAGCGAAGACCTCCGCAAAGAAGCCGACCTCCTCGACATGCTCAAGGTCAATCTGCGCAACGCCTACGTCCGCAAGACCGGCATGAGCGAAACGGATATTTCCGCCATGATGGACGCCGAGACATGGCTCGACGCCGTGGATGCCGTCGCCCTCGGATTTGCCGACGCCATCGAGGAAGGGGTCGCAGCAGCTGCAACAGCCACCCCCGAAAATCTCCGCGCTCGTTTTGACACCTTCGCGAAGGGAAAACCTATGGACAACATCGAAACACCCGCCGCTCCAGAAGTAGAGGCAACCGTCGTGAGCGAATCCGCTCCAGTTGAGCAACCAGCTACCGAACCCGCTCCCGCCGTGGAAGCCGAACCCGTAGCGCAAGAAGTCATCGCCCCCGCTATTGAGGAAATCGTCGAAGCTCCCGCCGTCGAAGAGCCACAAGCCAAGATTACCGGCGCAGACAGCATCCTTGCAAAATACAACGCCGTTATCACCGAGCGTGACGAAGCCGTTGCATCCCTCAAAGAAGCCAGCGTAAAAATCGAGATCTTGCACAATGTGATCAACACAGAACGCGAAGCCCTTGCCCGCCTCGAGCGTAGCCTCGGCCTATCCGCAGCCCGCGAAATCCCAGCTGTCACGCCAACAGAAAACGCCGCAAACATTTACGACCAGTGGAAAAACGCCACCGGCGCAGAGAAGACCCGCATCTTCCGAGCCAACCGCAAGGCGCTCGAAATTGCATCTAAAAATTTGACACCGCAATAATTCACGAAAACCCGAATCCAACCCACCAAACCTAAATCACATCATGGCCACCACCATCAGCTCCGAACTCAAACTGAATGTCGTTCTCGACAGCGCTCTCATGGCGCTCCGTGAAGCACTTCTCCCACTCAACTCTTTCTCGACTGTCTACAACAGCGTACCGCTGCAAGGCACCGACAAGATCGCCGTTCCATTCTTCCCTCTCGCCACAGACGCGACGAGCGACTTCAACGGAACGTATGCGTTCTCCGATTCAAACGCGATCAACAGCCGCGAGATCACGGTGAACAAGCGCAAATACCAAGCGCTCTCCTTCACATCGAGCGAACTCGCTCGCCAGCCTTACTTCAACCCCGAGCAACTCGGATTCTTGAAAGGCCGCAAGCTCGCCGAAGACATCCTTCGTGACGTCCTCGGAGTCGTGACGCTCGCCAACTACGGCGCAGCGATCCACACCGGCGCAGCTTCGAGCTTTGACAGCGACGATTTGATCACCATGAAGACCGTGCTCGACCAATCCAAATGGGCGAAGTCCAGCCGCGTCATGATCCTCGACAACGCTTATGAAGGCGCTCTTCTCAAAGACGCATCGATCAAAAACGCAGCCGCAGTCGGCAGCGCATCCGCCATCCAAAACGGACGCCTCCCACAGATCGCTGGCTTTGACGTTATCGGCACCAACCTCATCCCCGGCAACTCGCAGAACCTCGTCGGAATGGTTGCACTTCCCGAAGCAATCTTGGTTGCATTCTCGCCAGTGGCCCCATCGCCCGGCGTTCGCAACAACCTCACAGCCTACGAAGTGGCCGTCGATCCAGAGACCGGCCTCACCATCGAGTATCGCTCATGGGGCGATCCCGACACGGACACAGAGAAATCCGTCATCGAGGTCAACTACGGCTTCGCACTCGGCCACGCCGCCGCCCTCAAGCGCATCGTTTCCGCTTAATCCTCATGCGCCTTGGAATCACACTCGCACGCAACGGCGACACTTGGCAGGTCAAGCACCTGCCCAGCGTCCCGCTCGCCGAGCAACTTACCGACTTCAAAGCCAAGCAAGTCGCCGGTGAGTTCAGCGCAGACGAAACCATCATTGTTTCACTCAACGAAACCCTGAAGCGCCACGCCTCAAAGCACAGCGCCGTTGTTGAAGTCGAAGGCATGGAAGAGTCGCCCAAGAAGAAGAAGTAATTCCTCGCGCCTCACAGCGCCCACCCGCAAGAGCCCGGCTGGACCTTTCACCAGCCGGGCTTTTCTTTTTGACACCTCGCCACGGGTATGTCGCCCGACGCGATCCGCTCATTTCAACTCACCGCCGCCGCGCTTCGCAATGCCGCCCTTGGCCACACGGCCACCTTCCGCAGCCAGCCCCTCCGCGTCGTGCTCTCACCCATCGCCATCGGCCTCGATCTCGAGACGGGCGGACTTCGCCAGGGCGGAGAGTTCACTTGCCGATTTTTGGCCACGTCCCTCGCCACCCCGCCGCGCCGTGGCGAGCAGATCCTTGTCGGTGGCAAGGCCTACACGATCCAGACCCTCAAAGAGGTCATCAGCACCCCCGGCGAATACGTCGCCACCATCGCGCCCGGCTCGTCATTATGAACTCCGCCCTCGAACTCGCCATCCGCGATTGGCTGCTCACCGATCCCGACCTCGCCGACATCACGATCTTGACCGGACAGAGCGCCGAGACCATCCCCGGCGACCAGCCCGTGATCGTCGTTGGCCTCGACTCCAACACGGTCCTTGTTGCCAACGTATCGAAAGCTATTGTCTCGCTGGTATTGGCCACACCCTGCGAACTGGAAGGCGGCCTCGACGCCCACCAAGCTCTCACCGCCCGGCTGCATTCGCTCGCCGTCCCGCCCAACGACCTCGCCGATTATTTCCCCGCCACCTTGCGCCTGGCTGGATCTGTTTTGACCTCGATCAACAACTCCATTTCGGACGGGCGTTGGCTTTGCACGCTGCAAATCTCCCTCGGCCTCGTTGCCGAAATTTGACACACGCAATTTAACGAAACCCACAAACCATGCCATCAACAACTCAAACTTTTGGAATCACCGGCATCTCGAGCCCCAACTTGCTCGTCAAGTCGATGGAGCACACCAAGTCAGCGCAAAAAACGGAATTCCAAGGGCCGACCGGTGAGACCGCCGCCGTTGGATATTATGGCTTCAAGGAAGAGCTATCGATCTCCGCCGTAGGCGATCTCACAGCAGCTCAAACTGTGGGCGCCACATTGGCGCTTACTGGGGCTCCTACTGGCACTTGGAAGATCGATTCCATCTCCACCTCTCGCTCGCTCGAGGGCTTTGCCGAAATCCAAATCTCAGCCTCCAACTCCTAATCATTATGGCCGCAAAATTTTTCTCAACGCAAACGATCGAATTTGGAATGACCGACGAAGCCGGGCTCATGGTTCAGTCGTTCAGCTACGACGTGTCGTCCGACAAAGCCGAGGTCATGGACATCAACGGCGACATCGTGCAAACGCACCGCTTCAACAAAAAAGCCTCGATTTCCATCGAGGGCCTTGCGTCTTCATCGTCCGTAGAGGTCGGCGACGAGATGACCTCGATTGCCAATACCGCTATGGGCCAACTCGCAGGCACGATCCTTGTTGATTCTGTGGTCGTTTCCAAAAGCTCCGACGGATTCGCCAAGGTCAAAATTGCCGCGACGCAATACGACCTCACGCTCCCCGAGCAATAAAATCCCCACGCCGCTGGCTCCCCGGCTAACCGGGAGCCGCCCCTTTTTTGAGAAATAGAACCCGAAATAATGAACCGCTCCTACACGTCCACCGGTAACCTCAAGGCCGCATCGGCACTCGCCACGCTCGGCTTTGACTTCCATGAATCCACTCCCTGCGTCCGCATCGCCCGCGAAGACGGCAAGGAATCCAGCGCCTACTGGGTCGCCGAAGACGGCCCCCGAGGCATGCGCGCCAGCAAGGTCATCCATTGGATGACCAAAGGGCACGTTGAGATTGAGGAGTCCGATGCCGAGCACCCCGTCAATTACATCCGCGCCGGATTTATCAACCGTGAGCGTCTCATCGATCTCCACCACGACACGACCCGCACCATCGAGATCCGCCGCAACGGCAAAATCCTTCTTCTCTCCGAAAACGCCACGCAGGAAACGCGTCAAAAATTCGCCAAGTTTTTCTAAAAACCAAAACCAAAAAAATGAAAACAAAACAAAAAACCACCGACAACGATTTCGCAAAAGACGACGACGCACTCCGCCTCCAAGGCATGCGCCCCGGGTCCACCAAAGTCGGCGACTTCAAGCTCCGGCGCTTTGTGCCAGGCACCATTGACATCGTCCAGAGCAACAGCACGGGCAAAAAAGGCAACTTCTGGTCGGTCGCCGCTTTCGGCTACGTCCACACCGTCCCGCTCGACGAAGTGCTCGAGATCGCAGACAACCCCGACGCCTTCTCCCGCGCCGTTCGCAAATGGCATATTGAGAATTACGAAACCCTCGAATCTCAAGCCGCGCTCACCGAGGCAGTGAAGCTTGAGTTCGAGCGCATCAACGCATCGGAGTCGACCTCAGCCACGGGCAACTCGTCGGGAAACTAAACAGCCCCAACTGGCTCGCCTCTTATGTTTACCAAGTCGCGAAACTTACCGGTTGGGGCCATCACGCCATTTTATTCGAGGTCCCCTTCACAGCAGGACTGCAACTCCTGCACGCAGACGCCACCGCGCAGGGAGCACCCAAAGCCTGGAAGCGCAATAACACCGCAGCCGCTTTTGACTTGGCAAGCGATATAGAAGCCGTCTTTGCGCGCCTTTAAATAAAACATGGCAACTCCAAGCATACAAATCGACGACACCAAGTTTCTTCGGAAAATGAAGAAATACGAATTTCTTGTCGGCAAAGAGGTCGGCCAGCTTGTCAATAATGCCGCCCGGCTCTGCGCGCTCGAGTGCATGCGCTACACCGCGCCGTCAGGCACAAGCGGGACCTCCAAGCAAGCAGGAGAGAAGCAAGTCGCCGGAGACATCCGCAGCATATTTACCATCATCAATCCCACCTGGTGGAAGGAACTTAAAAAAGGCACCGCATTTAGCTCCGGCGGCGCGGCACTGCATAGCAAAAGCGGCATCGTGTGGGCGACCGACACGCAGACGCAGATTTCCGATGTCGGTGCAGCAAAGTCTTGGCACAAATCGCACAAGACCGCCGCCGGGCAGACCACTCGCCTCGGCCTCCTTAACCGTGCTCTCATTAAGCAAGCCACCTATCGCAAGTATCTCAAAGAGACGCTGAAAAAAGTCGGCATCGCCAAGGCAGGCTGGGCCATCGTGGCCGAGAAGTGCAACGCCGACGTGCGCGAGCCCCTCAAGGGCGTGCCGTCATGGGTCCAGCGGAATATGCCCAAAGCTGCGGGCATGGTCGCCGCCATGCAAAAAGAAGGCATGGGATTTTCCATCGCGATTACCAACTCTGTGTCCTACGCCCGCGCCACCCTCGATGCCGGTGGAGAATCTTTCGCCGTCAACCTGGCGAAGAAAAAAATGATGAGCATGATGTCCCACGCCATCAAAGCGGAAAAATCCAAACAAGCCGAACTACAATGAGCGATATTACAGTCACCCTCGGCGCCAAAGACGAAGGCCTCAGCAACTCTTTAAAGAGCGTCACGAATAGCATCAACGATTTTGGAGCAAAGGGCGCAGGAGCCGCCAAAGGATTTGATATGTCTTTCGGCAAGATCGGCCTCGCCGCAGGCGTAGCCGGTGCCGCCGTCAAGGTTGGCATGATGGCAGTCGAAGCCGCCACCGCCGCCGCCCGCGCTGTCGTCGATCAATTCGGCGCAGCCATAGACCTCGGCGGCAAACTCAACGACCTCTCAAGCCGCACAGGCGAAACCGCAGGCAATCTCCTCATTCTTGAGCGCGCCTTCACCAATACAGGAGTGAGCGCCGATGCCGTCGGCACCTCTATGAACAAAATGCAAAAGTTCATGGTGGATGCAGCCCAAGGCGGAGCCGCTCAATCCGACGCCATGTCCAGACTCGGCATCACCATGGGCGATCTCGCAGGGAAGACACCCACAGACCAAATGGGCGTATTTGCGCAGCGCATCTCTTCTATTCAAGATCCAGCGCAGCGCGCCGAAGCCGCAATGTCGATCTTCGGTAAATCCGGCGGAGAGCTTCTCCCCATCCTTCAAAATTTCAGCGGAGAGATCGAAGGGGCCAAGGGGCAACTCGGCGGACTCCCTGGCGTGATGGATCGCTCCGCCGCCGCCTTCGACAGCGTGGGCGATAACATGGCCGCTCTTAACAACAAGGTTCTTGAGTTCGCCGCCGGATTTTTAGAAAAAGCCTTACCAGCCTTGAACGTATTCACTGCCGCCCTCAGTGGCGTGGATGCTGCCGGTTGGGGGAAGGCCACCATGGACATAGTCGTCCGCTTGGCAGACCGACTCATTGGGGCTTTTAATGATCCCATCGCCACCATTAAGGCCTACGGCACCTCGTTCGAGGTCGCAGTAAAGACTTTCGGCAATGCCTTTTTCAACACGTCCTCCACGGTCATTGACTTTTTGGTTAAGTCCATGGAGACCAACTTAGCTTCTGCGGTCACAGCTTACATCGGCAGCGCGCTCATCGATGCCGCTCTCACATTCGGGCGACATATCACCGAGTCGCTCATGACATTTTCCGCAGCGATCTCCGAATTGCCGGGCTTCAAGGCCGCAGGCGACAAGATGTTTGAGGTACTCGACGCCGCAAATACCAAGCTCGGAGAGGCTCAGATTGCCAACATGGGCGAGACCGCCAAAGCCGCAGGCAAAGTCACAGAGGAGTTCGACAAGACCGCTTCAAAAACTCGAGTATTTAAAGAGGACTTTTTTGGAGCCGAAGACGCAACCAAGCGGATGAACGCCCAGATGGATGCTATCGAGGCCAGCGGCAAAGCGACCCGCACATCGATGGAGACAGCCATGGTTCCCGCCACCGAAGGGGCAAAACAGGTCACGCAGGAACTCAACACCCAACTCGACGCCACCACAAAAATCCAAGCCGCCAAACAAGCTGAACTCCAGTTTGAGCTCGATCTTGCCACCGCCAAAGCCACAGGCAACCAAGCCGAACAAAAAGCCCTCGAGGAGCGCAAGGTATGGCTCGACGCGTGGAAAAAATCCACCGAATCCGGCATGGGCGAAGCGAACGCCAACGCCTTCGCAGACGCCATGCTCCGCACCAAGCAGATCACCGACAGCATTTCGGGCAAAAACATCATCATCACCGTCACCACCAAAATCGAAGACACAAAATTCAAGACCCTTCTGGCCGAGATCAATAGTGCTTCGGCCACGCAGCACTCCATCGAGGTCGCCCTCAAGCTCACCGGGCAGCCCGATCTTATCGAAGCCCGCAAGATCCTTGGGCTTATGGATAATAAAAATATCGAGGTTGGGATGAAGACCGCCGGTGTGGACTCAGTCGAAAATTTGCAGAAAATCCTCTACAGCCTGCCTACCCAAAAAGATGTGGATTTGGCGATCAAACTGACAGGCAAAGACGATTGGAAGTTCGCCGCCGCTGAGGTTAAAAACCTCGCACCAACCAAAGAAGTTTTGCTCACCCTAAAAGAGCAAGGATTCGCGTCGCTCAAAGAATACAAGGACTCCATCGCCGCGATCGGAAACGGAGCCACTGCCGAAATCGTCGCAAAAGACATGGGCGGATCGTTGGCCGATGTGCAAGCCGCCGTTTATGCGATCGTTCAGTCTGGCAAAGCGCCAACCGAGGTCAAAGTGAAGGCCACCGCCGACACAACCGCCGCCGCCGCCAGCATCGCCGAGCTGGGGGCAAAGCCAGTGGATCTCGTTGCCAAGTTCGATATGGCCGCCTTTGCCGACTCGCTGGCCTCGCTCAAGTCCGCCGCCGCAGCCGCATTCAGCGAGCCCTTAAAGCTCAACCTCACCGACTCCCTACCGAGCTTTGGCCCCGGCACCACACCCATGCAAGAGCCACCGAAGCCCGACACCAGCATCCTCTCGGAACTCAAAAACCTCGTCTCCGACATCAAAAACCTCGTCGGCAAAATAGAACCCAAGCTCCCCGTCGCCGCTCTCGTCGCATAATTATGGCATACACCATTTTCGGAAAATTCCCTGTCCTTCTGCCCGGTCTCACTGAAACGACTTCGCGGAATGGATTAAAATTCATCTCTGGGACTATTGCGTATCTGCCAGACGAAAAGGATGACGCAATAAACGCGGCAGAAGTGCATGGGAGCTTATTCTCGCCACCTACAGCAAAAAACACAGGACAAGGGTATTGGGAATTAAATTTCCTCGCCGTTTCAATAACTCCTTTCGATAATAAAGTTTTTGGAAACGAGATTATCACTATCTCTAAAAGCTTCGATACATACACCATCAACGAAAAATGGAGCGTGGCCACTATCACGGAATTCACCGCACTCGATTCCGACAAATCCATTGTAGAAATCTCTCAAAAAATCCAAGGCCGCACTTTTTCAAGAACAATGAAAAAGCGGCAGATCATTGGAGATCGTCCATCATCCTCGCCCGCCGCTCTGTCTATTTCTTGGACCCCAGAGATCCGATCTATAACCCGTCGAAATTTTGGCAATATCGATGAGGCCGATATTGTGTATGGCCTTGCTTATACCGTGCAATGAGCATCCCTATCTCATTTACGCACCGGGCAAAATCCAAGGAGGCGAAATATCCCACGCAGATTTCAGCCGAGGATCTTGATCGCAATTTCACCTTTTGCGATCTACAAGTTTCCGACGCTGATGATCAGGGGAATCCCCAGCCGTGGTCTATCAATGAGATCACTGGCCCGTCGGGCTACAAGCAAAAATCACTCACCTTTTCGCCCGCCCCGCCAACGGACGGCGGCACCTATGTGTTGGGCTTTTCGGCAGGTCGCTTCCAGTGGATAGCCACTGAGGCGTGCTGATTTTGACAACCTAGCTTTGACGTAATGGCAATCTCACCTGGTCAAACCCTAAATGGCAAAGTTGGCGTAGCATTTTCGCAGACGCCCGCGCATTCGGGCACCATACTTTCGTGGACAGGATCTGGACTACCCTCTGGGCTATCGATCAATCCGACAACGGGGGCCATTACTGGCACACCGACCACAGCAGCCACCTCCACTGCCACCTTTATACAAGACAAGCAGACTTTTGTAGATTTTGTGGCCACGGAGACGGTATCTTTTGGCTTGCGAAATGATGGGACAGTCTTTGCTTTTGGTGACAATAGCTCGGAACATTTTGAGCCCGCCGCAGGCATAGATGTCCTTTCTGGCATTACCGCGATATCCGCTGGAGAGGGACATGCCTTTGCGCTCAAGAGCGATGGCACGGTCTTCGGTTGGGGCAATACGACATTAGGCGCAGCCACCGTCCCACCGAGCTTAACTGGCGTCACCGCGATTTCAGCGGGTCGTATTTTGGGCCATTGTCTGGCTTTGAAAAGCAACGGCACCGTCGTAGCTTGGGGCCATAATGAGTACGGGGAAGCCACCGTCCCACCGAGCTTAACTGGCGTCACGGCGATTTCAGCGGGTCTGAATTTCTCATTGGCGCTAAAAAGCAACGGCACCGTCGTAGCTTGGGGCAGGAATGACGCTGGCCAAACGACGATCCCTTCTGGATTATCTGGCGTCACCGCGATCTCTGCCGGGTACAGCCATGCGCTCGCGCTCAAGAGCGACGGAACGGTAGTTGCTTGGGGTCTGAATACATCGGGCCAAACGACCGTCCCAGCAAGCGCAACGGGCGTCACCTCGATTTCTGCCGGAGGTTATTTTTCCTTAGCAGGAAAATCAAACGGCACCGTCATTGCGTGGGGGAATAACTCTCAAGGGCAATGCAACATCCCGACAGATGTCGTGTCGCCTGCCAAACTTTCCGCAGGTGGATTTTATTCTCTCGCCCTGAATAATAATGGCGACGGCATTGGTTGGCCATTGGCGGGTGGCGGGTACAACTACAACAACCGAGCTGGCCAAGCCACGGCACCGAGGAACCCAGATCCAGTCACCATTCAATTCGTTATTGCTTATGGGACACCAATCATCACGACTCCCATTCAGTTTACGGGATTGGTAGGCTCAGCTTTTGTCGGCGCGGCCTCATTGGAGGACTCAGTCAACCGCCCGGCAACATCATGGACATGCACCGCACTTCCATCGTGGGCGACTTTTAATGCATCCGTTGGCCGTATCACTGGCACGCCTCTTGACCCATTTACTGGCAACATCACTTTGACGGCTACTGGAATTGGCGGCACAAGCGCCCAAGCCACAGGCACCATCACCATTTCTGCCGTTTTACCACCAACTATCACGGCGGGCCAATCCTTCACTGGCAAAGTCGGCGTGGCATTTTCGCAGACGCCTGCACTCACCAATGCAAGCACTCGCCCAGCGACCTCATGGGCCATCGCCAGCGGCGCATTGCCAGCAGGGCTCTCTCTTAACGCTACCACCGGAGCCATCACGGGAACACCGACCGCCATGGGCACTTCGGCGCCGGATCTCCGTGCCACAGGACCGGGGGGCACTAGCGCAAACCAATCGGTCTCTTTTGTAGTCGGAGCAGGGGTTCCTATCATCACGGCGGGCCAATCCATCACTGGCACGGTGGGCACCGCATTGAGCGGGGTCATAAATCTCACCAATGCCAGCAATCGCCCAGCGACTTCATGGGCGGCAACAGGCTTGCCCGCCGGGCTCTCTCTCAATGCCACTACTGGAGCCATTACTGGCACTCCGACCACAGCGGCCACTTCCACGGCTGCCGTCACAGCCACGGGCACTGGAGGCTCGAGCACCCCGACAAATGTATCTTTCACCATTTCCGCAAGCGGCGGCGGAGGCGGTGGAGGCGGTGGATCAACCACGCCACTTATGCTATCCGAAAACCAATCTTTTACCGCCACCTTGGGAGCGCCTTTTACGCAAACCCCCTCAATCCTTTCCGGCACAGCCGTGAAATGGTATGCCTCCAATCTGCCAGAATGGGCGTCGATCAATGCCACCACTGGGGCCATCAGCGGCACACCGACATTCAGCGGCACAACGAGCATCTCGCTCACGGCCACCGATGCCAGCAATGTCTCCTCGACAGTTCAACTCACCGTCACGGTTGTCAACTGGTCGGAGCTAGAAATCTTCGTGGATGTCCGCAACCGTAAGATCCTTACCAAGGCCGACACAAAATTTGCCCTGGCAAAGATGACTCTCAAGCGAGACGACCGCCTTCCTTTTCGCATCGTTTTTGTCGAGGGCACTAGCTCATTTGCGATCCCATCCTCTTTTTCGGTTTCAGTCGGCATAAAAGCCTCCTATAGCTCGATCGAATATCTGGCTTTTTCCGCCAGCTCGAGCGGCACCATTGACCTATCCTCCGACGTCATCGCCGCCCTCTTTTCTACTGGGCAAGAAAAAGTCTCCGCCATTTTTGAAGTGAAATGGGAAGACACCACCAGCGCTTTCCGCACAATCACACTTCCTGCCGAGATTCAAAATTCCGTCATCATTGGAAATGCGCTCTCCGCCGTGGCGTACATGGGCGCAGACACCAACCCTTTCCAAGCGACCAACACAAGCACCGTTCGCAATATCGGCTCGCCCTCATTTGGCGTCTCCAAAGGCAAAGTCTACCCCATCGTTGTCAAGCCTGGCGACCGACGGATCACGATTGCCATGCCGGCTAGCCTTGGTGAAATTTCTTCCATTTTTTACGCCGAGTTCCTCGATGCCAATGTGCTCGACACATTTGATCTGGCGACAGTTCCCGTCTCCGTCGCAGGCGGCACTACGGTCAACTACCGCGTCTATACCTACATAGCCGCCGTTCCGTTCTCAAATTTCGCAACCTACGTTGTCACAATCTGATGCCAGAGAATATTGCCCCAGTAAGCATCCCTAAAGGTTTTCAAAGGCTCGCCAATTTTCCGTTGGACGCCACTTCTGTATTCCGCACTCTGGGCGACCTCGAGGTCTATGCCGCCGAGAACCCGACAGCTTATGCAGGGCAGGCGTGTTCCGTCGCCCCCATGGATGGCAGCGAAGTCCAGCTT
>Ga0114977_10001796_pt1 | contig 14094 bp, 7 predicted proteins | sample S_130805_MF_Meta_FD_87026 | JGI IMG/M metagenome (GOLD analysis project Ga0114977, IMG submission 87026) | Freshwater microbial communities from Lake Simoncouche, Canada to study carbon cycling - S_130805_MF_MetaG | ecosystem: Environmental > Aquatic > Freshwater > Lake | place: Lake...
CGCTAATCCGCAATCTGCTAATCCACACTTGGGTAATACCCAATCTGCTGTGGCAAGCGCAAAGACGGCTGGCTACTACCAACGCCAGTTCCAAATGAATCAAAACGCTGCTGTTCCTGTTCCGCTGCCATCCTCACCGCAGCTTCCAACAGCGATCAACAGTCCTATTGAAGTCCGAGCAAGTCAACCTTCCACGATGCACACCATCGGTGGAACGGTGATTCGCTGAAGCCCTCGCTTCCAAACTTGCGAGCTTGCCGATCATGGCAAGTTTGCCAAGTAGGGAAAGCTGGGTAAGTAGAGAAAAGGTTCCTATTTTACCATTTCGGGAAAAGTGGTTATTGGACTCAACCTTGAGCTTGACCATACCGAGTGTAGAAGAGTATTCCCAATCGATACAGATTCCAAAATCGGAATAATCGATTCGGATGCGACGAGCGTTTAGTCATTAATAGTTGCGATAAAGGAGTGTCGCGTTGAAATACCTATATCCCCTCAGGACGTTTCGGCTTATGACCGCAGCTTGTGCGGTGACTGCGCCTGTCGTTGTGCCAGCCATACCTAGCATGCTGATGTCAGGCGTTGTCGTCACAGTCTCAGCAAATGCGGAGTGGGCTCAAGCGCAGCAAAGCACGCTACCTCCACTACCGAATAATCCACCCGCAGCCAGCAATCCTGGCCTGCTACCACCAGCTTCAGCGAATGGGCTTCCGCCGACAGCCAATTCGCCGACAACCGGATTGCCACCAGCAACTCCGAGTCTGCTACCACCCACAACCGGTGCAAGCATCCCTCCAGCTCCAGCGAACATGTCCCCCAAGGAACAAGCGTTGGCGCTCAGTGCACAAGCCAAGTTGGCTTTGCAGAAGGGGGATTTGCTTAACGCCAAGAAATGGATCGACCAAGCCATGTCCTTGAAGGTTGCCGACGGAGAGTTCTCCGGCGGTCAACTCAAGCCACGCGATGTCGCAATGGACATTGAACGAACTATGCGATTGCGTGGGATCGATCCAAAGTCCTTGGCACAAGCCGGAAGCCAAGCTGCCAATCAAGCTGCCAGCCTCTTGGCAAAGCCGATGGCTAACGGTGCCGCTCCGAACACACTCGGAACGAATCCGTCCAATTTACCTGGCAACATGCCTGGCAACGTAGCCACCGCTGGCGGCATCTCTGATAAAGAAATGCAAGTCCAGTCGGGTGTCTACCAGCCCAAGCAAGACAATTCGAGCGTAGCGATGGCTAGCGATAGCCAACCATCCGCCACGACCGGGGTCGAAGATCTCAACGGCTCGCAATGGTATGAAAGAGGAATCGAAGCTCTAGCCGTGGGTAACCGCGAAGCAGCTTTGAGTTCCTTCACCAACGCTTGGAAAAAGAAAGAAGAGCTCGACGCGAACACACGTGTTCAACTCAAAGACAAGCTCGCTTATTTGCAAACCCGTACTGAGCCAGAAGCGGTCGCAGGGATTCCTAACGAGAATCGCGAAGCCGTCCAACGCAAACAACGATTGTTTGCAGAAGTCTCCGGCGAAATCGCTGACGCGGAACGATTGGTCAACGACCAACCGTACGAAGCGATGGATCGCTTGAAAGCTCTGCGTACTCGCGTATCGCAGTCCGATGTCGATGGATCTTATCGCAAGCAAATGTTGGCGATGGTCGATCGCGTGATCAACAACGTTGAATCGTGGATGGAAACCAACCGTTCCTCCATCGAACTCGATCAACGCAACAAGCAAATCGAAGACCGCATCAGTCTTGAAGACTCGACCCGAGGCAAGGAAGATGCCCAAATCCAAACCTTGGTCGATCAATACAACGAATTGATGGACGATCAACGCTTCGCCGAAGCTGAAGTGATCGCTCGCAAAGTTGAGGAGATCAAGCCTAACTCGGAAATCGCTGCGATGATGCGTGGCCGTTCGGTTATCGAACGCCGTGTCGCAGAACAACGCGAAATCCAAGGAATGAAAGAATCGGCTCTGGTCAATAGCTTCACCGACGCGGAACGCGCTTCGGCAACCTATCTGACCGACGAGAAGCCTCTTCAGTTCCCATCCGTCAAGGAATGGTACGACCTGAAAAAGATTCGTGAGAAGTACAACGACGAATCGCTCAAGCTACAACCTTCAGAGCGACAAATCCTTGAGCTTCTCGAAGAACCTTTCTCGGCATCCTTCGAAAATCGTCCTCTGGCTGACGCGCTCAAGACCATCTCGGAAATGACCGGGCTGATCATCTTGATCGATGAGCCATCGATCGCTGAAGAGGGCCTTCGCTCCGACCAGCCGATCACTTTGGATCTTCGCGGGAATCGGATCAAACTCAAGAATGTTCTCAAGAACATGCTCGAGCCAATGAACCTGACTTATGTGATCAAGAACGAAGTTGTTAAGATCCAAAGCCGCCGGTTCATGCAACAAGAAATGTATAGCCAAACCTACTCAGTGAAGGACTTGGTTATTCCAATCCCGAACTTCATCACCGATAACAACACGGGGATGGGTGGAGCTCTACAAGCAGCCTACCAAGCTCAAGACAGCTTTGTGGCGGTCAACATGCAAGAGCAAGATGCCATGTCGCTTCGCAACACGAAGCTGGCAAGTATCGATCCGAACACGAATGTGCTGGCTCAGTTCGCAGGTATGTCGCCAGGTGCGAACACCATGAACGCCGGACTTTCAATGCTCGGTGGCGATGCGATGAACCCCAACAGCCCAGGCAATGTGCTTGGGGGTGCGTCCATGGCTAACTTCTCGGAACTAATGCAATTGATCGAAACGACCATCTCTCCAGACGTTTGGCTAAACGCTGGTGGGACGGCTACCATGAGCCCGTTCCGACAAAACCTGAGCTTGATCGTTAACGCACCTCAAGAAACTCACGAGCAAATCGCTGATCTGCTCAAGAGCCTCCGATCGTTGCAAAACCTTCAAGTCACCATCGAAGTACGCTTCATCAAACTTTCGGATAGCTTCTTCGAGAAGATGGGTGTGAACTTCCAAATGCAATTGGATGATAACACCAACAACAGGTTCGGCCGCGAAGACTCCGGTCCATCGGTCGCAATCGGTTTGCAAACCGATGCGGGTAGCTCCGATCCAAACGCTTTGGTTCCAACGGCTGACTTCGATATCCGCTTGAGCCAAGGTAGCTTCGGTACAACAGTCCCTAGCTTCGGTGGATTCGACCCCGGTGCTGGTAGCACCATCGGTGTAGCAATCCTTAGCGATATCGAAATGTTCTTGTTCCTCCAAGCAGCCCAAGGGAACAAGCGATCGAACGTTCTGCAAGCTCCTAAGGTGACCATGTTCGACGGACAAATCGGTACGATCAACGATACGACCACCCGCCCGTTCGTTCTCGGTTACGCTCCTGTCGTCGGTGACTTCGCCGTCGGTCAACGACCAATCATCGTGGTCTTGAGCGAAGGAACTCAGATGAACGTCCAACCGGTTGTCTCAACCGATAAACGATTCGTCCGATTGACTATGCTTCCGCAGTTCACCCGACTCGGCTCAACCGACCGCGAATTCACCTTCCAAGGTCGCAAGAGCACCAAGACCGGTACGAGCATCCTCAACCCATCAAGCGGCTTGCCATCGAGCAACCGCAACAATGAAGAGGAAATCGTCGAAGGTATCACAGTCCAACAACCATCCTTCTCCCAGACCAGCGTTAGCACCACGGTTACCGTGCCTGACGGCGGAACGATCCTGATGGGTGGTATCAAGCGACTCTCCGAAGAGCGAATCGAGAAGGGTACTCCAATCCTATCGAAGATCCCTTACATCAACCGATTGTTCAAGAACAATGCGATCGGTCGAGACACGGAAACCTTGATGTTCACCGTCACACCTCGAATCATCATCCCTCAGGAAGAAGAAGAGCAACTCGGTGTTGCAACTCCTCGCCCCTAAGGCTTCGGTCAAACGATAAAACGTCAGTGAAAACATAACACAAAGAGAGCTCGGGACGACCGAGCTCTCTTTTTTTGTTTCCAGCCGAGAATAAATCGACCCTCATTCTTTGCTCATCGCGGATTCACACGGTGCTGCCCGCCTATGTGTTTAGCCAGCACGTGTTTAGCCAATCCGTGTCTACTCTTTCTGTGTTTAGCCAAAACGTGTTAAGCCATAACGCCTAGGAAATCTGCTCCTAGCAATTCCACCATTCCATGACGAAAACACCAAGGCAGTTTGCAGGGATCGTATGGAATGTGCCGAAGTCAACGATAGTCGGCCCCCCTCCCCGTAGGCGTTCCTCCATAGATGCTTCGGGATGGGCACCCCTTGGGCCGACTTTTCAAAATCAATTTCTCGCTTCGTCTGGAGTGTCCTTCGATGCAATCTAACAGACCGCTGGCGGTTTGCCCTTCGACTCTTGCCTCGATCCCATTCGGCCTAGCTCTGTGCTCGATGAGCTTTGCCGCACAACCTCCCACCCTTACGCCAAGCGATATTCAGAAACTGCTTGAGAAGAACGCGCCGTTGGTCAAGGATGCCGAGGAGAAGGTCGGTGCAGCCCTTGGCAATGCACCGCAAACTCCAGAACCCAATGCGATCAAACTCGATGAGCAGTCCGAACCGAATCTCGCCGGTCCAGCAAACACTCGCAGCACAGAGCCTTTGCGGGTAAAACCATTGAAGACGCCGAACACTTCTATCTCTGGAATCGGAACAGGCACTACTCCGGAAGATGCAACCGAAGGCCGTTTGCCATCTCCCACTCCACTTCCTTACGGCCCAGACCGTCAGCCCGGCTGGAGTGTCAGCACAAAGAATTGGGTTGCTCCGGCTTTCTGCCATTTCCCAACCTACTACGACGACGTGATGCTCGAGTACCACGGGCACGAGCGATGCCCACCCCTCCAACCGATTCTATCCGGCGGCCGATTCTTCACTGGAATCTTCTTCACACCGTACTTGGCATACATGCAACCACCCAACCAGCAAATCTCGAATGCCGGTCATTACCGACCAGGCACTTGCGCACCAGGCTTGCGACAACGTGCACCTTATGACCCAACCGCATTGAAAGTCCAAGCGGCAGCAACGGCCACAGGCGTTGTTCTGCTCCAGCCCTAAACCCCGAACGCAACACCCGCGCGCACACGAACTTGCTTCTCCCCCTCGCCCGCTGGCGGGAGAGGGGGCCGGGGGGTGAGGGTGGCGACCGCGCAAACCCAAGCACAACAACAACTTACGCTCCGCGCGCACAAGCTTGCTTCTCCCCCTCAGCTCTCTTGCCAGGGTGTCCCTCGATTCGCGCGCTTCTCCCCCTCGCCCGCTGGCGGGAGAGGGGGCCGGGGGATGAGACGCAACGACACGCACCGCTCGCCCGGGACACAGTCCCAGGCTACGCGGGGGAGGGGGCCGGGGGGTGAGGGTGGCGACCGCGCAAACCCAAGCCGTAAAACAACTTAAGCCACCCCCTAAGCCAAGATATCCTTGGCAACCTTGCCCGCTACGTCGGTCAATCGGAAATCCCTTCCTCCATACGGATACGTCAAGCGTTCGTGATCCAATCCCAACAAGTGCAGGATGGTCGCATGCAAATCGTTGATATGCATCTTGTTCTCGACCGCATAATACCCGTACTCATCAGTAGCGCCGTAAGCGTAGCCCCCACGAACCCCTCCACCTGCCATCCACATGCAAAAGCCATGCGGATTGTGATCCCGACCATTGCCTTGAGATGTCGGAGTTCGTCCGAATTCACCACCCCAAAGCACCAGCGTATCTTTTAGCAAGCCTCTCTGATCGAGATCTGTCAAGAAGCCTGCAATCGGCTTGTCTACCTCGGCTGCATTCTTGGTATGACCGACATACAAATCCGAATGCTGATCCCATTGCACTTCGCTGTCGCTATGTGTGACCTGAACGAACCGCACACCGCGCTCGAGAAACCGTCTGGCCATCAAACACTGCCGTCCGAAATTCTCCGTAATCGGGTCGTCGATTCCGTAGAGCCGCAACGTACCTTCTGTCTCCGAAGTGAGCTCTTGGACTTCAGGAATGCTTGTCTGCATCCTGTAAGCCAATTCGAAAGCCCCCATCTGTCCGGCCAAGACACTCTCCTCGGGATGCTGTTTGGCGAAGTCGTCATTGAACTTGGCGAGTAAATCCAATTGCCCTCGCTGATTGCGAAGATCGACTTTCGGAGAAGCGATGTGCTGTACGGTGGACTTCGCGGCACTTTGGCTTGCATTTCCAATCGGTGTCCCTTGGCAGTAGGTCGGCAGGAACGCAGCTCCCCAATTGTTCACTCCACCATGCGCTAACGTCGGACAAATGGTGACAAATGCCGGTAAGTCTTGATTCTCGGTCCCTAGCCCGTAGGTGACCCAAGCCCCCATGCTTGGTCGCACGAACTGATCGCTCCCAGTATGAATCTTTAGCAACGCACCGCCGTGCGCTGGGTTGCTACCATGCAAACTTCTTAGAACACAAAGCTTGTCGATATGCTCAGCGACTTTCGGAAACAATTCACTCACCGGCAAACCTGATTCGCCCCGCTGCGTGAACTTCCACGGTGACTTTAAAAGATTCCCTTGCTGCGCAAAAACAACACGAGGTAATTCAAAGGGAGGTGGCTTGCCATCGTCACGTGTAAGCGACGGTTTAGGATCAAAGGTGTCGACATGCGACGGCCCACCCTTCATAAACAAAAAGACGATGCGCTTTGCACGAGGCGCAAAGTGAGGTTTCTTCGGCGCGAGCGGATTGGTTCGAGGTTCAACTTCCTGCCCCATCGCACCAAGGGCTAGCCCACCGAACCCCAATGCGCAAGACTGCAATACCCGCCGTCGAGCAAGCAGAGAAACTAGGTCTTGCGACTGAATATCATTCTCACGGAACATAGATCGACTCACTAGAAATGAGTAAATTCTGGCTAACCAATTCCCATCGAATTTGCTCGTCGGTTGCACCAATACCAACATATTCAATGATGCGTTGCAACTCCGTCTGGGTTGCTCTTCGCCCAAAGATCCTGTTGATCAACCACTGTGCTCGCTGCGTCGGATCACTTGCGATAGCCGAACTGCTTTGCGCTAAGTGAGACGCAGATTCCAAGACCCATGGCGCATTCATCAGAAGCAACATTTGCGGTGAGACCGTTGTGGTCTGCCGATCCCCGATGGGCATCGTCGGATCGGGAAAATCAAACTGCTCAAACAAAGTGAACAAGTGATTGCGGATGATGGGCAAGTATACGGTTCGTCGATGACTCTCATACTTCGTGTGATCAATCGAAGTGTGATCGAAAACAAACTGTCGGTTTCTCAATGGCACGCTCTTACCACCTAGCCGAAGATCCAACATGTCCGATGTAAACAAGATTGAATCGCGAAGTTGTTCGGCGCTTAATCGCTGCATCTCAAACCGCCACAACAGTCGATTTTCTGGATCAATCGACATAGCTCGCTGTGCATCGGAATGCTGTGAGGCCATCTGATAAGTCGACGAACTTAATATAAGCCGATGCAAGGCTTTCAACGACCAACCAGACTCGACAAACCATCGTGCCAAATAGTCCAACAATTCAGGGTGCGATGGTGGTGCACCAAGCACCCCAAAGTTTTCGGTTGTACTGACAAGCCCTACACCGAAATGCCATCTCCAAACCCGATTGACAATCACTCGCGCCGTCAACGGATGACTCGAACTTGCGATCCAGCGAGCGAACTCCAAGCGTCCGCTGCTCGTCGCGCTGAATATCGGATCGTTTCCTGGAGGATTCATCACTTCCGGAAACCCGCGATCTACTTTCGCTCCCAAGTTTCGATAGCTGCCACGGATATGGATTGGTATCCCATCAACTACTCCTTTATCGGCAACCGCCATAACCGCTGTCTCATCGGGTGCCGAACTTTCAAACAACCTTGCCGATTCAGCCTCGCGATGGATCTTCGCCAATGTCTCGTCGTCAAGCGCATGTTCCATTTTTGCCGGTATCGCCAAAAACCCGCTTGGATCTCCAAGTGCAACTCGAGCAGATTCCAACATTGGATCAGCCAAATTCTTGACCCCCGCATCAATCGCTTTGGCTTTCTCCCACTCGCTGTGAACCTTCGCGAACAAGTTCTGATAGAAGGACCGAATACCTTCGATATCTCCAGCCGCCCCTTTTTCGCGCCATACTTGAAATAACTCGCTCTCGGAGTGGGAATCCAAGTATCGTCGAGCGTTCGCCAAGACTCGAGGATGCAGCCCCTTAGCACCCTCCCCCTTCCCAGTGGACGATTGAGCTGCGGCTTGAGCCCATTGATTCAAAGTCGCATCCGCTGAAAGCGTTGCCGTAATCGCTAAATACTCCGCTGCATCGCTGCGCACTTGATCCCGCAAACGCTGCATCCCTTCGCTCTTGAGCTTGTTCCAAGCACCGTTAGCTGCTGCGACCTGCGCATCGATCTCCTTGAGCCGTTGCTTTTCCTCGTCCGTCGCAAATGATCGTTCATTCCAATGCTTGATCGCTCCGAAATTGCTATCTCCAAATGTTTTCGTACCGCGCAAGATCGCAGCCATCGCGTAGTAATCTCGTTGCTTGACCGGATCGAACTTATGATCGTGACAACGAACACATCCAAAGGTCATTCCTAAAAAAGTCTTCCCCAAAGCATCGAGTTGCTCGTCGATGGTATCCATCGTCAATTTCTCGCGATCCGGTTCCGCCAAGACTTTCGCACCCAACACCAGATAACCCGTACCCGTGATCGATTCCCGGTTCGCATCTGGCAACAAATCCCCAGCGATCTGCTCTTCGATGAAACGATTGAACGGCTTATCAGCATTCATCGAATCAACAACGTAATCGCGATATCTCCATGCATTCCCATAAGCGATATTTTCATCGAGCCCGTTCGAGTCGGAATACCTAGCGACGTCCAACCAGTGACGACCATACCGTACTCCATATTGAGGGGAATCAAGCAGCCGATCGATCTGCCTCTCGACCGCCCCAGGCGCATTGTCTTGTTCGAAAGCCTCAAGCTCATCGAGCGTCGGTGGCAACCCGATCAAATCGAAACTCAATCGCTTGAGCAACTCACGACGCGAAGCTGGCATCGCCGGAGAGAGTCCCGACACCTTCAGTCGCTGCGCAATAAAAGCATCGATCGGATTGCCGCCCAAATCATCGAGCGAATCGATCGGCACCTTGGGCTTCGTTACAGGTCGCATCGACCAAAACTCTCGCCCCTGCTCAACACTCATTCCACTTGCTTGTGTAGCATTGGGATCCAAGACTCTCGGATCACCCGCACCCGACTTGACCCACTCCTCGAAAACCCGAATCGATTCCGCAGGTAACTTTCCAGATGGTGGCATCTGCAAATCGAAATCTTCATAGCCGACCGCTCGCAGAATCAAACTCTCCCCCAGACGCTCTTCATTGATCGCGGGTCCTGTATCGCCACCTTGACGTAACCCCTGTCGATTGTCGAGTCGCAGTCCACCTTGCTCCTCCGCACCCGAATGACACTCGTAACAGTGCTCCACTAACAAAGGTCGCACTTTTGACTCAAAAAACTCTACCTGCTGAGGTGTCAGAGAATTAGCTTCCGGATCTTGTGCGCAAACCACCGGTGCAGTAACTAAGACGATGTTAAGTGCAGCAATCCCCAGGCAACCAAGCCATGAAACCTGTCGTTTGAAGAGAAAGCCAAACTCCCCTCGACAAGTCCCGTTAGGCTGAGCAACCAGGAGGGAAGGGGATAGCGGTGAACCATTGGGGTCGCGAAGTGAACGCATGACTCTACCGTTGGGTGGGGGCTAGTGGCGGGAAAGCCGGAGCGGTACGCACCGGCAAAAATCAAGGTGGGGAATTTACGGCAGTAAACTCACGGCAGGATAGCTCAAGTATAGCACAGCGGATCGTAGCACGCTGAATTATACACACGGAGATTACGCACACGGAGCATCCACCTTGGGTTACCTAAACCGCCCCAAGACCGGCCACTATACTCCTAGCAGCATTTGCTAGACTCTTCCTTCGAGTTCTTCGAGCCTGCTGTAAGCTTGAACAAGATCCGCGTCGAGTTTTTCCATTTTCTTTGCATCAGAAGCCAGATCGGAAGCCGAGGACTTGAAGTAGTCCGGTTCGGCCATCCGCACATGCAACGCGGCTTGCTTAGCCTCGATCTCGTCGATCAACGCTGGAAGTCGATCTAATTCCTGCCTCTCTTTGTACGACAACTTCGGCTTCGCCCCACCAGTTATAGCAGCAGCACTCGCCGAAACAGCCCCTCCAGGCTCCTTCCCACTCCCGGTCGATGACTTTGCTACGGGCTTCGGTACCTGCTTGTTGGATTCTTCAGCCATCTGCGCCTTGCGCTGCCGGATCCAGTCGTCGTAGCCGCCGACTACTTCGCGAATCCCACCTGGTTCGAACACCACCAAGCTAGTGACGACATTATTGAGAAACGCGCGGTCGTGACTGACGACGATCAGCGTCCCGTCGTACTCAACCAATCTCTCCTCGAGCAACTCCAATGACTCCGCATCCAGATCGTTCGTCGGTTCGTCCATCACCAACAAGTTCGCAGGCTGAGCAAACAGCTTGGCTAACAGCAATCGGTTCCGCTGCCCACCAGAGAAGTATTGAATTTTCGAACGAGCTTCCTCAGGTGTAAACAAGAACTCTTGAAGATACCCAATCACATGTTTGGTGCGCCCCTGAACCGTCACACTCGTACGCCCCACACCGACATTCTCTTCGGCGGTTTTTGTCGGATCTAGAACATCGCGATTTTGATCGAAATACGCGATCTGCAATTTGGTTCCCAACCGCACTGAGCCTTCCAAAGGAGCTAACTCCCCGAGCAATCCTTTGAGCAACGTCGACTTGCCCGCACCATTGCGCCCCAAGATCCCGATCTTGTCTCCACGCATAATGGTCAAATCGATCGGTGGGACAATCGGCTTGGAACCATACCCGAAACTCGCTTGCTTCAAGTCGCAAACAAGCATCCCGCTTCGTTCACCTTCGTCGATGTTTAACTGAATCGATCCAACTTTGCGGGGTCTAGAAGCCCTCTCCGATCGCATCGCTTCGAGTCGCCGAACGCGCCCTTCGTTGCGTGTTCGCCGCGCTTTGATTCCAGTGCGTATCCACACCTCTTCCTGCGCAAGCTTCTTATCGAACAATGCATCCTGCTTTTCCTGTGCGATCAACAACTGCTCTTTGCGTTCGAGAAAAGTCGCGTAATCGCACTCCCAATCAAACAGCTTGCCGCGATCGATCTCAAAAATGCGTGTCGCAATCTTTGTCAAGAATGCACGGTCGTGCGTCACAAAGATCAGCGTTGCAGAAAAACCGGCCAAGAACGTTTCCAACCAAGTGATCGAATCAATGTCCAAGTGGTTCGTCGGTTCGTCGAGCAGCAGCACGTCCGGGGCGGCAACAATCGCACGCCCCAATAACACTCGCCGCTTCATCCCAATCGAAAGACTTTCAAAGTTTGCATCAGGATCAAGCTGCAATTGCTCGACCACACGATCGATAGCCTGCGTCTTACGCCACTCGTTTTCAGGCAACTCGAAATCCGCTGGCAACCCGCTTTCCAGGATTCCGAGCACTTGGCCACCAACCTCGGGCGGAACGTCTTGAGATACCCAAGCGATTTTCGTGCCTGCCTCGATCTCAATACTTCCAGTCTCGGGACGCTCTAACCCAAGCAACATGCGCATCAAAGTCGTCTTGCCAGCACCGTTACGCCCCAAGAGCCCGATCTTGTCTCCGCGATGAATCCTCGCCGAGACATGGTTCAGTAACAACGGGCCGCGGAATCCGACCGATAAATCATCTAAGGTAATCTGAGGCATATATATCCAAACAACATTCTCAATCGATCTCGGACTACTGCTGAACACTTGGGGCTTGAGAGCTATGGTCGTGGACGATTTTCCACTCCCCATCGATTTTTTGCCATACCAACGTGAAATTCCCTTCAGCAGCAATCTCCTTGGCTAACTTCCATCTCCCGAGCGTGTAAGCCGATGTTGGCCCAAGGCTTGTCGTTTCCAGTCCCTCAAACGTCAAGTTTCCCATGGCAGCTCGATCTGGATACCGTTTGCGATAGCGCTCAAGCGTGGCTTGATAACCGCGTGTCGTGGCACCACCTGAGGAAAACGTTAGTCGCTCATCCTTCCAATAAGCCCCCATGAAAACTTCGATGTCCCCGCGATTCCAAGCCTTTTGTTGTTCCGCGATGATGGCGTGCAAGACTTCGGCTATCTCTTTAGCTGCCTGCGAATCCTGTGTGTGATCACTTTCTAGCGATTCAGATTCAATCAAACCAGACTCCGGCAAACCTGACTCGGATTTCTGTGGATTGAAGAAAGCCAAGCCCGCCGCTAGCAGCCCGATGCATAGCCCAAGCCGGCTTCTTGATGGGGCCTTAAACGCACCGGCCCTCTTCATGTCTTTGACATCGCTGTGTAAGCCTTTGAGTCGAAGCATCATCGCACAACCTCCCGAAATACAAAGGAACCCTTCAACGGCAGGATCCCGATTACGATTAAAACAGAAAATCCGCAGGGATCCTTCGATTCCCGCGATCTGCGATCCGGATAAGCAAACCGGATCAGCAAACCGACCGTGGATCGAAGGTAGAAACTACCCTGGAATCTACCGAAAAACAGCTCAAAACGCTAAAAACCTACCCCGAACTTGGTCGTTTAGAGCCCCTGGTGACTTTCGGAGGGTTCGATTCTTTGTACACTTTCAGCCTCTCTTACCTTGCGTCGCATTCGCTGCCGCAAGGTCGTTTTTCGTTCGCAATCGGTAACCTTTCGCGAGGAGATAGTTCGGTGGCTTCTGGCAAGTACGTCTTTACTAGTGAATCTGTTTCGATGGGACATCCAGATAAGCTCGCTGATCGGATCTCCGATAGTGTGCTCGATGCCCTGCTGGCCCAAGACCCCAAGAGCCGCGTCGCTTGCGAAACCGTCGTAACCACCGGCTTGGCCTTGATTGTCGGCGAAATCACCACCAAAGCCATCGTCAACTACGCTGACGTGGTTCGCGATGCGATCGTCGCTGTCGGTTACACCGACGACGAATGGGGTATCAACGGTCGCACCTGTAACGTCATGGTTGCCCTCGACCGTCAAAGCCCTGACATTGCTATGGGTGTCAACGACGATGCAAACAAAGGCAAAGATATCGGCGCCGGCGACCAAGGACTGATGTTCGGATACGCTTGCAACGACACCCCCGAACTGATGCCATTGCCAATCGCCTTGGCTCACCGTATCACCAACCGATTGACCGAAGCTCGCTTCAACAAAGAAGTTGACTGGTTGCGACCAGACTCGAAGAGTCAAGTATCGGTCAAGTACGAAGGGTACAAGCCTGTTGGCATTCACAACGTGGTTGTATCCACCCAACATTCCCCTTCGGTCACCCACGCTCAAATCTCGGACTTCGTCAAGAAGTCGATCATCGCTCCGTGCTTGCCACCAGCGATGAACACCCCTGATATCGAATACCACATCAACCCAACTGGCAACTTCGTTGTCGGCGGTCCGCACGGGGACAGCGGCCTTACAGGTCGAAAGATTATCGTCGACACCTACGGCGGATGGGGCCGTCACGGCGGGGGAGCTTTCTCGGGTAAAGACCCAACCAAGGTGGACCGCTCGGCAGCTTACATGGCCCGCCACGTCGCGAAGAATATCGTCGCCGCTGGGCTTGCTGATCGCTGCGAAGTCCAAGTCGCTTACGCTATCGGTGTGAGCAAACCGGTGAGCGTCCGCGTCGACACCCAAGGATCCGGTAAAGTCGATGACGAGCGTATCTGCCAGGTCGTTCAAGAATTCTTTGACTTGACCCCGGCTGGGATCATTCGCTACCTCGATCTTCTTCGCCCAATCTACGTGAAGACATCCTCCGGTGGCCACTTCGGTCGAAACGAACCTGAATTCACTTGGGAAAAGACCGACCGCGCGGCAGCGCTCGCCGAGGCCGTGGGGTCCGCTGTCGCGGTGAGCTAACGTCGCGTGCTCGCCCACGGGCCGACAGCCGCCGCCAAACCAGCCGAGCCGCTCGAACGAGCGCTCGTGGTGGCAGCCGGTGCGCTCGTGGCGGCGC
>Ga0114977_10001797_pt1 | contig 14089 bp, 10 predicted proteins | sample S_130805_MF_Meta_FD_87026 | JGI IMG/M metagenome (GOLD analysis project Ga0114977, IMG submission 87026) | Freshwater microbial communities from Lake Simoncouche, Canada to study carbon cycling - S_130805_MF_MetaG | ecosystem: Environmental > Aquatic > Freshwater > Lake | place: Lake...
AACGAATGCCGCGCTTAGAAATGGTGGTTCAGATTGAATTAAGCAACGCCTTTGCAAAGGATTCAAAAGCGGCTGCCTCGTTGGTATCGGCCCTGCCCGAGCTAACAGTGAGGCAGCGAATAACTAAGTTGCTAGCAATTACAATTATGAATAGTGATCATGAAAATCTTGCTCTCAAGAGCCTCAGTGAAGCCCTTCAGCTGGGAGCAGATTGTGGATATCACGAATACTTTATTCGCCAACATAAGTTGTATCCCCTAATCGTCAAAGTGTGCGCCCAACGACCAACTGTGTATTTGGAGGAGCTAGTGCAATCTATGACGCAACGTCTGTACGAAAAGAAGGCAGATTCAGGTGTTTTGATTGAACCGTTGACCAAGCGTGAGATTGAAATATTGAAACACTTGACTACGGGACACCCAATAAATGCAATAGCAAAGTCACTGCACATCTCACAGAACACTATGAAAACACATTTGAGAAATACGTATCGAAAACTGGAGGCCGATGGCCGCCATAGTGCGGTAGAAAAAGCTCAGAAACTTCTCTTGATCTAGTTTTCAAGTTATTGTGCACTTCTATGAAAGCTTTAGGGCCAGCCTTTAACCGCTTATGGGGAGCGAGTCTGACCACAAATCTGGCCGATGGCGTTCTATCTGCTGCGGCGCCACTGCTTGCAATAACTTTGACCAAGAACCCTGTCCTGATTTCGATGCTCAGCGCTTTAGTGATGTTGCCATGGCTATTTTTTGCTATCCCCATTGGAGTAATAGTTGATCGAGTTGATCGTAGATTCCTATTGGCAGGGGCCAATGTTGTCCGTTTTCTTATTGCCGCGCTTCTGGCGCTTTCGATTTCAACCCATACCATCACGATTTACTTGCTTTTCCTTGCAACTTTTTGTATCGGTGTGTGCGAAGTTACGGCCGATACCACGTCGCAATCTCTGATTCCACAAATCCTCAATAAGGATCAGCTGGAGCGTGGAAATTCAAGATTGCAAATCTCAGAGACGATTGTTCAAGGCTTTGTTGGCACTCCGATTAGCGGCTTTTTGTACGCTGCTGCAATTTACTTACCTTTCATGGCAAATAGTTTGGGTTTCTTGGTTGCCGCCATTTTAGCTGCAGCGATTCCCGTCAAATTTTTGCAAGATTTGCGCGTTGAGGGTGCAGCTCAGGCTAAGCCTAATTTCATGAGTGAGATTCGCTTTGGTATTAGTTATTTGTACAACAACAAGGTACTTCTGCGTCTGGTGATAACAACGGCCAGCATTGGTTTTTGTTATTCGATGTCCACATCGACAATTGTTTTGTTTATGGTCAACGATCTTCATCTGAAGCCAGCCTTTTTTGGAATCGCCCTTTCCGTGCAAGCCGTTGGTGCAATAGCTGGCGGAATTGCCGCTCCTAAACTCTCAACGAAATTTGGACGAAGCAAGGTAATGACTGCCGGTATTTTCTTGAGCTCGCTCATCATTTTGCTTCAAGGTTTTGCTCCTAATATCTATGTCTTTATCGCACTTTCTACAGTTGCAGCCTTCACAATTTCGCAGTGGAATATTTTGTTAATGTCTACATACCAAAGCGCAATACCTGCCCATTTATATGGTCGGGTCCATGGAACCAGGCGCACGCTTGTATGGGGTTTGATGCCATTCGGCTCTCTTTTGGGTGGCTTTATTGCAAAGACTGGCTTACGGGCCCCGTTAATTGTTGGGGGAATCATTGCGACGGCAATCGCAGCTCTATCACTTCCATTCTTGCTGGGAGTTAGTGAAAGCGCCGAAGCGTCTCGGTAAGATTTAGCAATGACAAAGCCTTTAGGACGCTCATACTGGAAGCTGTGGATGGCTACGGCGATATCAAATCTGGGCGATGGTGTCTCAATGGTGGCCTACCCTTGGCTGGCATCTGCGGTAACACGTTCCCCAATACTTATTGCTGCAGCTGGTTTTGCCTCGCGTCTTCCATGGCTCATCTTCACTTTACATGCCGGTGTGCTGACCGATCGATTTGATAGACGCAAATTAATTGTAGGTATGGATTTTCTGCGCGGGATATTGACAGTCTTTGTCGGTGCAGTTGTTTTCATGAATAGAGATTCACTGCCATCGCTCAATGACTTGACCTCTATTACTGATCTGAAAACCAATTGGGGTTTGTACATTACTTTAGTGATTACGGCATTTTTATTTGGCCTAGCCGAAGTTCTGCGCGATAACAGTGCGCAGACTTTAATGCCATCAGTTGTTGATCAAGAGAACTTAGAGAAAGCTAATAGCCGAATGTGGTCGGCTGAATCTTTAACAAATAGTTTCATTGGACCTCCTCTGGGTTCTTTGCTTATTGGAATCGCAATCTTCTTACCCTTCTTCTTTGATGCAGTCTCTTTCTTTATTGCCGTTGCACTCATTGCCTCACTTGCTGGAAGTTTTAGGCCAATTCAAAGCGATGCACCGCGTGAAAAAATCAATTTCAGAGCTGAGATTCGGGAAGGTTATGACTGGTTGTGGGCGCATCCATTACTTCGGCCCATGGCGATTATCTTGGGCTGCATGAATGGGCTAGCCACTATGGTCGGTGCCGTCTATATTTTATTTGCTCAAGAGGTTTTACATACAACGGTCTTTATCTTTGCCATTTTGGGTACGGCAGGTGCCATCGGCGGAACTATTGGCGGATTTTTTGCGCCTAAAGTCTCGGCTAAGTTGGGAAGTGGTCCATCGTTGGCTCTAGCCTTGGCCGCTGCCCCGATTGGAAACTTAATTGTTGGACTGACCTCTTCATGGCAGGTTGTCTGGGTTGTGACCGCCTTTGAGACATTTGTGGCGATTTTATGGAACACAATCACCGTCTCGCTTCGCCAAAGCATCATTCCACCGGCGTTGTTGGGGCGGGTCAATAGCGTCTATCGATTCTTTGCCTGGGGCTCGATCCCCATTGGAATGTTTGTAGGAGGCGGATTGGTCACGATGATGACTCACTTGGTTTCTCGCGAAAGCGCCCTTCGGGCCCCTTACCTGATTTCGGTCGTACTGGGCCTGTTTTTGTGGGCATTGGCGGCGCCTCGATTAACCACAGCAAAAATCGAAAAGGCCCGCCAGCAGGGGTGATTTTTCCCAATTCCTCACCTTATATATAGGTATAAATGGCGATTTGTGGGCAAGTGCTAGCCCTTTGCCTGTTGCGTCACAGTGGGAAGGTACGGCAGACTCACTCCACCAATGGGTAGGTGTGGGGTTAGTCGACTCTTCACATGTACCCAATAACCCCTCAAGGAGGACTAATGAAGTTACAACGCAGCGCAAAATTTGCGTTAGCAATTACAGCTTCTGCGGCTTTGGCAGTATCACTACTGACCCCAGCCCAGGCTGCAACGCGTTCAACTGTAATCCTGCATGAAACAAACGCAATCACTGGTTTGAACTGCAGCCTTTCAGCTACGAACTCAACAACATGTTCTGCAGTTTCATACCTGCAGGGTGCAGGATTTAACTATTACAACAACAAGAAAGAGCTTGTAAAGAACACTGTTTTTGGTTCATACAAGATCACTAAGAACACAAAGACCGACTTCCGTACATCATGGACAGTTAACCCAGGCCGCGTGTGGTCAGATGGAACACCAATTACTGGTGAAGACCTTCTTCTTTCACACGTTCTGCAGAGCGATGCATATTCAATCGCCGCAGGTCTTGGAGATCCAAAGAGCAAGACTGACAAGCCAGCATTTAACGGTCTTGGATACTCAGGAGTTTATGCTGACAACATCGTTGGAGAGCCAACACTTTCTGCCGACAAGATGACAGTAACTCTTCGCTTCAAGAAGCCAATCGCTAACTGGGATCTATACGGTCCAGGACCAGCCTCTGTTCACGCACTTGTGTTGATGGCAGAAGGCAAGAAGGATCTTGGAACTGTTGCACAAAACGAAGCTGCTCGTGATCGCTTTGTTGCTGCATTCAATGCCAAGGACTCAGTTTTGCTCAAGAAAATTGGTAAAGTCTGGTCAGAAGATTTCACAATCACAACTGTTGACAAGACAACTAACCCACTGCTTCTCGTAAGCAATGGCGGATTTATTCTTGACAGCGCAGTTGCAAAGACTTCTGTAACACTTAAGAAGAACCCTAAGTACAACTCGGGTCCAGCGATGAGTGGAACAATCGATACTGTTGTATTCAAGTTCATCGGTGATGGCACAGCTGCTGCACAGGCACTTGCTAACGGCGAGCTGGATGTTTACGCAGGTCAGGCAACTGCTGATGGCGTTGCCGCACTAAAGAAGATCTCTGCAGTTAACGTCGTTGGTGTAGAACAAGTTGCTTACGAGCACTGGGATCTTCACTATGACACTGTCGTTGATGAGGCTCCATACACTGGTCTTTTCTCAGTAAAAGATGGCGCTAAGTCAAAGGCACTTCGTCAAGCATTCCTACTTGGAATTCCACGCGATGAAATCATGGAGAAGTTGATTGCACCAATTAACGGTGTTACAACTCCACTTTCATCAACATGGGTTTCACCAGGATCAGCTCTTTACTCAAAGGTGATTGCAGCTAACGGATCTTCATTCCTAACACGTGGAACTCAAGCATCACGTAACCTCACTGCACTTAACTTGGTTAAGAAGTACTATCCAAATGCGCTTAAGAGCCCAGTAAAGGTTCGCGTACTTGTTCCAGGAAACAATCCACGTCGTGCCTCAGAGTTCGCTTTAGCTAAGGCAAACATGGCAAAGATTGGATTCGACCTAGTAGGAGATGTCCGTACTGACTGGCCTTCAAAGCTCGGTAACTCAGATTACGATGCATACTTCTTCGCTTGGGTTGCATCATCTGTAACACAGCGTCAATCAGCTGAGGTCTTTGATACCAATGGTGGAAATAACATCCTTGGTTACAGCAACCCAGCAGTTGATGGAATCATTGCAACTTTGGATGCACCTCTTTCAGAGGCGATCCTTGGTGCTAAGTACATCGCAATTGAGCGCCTAACAAATGCTGATGCAATCACAACAGGTGTATTCGTACACCCAGGTGTTGTAGCAGTTAACAAGGATCTCAAGAACGTAAAGCCAGGCCCATTGTCTCCACAGATGGTGTGGAACTACTGGGAGTGGACCTACTAAGGGTTATTAATCCTTAGTAATAAATAGGTAGTAAAGATGACACCCGGAAGGTAACTTCCGGGTGTCATTGCCTGTATAGTCTGAAAAGTTTTTGACCGTAGTACTTGCCGCTAGAAAGGTTTTAATTCACGATGCTTGCTTTCATCATGCGCCGTTTGGGCGTTTTGGGCGTCATCCTCATGGGTTCTAGTTTTATCCTCTACAACCTTGCGGCATATTCAGGTGATCCACTGGCTGATTTAAAGACCAGCACTGATCCCAATCGAGATTTCTTAATGATTGCTCTCTCGCGTGAACTGCAACTAGATGTTCCGCCTCCAGCTAGATATTTCCTCTGGCTCAAAGGCGTCCTAGGCCTATTCGTAGGTAATGCAAACTTTGGTATGACCCGCGAAGGTGCAACAGTAGGGGGCGATTTGGCCCAAGCTATCCCAGTGACGCTTCGCCTGGTTTTAGCTTCAACGATTCTTGCAATAGTCATGGGTATTGGAATCGGTGTTGTTACTGCACTTCGCCAGTACAGCCGATTCGATTATTCGATGACCTTCGTGTCGTTTTTAATGTTCTCACTTCCAATCTTCTGGGTAGCCGTATTGCTTAAGCAGTACCTAGCAATCTCATTTAATAACTTTTTACGAGAACCAAATGTTCCACTCAAAGGTCTGCTACTTCTAGCGCTAGCGAGCGGAATTTTCTGGGCCTCGGTCATTGGCGGATCACGCAAAACTTTCTGGACAGTATTTGGCACTGCCACTTTAATCGCCGGTGGAATGGTTGCGATTATGGATGCCATGAACTGGTTCTTGCATCCAGGTCTTGGACCAATCATTGTTGTTGGCTTATCTATAGGTATCGCATATGGAGTGACACAACTTTCAGTTGGTATTACCAATAAAGCTGCCCTACGCGCATCCCTTACTGTCTCAGCAGCAACTTTGGTGATGTATTACCCTGCAAACTGGGTATTTGATAACCACCAAGGCGCACTTGGAGTCTTTGCAATCTTCTCAATCCTCATCACAGTAGGAGTCTTTGCCGGAATTTCATTCTCAAAGATCGATCGTGGACCAATTATTCGAACCGCAGTCCTAACCGCATTTCTTTCATCGATAATTGTCGTCGTCGACAAATTTATGCAAACGTGGCAGCCATACATGGAGACCGATGCGATTAACTATCGACCGGTACCAACCATTGGCCAGCGTAGTGATTTATTAGATACACAAGATTTTTGGATTTCTAATCTTGACGTAGTCATGCACTTGTTCTTACCGACTGTTGCACTGACGTTGATTTCCTTTGCGGGCTATATTCGATACTCCCGCGGAACGCTGCTAGAGGTGCTTAATCAGGATTACATCCGTACTGCCCGTGCTAAGGGATTAACTGAACGAACTGTGATCATGCGCCACGCATTTAGAAACACGATGATTCCTTTAACAACGATTATGGTCGTTGACTTTGCCGGCGTTATTGGCGGTGCGCTCATTACTGAACGCGTCTTTGGTTGGTCTGGTATGGGAACGCTGTTTTATCGAGGCATTCTCTCCTTTGACTTAAATCTCTTAATGGGCGTCTTCTTTGTAACATCCACTTTGTCGGTCCTGGCTAACTTAGTTGCAGATTTGTTGTACTCGGCCTTAGACCCACGTATTCGAGTAGGAAGTGGTGCATAAATGGCCTTCAAATCTAAGAAGTCAACGGAATCAACTGAGGTTCTCAGCGGTGAGAACGCGATTTCCAACCGAGAAGTTGAAGGCTTAAGCCAGGGACAAATTGTTCGCCGCCGCTTCTTCCGGCACCGTGCAGCAGTTATCTCTTTAGTAACGATTATTTCAATCGTCATCTTTGTATTTTCGGCTCTAGACTTTAGATTATTTGGAGTATGGAGAATTCCAGGTTGGTGGAAGTGGACGACTGAGGATCTACCAGAGCTTCGCGTAGGCGACTGTCCAGGTGGCACCGTTGGATGTCCGACAATCTCTTTGCGTCCACAGTTCCTAGGTGGAGCAGGCATTGGACTTGGTACACATCCATTTGGTCAAGATGACATTGGACATGACTTTTTTGCATTAGTAATGAAGGGCGCCCAGCGCTCATTATCTGTAATGGTAGTTATTGGTTTCCTAGGCGGAACAATTGGAACTATCGTCGGTTCAATCTCTGGCTTCTATCGCGGAAAGATTGACTCAATCCTGATGCGTCTTGTGGACTTTATGATCACAGTTCCAGCAGTTCTTATTGGCTCTGTTATCGGTTACCACTACGGCAACCTGGGCGCGATTTTCTTAGCGTTTTACTTAGGTTTATTTGCCTGGACTGGCCTGTCACGTTTAGTGCGTGGAGAGTTCTTAACCCTTCGTGAACGAGAGTTCGTTGATGCAGCGCGCGTTGCTGGTGCATCCAATCGCCGCATTATCTTCAAGCACATCTTGCCTAACGCCGTTGGAATCATCATCGTCTCTGTAACTCTGCTCTTATCGGGAGCAATTTTGCTTGAGACGGCACTTTCTTACTTAGGCTTTGGCGTGGTTCCACCCGATGTTTCACTGGGACTATTAATTAGCCAGTATCAAGATTCATTTACGACCCGCCCTTGGCTGTTTTGGTATCCAGGTTTCTTTATTATCTCAATTGCGCTGAGCATTAACTTTATTGGCGATGGTCTGCGCGATGCATTTGATCCACGTCAGCGTCGACGTATTTCAAAGAAAGAGCGTCAAGAGTCGGCAACAGCAAGAAAACTGGCACAGGCCGATGACTAATTTATTTAATAAACAGACCGCTTCTAATCTGGAAGATATTGTGAGCCGGCACAGCTCGGGTGATGAAATCCTTCCTGCGAAGACGGGCAATGTAGGCACACGCACCCGAATCACTTCGAGGCGAGTCACCAATTCGAACCGGGTGCTCACTGCCTCGGGGAGTGAAGTCACTCTTATGCATACGCTTTCCGTGACGACGACTAGGAGCTGGAGCGGCCCACGCGTAGAAAGTGCGGCCATCAACGATGATCGACATGCTGTACTTGGTCTCGATCTCATCGACGCGATCCCAGCTAGCGGTGATCTCTTTGGTTGGGTTAACGATCTTGATGCCTTCATCAAAGATAACAACGTAGGGCTTAATAAAACCGAGGTATGTGCCGAAAACGCCCAGACCGCAGATGCTCACAGTGATGATGGCTTCGAGCAGTCCACCGTAGTAAATACTTTGAGCGATAAAACCGGCGAAAAAAAAGATCAACACCCAACCCATAATCAGCGCACTAGTGGGACGGAACTTTTCGGCATTGTTCATGCGCACAGTTTGTCACAGTTAGATCTAAACCTTGATATGAAGCAAGCGGAGGCACACCTATGAGTAAGCCAATTTTAGAGATCGCGGGATTTAACGTTGATTTCTGGGTGGATGGTGTTTGGTATCCAGCTGTTATCGATATGAATCTCTCGCTTGAACCCGGCAAAGTTACTGCCATCGTTGGTGAATCAGGTTCAGGTAAATCAACTACTGCCCTTGGATTAATGTCACTTCTTGCATCTAATGCGCGCATGTCTGGAAGCGTAAAAGTAAAAGATCAGGAGATGCTCAACGCTAAAGCGGTAACACTTCGCCATTTCCGAGGAAAAGAAGTTGCCTACATTTTCCAAGAGCCAATGACTGCACTAAACCCGGTCTACACAATCGGCTTTCAGATCATGGAGACTTTGCGCAATCACTTTGACATGGGTCCTCATCAAGCACATGCCCGCGCACTTGAATTAATCACAATGGTGGATATTCCAGATCCAGAAAAATCTATCAATAAGTACCCGCATCAGTTGTCAGGTGGTCAGCGCCAACGCGCAATGATCGCTCAAGCCCTGGCTTGCGACCCTGGTCTATTGGTCGCTGATGAACCAACTACTGCCCTTGATGTAACGGTTCAAGCTGAGATTTTAGATTTAATGCGCGATCTTAAAGGTAAGTTCAACTCTGCAATTCTTTTGATTACTCATGACATGGGTGTTGTCGCCGATATGGCCGATGAGATCTTGGTGATGAAAGATGGAATTACCGTTGAACATGGCAGCGCTGACCAGATCTTTAATCGCCCACAACATCCATATACGCAGCAGCTATTGGGCTCGGTTCCAAAGTTGGGTTCAAGTGTAAAGCGCGAACTTCCTTATAAGGAGAGCGCTAAACCAGATCCCGTTTTGAAACTCACCGATGTGACCATTGAATATCCAAAGCGCGGACGAATTCCAGCATTTACTGCAGTGAAAAACTTTAACCTCGAAATCTATCCAGGTGAAATCGTTGGCCTGGTAGGAGAATCAGGCTCTGGAAAGACAACTGTAGGTCGTGCAGCAATTGGTTTACTTCCTATTAAGGAGGGCACAATTGAGATTGTTGGCAAAGATATTAGCCATGCATCTCAAAAAGATCTCTTCTCGATTCGCCGCCATACTGGAATCGTTTTTCAAGATCCAGCTAGCTCTTTAAATCCACGTCTGCCAATCGGAGAGTCAATTGGCGAGCCGATCTTCCTAGCAAAAATTGCTAAGGGTCCTGAGCTTGCACGCATGATCGAAGATTTATTGGACCAAGTAGAACTTCCACGCAGCTATCGCAACCGTTATCCGCATGAGCTATCAGGTGGACAGCGCCAACGTGTTGGTATCGCGCGCGCACTGGCCTTGACACCAGATTTGTTAATCGCCGATGAACCTACATCGGCGCTAGATGTTTCAGTACAGGCCCGATTCTTAGATCTCTTGCAAGAGCTGCAGGAGAAGATGAAGTTTGCTTGCCTGTTCATCAGCCACGATTTAGCCGTTGTCGATATCTTGGCCCACCGCATTGCAGTAATGCAGAACGGTCTGCTGGTCGAAGAAGGCGATCGTGATTCGATTTTGATGCGTCCAAAAAATGACTACACGCGTCGCTTGATCGCTGCCGTTCCGGTACCAGATCCTGCCGAACAGCGTGTCCGTCGTGAGGCTCGCTTAGCTGCTAAGAAGTAAAACCCTACTTAGTCGCTCGCTTGTCCGCTTCGGTGGGCATAGCGGCCTAGGAAATCGGCCTTCATATCGGCGAAGTTTCCATCCAAAAGCGCCTGTCGCATCTGATCAACTAAGCGAACAATAAATCGCTCATTGTGAATCGTTGCAAGAGTTGCTGCAATCATCTCTTTGCCACGAAATACATGGTGCATATACGCCCGTGTGTAGTGCGTACAGGTGTAACAGTCACATTCATCGTCAATAGCGGTGAAATCGCGCTTAAAACGGCTGTTAGACAGGTTAAAACGCCCCTCCATCGTGTACACAGCGCTTGTGCGTGCGATTCGACTGGCTAATACGCAGTCAAATGTATCGATACCGTTTTCTACGCCGACAAATAGATCTTCAGGGGCGCCGATCCCCAATAAGTGCTTCGGTTTTTCCTGCGGCAGTACCTGATTGACCCAACTGATAATGGTTCCAAGTTTTTCCTTATCTAAGGCGCCACCGATTCCAAAGCCATCAAATGATTGATCAGAAGATTCAAGAGAGCCTAAATCACCGGCCGCTTTTTTACGTAGATCCTCATATTGGGCCCCTTGAATAACACCAAATAGAGCTTGGTATGGCTTCGTACTTCTTTGCTCAGTGAGCAGCTTGTGTTCATCCAGGCATCGGGCGGCCCAAGCCAACGTGCGTTCCATAGCTAACTCTTGATATGGGCGCGTGTTATGTAACGTCGTGCACTCATCGAAGGCGAACATAATGTCAGCCCCTATCTGGTGCTGAACCTGCATCGAAATCTCTGGCGTAAAGCGATGCATAGAACCATCAAGGTGTGATTTAAAAGTTACGCCTTCATCATCAACATGGGCCAGGCGCTCTTTGTTGCCGGCGATGACATCATCGGCGCGAAAAGTCTTTGCATCCATAGCTAAGACTTTCTTAAAACCAACGCCAAGAGATAAGACTTGAAAACCACCAGAGTCAGTAAAAGTTGGTCCAGGCCAGTTCATGAATTCGCTAAGGCCACCAGCCTCATCCAAAATATCTGCCCCGGGCTGTAAGTACAAATGATAAGCATTAGCTAATAAGGCTTGTGCGCCAAGGTCGGCCATAGCTTCGGGCAGCACTGATTTAACTGTGGCCTTAGTTCCTACCGGAATAAATGCTGGAGTTTGAATCTGTCCATGCGGTGTTGTGATTGTTCCAACGCGCGCTAAAGAGTCTTCTTGGGCAGATTTAATCTCAAAGTTAAAGCTCATTAACTACCAAATCTGAACGCGTTGTGATTCATCTAGCCACAACTTATCTTTTTCAGTAACACCAAATGCTTCATAGAAGGGTGTGAAGTTACTGACGATTGTGTTACAGCGAAACTCACTAGGGGAGTGTGGATCAGTTGCGATGCGACGACGCATCTCTTCTGGGCGAACTTTGCCACGCCAGACCTGTGCCCATCCAAGGAAGAGACGCTGTTCACCGGTTAAGTCACCGATCACTGTCGATGGCTTACCGGCAAGTGAGATTTGATAAGCCTTATAAGCAATGGCTAAGCCACCTAAGTCGCCGATATTTTCACCAACAGTAAGTGCGCCATTGACAGTTATATCTGGTGTCTCCTCTGGGACCAGTTTGTTGTACTGCTCGATCAAAGCATTAGAGCGAATCTCAAAGGCGGCACGATCTTCATCGCTCCACCAGTTATTGAGTGCGCCATCGCCATCAAATTTGGAGCCTTGATCATCGAAGCCATGTCCGATCTCGTGGCCAATAACGGCGCCGATTCCGCCGTAGTTGACGGCATCATCGGCAGTCAATGAGAAAAATGGGGATTGCAAAATCGCCGCTGGAAAAACAATCTCATTCATCACCGGGTTGTAATAGGCATTTACCGTTTGCGGCGTCATATGCCACTCGTCGCGATCGACGGGCTTACCAATCTTGGCTAACTCATGATCTCGCTGGAACTTTGTAACCTGTCCGATATTGGTAAATAGATCATTAGGGTCGGTTTGAAGAGCTGAATAGTCACGCCACTTATCTGGGTAGCCAATCTTTGGGCGGAATTTGCCGAGCTTTTCTAAAGCCTTGGCTTTAGTAGTCGCACTCATCCAATCGATCTCATTGATGCTCACGCGATATGCCTCAATCAGATTAGCCACTAACTTCTCCATAGCTACCTTTGCAGCCACTGGGAAATGCTGCTCCACATAGACCTTGCCCACGGCCTCACCAAGAGAGCCCTCCACCAATGAGACTGCTCGCTTCCAGCGCTCGCGAAGTTCGGGGGTTCCAGATAGCGTCTTGCCATAGAAGGAAAAGTTTTGATTAACTAAATCATTCGATAAATAAGCTGCAGAGCCACTAATGACACTCCACTTGAGCCAGGCAACCCAGCTGTCTCGATCGAAGGTCGAGAGAATCTCTGACAAGCCCGCAAAATATGGAGGCTGCTGAACGATCACGGAGTCAAGAACAACCGATGGAATTTCACCGGCCGATAGGTACAGGTCAAAGTCAAATGCGGGCATCAAAGCTTTTACGTCGTCGCGAGTTAACTTGTTATAGGTCAAGGTTGCATCACGATCTTTAACGGCATCAAAGTGATGACTTGCCAGTGCAGTTTCAAGTGCCAGAATCTTGGCAGCTAAGTCAGCACCATTGGCGATACCAACAAGAGTGAACATAGATTGGACGTGAGCTAGAAAAGCGCTGCGGATATCGGCGTATTTGTCGTCGCGGTAGTAAGACTCATCGGGCAGTGAAATCCCACCCTGTGCTAAGTACAAAATATTAGAGTTAACGTCTTTTTGATCGGCGTAGATAAATGAGCCAAAGATGCCGCCCAAACCTCGGGCTTCTAGGGCTGACATGGTGGAGATAAAATCAGGCAGATTTGTAATTGCATCACATGCAGCTAGGTCGTCAAGAATCGGTGTGAAGCCCTTAGCTTCAATCACATTTGCAGCCATAAAGGATGAATACACATCACTAATCTTTTTCGCTTCGTCACTGCCGCTGGCGTTCTCAATAATCGCCCGGACCTGTTTCTCAGATAAGTCGCGCAGTGTTATAAAGGCGCCATCGGATGCTCGATCGGCAGGGATGACGGCGCTTGTGAGCCAGGCACCATTAAAATGGCGATACAAGTCATCGTGTATGCGAACGCTGGAATCGATGTGCTCAAAATCTAAACCACTAGTGCTAATACTCACGTGTGCGACCCCTTATAGAAATATAGTTGAAAGTTCAACTGTTAGCGTAGACTGTCACCATGCCAGATGAAAACGCTACCGCACCGCGATGGCTTAACCCGACCGAAATGGTGGCCTGGCGCAGTTACATAATCGCCAGTCGGCGCTTATTGGAGGCTCTGGATAATGACCTCGTTGACCACGATTTAAGTATGGCCGACTATGAGATTTTGGCCCAGCTCAGTGATGCCCCGGATCGCAAGATGCGAATGAGTGAGCTCGCTGCCATCGCACTGTTATCGCGCTCTCGTTTATCGCATCGTATGAAGGTGATGGAGAAAGCGGGTTGGGTAAAGCGGGAAGCGTGTCCATCAGATAAGCGTGGGTATTTTGCAGTGATGACACCTAAGGGTTGGAAGGCCATTGTTGCTGCAGCCCCCGATCACGTTGCAAGTGTTCGCGCTCGCTTTGTCAATCACTTAAATAAAACTGATCAAGAAGTTCTCGCGCAGATTTTTTCACGAATAGAGACTTCTTTACGGGCAGAGGTTATTGAAGAATAGAAAGAGTGCATAAAAAAACCCGCCACATAGAGTGGCGGGTTTTTTTAATAGCTAATTACTTAGCTGCTGCCTTCTTGCGACGGCGCTTCTTTGGAGCAGCTGCTGGAGCTGCAACTTTCTTAGCTGCCTTCTTACGCTTCTTTGGAGCAGCCTTCTTTGCAGCTGGCTTAGCAGCTGCCTTCTTGCGCTTCTTTGGAGCAGCTTTCTT
>Ga0114977_10001799_pt1 | contig 14083 bp, 26 predicted proteins | sample S_130805_MF_Meta_FD_87026 | JGI IMG/M metagenome (GOLD analysis project Ga0114977, IMG submission 87026) | Freshwater microbial communities from Lake Simoncouche, Canada to study carbon cycling - S_130805_MF_MetaG | ecosystem: Environmental > Aquatic > Freshwater > Lake | place: Lake...
ACTGACTTGGTCCCCGTGCAATTCGGCATTGGCTGGGACGACGCGACGACATTCCCCGAGATCGTGCTCTCGCTCGCCACGTCTACCGGGGCCGCGGTCAACGGGGCCTATGACACGCTCCCCGACGGTATCGGCGCACGGTTGAGCCTCGCCCACTTCGACCCGTCGGCATTCACCCGACTCGGCGAACGACTGGCCGCGTGGGAGTCCCGTCGGCCGATGCTCTTGGTCAAGGGGATGAAACTCAGCGAGCTCGTGGGTGCATGGCTGCAACCAGTCGGGCGGTTCATCACGGCAAAGACAACGGCCGACGGAACCTATCGCATCACCATCGGCGAGGCACTTCCGGCCATCGAGTCCGCTGCGACGACAGCCATCACGACCCGACAGGTCCAGCTTGAGCCGGCGCCCAAGTACGGCGCAGCTGGACGCATCATCAACCAGGTGCGGGCGTACTATCATTGGAACCCGTCGAAGTCGGAGTCAGACGATACGGCATACGTGGACGTAATCGACGACGACTCGGTGAGTGAGTACGGTGTCCGGAACAAGATCGAATGGAAGCTGCCAGGCTGGACCACCGACAGCGCGACCGCTCTCGGCGCCGTCCTCGACTGGTCCAGCGACGTGTTCCGGCGCTACGGCCGGCCCTTTGACATCATCAGCTTTGACACCGACCGGACCGCGCTCGACCTGTCTCCGGGCGACACCATCACGTTGACGCTGCCGGGCTTCCCGTCGACCCGTGGCACCCGTGGAGAGATGACGAGCGCGGTCGTGCTCCAGGTCGAGAAGCGATACAGCGGCGAGGAGGTGGGCGGCTCGCTCCGGGTGGCCATCGAGGCGCCTGAGCGATACAGCGCCTACGTGCCATGCGCCCGCGTGACGGCGTGGGACGGCTCGGCCGGGATCACGCTCTCGACGTCTTCCTTCTCTGTGACGGGTGACACCGACTACGGCCACTTCGCCGCCGGTCACATCGTCTGGATCTACGCCGACGAGGCCGACATCACGACGCGCACGGCTCGGACGATCGACACCATCACGGGCTCGTCGGTGGTGTTCACCGTCGCCCTTCCAGGCACGTTCGCTGCGGGCGCCTCGACGCTGGTCACGTTCGCCGACTATCAATCGAGCGTGGCGCGTCAGTGCCGCTTCGCCTACGTGACCGGAAACGACGGGCTCTACATCAGCGGCACGCCAACCGACGGGATGCGCTACGCATGAGCAGGCCACTACCAGCCGACTTCACGCCGCTTCGCCCTGAGGTGTTTGGGCCAGGACGGTTCATCGCGCAGGGCGAGTATGAGCTTGCCGCGAACCTGCATTGGTGCCTCGCCAACGTCCGAACGCCCATCATCTCGACGGGCATGTGGAACGACGCCGGGGCCGGCCCTGGCGTACAGGCCTACGCCTACGGTGGCACAGCAGCAGTTCGGGCGGCGTGGGTCGTTCCGGTCACTCATGGGCCGTGGACGGCGTGGGACATTCGGATCCTCGCGAGCAACACCGACGGGGCCCACACGGCGACGGCGCGATTCGAGCGGTCGGACGGCACGGGCGTCGACATCACGGTCACGGCCGGCGCTACGGCGTGGACATCGTTCGCTGGGACGCTCGCCCAAGATGTGACGCTGGTGACCGACGTCCTACGGATGAAGCTCACGAATCCGTCCGCGGGCGAGCTCCGCGTTCACTGGGTCGAGATCCGCCCGGCTGCGCTGTCGTCGATCCCCGCGTCCACGTTCACGCTCGAATCGGGCGTGAAGTGGCGACCCATCGACGCGGCTGAGGTCGACGTGCAGTCCCCGCTCACGGTCGCGCTCCGCCGCCGCGAGTTTGAAAACATCGAGTCCGTCCGCCAGAGCCGCATCGAGACCGTGATCGGCTGGTCGGACGTGGCCAACTTCCGCGCGCCGGCCTTTGTCGCGACGTCGGGCAGCTACGTGACCGTGCTCCGTGTTCCGTTTCGGGCGGGGCCGCTACGCGCGAAGCTCCGGTGGGGGCTCTTGGCCTACACCCCGAGCGGTACAGCGTCCGTGAGGCTGTCGACCGGGACCATGCGGGCGGCTGGAAATACGGGCGTCGTGGCGACGCTCCCAGTGGGGTGGACGGCGCCGTTCACGGGCAATGTCGTGCTCTACAGCGACGGCGGGATTTCGGCGCTCGACGTGACGCCGGACGCACGGGGCGAGCTCTTTGTGGAGCTTACCGGCACGACCGCAACCCTCATGGCTCTTACCGCCTGGTTGGTGGACGAATGATCACGCCGCCCTACTACGAGCCGGGCCCGTCACAGGTGGTCTACAACGGTGACGTTGCCATGAGCCGAGACGCGCGGGCCGTCGATCGGGCTACCACGTGGCTCGCCGTCAACCGCTTCGCTCGCCCCGCGCTCGTCGGCGCTCCGATCGTCTCCGGCCAGACGTACTCGCTCCAAACGCTGGTCCCGGGCTATTGCACGCACGTCGGGTTCGCGCTTCTCGTCACCGGGCGCGGCACTGTGACGATCCTCGGCAGCGACCACGCCAACGACACCGTAGCCACGTTCGACGCGGCCGGCTCGACGCTCGACGCCGCAACGTGGGTGTGGCTGGACGAGCCAAAAACCGCGTCTGGCGACGGCTACGAGCGGGCGCTGTCGGTGACGGACCAAAGTACGCCGCACGAGGTAACCCTCACCGTGGATGTGGTCGACGGGTCGGGCGGAACCGCGGTCAAGCTCTGGTCGCTGCTCGTCTATCCGCTGCCGCGAACGGCCGCGCTCGCCTAGACTGGGCATGCTTGCCACACTCGCTCAACGTCTCTCCGATTCTGTCCTAGGCGGCTCGACGCGCACCGACGCAACGGGGACGGTCACGTTCCCCGCGGGCGCGCTGCGTGAGGAGAGTGCCATCACCGTGACCGTCGCAGGTGGCACGGCGACGTTCACGCTGAAGGGTGGTGCGCTCGCTGGGGGCATCGTCGGCACCATCGCCACAAGCTCAGCCGGTGTGTCCTCGTGGACCTATCATACGCTCGTTCCGTGGGGTGCGCTCGAGTTGGCCTGGGCCGGCAACACCGGCACCGTCGCAGTCGCGTTCGTGAGCTGGGAAGACTGATCTAGATCGGGTCTGCTCGCCTAGACTGGGCATGACGCCCGCTCTCACGTTCGAGCTTGGATCCCGTGGCAAGTTCGTGCGAGCGCTCCAGGGCGCGCTGAACCTCCGCCGCCCAATCGGCACTGCCCCACTCAAGGTTGACGGAATAATGGGCCCCGCCACCGTCGCCCGCGCCGCGCTCGTCCTCGGACGCCCCGGCGCCAAGACGTTCGACCGGGTCGACCTCAAGAACCTCGGTGTCAACATTCTGCTGCTAGCGGACCTGTCCGGGCACAACGAGGGCGGCACGAAGCGCGCGGTGGACGTCGACCGGATGGCAGCGGCGGGATGCCGCGGCGTTTGGGTTAAGCTGTCCGAGGGCATGACGTACGTAAACGAGGAGGCTGTCAGACAATCTCGTAACGCTGTCGGTACGCTGTTGCGTGGTGGCTATCACTTTGGCGACCCGTCCGCTGACCACACCGGCAGCAGCCTAACTGCGCTACTCGACGACGCGGGAAGGGAAGCGGCGCACTACCTAGCCGTCCGGGCCAAGACGTTCGGCGACCATCCGCCGGAGCTTCCGGACGTGCTCGACCTGGAGTCTGGCATCAATGCCAAGCTCACCAAGCGCATCGTCGCTGCCATGACCATCGGCAAGGCCAAGAAACACGAGTTCGTTGCGCGCTGGTGCCTCCGCTGGCTAGAGGCCGTCGAGCAGGCGACAGGCCGCCGCCCGTGGCTGTACCTGCCGCGGTGGGCCTACCAGGCGTTTCTATCGCGGGCCCCGGCCGAGCTACTTTCCGACCTGCGCACCTATCGCTACTGGCTCGCCAGCTACAACACCGGCACCGATCCGGCGCGCACGCTCCCAGCCGAGTGGGGCGACTGCTCCGCGTGGCAGTTCACGGGCTCGGGCAAGCTCGACGGCGTTGACGGCAACTGTGACCTCTCTTGGGCTCTTGAAGGAGACCTGACGTGACCGCCAAGAGCTTCACTCTGCCCGGTTGGGCCATCACCCTAGGCGGCGCGCTCGTGACCGCAGTCGGTGTCTTGATCGGCGTCGCAACGGCCGCATGGCAAGCTCGCGCGCTCATCGCCGACCAGACAACGGCAATCGCCTCACTCCGGCAGACGATCGACGAGACGGTACGCCCGACGCTGGCCGAGGTGGGCAAGCACGAGCGACGCATCACCGGCCACGATGCACAGCTGGCCGTCATCGAGCGCACGTGCTGCGGCGAGACGACCGTAGCCCCAACCCGATCATCAACGGCGGTGACCCCGTGATCCTCAACTCTGCCTACCTTGTCTTGGCCGTCTCAATCGCGGCGCTCTGGGGCCTCCGCCGGCTCGGCATGGACCCGTCGACCGCTGACGCCATCGTGACCGCGCTCATGCTCGGGCTCGGGGCGTCGCCGTCGCTGCTGCCGGGGACGCCGGCCAAGCCTCCCGCTGAGCCCCACGTTGAAGTCACGCGAGTCGAGGGCCCATGAGCGACACGCAACTAGTCCTCCGAGGTCTACTCGCCGCGCTCTTCGTCGTCCTCGGCACTGCGGCGCTACTCTCGGCGCTCGTCGGGTGTGCGGCGACGTTCGCGTGCAAGTCTGACGTGCAAGTCGAGCTCCGCGACAAGAGCGTGATCGTGAAGTGCCTCGACGGTTCGGCGCCGACGGTCACGATCACAGCGAGCAAGGTGGTGGGGCCGTGAGCGCTCCCGTCGCGCTCTGGCCGGCTGGGTTCAAGGAGCGCGCACAGGCCGCCGCAGACGCCATCGTAGCGCGCGACAACGCCCCGTCTCCACTCGACCAGGTCGCCGCGATGTTCCCCGGCGCGCTCGAAATCGCAGTCAAGGCGCTCGGGCTCGCTCACGTTCCCGATTGGGTCCTCGTCGCAGGCCGTGACGCGCTCGCCGCGTGCATCAAGTCCATCACCATCGAGACAGCCGGCACGGCCACGGTCATTGACCACCGGACGCCCGAAGCGTGAAACGCTCGACGTGCCGCAATCCCTACCGCCGCGAGTGTAGGCCAGCACGGCGCATGACCAATCGCCGCGACCGTTACGAGGCTCGCGCGCACATCGTTCATGGGCGCTTCGATTCGGTCCGTATGAAGGGCCAGACGAAGACGTGCGGATGGTTGACGTGGTGAAACCCTCCCGCGCACCCGTCCCCGACAAGCCCAGCAGCCCCATCCCGCCCGCGCACCGAGTCAACCCGGCTGAGGCGCGTCTCTGGGCGGAGCTGGACCGTGGGCAGCCGCTTTGCCCGTGGTGCGGGGAGAGCGCAGAGCGGGCGATCAAGGTGGGGAAGGGGTGGAGTCACTGTTGCTGGACGGACCACGTCTAGGCGTGGCTGACCTCCCGCAGTGCCGCATCAACGTCGAGATGATGCCCCGCGAGTAGGTTGACGAGCTTCGCCACGTCAGAGTCATTGGGCGCCCTGTAGCGCCTTCGCCCCGCTCGACCCTCCATCGGTGGCGCCGTTCGCCCCTCGTGCTCTGCGAGCCAGGCGCAGAGGACCTGGGGAGTCACCCCGAGCTGCGCCGCCTTGATCCGGTCGGAGCCGGGAAGCAAGGGGAGCAGGCGGGCGATGGTTTCGAGGGGGGTCATTCGGCTTCCGGCCAGACGATGTGGACGCGGTACTCTTCGCCGTCCGCGGTGCCCCACACTTCCCAGACGTTGCCGGTCTCGACGTTGTCATCGCTGTCGACATCCATCATGGCAAGCTCCTCGGCGTCCTCGCGTGAGTCGACCCGGAGCGTAGCGATCTCATTGTGCTCGATGGAGCGAACCTTGGCGGTTGCGTAAAAATCACGGACGGCCTGGGTTGTGTTGCTCATTGGGTGCCTTCCTTTGCGCCGCGTCCCCGCTGGCGATGAGTGAAGAATACACCCACCCCGAACCGTGTCCATAACAAACGTTACGGACGGTGACGATTGTTGCCGCTGCCCCCGAATTCGTACCCAAGTCCGTACCCATGTGGCGGCGCATCTTCCTGCTCGACGGTGCGCGAATATGCACCGGAACAGCCCGAAAACAGCGTCATGAGCGCATCGTGACGCCCCATTTTCACTTCTTCGGGAAGTGCTCGACGTGGGTCTAAGTGCTTGAATCAGAACGATTCACCGATTCCGTACCCACGTCCGCACCCACGTTGACCGCGAAGACGCCCGAGAGCCGCCCCGCCGCCGCCTCTCGTTCGGGCGCCTGAATCCGCACGTACCGACGCTGCATCTCGGCGCTCGTGTGCCCGGCTTGGTCCTGCACCACGGCCGATGGAATGCCCGTCACCAGCGAGGCCGTGATGTGCGTCTGCCGAAACGTCTTGCCCGACAGCGGGCGCCCGACGCGCTCTGACAGCCACCGGAAGAACCATTGAAGCGCCGCGCGGCTCACCTCCGCCGAAGGGCTGATCCGTGCCGCGGGGAAGTGGCGCGCGAGCAACTCCCGCAGGCGGGACGTTGTCGTCGGGTCGATGTAGGCGAGTCGCGATCGGTCGCTCGTCTTCGTCCCGGCCACAACCGTGGACGAGTACCCAAGGTGGCGCGCGATGGTCCACCGGCCGATGATCTCGGAGAGGTCAAGGTCGCGCACCTCCGCCGCAAGTAACTCGGACGGGCGGGCTCCGGTCGCGAATCCGAGCAGAAACAGTGGCAGCCACTCGGGCCGCTCTGCCTCGATGATGGCGAGAACGCGGTGGAGCTCCGCGAAGCCGTCGCCCATCAGGACGAGGTCGGCTTTCTCGGGTCCGGTCTTGCGGCGCAGTGGTCGGATCTTGGCGGTCGGGTCGGGAAGCTCGTAATCGAGCGCCGCCGATTGGAACAGCGCGCGGGCGGTGAACCACGTCTGACGCACGGTGGACCGCTCGAAGGTGCTGAGCATCGTGTCCAGCCACGCTTGGATCAGGCCGTGGTTTACGCGGTCAAGGGTGATGTCGGCGAACGTGGGCAACAGGTGGTTTTTGACCGAGGCCGCAACGTGCTTGGCCGTCGTCGAGCCATGACGCCAGTCGCCGGACGCGGTCTTACGTGCGATCCACGTCTTCGAGTACGCCCCCACGGTCGGCATGGTCCTTACGGACGCCGCGGCGGTGGACGACAGGAACAACCCCGCAAGGCGACGCGCTTCCTTCGATGGCGTACCGGTCGGGAGTACCTGCGATCGGTCGACCATGACCGCCGTCCCGTCCGGCCTTCGCCGCGTCGAGTGCGCTGTCGTCGCTCGCAGCACGAACCGCCCGTCCTCGCGCAGGTACAGTCCGGGCGTCTTCGTCGCGGTCATTTTCTGGCGTGCCATGCGGCGCAGCCTCGTCTCGTGCCACGAGTCGGTCAAGGTCTTCGCGAGTGAACCGCAGGATCGGCCGCTTGTCCCCGATGCCTGGGATGTGGCACGTGCGCACCGTCCCGGCCGAGACGTGGGCGTCGAGCGTGCGCACTGAGACGCCGAGGTACTCGGCCGCCTCTTCGCGCGTCAGGTACGGGCGGTGCAGTCGGGCTAAGAGGTCGGCGAGGATGGCGCGGGCGTCGATAGGCGGGGTCATGGCTCCTCCACCTCCACGCTCCCATCCCGCCGCACGCGGAGGACGGGAACGCCCGCTGCGTGGGCTTGTGGAACCTTGCGGCTGCCAACCGACCGCAGCGCACTCCGATAGAGCTTCATCGCGCCCTCCGTCTTGGTCACCGCGTCGAGCAGCGACGCAATGAGTGCCTTGACGTCCGCCCCGTCACCGCGGAAGCGATGGTCTCGCACGTCCATCCACCCGACGAGACCGCCCGCGGGCAAAGCCATGACGTCGATGCGGATGGGCTCGAATCCGTCGCGCCGCCCGTAGACGGTCGCGTTGTCGCGGGCGCCGCTGACGGTCCATGACCACGTGGGGAAGGCTTCGTTAAGCCAGCGTTCGATGTTGCTCATGCGGATCTCCTCATGCCGGTCTGTCCGGCGACGATTACCCCCACGCGGACATTGGTCAGCCCGAACTCGCGGGCGACCGCTCGACGGCTCATCCCGCCTGCGACCATGCGACGGATGCGAGAGTCGCGCTCGGCGTGGCGCGTGCCGACCTTGCGGGCAGGTGGCGCCTCGCGATTGAGCTTCGCCATGACGGTTGCGAGGGTCTGCGTTGCGCCCCCGCTGTTTTCGTCGCTGGCACGCTCACCCGTTAGATAGCGCGTCGTCACGTCGCGCTGCGCCTCTGTCAGTGTCGGCCATGCGTCTTGGAGCCGCCACAGGGCGATTGCGCGCGGTCCTGGGTCGCGCTTGCCAGCCGGGCCCATCGCCGCGTCGTCAACCTCACCGTGCCGCTCCATCCAGAGCCGAGGCGCACCACGCGCGCCCGGGACGAAGAGCCGCGCGATGGCTTGGAGGGCGAGCAGGCGGAACATGCGCTCGCCGCCCCTGATGCCCTCACGCTGCCGCTCGACGAGGATTGACAGCGCCTCTTGCGCGATGTCCTCGTGCCAGTGCTCGACGCCGTAGACACTGGCGATGCGCAACGAGACGCGGGACATGATACGGCTCGCAGTGCCGTAGTTGTAGGCATCAACCACCGACCACCTCCGCCCGCAGCGTGGCCTCGACGTCGGGGACGCGGCCGGTGCCGGAGCACGGGAGGCAGGTGAATCCGTCTGCGAATCCGGTGCCGTGGCACCAATCGTGGACCTTTGTGATTGGCTCGCTCATCGGGCACCGTCGCAATTTGGGCACTCAGGAGCCTCGTTGACGTCTCGGAGCAGTTGCTCCCGCTGCCACATGATCGCGTCCCGCTCCGCCGTGACGTCGCGGAGTTGCGCCCGGAGCTCCATGTTCACCGCCTCAAGTCGAGCGATTCCGGCCAAGTGCGCGGCGTTGATTTCCTCGCCCAGCTTGGCGACCTCGGCGAGCTTGCCGCGCAGCGTGAACACCTCGCTCCCGTCGTCCGCAACCACCCTCGCGCGCTTGATCTCGGTGAGCATCCCGCCCTCGACGGTTGCCAGGACGAATTCGTAGAGCATCCCCGCTGCCGTCTTGACCATCTCGCGCGAGCACTTGACGTTCCGGTGACCGATTCGGACTCCATGTGCATTCGGGTCCTTGCGGTAACAGCCGGCCTCTTCGACACGTCCGGCGATCTGTTCGCGGCTCATAGCTGCACCTTCCGCCGCTCAATCTCCATCTGCGCATACGTCACGAGCTTCTTCAGGTCGTCGACCGCATCCACGCCCGGCTTCTTCCCGGCGCGGCTGAGGTACTTGGCGACGTTGCCAAGCTCGAAGTTCAGGCCCCAAGCGCGGATCACCTTGATCGTTTCGTAGGGGTCATCGGGGCCGCCGTAGTGGGCCGGTCTCACCTGATCCGCCATGACTCCGCCTCGCTCTCTCTCGCCTGGCTAGGGCGCCCCCGAGCACCACGCCCTGGGGTCGCCCGGCGCCGTCAGTCCGAGCTTGAATCGGATTGGCCTGACAGCACCTCTCGCCCCACGTTGAACACACGGCTGGGGCTCGACTGGTCGGGGCCTCTCACCCCGTCGGCACTTGCCGTGCTGCGCCCGTCCTCGCTTCAATCAGCTCGGTCTCGCCGTGGGCTACGTCGGTGCAGTGCTGAGCCGGTACCCCGCGCGGTGCTGTCCCGCGCGCCCCGCTTCGGCTCGGCTTCTGGGCGTTTGCACTCACCCTGGAAGGCGGCGGGGGTGGTTCAGTTGGCCGCATCGCGCTCGATACGGAACAGTTCGCTGGCGAGCCGACAGACCCAGCACGTTCCCCGATCGGGGCACTCGGAGCCGGGCGTACCGGGGTGGCCGGTGTTCGCGTTGATGGCAGTCAGGGCGATGCGCCGTGCGTCTGTCAGTGCGGCGAAGGCCCCGCTCTGGTTGTTGAGCGCGTCGCGTAGTTGTCGCTCTAGGGACTGGCTCACGGCCGCACCTCACCACGCGGAAACAGCTTGGCGCACAGGTCGTCGGTGAATTTGACCGAGCAGATCGCCGACTCTTCGCACTCCCGCCGAACGTCCGCCTCTGCCGCCGTTCCCGCCGAGACACGGTCACGCAGCAGGACCGCGAGAGACGCGCGCAGGTCGCTTTCGGCGCTCTTGGCGGGGCGCTGCGGCTGCGACGGGTCGACAGTCTTGCGGAGCTCTATGTAGGCCTTGCCGCGCCCCTTAGGCACCGTCACGCGCAAGCCTCGCTCGATGTCGGGTGAGCCGGTCGGACGCACCGCGGGGACCTTGTCGCCGAACGCGTCCACGGTCTGGGCCGTGAGCGTCACGCGCTTGCCGAGCCATCCGTCGGTGTCGTCGCCGAACATGGCCGCGATGCACCGACAGACCGTGACGGGCGCGATCCAGGTGTTCTTCTGCAGCCACGGCGGGCCGTCGAACGTGATGAGCGCCTTGAACGACGCCTTGCCCTTGTCGCCCTCGACTGTCGTCTGCTCAACGCGCGTCATTCGCAGCGTCAGAGACCCATCGGGCGGGATGTCGGCGTACTCCAGATGAACGCCAGGAAAGATCGCTTTGTAGTGCATGTCAGTCCTCGAGCGCATCGACGGCGTAATCGTCGGTGTTTGGGTTGATCCACTTGGGCGGCGCTGGCAACGGTCGGATCCCGTCGTACCGCCCCGGCCAGAGACCATCACGCTTCGCCTGTGCGTACTCCCGCAGCAGTCGCCGGCAGAGGTCGTGGCCCGGCTGCAGCCAGTCGTCGGACACCTCGAACACGGCGACGTCGTGCGGCTCCTCGGTCTCGTACGGGATCAGAAGGCACGGCACCCGATCTCCGGTCGCTGCCTCGACGCCCATCTGATACCAGGCGAGTTGGGCGTAGTAGAGGTTCGACCCGACGCGCCGAGCGAAGGCAAATTCGTCCACTGACGCGTCGCCTTTCAGGTCCGCGATGTGCCGCTTCGGCGCGTAGACGTCCAAGCGAGCTTTGCACTGGATGCCCGTTTCGAGATCAGTCCAAACGATCGTGTCTTCGCACCGAGCACCCCGGAGCGCTTCGGACGCCGCCCGGTGGCTCCGGACCGCTTCGGCGACACGCAACGCAGCGGCCATTTCACCAGCCTTGACGATCTGGCGCCCCGCGTTTGCCAGCTTGAACGCCTCCCACTCCTTGCCGGCGCGCCTTTCGCCGTCGAACACGGCAAACTCCGACGCGAGTGAAGCCGGCTCGAGCACGGCGGCGTGATTGAGTCGCAGCATGGTCCGGTTGGTCGTGTCTCCGTCGTCGTCGCTGTCGAGCTCGTGGCGAAGGTGCATCAGCGACTTGCCGCCGTGCTTGAGCGTCGACCAGTTCATCGCATCGATCGCGCGGTACTCGGCGAAGTTCACGACACACCCCCAAACGCCCGGAGCACCGAGGCCGAGAACGACACCGCGTGAGAGATCCCTCGGTCCAGCAGGTCCACCAACGCCTCGCCATCCGTCGCCCAGACCATCGCGTTACCGGCTCCGAACGACAGCCCGACCGTGAGCGACCACGAGAGATCGCCGCACCTGGCGCAGTTCGGGCGACCCAAGAACGACAGTTCGAGGCGCCCGTCGCCGGACTTGATGAAGGCGACCGGTCGACCGTCGATCAGGGTCGTGCGGAGGCACCAGTTGAACGCCTTGCCAGTGGCGCGCACGAGCCCGTCAAAGGCGTCTTGGGCGCCGACCGGTGGCGGCACCTCGGGAGTCCAGCAGTCGTAGCGGTCGCGTCCGATGTAGTTCACGGGGTCACCTTCCTGGCGCCGATGTCTTGGCGCGTCGTTGTGATGCGGCGGTCTGGCCACGGGTAGTTCGGCGTCATCGCTCGAATCTCCGTACTGGTGAGCCTTCGGCGGCTCCCCATGTCGGATGCGATGTCTTGGGCCGTGGCGCGGGCTTCATCGCGCCAGTCCCACGTCTCGGGCACACACTCGTCCTCGCGGTACTTCATGGTGGGCCCCCTACGGTCAGATACCCGTGCTCGGCGAACGCTTCGGCAACGGTCTGCCAGATCGAGACGAGATCATCGTCCAGCCCGGCGAAGTCGAGCGCGGTACCGTGGTCGGGACAGACCGCAGCGGCGACAGTTCCGTTTCCGTCGCCGAGAGTCGGCGTCGTCGCGTAGATGTGCACGGCGATGTCCGGGCACTGTTCATCGGCGCGCATCAGCTCAGTTGCATCGGCCCGTTCGGAGACCCAAAAGGCAAGCCGTTGCGGGTCGGGCGTCTTCTGCGTCGCTGGGGTCCGGTCGGTCACGGCCGCACTCACCGAACGATCCTCAGCCCCACCGGCGCGGCAACCGCAGACGACGTGGGCGCTTCGATGAGGTCGGTCGGAACGATGATCGGCAGGTGAAACATGGTCGCGACGTGGCCCCCGAGGATGTTCCACCAGCGGCGGGCGATTCGGCCCTCGAGCTGGAACCGGATGGACGCTTCGATGAGCTCGTCCGCGTCAGTCGCCGTGATCCCGTCGAACCGGGCGCGTTCCCGCCTCAGCAGGGCGGCGATGAGTCGGGTGATGGCCTTGTATGTGCGGCGCACAGTATCTCTCCTGTGTGTAGGCACGACTGACCGGCAACCGGCGCCGGGGATGGCGTTTAGGAGTGCACCGGATGAACCGGTCAGTCGGTAGGGGGAGAATGGCGGATGAAGGGCGGAGGCTGCAAGGGGCCACGAAGGACTACGGCGGACCAACATTAGATGCACTGAACAGGCGGCTATCTACGGCCGGGCGGCGGGCCGTGCGAGGCTCGGGGCATGAGCATCGCCCTTCCGCGGATAGCGGCATATGACCGGCGCAACGCTGAGCGCCTTCTTAGCAACTTCAAGGACCTGCAATCGTTCGCCGATGCCCGTGGGTGGGACCACGAGGCGGAAAAGGAATGCGGCGCGATCGGCATGTACGTCGCCCAGATTCCGAGCTTTCGATGACCGACGCCCCGCCTAGACTTCATCCGTCCATCACGGCCGCACTCGAACGTGACGGCGTACCACTGGCGCGCGTGGCCGAGCTCGTAGGCATGGACGTGCGGACCGTCGAGAAGGTCCGTCTCGACACGCCGACGGAAGAGCGGGCGGTGCTGTACCGGCGCCTCGACGCGTGGATTGAGGGGCGCTCCCGGGCTGTCCAGGGCGAACCGGGCGAGGACGGGAAGCGGTGGAGACTCGACGAGCTGAGCCAGGCCGTGAGCCCGGCTGACGTGGCGAGCGTGGCTGATCGGCTGCTCGTCATGGCGGAGGAGGCTGAGGCGAGCGCCAGGGCGCTTAGGGAGCAGGCGGGAAAGTTGAGGGTAAAGACCAGGGACGGTGCCAGCGCGAACGCATCGGACGTTTCAGATGAAAGTGGCTTGACGGAACATAAAGACCGTTCTTTACTCAGCCGCATGAACGCCCAAGTACTCCAGTCGGTTGCTCGGTCCGTAAAGGAGCGCGGCAAAGGTCGGATGGTGCTCTTCAACCTGAAAGTTCCGCCGGACTTCAAGTCGCGGGTAGAGCGTGCCGCTCGGTCAGTCGGAATGAACAGTTCCGACTTCGTCCGTGCGCTAGTGGAGCTTCATTCTGACGCTGAGGAGTAGCTGAGCAATCCCCTGGCGGCCCACTCTCGTGGTTGGGACAAGGCCGCCAGGGGATCCACCTCGATCCTCCGCTGGTAACGGAAGACGGGGGTGCCGACGCTGGTAACGTCGGCACCCCCAGACAGTAGCCGTGCAGTGGTCGGGTCGGTAGAAGAACGCGTGCGCAGTGCTAGCCGCGCGTTCAGATCGGATCCGCGCATGATTACGAAATCACAGGTACTTTCGCAAGTCCGAAATCTGACTGTCGCCATGCGAGAGTCACCCACCACGGGTGACATCGCCGCCTCTCTCGACGCGTCTCAGCGCGTCGTTCGGCGCGTTGTCGCTGACCTCCGCCGCGAGGGCGTGCTCGTCGCCGTCGGCCGCGCGGACCGTCCTGGCCTCGCCCTCGCCGACTCCACCCCGCTCCCGGTCCGCCGCCTTCGCGCCCTCATCGAGCGCGTCAAGGCCCGCCACTTCGCGGAGCTGTCAGACGAGCTCG
>Ga0114977_10001802_pt1 | contig 14078 bp, 8 predicted proteins | sample S_130805_MF_Meta_FD_87026 | JGI IMG/M metagenome (GOLD analysis project Ga0114977, IMG submission 87026) | Freshwater microbial communities from Lake Simoncouche, Canada to study carbon cycling - S_130805_MF_MetaG | ecosystem: Environmental > Aquatic > Freshwater > Lake | place: Lake...
AGTTCGATGGCGCGGCGGTAGGCCTCTTCGGCTTTCTCGGGCTCCCCGAGGTGATCCCGGTAAAGATTGCCTAGGCCATGGTGCGGGGCGGCGTTTTTCGGATCAAGTTCGATGGCGCGGCGGTAGGCCACCTCGGCTTTCTCGGGCTCCCCGTGGTGATACTGGTAAAGATTACCCAGGCCATGGTGCGGGAAGGCGTTTTCCGAATCGAGTTCGATGGCGCGGCGGTAGGCCTCTTCGGCTTTCGCGGGCTCCCCGAGGTGATCCAAGTAAAGATTGCCCAAGCCATTGTGCGGAGCGGCAGCTCTCGGTTCGAGTTCGGTGGCGCGGCGGTAGGCCCCTTCGGCTTTCGCGTGCTCCCCGAGGTGATACTGGTAGAGATTGCCTAGGCCATGGTGCGGGAATCCGTTTTCCGGATCAAGTTCGATGGCGCGGCGGTAGGCCTCTTCGGCTTTCGCGGGCTCCCCGAGGTGCTCAGCGTAAATATTCGCGACGTTGTTCCATGCAACGGAGGCCAAATGGCCTAGAGCGATGGCGCGCTCGTAGGCCAATGCCGACAGGAATGGCGGGTGATTGCGGTTAGCATTCGAGGGGGAAAAGGGATCTAGCCCATGTGCAATTTCGAAAAACGCCTCGCCTGCGGCGATGGAGATTGGGAGGAGGTCGATGGTGAAATGAGCGACGGCAGTCTCCAGATGGCGGTGGGCCGCAAGCAGCGTCTCGGGCTGTGCTGTGCTGGAGATGCCGGTGGTACCGGAGAGCAGCGAGAGGGCGGCCGATTCCTCTGCGGACCACATCGGGCGGGCGGTGTCGCAGGAACGCCGCAACCAGGGGAGTATGATTTGCATGCTAGGGCTCTCATCGAAATCCCGCGGCCAAAGGGCGCGGGCGGCGGCATTGGCGGGACCGGCGAGCGGGAGTTCTCTTAGGAGGGACTCGAGCGGGAGCGAGTCCACTTCATACACCCGGGCGAGACAGAGCACTCTGGCAGCATCGGCCGTGATGGCATCGCCCTCGTCCCATGAGCGGAGATTCAACTCGGCAATGGTGCGGGTGACGCGCTCTGCCGGGGTCGGGTTTTCGAACTCTCCACCCGCGATGGTGAAGCAACAACGCAGGCCGGAGAGCACGTCAGTAAAGCAGTCTGGGCGCTCGTCTTCGCTGCGCCAGAAGCGCCGGAGGTAGCTGCGCACACTGGGATGGAGGTCGCCATCCGAAACGAGGGAGTAGCGGCGGGCGAGTTCCCGCAGGCGCTCCCTCGCCGGCTTGGGATTCCAATGGAGGCGGAGCAGGCCGGTGTCTACGCCCGGAAGAATCGCAAGGGCCACAATATCGCGCAAGTCCTCCGCCCGCTCGGGGTGGTCAACCAGATTGAGCAGAAACCGGCGGCAGACTTGGCCGACGGCATGTCGGATGGCCTCGCGCTCTGCGAGCGGCACATCGTCATCTGCTGGGGCTGTAAGGGAAGTTAGTAAGGAGTCGCCATCTCGGTGCAGGTCCAGCAGGCCGCGCACGGCGAGAGGCACGCCGAGGGTGATGCGGTGCAGGCTTTCGGCGAGAGTCCCTAGGTCGCCCTCCACTGGCGGGGCGAGTAGGCCAAGTGCGAAAGTAATCTCCGAAACCGTGAACCGCAAGTTTTCCCCGAAATCCTCCACTCGGAGCACTGCCTGCGGAATTTCAACACGCCAGCCATGCTTGGTAGCTGGCGGCTGATGGAGATCCGGCCTTAGCCGGCTGCCGACGAGGACGAGCAACGGGAGGGGCTCGCGGAAGAGGGGGGCGAGGAGTTCCCGCAGCCAATTGTCGAGGTCATCTGAGAGTACCTCGCAGGTATCCAGCAGCAGGATGAGGGGGTGGCGCTCCATGGCAGCGCGCAGAACGGCCCGCAGCCCCTCCGCGCGCTCGCGGTGGGGGCAGATGACGGGGCCGTCGGTAAGGCCCGTCTCCCGGCACCATGCGGCGAAGAGTTCGCGATGCCTCCGAGGATCACGGCGCAGGGTGTCTATGTGTTTCGTTCTCCTGCCCAAGTCATCGTGCCACTGCCCTCCAGCGGTGAGGAGTTGGAGGAGCACGGAGTCTGTGCGCCCGCCGTCGGTGGTGGCCAACTGGAGCTGGGACTCGAATTTGTCCATCGTGGCGCGGTGCTCCTTAGCCGACGCTCGGACGCGGGCTTCTGCCAGCCAGTAGGGATCGGCCACCTCCATGCCCAGCTGCTGGGCCAGGCGGATCGCGAGGACACGGAAAAGTTCCTCCGGGCTGCGCGGCTCGCCGGTAAGCGGAGCCCGCCAGTCGCCTTTGTCCCAGTCCACAAGGAGTGGGCGGACTTCCGGGTGTGCGTCCTGAGCCAGGCATCGGACGCGGTGGAGGAACCAGCTCTTCCCCATGCCGCCAAACCCGTGAGCCCATATCAGCCGAATGCCGCGGCTGCCCGCGTCAGCATTGCCAGTCCGGAAGCGGCTCATGAGCCCCTCTACGGCGTCCACGCCCAGTCCGAGCTGGGACTCGCGCCCGATGAAGCTACCAGCGGTCTCCGGATAAAAGTCATCCGGCGGCGGCGGAAGACTCTCCGGGCGGCAGGGCTGTAGCGTGGATGATACTGGGGCAGGCGGAGCTGCCACAGGAAGGTCTCCGACTTTTTTGAGCTTCGACCGGTCAAACTTGAGTGCGCCCATCCGACAGCGCTGCTGATACTCAGGGAGCCCCAGGGTCGCGACGAAGCGGGTGCAGTCTCTGATCTCAAGTTCGATCCAGTTCGTCCAGTCCGTTGCGAGCTGGTACGCCGCAGCGGTCGTTGCGCCGCCGCGGGCAATGTCAAACGTACCGCCGACTTCGATGACGTCAGAGGTGCAGTTCCTCACTTGGAGGAGGTTTTCCTTGCGCCAGTGCGCCTCCGATAACGGATTGAGCGGGCGCAGGTAGGACCAGACCAAGGTCGAGATGCGTTTCTCGCCGAGGTCCAGAAGGTCTCCCAGACGTAGAAGGGCCGCAAGGAAACGGAGATTGACCGGGTCCTCCCCGATCTCGTGGGGATCGAGAGCTTCATCATTCAGCACCCGGGAACGGTCCCACGAGTGCGCGACAGCAACATGGACAAGCGGCTCAATGAACTTCTCACCGATCAGAACTCGGAGGCTGGAGCCGGCAGGAGAGGCGTCTGTGAGCACGAATGAGCCCAAGCGGCCCGGATGCTGAAGGCGGAACCAGTCCGCGGCCAATTGGCGCAGTCCCATTTCACCCATCCATTTCCTCGCGTCGTCGCCCAGGTCCTCTTTTACCTGCTTCCACTTATCTGCATTCTCAGAGCTTGCCCAATTGGTGAAGTCGGAATCCTTGGGTAGGCCGAGCACTTCTTCCTTTGGCCCCCACATACCGGAATCGTGGAGGAGAACGGCAAGCAGAAGCAGATAAAGTTCGGTGCCATTGAGCACACACGAATCCGGGAGAAGCTGGCCGATCCTGTGAGCTACCCGGCAGGAATGCAGCAGGTCGTGGTCTGTAAAGTCTTCTGCGCCGATGGGCCGCGTGTGCCCGAGCAACGGCTTAACATGGTCGTGCACAGCAATTAGCTTCCCGTGCAGGCCCCTGTTTTTCGTCCCGAGTCGTCTTACAAGTTCTAGGGAATGCCAGTCATCCATAAAGAAGTCAGATAGTTGTGTCCGGGAGGCATTACAGAGGCGCACAAGAGCACCGGCACGACGGAGGCGAGCAGAAGTACGGGGGTTGTGGCGAAGCGGAGGCGGAGTTCGCGCATGGCTGACGACTGGACTAGCGTACGGCGTCGCGGGCGTCCACAGACTTTCCAGAGGTCTGGCCAACCTGCGGCGTTCACAACTTCTCCGCCTCCTTCGCCAACACCACCAACGACAGGCCGAGCGGCGTGGCGATTTCTTCGATCCGTCCCGCCTCCGGAAGCCCCATCCGCCGCGCCTCCCGCCACGCCCATGCTAGGTGGGTCACGATTTCCATGACGTCCTCTTTGTTCCCGCGAATGACCAGCATTTGCGCGACCATGACCCGTCCGGCGATCAGCGATCGCACATCGCCGAGTTTCTCATAAACGGGTAACTCTTCCTCGCGGCGCATCCGCAGGGCCTCGTCGAGCTGGCCACGAGCCCTCAGAATGTCCGCAATTTTTCCGAGCGCCATCGCGCGGAAGCGCACGTCACGGAGTTTCTCAAAGACGGGCAACACTTCCTCTCGGAGCATGAACAGTGCCTCGTCCAGCTGGCCGCAGACCCTGAAAATGTCCGCGATCTGCGCTAGCGTTAACGCGCAGGAACGCACTTCGCCGAGTTTCTCATAAACCGGCAACACTTCCTCGCGGCGGATCCGCAGGGCCTCTTCGAGTTGGCCGTGGGCGCTGAGAATGTCCGCGATCTTCCCCAGCGTCACCGCACGATCACGCACTTCTCCGATCTTCTCAAAGACGGGGATCATTTCCTCTCTGCGGATGCGCAGGGCCTCGTCGAGTTCGCCACGGTCGCCGAGAATGTCCGCGATCTGCCCCATAGTCACCGCGCGGGAGCGCACGTCGCCGAGTTTCTCAAAGACGGGCAACACCTCCTCGCGGTGGATGTGCAAGGCCTCGTCGAGCTCGCCGCGGGCACTGAGAATGTCCGCGATCTTCCCCTGGGTCAACGCACGGGTGCGCACGTCGCCGAGTTTCTCAAAAACGGGCAACTGTTCCTCGCGTCGGATGCGCAGGGCCTCATCAAGCTCACCGCGGTCGGTGAGAATGCCCGCGATCTTCCCCAGCGTCATCGCGCAAGAGCGCACGTCGCCGAGTTTCTCAAAGACGGGCAGCAGTTCCTCGCGTCGGATGCGCAGGGCCTCGTCGAGCTCGCCGCGGGCGCTGAGTATGTCACAGATCCTTCCCAGCGTGATCGCACGGGAACGCTCGTCGCCGAGTTTCTCAAAAACGGGTAACACTTGCTCTCGGCGGATGCGCAGGGCCTCGTCGAGTTCGCCGCGGTCGCCGAGAATATCTGCAATCTTCTCCAGCGTCACCGCGCGGCGGTAGAGGCCGGCTTCACCCTTGTCGGTGAAGAAGGGCAGGAGTTGGTCGCGGCAAATGCGCTCGGCTTGTTCCACCTTTCCCTGCTGGAGAAGGAGGCCCGAGTGGGTGAAGAGCGTGGCGGCTTTCTCGTCGTCCATGTCGCGGTCCCCGTGGAGGGCGGCGGCTTCCGCAAAGAGGGCCGCGGAAGCTTCGCCCTCGCCGAGCACCTGGAGGGCGCGGGCAAGATCGCGGACGAGGCGGGGATCACGCCGGGGCTGGATCGCATCCAGGGTGCTGGCGGCAAGCGCGGCGGCTTCGCGGCTCCGACTATTGAAAAGCCGGACGCTGCAGACCCGATAGGCATACTCACAGGCTAGGGGGTGATCTCCGGCGGCGAAGGCGAGACGGCGGAGTTCGAGGAGCCGGGATTCAGTGGTTTTGCCACCCAAATCATCCCGCCAATGCTTCTGCAACACGAGAAGGACAGCGGGGGCAGCCTCAGCGGGCGGCTCGCCAAGGATGGGCCGGAGGAAGGGAGCAGCGAGCCAGTGAGGTTGGCCCTTTATCTGCCAAACGTAAACGAGACCCCAAGCGACGGCAGTGGCTAGGTGGGCGGCGACGGCGCTCTCAGTGGCCGGAGACTGCGGACCAGTGTGTAGGGCGAGGGCAGCCGCGAGCGGCACGGGTTCTTCGCAGACCTGAAGGGCAGCGAGCAAATCTCGCGCGGCAGGGGTGAGGGCGGCACAGAGGGCGGCGGCGAAAACGTCTTCCCGGAACTCGGCTTCCTTGGCCTCAAGGGCGGCAATTAGGACGGAGTGGTCCAGGCCGGGCTGGTCGAGGACTTTGAAGAGCCACTCAAGGAGCCGGTGATTGCCTCCAGCGGTCGTGATGGCGCGGTGGCGTAGGTCGTCGGGCTGACCAGCGGCGCGGAGGTAGATGCCGGTAAGGCGGGCGAGGCGCTTTTGCTGGTCCGCCTCATCCATCGGGGTGATGGGCAATTGTTCCAGCCCGGGCACGCTAGCGGCAGGGAGCTGGTAGCGGGTCGTAATGAGTAGGCGGGCATGCCCATCGTCTGCCACCGCACGGACGAGGGCGCTCAGCACGGGCGCGACCCCGGGCCTCACGTTGGCGAAGGCTTCGCCAGTGTGGGGAAGGTCCTGGTTTTGCTCGTAGTCATCGAGCACAAAAAACAGGGGCTTCTCGCAGGCCAAGATGGCAGCGGCGAGGCGGTGGGCGAATTCGCCTGCTCCCTGGAGGGCCAGACGCGCGCCTTCAGCCTCGTGAGGCAGGGCTTTGGCCAGGGCCTGTGTGAGCGTGGTCTCATCGCAGAGACCAAAGATGGGAACTAGCAGGAAATCGTGCTTAAGGCGGTCGGCCCAGCGGCTCACGACGCTGCTTTTCCCCAGCCCTCCGGTGCCGTGCAGCACAAGGCCGCCGACGCCATTGCTGCGGAGGAGGCGGATGCCGTGCTGGAGCAGGCGACGGCGGCCGACGAATTGTTCCAAACCAGGGACTTTCGGTGAGCGATGGTCGCCGGGGATGAGGAAGTGTTCGCTGGGGAGCTTGCCTGCCGCTTTGACGCGGCCTTTGAAGCCGGGCGCAGTGACGAGCGGCCGGGCACGGCACCGTCGAAATGGAGGCGCAGCAGGTGCCAGCCGTCGGCCCCTTTGTCGATCATGCCCCGCCATGTGGCGGAGAGAGCGGCGGGTAGCGATTCGCCGGTAGCGAGGGCGCGGTAGAGGATTTCGGCGGCGAGAATGGCGTGGTCGTCGCGCACAAGGCGGCCCCAGCCGAGGGCGGCGCGAATGCCATGGGCGATCAGGGATTCAGCCAGGGATTGCTCTTCGCCGTGCCCGGGATTCTGCGCGGTGCGGCAGCCGGAAAGGAAAACGACCCGCGGGCGGCGAGAGCCGAAGGCCTTGGCCAACTGGTCCGCCGTGGCGGGGGCAGGCTGGCCAGTTTCGTCTTCCAGATAGAAAACGGGGGTCACGCCCTCATGCCCGGCGTGGCCAATAAGATGAAAAATGTCGAAGGTCCCTGCGGGCTGCACAGAGACAAGCTCCCCGAGGTCGGGAAGGCATCCGCTTTCCTCGACCGTCAGTTCCATCAGGCGCTTTCCACGGACCTCGGCGGCCCGAAACATGCGGCCTTCTTCGACCTCGAACTGGAGCGGCGCGCCGCCGCCTTCCGGAGCCGCGGCCATGAAAAGCGTGTGCAGCGGGCGATTCTCCGGTGCAGGCCATGCGGGACCTGTCCGGCCATGCCAGCGGGTCGGGACAATGGCAGGGTTGGTCTTCGCGACGAGGAAACCCTCATCGTCGGCCATGGTTTCCCACGGGAGGTGAGCGAGCATTCTCTCCGTGTGAATCGCGAGCACGAGCGGACCGTCCCCATGACGAGCACCCTCGATGGCGCGGGAAAGGGTGCGTTCAGAGCCATCGAGCCAGCGGAAGAGGCGCTGGCCGATCTCGAGCCGCGCAGTGCCATTATAGTAGTACGTCTCGGCCTGACCGATGAGGTCTTCTATCTCTTCAATCGCGAGATCGCGGTTCGTCGCGGTGTTTTCATTGTCCGTCCAGAAGCGAAACTGCCAGCAGTCGCGTTGCGGAGACAGGATCCGGAGATGGAGAACATTCATGACGCCGGGCGCGTGATGGCTTTGAGGATGGCGGCGAGTTCCTCTTCCGTGACGGCATTGAGATTAAGCCGCGAGCCGTCCGGGCATTCGATGACGCACGCAAAGTAGGCTCCGCCGGGCTTATCGCGGCGACTGCGGAACCATGCCAGGAGTTCCCGTGCGAGCACTGGCGCCGAGGCGACCTGGAGGAGATTAGCGGTCAGCGACAGCCAGTCAGTACGCTGCGGCGGATCCTCGGATGCCACGGCCTCGGCACTGAGGCCGTCGATGCACAGCAATTCTTCCAGCGCAGCATCTGCCGCCGGGCCTTCAAGGAACAGGGTAAGGTTCTTGCCCATGATGGGCTCCACAATAACGAACCGCGCGGCCCTGTCCAGGCAGACATGCCGTTGCCGAGCGACACCCGCGGCGCCACCGTCAAAGAATTCCAACCCCCAAAACGCTGACCCCGGAAGCGCTACTCCGCTCGCCGCAAATGAAAACGGCCCTCTGTCCCGCGCAGACAGAGGGCCACTTTGTTTCAGAAGTTGCCTTTCGTACGGAATAAGTCACTGTTTCGCCATGAGTTCCATCTGCGTTGATCTCGAGAACGCCCTAGCCCGGCTCGATCCCGGTTCAGCCGCGGCGCTGGAACGTCTTGTCAGGGACTCGCTGGCGTTGCTTGAGTCGCGTGTGGTCCATGCTCAGGAACTGGACGCCCGGGGCTGGCCGGTGGGTTACTTTGACCGCACCGAAGGCAGCTTTTCCGGTCAGCCACTTGAAGCACCCGAAGATCCTCCCGCGGAATCCTTGCCCCGGTGGTGATGCGTTACCTGCTCGACACCAACATCTGGATTCTCTACCTCAAAGGCGGGCACCCCATGCTGCGCGCAAAACTGGAGGTGACAGACCGCCGTGACATCGTGACCTGTCCTGTCGTCTGGGCCGAATTGCTCTACGGAGCCCGGCGTTACGAGAAACGCAGTGAACGTGAAGCCAAAGTAGAGGCCGCCCTCTCCGCGCTGGTGTGCCTGCCCTTCGATGTCACTGCCGCGCGGCATTACGCCAGGGTGCGTGACGATCTGGAATCCCACGGCCTCGTCATCGGAGGCAATGATCTCATCATCGCCAGCATCGCGCTCACTCACGGACTCACCGTCGTGACACACAACTCTGATGAATTCGGCAGAGTCCCGGGCCTCGCCGTGGAAGATTGGGTTGTGTCCGCGTCATGACGATCACCCAGAGCTCTGACCACTTGCCCCCGATCAACCCGCGACAGCGTGATACGCATAATCGAGGCCCTTCCGGAGTTGCCACGCGCGGTCCCTCGCGTCCTCGATCCCCTTAGCCCGTTCCAACACCTTCCCGAGAGTCTTGCGCACCTCTGAATCGACCTTTTCGTCGTTCGCCAGAATCTCGAGACAGGTTTTGTAGATGTCCGCGCATTGGGCATGGTCGCCATGATTGAAGATAGGGACGCCGCGGCTGATCGCCGCTTCGATGCGTTCGGCTGGCTCCATCGACGCCGTTTTCTCTCCTTTGGCACCCGCTTCGGGAGCCAGAGGGAGCAGCACCGCATCAATCACATGGATGATTCCGTTATCGCATTGGATGTCGGTTGTTCGGATGGTCGCGTCATTGGCTCTGAGAACCCCGTCCTTGATGGCGAAGGCGACCTTGCTCCCATTGAGAGTGGTACCTGACTTCGCATTGAGAGCGTCGCCCGCCGTGACCTTGCCAGCGAAGACATGGTACTTGAGGATTGCCTGCAGCTGCGCAAGGTTTTCCGGCTTCAGCAGCGTTCCCACAGTGCCTTCCGGGAGCTTCGCGAATGCTTCATCCGTTGGTGCCAGAATCGTGAAGGGGCCTTCGCCCGCAAGCACAGGGGCCAGCGCGGCAGCTTCGACGGCGGCGAGCAATGTCTTGAAATTCCCTGCCCGTTTCGCCACGCCAATGAGGTCGTTAGCGACGGCTTCCTTCGCTGGCGCCGGAGGGAGCAGCACCGCATCAATCACATGGATCACGCCATTCGCGCACCCGATGTCAGCGTTGAGAATAGCCGATTTGCCGACGAGGACTTTGCCGTCGCTGAAGGAAATGGCCAGTTTTCCACCCTCGACGGTGGCGGCCTCTCCAGCCTCTAGCGCCTTGGCGAGTTTGACCGCACCCGGGACCACATGAAATTTGAGAATCGCCTGCAACTGCGCCTTGTTTTCCGGTTTCAGAAGATTCTCCACCGTTCCCTCCGGCAGCTTGGCGAAAGCTTCATCCGTCGGCGCGAAGACCGTGAATGGCCCATCGCCCTGAAGCACGCCGACGAGATCCGCCGCAGTCAGGGCCGCCGCTAGGGTTTTGAATCGACCATCGGCCAGCGCCTGATCAACGACATTCGCCGAATTGGCGCTGTAGGCCCTGATCCAGTCGACCTCCATGGCGAAGGGGCCGGCCTTCTTGTCGCCGAGCAGCAGGCCGAGGCGGCTGATTTTCGCTGGATTGAAGACTTCGTCCTTGAGCATGGTCCCGCGCCAGCTGCCGACAAAACTGCCAAAAGGAACCCGAACTTCCGTCCATTCGCCCTTCTTTGTCGCAAACCCGGCCATGAAGGAAACCTCCATGCCCCGATACCGTGCGTCGGTACCGACGCGCATCTGGTACGTCCGGCCATCCCCTTTGACCCTGATCACAAGGCCCTCGCTGCCTGCGAGATCGAGAGCGAGGTCACCGGTGCGGAGGGATGAAAAGCCACCGTTGTTCTCAAGCGAAAGCTCACCGCTGAAGCGGAGGATTCCATCCTCACTGAAGGCAAGATTTCCTTTCGAAAGACCGCCCATCACGCCGTCGTCGACAACCTTCCATCCGAGCTTCTGGTTTTCCTCGGCAGTGAATTCAGATACCGGCTTGTCAGCAGCTCGCGCCTTGGCGGGAATCATCGCCATGGACGCAAGGAAGGCTGCCGCCATCGGCCGGGACGACAGGAAGTGGAAAACGGATTTCATCGTCAATGTCATACGCGGAGGAACCCTGATCGGACGTTGTCAGTAAGCCGCAGCTTTGCGCCGCGGTCGGAATCGATCCAGTCCGACCCCTAGTGCAGTCCGTCTTACAGATGGTGTCTTATGGACGAGGGATTTTTTTCGAGTCCTCGGCGCGAGGAGGGCGCGAATCAGGATTCGCAACCGACGAGCAACACAGGAATCGGGAAAAAGACCCGTCCCCCTCCCTCCGCAGAGTGGCTGAATCCTCCTTCCTTCCCACAAGATCAGAAGATACCATCTGTAAGATGGGCTGCACTAAGCCCGTGACGTTCCAGAGGTCTGGCCACTTGCATGACGCAATCTGCTCACGGCCTCCGAAAGCGTCACACACTCCACGCCCTGACCGAGGGGAAAGGATTCACGGCCAGGGTAAATGACGAGCTTCTGCTGCGGCTGAAGATCTTTGCAGCCCTCATGAAAACCGCGAGCCGGCGTGGGCGTGAGGCTGCGTTTGCACTCAATGGCCCAAAGGTGTCCGGGGCGGAGTTCGAGCACGAGGTCGATCTCGGCTCCGGCGGCAGTGCGGTAGAAGTACGCGGCGGTGCCCGCAGGAGCGGTGGCGAGCAGATTCTCAATCACCCAGCCTTCCCAGCTCGTGCCTGCGATAGGGTGGGACAACAGGTCGTCATAGCTGCCGATGCCAAGCAGCGCGTGCACGAGGCCGCTGTCGCGCACATAGATCTTCGGCGAGCGGATCATGCGCTTGCCCACGTTGGCAGACCATGGAGCAAGGCGACGCACCAGCAGAAGATCGCAGAGCAGATCGAGATAGCGCCCAGTGGTCTGTCCGCTAACGCCGAGGCTTGCTGCGAGCTTGGAAATGTTAACGACGCCACCCTGCTCATGCGCCAGCATGGTCCAGAATCGGCGCAAGGTTTCCCCAGGAATGCGCGGACCGAGTTGCGGAATGTCGCGCTCGAGGTAAGTCCGGATGAAATGGTGCCGCCACTCTATCGAAGCAGCATCGCTCTGGGCGGTAAAGCTGTCCGGAAATCCGCCTCGCAACCACAATTCCTCCGCAGTCCCCCAGCCGGTCTCCTCCAGCGTCAGCGGCGACAGCTCCATGTAGGCGATCCGCCCCGCGAGGCTCTCGGACGACTGTTGCAGCAAGTCCAGCCCCGCCGAGCCGAGCACCAGAAATCGACCAGTGCCGCGCCCACTCCGACGCCCGCGGTCAATCACGCCACGCAGGACCCGAAACAATCCGGGTGCCCGCTGGATCTCATCCAGAATAACCAGCTTCTCCTCGACACGCTCAAAAAACATCTCCGGCTCCGCCAGTTTTGCCGCATCAGAAGGCGATTCAAGATCCACGTACACCGACGCTCGCTCCCTGCAAAGTTCCAGCGCCAGCGTCGTCTTCCCAATCTGCCGCGGCCCCAATAACCCAACCGCAGGATGCCGACCGAGGAGGTCTCGCACATGGGAAAGCAACAAACGATCGAACATAACCATGTAATTCTTCCACGCCATGGACGAATTGCAATGTTCAGATCTCCGCATTTCTTAGCTCCCAGAAAAGCCCTTCCAGAGGTCTGGGCACTTGCCCTGCGGGCTCCAAGAGGTCTGGGCACTTGCATGCCGCAATCGGGCCACGGCTTCGGAAATCGTCACACACTCCACGCCCCGGCCGAGAGAAAACGATTCGCGGCCGGGGTAAACAAGGAGCCCTTCCAGAGGTCTGGCCAATTGTGCTGCTCAGCGACGCTTGCCGTCGCGGCCATCGCGAGTTACGGAACCGCGTGTCATGAAGCGCGCGACTCCTCCAGACGAAAGCCGATTCCGCCTTCTCGTCGAAAGCATCGGCGACGTGCTCTGGTTCCGGGAACTCGAACCCGACCGGTTCTCGTATGTGAGTCCGGCCTTCGAGCGCATCTGGGGGCACCCCGTGGAGGAATTGCAGCAGAATCCACGCCTCTGGGAGGATGGCATCCATCCCGGAGACCGACCCGCCGTGCGAAAAGCGCTCCGCCAGTGGCTCAGTGGCGAAAAGGCAGCATACGATTCCTGTTACCGGGTCATCGGCAGGGACGGCGAGGTGCGATGGATGGCGGATCGCGGCATCATTCTGGGGCGCAGGAACGGCAAGCTCTGCCAGATCGGCGGCATCGCCCGCGATGTCACCGAACACGAAGCCGCCGAGGCCGCGCGCCGGAAACTCGCCGCCGTGGTCGAAGATTCCTGCGATGCCATCGTCACCCTCGATCTGGACGGCATCATCCAGACATGGAATGCCGGCGCCGAACGCATTTTCCAGTACACCGCCGCAGAAGCCATCGGCAGGAACGTGTCCTTCCTCCGCCCGCCGGAGGCCGCAGACGACGAAACCGTCTTTCGCCGCCGCATCCGCGCAGGCAGACGCATCGAGCACTACGAGACGCACCGCATCCGCAAGGACGGCCGCGTGATCGACATCTCGCTCACCCTCTCGCCACTGCGGGACGCCGCGGGCAAAATCACCGGCTTTTCTAAGATCTCCCGCGACATCACCGAGCGCAATGTGGATCGCCGCATGTTCCACCAACTGCTTGAATCGGCACCCGACGGCTTTGTCATTCTCAATGCCGCAGGCAGCGTCCTTATGGCAAATGCCCGCACAGAGCAATTGTTCGGCCTGCCCAAGCAGCAGATCATCGGTGCGGCCTTCAAGAAACTCCTACCATTAAAAGAACGCTCGCATTTCACCACCTGCTGCCGCGAGTTTCTGCGTCGCACCGGTACCTCGGAAAATTTCCGCGGCAGGCTTCTCCATGGCCTGCGCAAAGGCAGCAGCGCGTTTCCCATGGAGATCAGCCTCAGCAGGGTCGAGACTCCCGAGGGTCCGCTCGTCATCATCGACATCGCGGATATCACCGAGCGCCAGCAGGCCGAGCAGACCATCCGCCGGCTCAACACGGAACTGGAAGAACGCGTACAGCAGCGCACCGCCGAACTCACCCGGCAGGTAGAGGCCCGCATGCAGCTCGAAGAAGAAATCCTTCACATCAGCGAACGCGAACAGCGCCGCATCGGCCAGGACCTCCACGACGATCTCGGCCAGCAACTCGCCGGTGCATGGATGATGGCCGATGTTCTCCAGCGCCGGCTCGCCGCAGATAGTGCCCCGCACAGCGACGCCGCAAGGAAACTCGGCACCCTGCTTCAGAAGGCCCTCGCCCATGCCCGCGGCCTCGCTCGCGGCCTCCACCCCGTCGCTCCCGAACAAGGCGGATTCGCTAGGGCTCTCGAATCCCTCGCCGCGCAATCAAGCGAACTCTTTGGCGTGAACTGCCGCTTCCAAACCAGCGCCGCACCCCCGCCCGGCAACGACACAGCCTGCACCCACCTCTACCGCATCGCCCAGGAAGCCGTCAGCAACGCCGTTAGACACGGACGCGCCAGAAACATCCGCATCCGCCTAACAATTACCGCCTTGACCATCACCGAC
>Ga0114977_10001803_pt1 | contig 14077 bp, 12 predicted proteins | sample S_130805_MF_Meta_FD_87026 | JGI IMG/M metagenome (GOLD analysis project Ga0114977, IMG submission 87026) | Freshwater microbial communities from Lake Simoncouche, Canada to study carbon cycling - S_130805_MF_MetaG | ecosystem: Environmental > Aquatic > Freshwater > Lake | place: Lake...
CCCCTGGATCGCGGCCCATGCCGGGGTGCGGGCCGGGTTCTTCTCGACGGCGCCGGTGGCCGAGGCGTTCCTCGTCCCCTTTCTGGTCCTGCTGGCGATCGCCGCAGCGCTCCTTCCGGCCCTCGCCGCCTATCGGACCGATGTCTCGCGATGGCTCCAGGGGCCGGGCTAGGCCCAAGGAACCGGGTTTCCCCCGGCCTTCCCCGGCCTGCTAAAATTCCTCCATGAGAAAACCCACGCGGTCCGACCCCCTGTTGCGCTTCCATTTCCGGTGTCTGCTGGTGGCGCTGCTTGTGGCGCCGTTGGCCGCGGGGATCCAGCCGGCGTCGGCCTGTCCATTCTGCTCGGCGGTTTCGCTGACTTTCGCGCAGGAGATCGCCCAGAGCCAGGTGGCGGTGATCGCCCGTTTGGTCGAGCCCCCCGCGGCCGCGTCGCTCTCGCCGCGCGCTGACGGACCGCTTCCCAAGGGGCGGTTTGTCGTGGTCGAGGCCCTCAAGGGGGGCGACCTGCTCGAGGGGGCGGAATTGCTCGACGTCGATGGCGTCCGCCAGATCGAGACGATCATGCTCGACGTCAAGCCGGTCGGCTCGACCTTCCTCCTCATGGCCGTCGAGCCGCCGAAGCTCGTCTGGTCGAGCCCGATCCCGGTGAGCGAGCGCGGCATCGAGTATCTCAAGAGGCTCGCCGATCTGCCGGCCAAGGGCGCCGACCGTCTGGCATTCTTCCAGAAACATCTCGAGGACGAGGACGAGGGGCTGGCTCGCGACGCCTACGACGAGTTCGCGGTGGCCCCCTACGACGACGTGCGGGGGCTCGAGAGCCGGATGGATCCGACGCAGCTCCTCACCTGGATCGAGAACCCGAAGGTGCCGGCCAACCGGCGCCGACTCTACGCCACGATGCTCGGCGTCTGCGGCACGAAGGCCGATGCCGACCGGATCGGCGCCATCCTTGCCAACACCAATCCCGCTCCGGGGCAGGCCGAGGTGCGATCGGGGCTCGATGCCCTCATCGCCTGCTACGTGACGCTCAAGGGCCCCGAGGGACTCGACATGGTCGATTCCCAGTTCCTCGTCCGCACCGGACGCGACGTGCCCTTCACCGAGACCTACGCCGCGGTGATGGCGCTGCGGTTCCTCGGCGAGGAGTCGCCGACGGTGCCCCGGCCGCGCGTCCTCCAGTCGCTGCGGCTGTTGCTCGAGGAACCGAAGCTCGCCGACCTCGTCATCGCCGATCTCGCCCGCTGGGAGGATTGGTCGGTCGTCGACAAACTCGGCGAACTCTTCGAGAAGGCCGATGCCGACAACATCTTCGTCCGCGAGCCGGTGGTCAATTACCTCAAGAGCTGCCCCGATCCACACGCCGCCCTTGTCCTGGCCAAACTCGAAAAGATCGACCCCGAGGCGGTGCGACGGGCCGCGACGCTCGCCGGCTTCGCCGCGGCGCTTGCGCCGCCGAAGTCCGCCGATCCCGATTCGCCCTCCGCCGGAACCGGTTCGACACCCGCGGAGAGCGCCGGGGACGGCGACCCCGGCGATCCCTCCTCCCAGCCCGGTGGCGGACGGGACGCCGCGACAACCCCGGCGATATTCGATCCCTCCGCCGAGGCCGCGCTCGCCGCCCGCATCCCGAGGGTGCTCGGCGACGAGGATGCCACCGACGACACGGCGTCGATCGATCCGGCCGCCGTCGAGGAGGCCCCGGCCCCTCCCGTCGTGCCCGGGGCCGAGGCTCCGTCGCGAATCGGCGCGACGACCGGCGGGGGATCGGTCGTGCCAGCCCCCCCTGCCGCCCCTCCCCAGGGGGCCGGACTGACGAACCTGGCCCGCGTCTGCGGATTGGTGCTCGTCCTGCTCGCCGTGGCGCTCGCAGCCCGGACCGCGAAGCGGTCGTCAGGGGCCGCCTGACCTTCCACCCTGCACGCCTCCGGAACATGTCCATGGCCGCCGGCCTCTTCGATAGCCCCTCCTCACCGGTCCCATCGGATGGTCGGTCCGCCGACATCGATGCCTCGGGCGACGAGCACAACCTCGACCGGTACCGCGCCCTCGGCGGCGTGACGATCGCGGCGGCCGTCCTCGCCCTCCTCTCGCCACTGGCCTTCGTCGATTGGTGGCTCCTGGCCGTGCCGTTGATCGCGACCGTCCTGGGGTTTGTCGGCTGGCGCGATATCGTCGCCCGCCCCGATGTCCTCACCGGCAGGACGCTGGCGATCGGCTCGATCGCCGCCGGCATCCTTCTCTTCGCGACCGGGCTGTGGTACCAGGCCACCGTCTACGCCCGCGAACTGCCTCCCGGCTTCGAGCGGCTCAACTACGCCGCGCTCCAGCCCGGCGAAGGTGAACCGGCCAACGTCATCCCCGACTCGGCGGTGAAGATGGACGGCCGGGATGTCCTTCTCAAGGGCTACATGTATCCGGGCAAGCAGCAGCGAGGCATCCGGCAGTTCCTCCTCGTCCGCGATCAAGGCGACTGTTGTTTCGGGGGCAACCCGAAGATCACCGATCGGGTCCTCGTGCAGATCGCCGACAAGGGGGGGATCGAATACACCGCCCGGCTCCGGAAGATCGCCGGTCGGTTCGCGATCCGTCCGGCGGGCACGGCTGACGTCGAAGGAGGGGTGTTCTATCACCTGGAGAACGCCGTTGTCCGCTGACCCGCTTCTTCATCGCCGCGTCTCCTCCGGCAGGATGACACTTCTGGCGGCGACCGGGTTGGGGGCTTTCGCGGCCGGATGCAGCCCCGCGCACACCCCGCCGAATTCAGGAGTCGTCCCTTCGGTTCCGTCGGTTTCGGTCGCCGACCCAGCGGCTCCACCGGTTCCGGTCGCCGTCGCTCCACCGGCAAAGCGTGACGACAAGGTGCGCGACATTTCCTTCGACGACGTCAAGTTGCCGCTTGCGAAGGGGGATCCCTACACGCCCGAGATCCTCCCTCCCGCCGTCAAGGCGCTCGAGCAGCAGCGGGTGCGGATCCGCGGCTACATCCTCCCCAGTTTCCAGCAGCGCGGGATCACGCAATTCGTCCTCGTCCGGGACAACATGGAGTGCTGTTTCGGCCCGGGAGCGCTCCTCCACGATTGCGTCGTGGTGCGGATGCGGCCGGGGAAGTCGGCCGATTTCTCGATCCGCCCGGTGGCGGTGTCGGGCACGTTCCGCATCGAGGAGCTCAAGGGCCCCGACGGCAGGCATCTGGCCATCTATGCGATCGATGGCGACGAGGTGAAGTGACACCCGGCCTCGTCTGATACGATTGTCGCTCCCGTCATCGCCTCTGACACTTCCGCCCGCCACCAACCACCATGAGTTACGATTTTTCCTGGGTCTACGAAATGCCCCCCTGGCGGCTGGCGCTGCTGATGGTGGCCCTCTTCGTGGGCTACTACTGGATCGGGGCGATCTTCGTCCGTCCCTTTCTCCGGATGCTGGTCCGCCGGTCGCCCGGAATCAACGATCTCATCGGCTATGTCCTTTCCTGCTTCTGCGTGTTTTACGGCCTGCTTCTCGGCCTGATCGCCGTCACGGCCTACCAGAATTTCGCCGCAGCCGACCAGAACGTCACCCAGGAGGCCACCGCCCTCTCGTCCCTCTACGAGGACGTGTCGCGCTACCCCGAGCCGTTCGGCCAGGACCTCCGCTGGCTCCTCCGCGATTACACGCGCTATGTCATCAAGTATGCCTGGCCGGCGCAGCAGCAGGGGATCGTCCCCCAGGAGGGCACGATCCGCGTCGAGGCCTTGTTCGACAGGCTCCTCGACTTCCAGCCGAAGACCAAGGGCGAGGAGATCCTCCATGCCGAGGCGCTCCGCCAACTCAATCATTTTCTCGAGTGCCGGCGGATGCGCCTGTACTCCGTGACCACCGGTCTTCCGGCATCGATGTGGTACGTGATGTTCTTCGGGGCCGCGTTCAACATCCTCCTCTGCTGGATGTTCGACACGAAGTTCACGACCCAGCTGGTCCTCGGCGGCATCCTCGCCGCCTACCTGGGAATGACGATGTATCTGATCATCGACATGAACCAGCCTTTCCGCGGCGGCGTGAGCGTTCCCGTCGACGTCTTCGAGGTCCTTTACCGGCGGATGGACGACGTATGACCAGCCCGAAGGAAGCCCGGAACGAATCCCCGATCGTTCGCCCCCCCCGCCGCCGCACCTCGCGCCGCGTGGTGCTCGGGGAGGGGATGGCAGCGACGCTCGCCGCTTCGCGGCTGCTCGCGCCCTCGTTGTTTGTCGGTTGCTCCCTCGGCATTCCGCCGCGGGCCGCTGAGGTGATGATCGGCCTCCTCCACTCGCAGACCGGCCCCCTGGCGATCGGGTCGACGTCGGTCCGCGATATCGAGACCCATGCGGTGGAGCGGTTCAACGCCGCCGGCGGGATCCTCGGCCAAAAGGTGACCGCCCGCAGCCCCGACACCCGCTCGCGAACCGATCTTTTCCCGCGACGCGCAAACGAGCTCCTCGATGCCGGGGCGGTCGCCCTCTTCGGCTGCTGGTCGAGCGCCAGCCGAAAAGCGCTCCTTCCGATTCTCGAGGCCCGCGACACGCTCCTCTTCTACCCGGTGCAGTACGGGGGGAACGAAACGTCGCGGCATGTCGTCTATGGAGGCCAGATCCCCAACCAACAGGTGCTCCCGGCGATCGACTGGCTCTCGAGCGCGGCCGGCGGGAGCCGACGGAAGATCTTCCTCCTCGGCTCCGACATCGTCTCCTCGCGGACGACGAACTTCGTGGCGAAAAAGTGGCTCGCAGAGAAGGGAATGACGGTCGCCGGCGAGGAGTATTTCCCGCTCGATCAAGTCGATTTCGCCCCCGTCGTCGGTCGGATCGTCGAGAGCGGCGCCGAGTGCATCCTCAACACCGTCATTGGCGATGGCAATATCCAACTCTTCGGGAATCTCGCCGCCAAGGTCGATGCCGCGAAGGTACCGATGCTGTCGACGAGCATTTCCGAGGACGACCTGCGGAGCGTGCCGGCGGGGCTGGCCGACGGCCACTTCGTGCTCTCGAACTATTTCCAGACCGTCGACATCCCCGCCAACCGGGAGTGGATGGCCGGGTTCCGCGCCGAGTTCGGCCGCGACCGGGTGTTCGGCGACACGATGGAGTCGGCCTGGAGCCTAATCCACTTGTGGAAGCAGGCGGTCGAGAAGGCCGGATCGTTCGCCACCGATGCCGTCCGCGCCGCGTTCGCCTCCGGCCTCGTATTTGCCGGTCCCGGTGGGCCGGTCGCCCTCGATCCGGCCACGCAGCATTGCTCGAGATACTTCCGGCTGGGGAAGGTCCGCCGCGACAAGCTTTGCGACGTCGTCCGCTCGTCGGAGGATCCGATCCCCCCTGATCCCTATCCGCAGATCGCCTTCCCCGGGTGGAAGTGCGACTGGACCCGCGACGGCCTCCAGCGCGGGGCGGAGGTGTCGATCGATGGCTGATTTCGACATCGAAGTCACCGAGGGCTGTCGTTGGGTGAAGATCGAGCTCGACGACGACGAAGTCCGCACCGAGCGCGGCGCGCTCTACCGGATGGATGGCGACATCGAGATGGACATGCCGCTGCCGTCGCTGAGGTCGGTCTGGGTGTCGTTGTTCTCCGACGAGTCGATCCTCCGCCCACGCTACGTGGGGACCGGCGATCTCTATCTCGACTCGACGTTCGGCGGATACCACATCTTCGACGTCCGTCCGGACGAGAAGTGGATCCTCGAGCACCGCTGCTTCTGGGCCTCCGAAGCCCAGGTGAAACTCGGCATCCATCGCGAGCCGATGTGGACCTCGTTCTGGGCCGGGCAGGGGCTGTTGTGGTACAAGACCACCCTTCGCGGGAAGGGGAAAGGGGTACTCGCCGTCGATGGGCCGGTCGAGGCGATCGAGCTCGACGGTGATCGAGTCGTCATCGACGGTGATTTCGTCGTCGCCCGCACGGCGGGGATCCGGATGCGGATGAAGCGACCGGCAAAGTCGTTCATCAGCCATCTTCTCTCCGGGGAGAAGCTGTCGTGTGCCTACGAGGGAACCGGTCGGCTGCTCATCTGCTCGGTGCCCTACTGGCGGCAGAGGCTGCAGAAATCGAGGGGGGCTCTCGACGATGCGCTCCTGGACGGCTGACCTGTGTGCGATCGGTCTGCTGCTGGCTGCGGCGTCCCTCGTGGCGGGTCGGGCCGCCGCCTGCCCCTTCTGCGGTGTCGTCGGCGAGCCGCTCGCCCGGCAGCGCGACGACGCGCTGCTGGTTGCCATCGGCGAGGCCGCGGGCACGGCAAGGCCCGATGCGGTCGGTCTGCTCGCGGCCGAGTTCCGCGTCCTCCAGGTGTTGCCACGGCGCACGCCCGTGAGGATCGAGCCCCCGGCGGATGTCACCGCGCGCGTCGCCGGACCGGTGGAGGGAACGGCGGTGCTGCTGGCCACCATGGACGATCCGCCGCGGTGGACCGCCGTGGCGGCCAATGAGGGGGTGCTGGCATACGTCGTGGCCGCTCCCGGCACGCACCTGCCGGCCAGCGAACGACTCCCCTGGTTCGCCCGGAGGCTCGAGCATCCCGAGCCCGTGATCGCCGCCGATGCCTTCGCCGAGTTTGCCCTCGCCCCCTTTGCCGACGTCCGCGCCGCCGCAGCAGCGCTCGCCGCCCGACCGCTGGCGGCCTGGGTGGCTGATCCCCGTATCGATCAGAGACGGCGGGGATTCTACGGCTTGGCGCTGGGGATCATCGCCGCGGAAGGACTGCCGGCCGATCAACCTGCCAGTTCGGCCCCCCTCCGCGCCGCGCTCGCCTCGGCCGTTGGCGACTTCCGTGCCGGGTCGGACGGCCTGATGGCGGGGATCCTCGTGGCCGACGGCGAGGCGGGGCTCGGGTGGTTGCTCGAGAGAACCGGCCCCGACCGCCCCGTCGATCAGCGGCAACTCCTCGCAGGTCTGCGGTTTGCCCATGAGGAGCTCGGGGGATCGCTGCCGGCCCGAGCCGTCGTGGCCGCCACGGCCACGCTTGCCAGGAGTGCCGCGGTGGCGGCCGACGCGATCGTCGATCTGGCCCGCTACGAGGCCTGGGGCGAGGTCGACGCCGTGGCCGACTGGTGGGACCGTTCAGCCGACGATCCGCTCATCCGTCGTGCCGTCGCCGGCTATCTGTCGGCCTGCCCGGAGCCCGGGGCACGCGCGCAACTCGATTCGATCAGGCGGCGCGATCCGAAGGGGCTCGACCTGGCCCGCGCGGCGCTGCAGTTGCCGCTGGGACAATGACCGACCCGAAGCGAAACATCCCGCGGCGACTGGCCGATGCGGGTGTCAGCGGAGTTGGGTCGCGGCGGCGGCGTCGGGGCTGGTGATCGCGCGACCGGATGGCGTGTTGCCACTTTTCCATCCGGTCAAGACGTCGCCCCATGGTTTCGCCGTCGCGGTCGTCGTCGACACTTCCTGGTAGGGGAGCCCGGTGGCGGCCGCGGCAGCGGGAGAGGGGGGCGTGGGGAGGGTCGATGGGCGCGGGGACGGCAGCGGTTGGGCGGGAACGGTCTTGTCGTCGGCCGGCTTGCCTGTGGCAGGCGTCTTGCCGTCCCCCTTGGCGGGCGTATCGTCCTGAATCGTGGCCGGGTCGCGTGCGGGGAGTTGCTGGACGTCGGTGCCTGCCCCGATGCCCTCGAAATTCTGGGTGATCGGTCCGCGGCTGAAGACACCGGGGCGCGAGTGGCCGTAGTCGAGGAACAGGCTCGCGTCGCGCTGCCGGGCGCGGCGGTAGGAATCGAAGTAGGCCTTGCCGGGCCACGGCCCCTCGGCCATGAACACGCCGTTGTATTCGAGCAACGAGCCCTTGCGGTAATGGAGCTGGGCGATGGAACGGTTGTAGTCGACGACCGCGCGGAAGTAGGAGCTTTCGGAGTCGGCCCGGCGGCGCTGGGCTTCGAGCAGTTGATCGAGCGTGACGGTGCCGGCATCGTAGGCGGCCTGGACCGCCTCCACCTGCCGCTCGGCGGCCACGCGACGGTTGAAGTTGGTCTGCGCGAGGGCGAAATTCGTGTCGACGTTGCGCACCGCCTCGACCAGGGCGTGCGACACCTCCATCTCCTCGTCCTGGAGGCGGGCCCGTTCGCGGGCGAGCTGGAGCTGGAAGTTGCGGACCGTCGAGAGCTCGCGGCGGAAGCCGATCGGCATGAGGAACTGCGCCCCGGCCTGCCATTCCTGGAACTGTCCGCTCAGCAGCGACGAGTAGGCGTCGGTGCCGTAGAGCGGCTCGCCGGAGCCGCCCTCGTAGGGGGAGTAGTTCTGGTTGATGAGATCCTGGCCCATGCCGAGGAACCGGTAGCGTCCGAGCAGGTCCAACCGGGGGAGGAGGAGGTTCTTCGAGGCGAGCAGCTCGAGCTCCTTCTGCTTGATCACCCACTTCTGCTTGCGGAGCTCCGCCGATCGGGAGAGTGATTCGACGAGCGACTGCTGCCAATCGAAGGCCACCCGGGCCGTCGTCGGCTCGTCGGAGGGGCGGATGAGACGGCCGTCGGAGGCGCTCAATCCCATCATGTAGCGGAGCCGGTTCTCGCTGCGGTAGACGTCGGAGAGGGCGTTCTCGACGTCGCTGCGGAAGAAGAAGTACTGCTCCCTGGCCTGGGCCTCCTTGTCGGCCTCGCCGCCGCGCGACTGCTCGACATAGAGCGCATGGACCTTCCGCCAGGCCTCGAGGGCACTGTCGCGACCGGCCTTGCGGGCCTCGAGGTTGCGGTAGGCGAAGTAGAGCTCCCAGTAGGCCTGCTCGGTGTCGCTGACCATGTTGCGGACGCCGATCTCGAAGTCGGCCAGCGAGATGTCGGCGAACACGCGGGCGATGAGGACGCCGCGGAAGTTGGGCCTCCCGTCGATGTTGTTGAACGCATCGGGGCCGGCGATCCGGTTGTAGACGAGGCCCGCACCTTCGAGCAGCGGTTGGTTGAAGGTGAAGTCGTAGTTCGTCTGCCAGGTCGACGGGACGATGATCTTGAAGTCCGGGCCGATCTGGCCGTTGCTCTGCCGGATCGGCGAGTTGTTGTTGTCGTAGATCGTCTGGTTCTGGAACCCGAACGTGGCACCGGTCGCGGTCCGCTTCGTGATCCCGGTCGTCCAGTTGCCGGTATCGCCCAGGATCCTCTGCTGGAAGATCGGCTGGGTAGAGCTGACGTTCTGCGGGCGGTTCTGCCGGTCCCAGGTGAGGGAGCTCGACAGCTGGGCGTCGAACGACGCAAGCGCGCTCTCGACGCCGCGGAAGGGATCGGTTTCGGTGATCGCCGGATCGTAGACCGTCGGATAGGCAGCGGGATTTGTGAGCAGCGACACGGCCGGCTCACCGGCCTGTGGCCGCGGTCCGCCAAAGCTCTGGAAGCGGCCGCCGAGGCTGCGGAGCACCTTGCCATTCTCGAGGGCCGTCCGGATCGCCTCCTCGAGCGAGAGCTCCCACACCTGATCGAAATTGGCGTTGGAGAGGGTGAGTGGCTCGGCGGTGCCGGCCGCCTCGTCGAGCGGCTGGTGGATCGTGTCGGGATATTCGATTTTCTGGATGGCGCCGACGTAATGCGACAGGTCGCCGTCCTCGAAGAAATAGAAGGGCTGCCGCGGCGCGCATCCGCTGGCCACGAGCGCGAGGCTCGTCAGGGCCACCCAGGCTTTTCGCAGCAGGAGGTTTGGCACGGTGGGGGATCCGGCGTCCAGGCTGTCGATCACAATTGGTCCAAGGAGCCGCCGCAGCGCCCAAGGGGTAAGGGCCGCCACCGATGGGCGACCATTCCCGACGCCGAGCCCCCCGACCCGGCATCCGACTCGCGTGCACCTGGGCGCAGCGACGGCAGCAGTGGTATCGTCCCCCTGACCGTCAAACTTGGAGGAATCGGCATGCCCTTCCCGGTCCGCCGACAATCCCGGAAGGTTGGGCAAGCGGGCCAATTGCCAGGACAGGCAGGTCAGCGGGGTGACGGCGGCTGCCGGACACCAGCCGTCGGCCAGCGGCTCGTCTGCACCTCGCGGATCTCCTCGCCCTCCCCGGACTCGATCCAGACGAAGCGCCCTGCGCACCCCGCCTCGCTTTCCAGGAGGGTGCGGCCGCGGATCGGACCGAGGACGTTCGCCGCAGTGGCCAGGGCGTCGGCAGCGGTGGCGTCGGGGGCGATGACGGTGACCGCCGCGGGGCCGGGGAGACCCAGGCCTGTCCGCGGATCGACGACATGGCTGTAGCGTCGGCCGCCGATCTCGACCGCCTGACGGGCATCCCCCGACGTGGTGATGGCTGCGTGGGCCAGGAGGACATGCCCTCCCGTGGCTGCTGGTCGCCCTGGGATCGGGTCGATGGCGACCTTCCAGCCCTCACTCCCCGGCGGCGGTCCGGAAGCGGCGATATCGCCGGAGGCGTCGACCAGCGCCGATTCGATGCCGCGCGCCGCAAGCAGGCCGAGCACCTTGTCGATCGCAAAGCCCATCCCGATCCCCCCCAGATCGAGCCGCATCCCCGGGCGGGTGAGCAGAACGCCACGCGGACTGGCCACCAGCCGCAGCGTTCCAGGCCCCACCGCGGACCGGGCTGCCGCCAGTTTTTCACCCAGAGGCAGTTCACCCGACCGCCGGGCCTGCCGCCAGAGCGTCGTCAGCGGGCCGACCGTCGGGTCGAAGGCGCCGGCGCTTCCGTCGCGGAATTCCACCCCCCTGACGAGCACCTCCCACAGGTCGTCGCTCACCGGCATCGGCGTGGTCATCGGTGCGGCGGCCGAGAGCCGCGAGAGGTCGGTCTCGGGGCGGTAGTCGGAGAGGATCCCATCGAGCCGCGCAACCTCGTCGAGGGCGGCCCCGATGGCGCGCTGGCCGTCGGTGGCGGAGGGGGCGAAGAGGGTGATGCTCCAGGGCACTCCCATCAGCCGGCGGCTGCCCGAGGTGCGGACCGCTGCCGGGGGTTGAGTCGTGGGGTAGACTTCTTCCATATGGAGACCTCCTCGCCCCCGGTCACGATCCGCTTCGACTGCACGCCGCTGCGGTCGGTCGTCAACGCCAAGGTGCCCACAGAAGCATCGCCGCGGTTCCGCGCCCTGGTCGAACGGATGCAGGCCGCGGCCGGGCGCCACGGGACCCGCAATACCCATTATCTCACCAACGCCTCCTGCACGTTCCATTTCACCAATTCGGCCGACTCCGGGTGGGTCGAATTCTCCGTCGAGGGGACGGTGATCACCGACGACCGTGACACCCACACCGTGGGGAGCGACCTGACGGTGGCGCTCGCCAGGGAGAACTGTGACTGGCTCAACCAGCCAGCGGTCAACTGGCTCGCGCTCAGCGCCCGGCGGGCGATCGAGGTGGAATTCGACCGCTACATCGCCGCCGGCGATCTCGGGCGGACGCTTGAACGGCTGGCGACGGAGCAGGCCGCCATCGAGTCCGGCGGCGGCTACCTGGGGATGAACCTGTAGAGAGCGGGGACGAAGCCATTGGGGGCCTTCGTCCGCTCGGTCGATCGCAGGAACACCCAGGGTTTCCTGGGTCGGTGGCCGCCGCATCCGGCGGCGGATACGTCAGTTTCGTCCATGACGTCGTGAGGCAGAAGGTATACTCCTGTTTCCATCCGATCGTCATCCGGTCGCCGGGACGTCGCCGACCCTACCAGCGGTGGTGGACGAGCGGGCGCACGATGTCGTCGTAGATCTCCTGGACGGCGGCGATCGTCGCCGGAGGGAGGGGTGCGAGTTCGGATGCGGCCGCGTTGGCAAGAACCTGCTCGGGGCGTCGGCCGCCGGGGATGACGGTGGTCACCGCGTCGAACGAGAGGATCCACGCCAGCGCGAATTGGGTCAGGCTCATGCCGGCGGGAAGCACGCCGCGGAGACGCTCCACCGCCTCGAGCCCCGATGCGAAATCGACGCCCGAGAAGGTCTCGCCGCGGTCGAACATCGCCCCCTCGCGGTTGAAGTGGCGATGGTCCTCCGCCGCGAAGCGACTCGCCGCGGAGAATTTCCCGCAGAGGAGACCACTGGCAAGCGGCACACGGGCGATGACCGCCACCTTCCGCCGCAGCGCCTGCTCGAAAAACAGCTCCGCCGGCCGCAGCCGGAAGGCGTTGAAGATGATCTGCACCGACTGGACGCCCGGATACTCGATCGCCTTGAGGGCCTCCTCGACTTTCTCGACGCTGACTCCGTAGAAGCGGATCTTGCCCCCCTTCACCAGGTCGTCGAGGGCCTCGAAAACCTCGGGGCGGTAGTAGACGTCGGTGGGGGGACAGTGGAGTTGGACGAGATCGAGCGCATCGACGTCGAGGTTCGAGAGGCTCCGCTCGACAAAGCTCGTGAGGTTGGCGGCGTTGTAGCCGTCGGCAGAGTGGGGGGAGAGGCGGCGACCGGCCTTCGTGGCGACGCGGAACGGCTCCGACCGCTCGCGGCGGAGCCGACTGATGAGCCGCTCGGAGAGGCCATCGCCGTAGACGTCGGCGGTGTCGAAGAAGTCGATCCCGGCGTCGAGGGCCGCATGGAGGGCCGCCATCGACTCCTTCTCGTCGGCGCCTCCCCACTGCCCGCCGCCGATGGCCCAGGCGCCGAAGCCGACTTCCGAGACCTGCCAGCCAGTCCGACCGAAGGTGCGTGTTTTCATGATGGGGGAAGTGTGGTCGGCCGGGCGGCGCGGATTCAAGCGGATGCCATCCTTTTCGCCATGACAACGGCACCCCATCCCCCTCGGGCGATCATCGTCGGGCATCGGGGAGGCTCTTGCGCGGCATCTCGCCGCTGACGGATGGGCCGTCGGACTCGCAGCGTGGAGAGGGGAGCGACTTGCCGCCCTGGGGGGCGAGATCTCGGTGCGGCACCCGGGCCGCACGGTCATCCACCGGGCCATCGACCTTCGCGACTGCGACGAGGCGGCCGATCGCTTCGACCGCCTCGGCACCGAGCTCGGCGGCGTCGAACTTGTCGTCATCTCCTCCGGCGTCGGCCCCGAGAATCCCCTCCTCGATTGGTCCCCCGAAGCAGAGACGGTGGCGGTCAACGTCGCCGGGTTCACGGCGATCGCCGTGGCGGCAATGCGGCACTTCGAGGCCGACGGTCCGGGCACCTCGTCGGCCTTTCCTCGCTGGCGGCTCGTGGTCTGGCTGCTGCGGATTTTCCCTGACACATCGTGAACGGGGGAAACCCCACCCGGTGGTAAGGTAGAATGGTCCTGGATCGCTCCCCGCCACAACCGGGTGAGCACCGGGGGCGAGGCCATGGCTGTGACAGCGGCGTGGTGGAACGGGAGCACGACGGTCGCCGGGGCGATCGCCGGCGGTGTCTTGTCGTTCTTCCCGGGATCTTTTCCCGCGGCCACTGCAGCGGAATCCGAGCCAGCGGCGGTCTATCCCGGCTTCACAGAATCGATCGTGCCACTGCTCGAGACTCGTTGCCTGGGGTGCCACTCCGCCGACCACGAGATAAGCGGCGGCCTGCGACTCGATCTCCGTGCGGGCTGGGCGGAGGGGGGCGATTCCGGTCCGGCGATCCTGCCGGGTGAGCCCGACCGCAGCCTGCTCGTGCGCGCGATCCGCTGGGAGACCGGGGCGCCGCAGATGCCCCCCGACGGCAAGCTCACGCCCGGGGAAATCGCCGCTGTCGAGGCCTGGGTGCTCGCGGGCGCGCACGATCCCCGCGAGGGTGCGATCGATCCGCGGAAGGGCAATTTGCCAGGCGCCACGACGGGAATGACCGTCGCGGAGGGGAGGGCGTTTTGGAGCCTCGAGTCGCTGGCCGATCCCAGACCGCCTCAGCCGGCCGACGACCACTCTTCGAGCCTCTCCCCGATCGACCGCTTCATCCTCGGGCGCCTGGACGCCGCCGGCCTCCGCCCGCAGCCGGAGGCTGAAGCCGACATCCTCGCCCGCCGGATCACGGAGGATCTCACCGGACTCCCGCCGACGCCGGAGGAGACAGACGCCTTCGTCGCCGTGCACGCCCAGGATCCCGACGCGGCCGTCGCCGCCCTCGTCGACCGGTTGCTGGCCGATCCCGCCTTCGGCGAGCGGTTCGGCCGCCACTGGCTCGACCTCGCGCGCTATGCCGAATCGAGTGGCGGCGGACGCACGCTCCTCTTCAAGGACGCCTGGCGCTACCGCGACTGGGTGATCG
>Ga0114977_10001806_pt1 | contig 14068 bp, 13 predicted proteins | sample S_130805_MF_Meta_FD_87026 | JGI IMG/M metagenome (GOLD analysis project Ga0114977, IMG submission 87026) | Freshwater microbial communities from Lake Simoncouche, Canada to study carbon cycling - S_130805_MF_MetaG | ecosystem: Environmental > Aquatic > Freshwater > Lake | place: Lake...
GATGTAAAGAGCAGCTAGCAGAGTAAAGATGTACGCCTGCAAGCATTGGACCATGAATTCAAAGAAGGTCAACACAATGCCGATACCGAAGGCAAATGGGCTGATCAACTTCAAACCAATAACACCTTGAAGCAGATGATCTCCACCCAAGATAAAGACGAGCAACAACAAGTGGCCCGCAAACATATTTGCAAATAAACGAAGCGAAAGCGTTAATGGTCGAACTACAAAGAATGTGAGAATTTCTAGTGGAGTAATAAGAATGTATGCAGCTTTAGGTACACCAGGCATAAACATTATCTCTTTGAAGTATTTAAATGCGCCTTGCTTGCGAATTCCGACGTAGTGGAAAACTATGTAGATTGTCAGAGCTAAAACGTAAGGGAAAGAGACTCGAGACATAGATGGGAACTGCAAAAGCGGAATGATTCCGAACAAGTTATTAACTAAGATAAATGTGAAGAGTGTAAATAAGTACGGCACAAAGCGAAGAAAATCATGTCCAATAACATCTTTAGCTAAGTCGTTGCGTACGAAGGCGTAAATAGATTCTCCAGCAAACTGCAGCTTTGATGGAACAACTGCCGCTTTGCGAGATGAGATGATGAAAAATGCTGAGATAAGAATGACTGAAAGAAAGACCAAAAGAATTGGCTTAGTTGTATAAGCATTGTCGCCAAAAATTGGTGGGAGTTCGAAGTCGCTGCTACTTGGCGGGACGAAACCCTCACCTGAACGCAGTACAACGCGCACGCATAACTCCTTAGGAACTCATAAACGGTTGACTAAACGGGGAAGTTAAGACGAGGTAACCCTAAGGCAGAGACGGCATAGTTGAGAAATCGGCGCTGGCGTGGCACATGTGGAGCAGGTCTCAGTCTCGTCCAAAGCGTAGCCAGACCAGATAGATGGCCCCACTGATGCCAACCAGAAGACCAATGAGCGTGAAATATGAGGTGTTAAGCCACTTATCCACCCCGTAGCCGATCCCGCCCCAAAAAAGTAGGCCTGAAAGAAGGTAGCCAAAAATCGACCACATCGCGCTCTCATCTCGATTAGCCATGGCTTACTCCTTCTTCTCTGGAAGAGGCAAATGTAGGCGCAAGGCCATGAAACTAGCAATCTCCCCCCATAACCAGGCGATAGTCAGGGCAACGGCGCTGATTCCAAAGGTAGTGCGACTAATGGTTGCTCGGTCGGTGAACTTTGAAATCGCCCACAGTAAGAGGCCGAGTGCAAAAAGCTTGGCAAAGTAGGAAAAGAGCGCCATTGCCATTGTAGAAATCGGATCTAGGTTTCTAGTCATTCTTGAAACAGCGATATGAATAATAAAGAAGATAACGACTACAAATTGCGCAAGGAGCGCACCATATAAACCGCTAAGCCCGCGGACAAATGTAGAAATGACAACTGCAAGAATTCCTGTAATTAATGTCGGGCGGAATGCTCCACGAAGTAACTCAGACTCATTACTGCTCATTGCGACACCTTATTCTTACTCTTCATCAGCACAAGGGTGATCACTGCCAATACGATTGCTGTTAAAAGTGCAATCCAAGCAGGCGCAAATGCTAAGACGGTAACAGGAAATGCAATCGTAGCCGTAACCAGGTACAGAATGAAAGATGTTTTAAGTTGTGAATTACCCGCACTCATTAAGCGATGATGTAGGTGCTCATTATCTGGTGCAAATGGAGATCTACCTGCCTTTACTCGACGTCCAACGGCCAGCAATAAGTCAGCTAATGGGACAGCTAAAACTGCGAAAGGTAGTAATAGTGGCAACAGAGTTGGCCCGGCAGATTCTGCAGAAATTGCATTGGGATCGACTTGGCCAGTTAATGTAATCGCAGCCGATGCAAGTAACAGGCCAAGTAACATAGAGCCGCTATCTCCCATAAATATTCTTGCTGGATGTGCGTTATGTGGCAGGAAACCGATACAAACCCCAACTAAAACAGCGGTAATAAGAGATGGTGCTCCCGCACGGCTAAAGCCATAATCAACAGCCAATAAATAAGCAAAAGCGAAAAATGCAATACCAGCTATCGCAACAATTCCAGCTGCAAGGCCATCCATGCCATCGATAAAGTTGACGGCATTAATTGTTATTACAACTATGAGCACAGTGACTAATTGACCGATGCTTGGTGGCAACGTGATTACACCATTTATCGGCAGCCACAGAATTTGGATTCCATACATTAATAAGATTCCGGCTACGAAGACTTGACCAGTTAACTTTGTCAGGGCATCTAATTGAAAGCGGTCATCAGCCATTCCTAATAAAACAATGGTGGTTGCGGCTAAGAAAATACCCTGCGCTTCATGCCCGAAAGACTTGCCCACTAATGGCATGTGATTAACAATCATAAAAGTCACTGACATCGCCAGCCACATTGCGACGCCACCCCAACGTGCAGTTGGGGTTGTATGTATATCTCGGCCTCTAATAGCTGCAACTGCTCCAAAACGAATAGCTTGACTGCGAACAAACGGGGTAATTAAATAGCAGAGCGCTGCCGAAATAAGCAGAGTTACTAAATATTCACGCATTGATTACGCCTGGTAGATAGGAAAGCGCGCCGTCAGAGCGTGAACTTCAACCTTGATTGCAGCATGGACTGAAGAATCATCACTTGCGATCGCCCGTGCAATCAGAGATGCAATCTGCTTCATCTCATTTACTCCCATACCTTGAGTGGTGGTTGCTGGTGAACCAACACGAACCCCACTAGTAATTCCAGGCTTTTCTGGATCATATGGAATCGAATTCTTATTCATGACAATTCCTGCAGCACCGCATCGTTCGTCGGCAACTTTTCCAGTTACCCCTGTACTGCGAATATCCATTAAGGCAAGGTGGGTTTGGGTTCCACCTGAAACTGCACGCATTCCCTCGGCTTCAAGTGCTGCAGCTAAGGCTTGTGCATTCACAATTACATCCTTGGCATACTTTTGATATGCCGGCGTTGCACACTCTGCTAGCGCCACAGCTTTTCCAGCAACGGCCGACATAATTGGACCGCCTTGCATACCCGGAAAGACGGCCTTATCAATTGCAGCAGCATGTTCGGCCTTGGCCAAAATCATTCCTCCACGAGGTCCGCGCAGAACTTTATGTGTTGTAAATGAGACAACATCGGCAAATGGCACTGGAGATGGAATCGCTTTACCGGCGACAAGGCCAATAAAGTGCGCGGCATCTACCCACATAATTGCGCCGACCTCATCGCAAATCGCACGTATTTTTTCAAAATCAATCAGTGATGGATATGCAGTTGCACCCGAACAAATCATCTTTGGTTTAGTGGCAATCGCTTTTTGACGAAGCTCGTCATAATCAATTAGCTCATTGTCGGCACGCACTCCATATGATTCGACGTTAAACCATTTACCTGAAAAGTTCACGGCCGAACCATGTGTTAAGTGCCCACCATGCGGCAAAGACATCGCTAAAATTGTGTCTCCTGGTTTAGTAAAAGCTTGATAAACGGCGATGTTCGCGCTGGCCCCAGAGTGTGGTTGAACATTTGCGTGATCTGCGCCAAACAAACTCTTTGCACGCTCGATAGCTAAATATTCGGCTTTATCTACTTCTTCGCATCCGCCGTAATAACGCTTGCCTGGATAACCCTCGGCATATTTATTTGAAAGCGTAGATCCCATGGCGGCCAACACTGCACGGGAAGTAAAGTTTTCCGATGCGATGAGCTGTAGATTTGTCTGCTGACGCTTGAGTTCTGACAAAAGAACAGCGGCGATCTCTGGATCTTGCTGAGTTAATAGTTCAAAATCTGGGCCATAGAAAGTAGACATGGCTCAATCCTATAGTCCAGTTGCTCCAGGCACGATCTCTTGAATCGCCTCTAAGGTGATTGCGCCAACTCTCAAGACTCGCACTCCTGTGGCATCGGCTTCAATAACGGTAGTTGCAGGGCCTTTGCGCAGATTGCCATTGTTGAACTGAAAGGCTAAATCTGAGTCAAGGACGAAGATGTCACTGAGCGCTTTTGGAGCAGGTCGTCCAAGACGTACTGCACTGGCCACCGCTAAGGGGCCGCTTTCAGTTACCAAAGCTTTAGCAAATTTATTTTTTGGAACTCTGATACTGACGCGATCGAGTTGATTGGCATCGCCTAAATCCCAACTCAAACCCATTTGTGGATGTAAATTCATTGAAAGCATTCCTGGCCAAAACTTCTTCATTAACGCTGAAATCTCTGGCGTTACTTCACGAACTACACCTTGAGCTGTCTTGGCGCTTCCAACCAATACTTGAGCCGCAGTAAATAATGTATCTCCGCGCAATACATGCATGGCTCTTACCGCATCGTGTTTAAATGCATCACATGCAAAGGCATAACTATGTTCGAGTGGAATCGCAATAATGTAGCCGTCAGAGATCGCTTTGAGCGCTTTATTAACATGGCGATTGAGCTCACCTTTTTTTACATCGATCTCTTTGCCCATGATTTACTTTCTGACCGCGCTAGTCCACCGAGGACGACCAACGAGGTCATCATGGAGCGCAATATCTTCAAAATCTAGGGCTAACTCACCTGCAATGGCAATGCCTTGTTCTTCTGTATGTTCAATTACTAAGACTCCCCCGGATTTAAGTAATCGTGAGGCTGCTGCAATAAATATTGCCGGCAACTCCATTCCAGTTGGTCCTCCGAAAAGTGCATCATGGGGTTCAAATCCAACGACATCGCGCGGAAGGCTCTGTGAATCTGGAATATATGGAGGGTTGGCAATAACAACATCGCACTTGATTCCAGGTAAGACGTCGGCGACATCGCCCTCAACAACACGAACATTTTCTGCATAAACAGAGACGTTCTTCTTGAGCCAATAAATAGCTTCTGCTGACTTTTCAACGGCAATGACCCGAGTTCCCGGCGCCTCGGTTGCAATCGCTAAAGCTAAAGCGCCAGAGCCTGCGCCTAGATCTATGACGCTCACAGGAGCAGGAAGATTCTTGATATGGGCCAACACGGCATCAACTAATAACTCTGATTCAGGACGAGGAACCAATACGCCAGGACCAACTTCTAGTTCTAAATAACGAAAAGGTGCAACACCGGTTACGTATTGAAGTGGTTCGTGGTTTAGTCGGCGATCTAGCAGTGTAAAGAACTGCTCCTCTATGACATCTGTATCGCTTATAGCCTCTAACGTAGATTCGACAAGTACTGAATTATGCAAATCCATTCGTGAGAGTCCCAGAACATGAGCTAACAAATGTTCGGCATCTACTTCCGAGATTGAAGACTCCGCTAGAGCTGATTTGGCTGCTCTCAGTACAGACTTAATCTCCATAAGAAAATTACTTCGTATTTGCTAAGCGCGCAGCTTTGTCGGCATCAATGAGGGCTTGAATCATGTCATCGAGATCGCCATTTAGAACTGCATCTAAGTTGTTGGCCTTATAGTTCACACGGTGATCACTAATTCGATTTTCTGGATAGTTATAAGTACGAATTCGCTCTGAACGATCAACTGTGCGAACCTGACTTTTGCGCTCTGCCGAAGCTGCTGCTTCTTGAGCCTCTTGTGCTGCAGCGAGTAAACGTGCACGAAGAATACGTAGCGCCGACTCTTTATTTTGCAGCTGGCTCTTTTCATTCTGACAGGACACGACAATGCCAGTTGGTACGTGGGTTAAACGCACTGCCGAGTCGGTTGTATTAACCGACTGTCCCCCAGGTCCGGATGAGCGAAATACATCTACTCGTACGTCATTCATATTTAACTCAACATCGACTTCTTCGGCTTCTGGCAAGATTAAAACCCCAGCGGCCGATGTATGGATACGACCTTGGCTTTCAGTCTCTGGTACCCGTTGTACACGGTGTACGCCGCCTTCAAATTTCAACCGCGCATAAGGGGACTCACCTGGAGCCGGCACGCCCTTAGATTTAACTCCCACTGAAATATCTTTGTAACCACCCATTTCACTTTCAGTGGCATCGATAATTTCAACTTTCCAATTATGTTTTTCGGCGTAACGCATGTACATACGTAGTAAATCTCCGGCAAAGATTGCAGATTCATCGCCACCTGCACCTGCCTTAACCTCTAAAATTACATCGCGGTCATCATTTGGGTCGCGCGGCAACAACAGCTCTTCTAGCTTTTCAGCTGCTGCTTCTGCACTTGCTACAAGTGCTGGAATCTCAGATGCAAATTCAGCGTCAATTTGAGCTAACTCTTTAGCTGCAACTAAATCATCCTCGGCAGATTTCCAAGCCTTAAAGCCGGCAACTACAGGTCCTAGTTGGGCATAACGTCGACCAAGTTTGCGCGCATTATTTTGATCTTCATGAATAGAAGGATCGGCCATCTTGGCTTCAAGTTCGGCGTACTCGCGGACCATTTCATGGGCAGATGCAAAGCGATCATTAGTCATTGGCTTCTCCTTTCTATTACAAGTTCAACTCTTACAAGAAATAAAAAAACCGCGACCGCAACCGTTAAGGCTGCGATGCGGTTTCTTTAAAAAGCTACTTAACTTCGGTGGTCTTTTTTCCAAAGCGCTCTTCGAACTTAGCAACACGTCCGCCAGTATCAAGGATGCGCTGCTTGCCGGTGTAGAACGGGTGGCATACAGAACAAACTTCAACATAGATTGAACCACTTGCAACTGTTGAGCGAGTAACAAACTTCTCACCGCAACCACAGGTTACTTGGGTCTCTTTGTACTCTGGGTGGATCTCTGGCTTCATAGTTCTTCCCTAATTTCGTGCCTGGGTCTGAATCTCTTCAGTGAACCAAGCGGATTGGTTAACGTGGATAAGAGTAGGCCAAAGCGCTACTTTTATGAAATTTACGCCTAATTACTTGCTGTCATCAGGCCCAGAAGTTGTCTTCTGGATCTGCATCAAGAACTCAACGTTAGATTTGGTGCCCTTCATCTTCTCAAGAAGAAGCTCTAGCGCCGCCTGTGGCTCTAGCGCGTGAAGAACACGACGAAGCTTCCAGACAATATTGAGCTCCTCAGAGCCCATAAGGATTTCTTCCTTACGAGTACCAGATGCCACAACATTTACCGCTGGGAAGATGCGCTTATCTGCAAGGCGGCGATCAAGGATTAACTCCATGTTTCCAGTTCCCTTGAACTCTTCGAAGATAACTTCATCCATGCGTGAACCTGTATCAACAAGTGCAGTTGCAAGAATTGTTAGTGATCCACCATCTTCAATATTACGAGCAGCTCCAAAGAACTTCTTTGGTGGATATAACGCAGCTGAGTCAACGCCACCGGACAAGATGCGACCTGAGGCAGGAGCAGCGATGTTATACGCACGACCTAGACGAGTAATTGAATCAAGTAGAACAACTACGTCATGACCAAGTTCAACAAGACGCTTTGCACGCTCAATAGCAAGCTCGGCAATTGTTGTGTGATCATCGGCTGGGCGGTCGAAAGTTGAAGCGATAACTTCACCCTTAACGCTGCGCTGCATATCTGTAACTTCTTCTGGACGCTCATCAACTAGAACAACCATTAAGTGACACTCTGGGTTATTCGTTGTAATCGCATTAGCAATTGCCTGCAAAACCATTGTCTTACCCGCTTTAGGAGGTGAAACAATAAGTCCGCGCTGGCCCTTGCCGATTGGTGCAATTAAATCGATAACGCGAGTTGTTAAAATATTTGGCTCAGTCTCAAGGCGCAAACGCTCTTGTGGGTACAACGGAGTTAACTTGCCAAATTCAACGCGATTACGCGCCTCTTCAGGGCTCATTCCATTGACGGTTTCAAGAGTGATTAATGCGTTGAACTTCTGCTTAGTTTCACCTTCACGTGGCTGACGTACTTCACCGGTTACGACATCACCCTTGCGCAGACCATTCTTACGAATCTGTTGCAAAGTTACGTAAACATCGTTTGGACCTGGCAAGTAACCCGATGTACGGATAAAGCCATAACTATCCAGAATATCTAGAAGTCCGCTGACCGGTACTAGAACATCGTCCTCGCTAATAACTGGTTCGCGCTCTTCGCGCGGTGCACGGTCGCGATTGTTGCGGTCGCGATTGCGATCACGTCCACGAGTGCGATCATTGCGGTCGAAGCGGTCGTTGCGATTTCCGCGATCATTCGATGGTGCATCATCACCTGAATCATCATCTGAATCTTGAGCAGTACTTGCCGCTGGCTTGGTCTCTTTCTTGCGGCTATTGCGCGCTTCACGGCGCGCTTCACGTTCGGCCTTTGCAGCATCGCGATTCTTAGCCTGTAAATCGGCAATCGCTTCTACAAGTGCATCCTTCTTCATCTTTGCTGCGCCCTCAACACCTAACTGTGTTGCAACTGTCTTTAATTTAGGCAGGGTCATTGCAGCTAGCTCTGGACTTTGTGAGCGTACGGGTTCATCTGTTGTTGTCATGTGTATCTTTTCGCTATTGGCCTTTGGGTTTTTAGATATTCCCAAGGGACCGTGGATTTTTCCTCTGATTATCTGTAGATGTTGCTGGCCACAATAAGCAGGCCGAACAGATGCCTAAATGTTAGCAGTGTGCCTACCCGAGGGCAAAATCTAGCCTGAGACCAGGCTGGCACCAGTACGCGAGAGGCTCAAAGCCCTTGTAATGAACTTATCGCCAGCGGCCCTAGATAACTCATCGACCTCGCTGGATCCGCCAGTATGGAGCACCAAGACAGTTGGTCCAGCCCCTGAGATAAAGGCTGCGACGCCAGCTTTGCGAAGCTTTTGTAAGAGTGCAAAGGAGCCCGGCATTGCATCGGCGCGATAACTTTGATGCAGAAAGTCTTCGGTTGCCGTGTGCAATAAGTCCGGGCGGTGTTGCAAGGCATGAACTAGCAATGCGGTATGAGCAGAATTTTTGACCGCATCGGCGTGAGTAATTAACTCTGGCAACATTTTTCGCGCTTTTGCTGTTGCAACCGAAGTCGCCGGCACAAATGCGATTGCACCGATACGTGGATCAACTTCTAGTTGCACAGACAGTGCAACGTTATGCCCATGTTGAATCTCTTGCCATGCAACTGTTGCTCCACCATAGATTGCTGCCGCAACATTGTCGGGATGGCCCTCTAGTTCATTGGCCAAATTCAACATGTCATCGTTACTCATGCGTTCATTGCCACCAAGGACTAATGCTCGTGCAAGTGATAAGCCGCCGACGATTGCGCTGGCCGAGGATCCAAGTCCGCGGCCATGTGGAATTACATTTAATGCACGAAGAGCGATTCCCCGAGGTTGTCCACCTAAGAATTCAAAGCCTTTATGCATCGATTTAACTACTAAGTTCTTATCAGTGCGTGGCACGCTATCAGCGCCTTCACCAGTTACATCGATATCAATAATCTGTTCATCCAAGATCTGTGCAATATATCGATCATGCATACCCAGAGCTAAACCGAGGCTGTCAAAGCCAGGACCTAAATTGGCGCTGGTTGCAGGAACCTGCACCTGCATCGATTGGGCTCTAAAAGTTGGCTTCATGTTAACTAAGGCCTAGCGCCTTTGCGGCGGCTTTAACATTGACTGGAACAACAACGGGCTTTTTCGCAGTCTCAAGTGCATATGGAATATCTTTTAATCCATGTCCAGTAACGGTAATAACTATCGTCTTATCCTTAGGAAGTTTTCCAGCCTTCTTGTACTTAATTAATCCTGCTAAACCGGCGGCCGATGAAGGCTCAACGAAGATTCCCTCTTTAGCTGCGATTAGTCGGTATGCGGCCAGAATTTCTCGATCAGTAACTGAATCGATAACTCCACCCGATGTATCGCGGGCTTCAACTGCCTGCGCCCATGATGCCGGGTTTCCAATACGTATTGCCGTTGCAATAGTGTCTGGATTCTTAATAATCTTGCCTTTAACAATTGGCGCAGCACCTGCAGCTTGAAATCCATACATCGCTGGCAGGCGTGCTGACATGCCATCATTGAAGTACTCCTTATAGCCTTTCCAATATGCGGTGATATTTCCAGCATTACCAACGGGCAGTGCATGAATATCTGGAGCGTTGCCCAACATATCTACAACTTCAAATGCGGCAGTTTTTTGGCCTTCAATACGAAATGGGTTAACTGAGTTCACAAGTGCAACTGGATAGTTCTCTGAAAGTTCGCGTGCAAGAGTTAGGCAATCATCAAAGTTTCCATTGACCTGCAAAATAGTTGAATCGTGAATTACAGCTTGAGCTAATTTACCCATTGCAATCTTGCCCTTAGGAATCAATACGGCTGGCGTCATGCCGGCTTTAACTGCATAGGCCGCAGCCGATGCTGACGTGTTTCCAGTTGAAGCGCAGATAACGGCTTTAGCGCCTTCTTCGGCCGCTTTTGAAATCGCCATTGTCATTCCGCGATCTTTAAATGATCCTGTTGGATTTAAACCTTCGTATTTAATCCATACATTGTTACCTAATAATTCAGAGAGAAATGCGGCATGAATAAGAGGTGTACCGCCTTCGCGCAAAGAGATGACGGGTGTGTTGGCATTAACAGGTAAACGGTGACGGTATTCCTCGATCACACCGCGCCATTGATGCGCACCTTTTTTGCTGTTACCAAAAATCGCCATTTATGAGACCGCTCCTTCAACGCGAATTACTGATTCGACTTTGCTGACAATATCCATATCGGTTAATTTCTTAATGCAAGCTGTTAGCGCTGCCTCTGATGCATTGTGAGTGACTACAACTAATTCAGCATCTTTGCCCATGCCTGCCTGGCGCACAGTTTGAATCGAAATATCCTCACTTGCAAAAGTCTGCGCAATGGCCGCTAAAACACCTGATTTATCGGCAACATGTAAACGGACGAAGAACTGCGATTTAACTTCACCGACTGGTGCAATATCTAGATCGGCATAATCTGATTCGCCATAACCAACAGTTGAATATGCACGGTGGCGAGTAACGGCAACTAAGTCACCCAAAATTGCCGATGCTGTAGGTGCCCCGCCTGCTCCTCGACCATAAAACATCAGTTGTCCGGCCGACTCAGACTCTACGTACACGGCGTTGAAGGCGTTACGAACCGATGCCAATGGATGCGAATTTGGCAAGATAACTGGGTGCACTCGCACCGAGATTTCATCTTTAAGCGTTAGCTCGGCGATTGCCAATAACTTAATGACCGAACCCATAGCTTTAGCGGCATTGACATCATCGAGAGAAATCCCTGAAATACCTTCGCAATAGACCTCATCAATAGTTACTGTGCTGTGAAATGCCAAGCTTGCCAACAGCGCAGCTTTAGCAGCAGCGTCATGGCCTTCAATATCTGCAGTTGGATCGGCCTCGGCGTAACCCAGGGCTTGGGCCTCTTTTAATACTTCAGCAAAGTCGCGACCTTCTTCATGCATCTTTGTCAAAATATAATTAGTTGTGCCGTTAACAATGCCCATAACGCGAGTAATTTGATCACCAGCTAGTGATTCGCGCATCGAACGAATAATAGGAATCGCACCAGCTACAGCTGCCTCGTAATACAAATCAACTTTGGCTGCATCGGCTGCATTAAATAACTCATGCCCATGGGTTGCGAGTAAGGCTTTGTTTGCAGTGATAACTGATTTCTTATTCTTAATCGCTTCTAAAATTAATGTACGTGCCGGCTCAATTCCACCCATCACTTCAATGACGATATTTATCTCTGGGTCGGTCACAATTGAGTGCAGATCTGTTGTAATCATCGAGGCATCAATGCCTTCACGTGGAGCGTTAGAGCGGACACCAACTTTTTTCAAAACTAATAGTGCACCTGAGCGCTCCGATAACTCTTGTTCATCATTTTGAAGCAGGCGAGCTACCTGGCTGCCAACTACTCCAGCGCCAAGCATTCCGATTGATATTGTCTTTAAGCCTGCGTCCATGCGGGTTATTCTTTCACAGATGACTGTATCGGCGTTAAATATCGAGCCCTAATAGATCGGCTTCGCTCTCGCGACGCAGAATTACACGTGCTTTTCCATCTTTTACTGCAATAACTGGTGGACGTGGCATGTGGTTGTAATTACTCGCCATGCTTCGACCATACGCACCTGTTACAGGGGTAGCTAATAAATCCCCTGGTGCGATATCACTGGCTAATTCAATATCGCGAATAACGATATCGCCGGTTTCGCAGTGCTTTCCAACAAGACGAGTTGAAAGCGTAGGCGCAGAACTCGTGCGATTTGCAAGTACTGCTGTGTATTCAGCGCCATAAAGGGCAGGGCGAATGTTCTCGCTCATTCCACCATCTATAGATATGTACCGACGGTTATCTCCATTTTCTAAAGTGACATCTTTTACTGTTCCAACTTCATAGAGCGTAAACATTGTGGGACCAACTATTGCTCGCCCAGGTTCAATAGATATGCGCGGGTGCGCCAATGTGTATTGTGCGCAGTTTTGCGCAACCGCTTTGGCAAGTGCGTTCATAACTATTGTTGGCCAGAGCGCTTCATCGCCAGGGAAATAAGCAATGCCATAACCGCCCCCTAAATCTAATTCTGGTAGCTCTTCATTAAATGTATCGCGATACTTTGCTAACAATGCAATCAGGCGTTCTGCGCTGATTTCAAATGAATCTGCATCTAATATCTGCGAACCAATGTGTGCATGAAAACCGCGCAGCTGTATCGAAGTATGCGTGCGCGTGGCTTCAATTGCTTTCCATGCCGAACCGCTGGCAATTGAAAAACCGAATTTCACGTCCTCATGGGCGGTGGCAATCGATTCGTGCGTATGGGCTTCGATACCAGGGGTCAATCTCAAGAGCACGCCTTGAACTACGCCAAACTTATGTGCCGCTGCTGCTACTCGTTCAATTTCAATGAGAGAGTCAATGACGATGGTGCCTACGCCAGCGCCGACTGCTTTCTCAATCTCTGCAACTGATTTGTTGTTTCCGTGAACTTCAATCTTTGATGGATCAATTCCACCGGCAAGTGCGACTGCTAGTTCTCCACCAGTACAAACATCGATACCAATGCCAATCTCTTTAATCCAGCGTGCGACCTCAACGCAGATAAAGGCTTTTGCTGCGTAATACACGTTGCCCGCATGTGAACCAAAGGCCACTTGTAGTGCCTGGTCCCAACTCTTTGCACGGTTATGAAAATCGAGTTCATCCATAATGAATGCTGGAGTACCAAACTCTTGCGCAATCTCTGATGCAGAAATTGATGAGATTGTTAGTTGATTTTTGTGTGCAACATTAGATGACCACATATCTACATCCTCTCCGGTGCACTGACACCTAGTAGAGCTAGGCCATTTGCAATAACTTGTTTTGTAGATGCACACAGTAATAGTCGGGCAGTGTGCAGCGACGATGGATTTTCATCACCCATAGGCAGCACGCGGCAATCAGCATAGAAGCCGTGATAAGTGCCGGCTAACTCCTCTAAATAACGCGCGATGCGGTGTGGTTGGCGCAGCTCTGCAGCCGAAGCAACTATGCGAGGGAATTGAGCAAGAGCACCTAAAAGTTCATTTTCACGATCATGGGTTAATTGCGATGGGTCGAAATCCTTCACATCTACTGAGATCTTAAGATCGCTAGCGTTACGCAAAACCGCAGCAATGCGTGCGTGAGCATACTGAACGTAGTAGACCGGATTCTCATTAGTGTTGCGCTTCAATACATCGATATCCATGACCATAGGTGTATCTACGGGATACCTAATCAATGTATATCTAGCGGCATCAACGCCAACTTTTTCGACCAACTCTTCCAAAGTAATAATCGTTCCGGCGCGCTTAGAAAGCTTTACCTCTTCCCCGCCCTCCATAATTTTGACTAACTGACCAATTAGTACGTGAATGTTGTAATCGGGGTTATCGCCTGCGCATGCGGCAATTGCCTTAAGACGGCCTACATAGCCATGGTGATCGGCGCCTAACATGTAGATGCAGATATCGAATCCACGTTCGCGCTTATTGATGTAGTAGGCAGTATCAGATGAAAAATAGGTCAGTGAGCCGTCGGACTTTGTTAGTACTCGATCTTTGTCATCACCAAAATCAGTTGTACGAAGCCATATGGCGCCTTCTTCTTCAAAGACATGACCCTCTTTACGAAGTTTTTCTAAC
>Ga0114977_10001808_pt1 | contig 14064 bp, 12 predicted proteins | sample S_130805_MF_Meta_FD_87026 | JGI IMG/M metagenome (GOLD analysis project Ga0114977, IMG submission 87026) | Freshwater microbial communities from Lake Simoncouche, Canada to study carbon cycling - S_130805_MF_MetaG | ecosystem: Environmental > Aquatic > Freshwater > Lake | place: Lake...
CTCTGTACTTGTGCCTCGGCTACTTGGTGAAGGTCACAACGTCTCAGTCATTGATGACCAGTGGTTTGGCAATTTTCTTCCTGCGCACCCAGAGTTAAAGGTTAAGAAAAAGACTATCGACCAATTAGATTCAACAGATTTAGAGGGAATTGAAACGGTTATTCACCTGGCAAACGTTGCAAATGATCCAAGTGTTGAACTAAATCCAACTTTTTCATGGGAAGTAAATGTTTTGCACACTACTCAATTCTTGGAATTGTGTAAGCGCTCTGGCACAGTCAAGAAATTTATGTTTGCAAGTTCCGGCAGTGTCTACGGCGTGAAATCCGAACCAAATGTCACTGAAGAGCTTTCATTGGTGCCAATTTCCGCATACAACAAAACAAAGATGTCTGCTGAGCGCGTCTGCTTGAGTTATGACGAATACTTTGACGTTATCTGTGTGAGGCCAGCAACCGTCTGTGGAGTATCTCCAAGAATGCGCTTTGACGTTGTTGTCAACATGTTTGTTATGCAAGCATTTGTGAAGAAGCACATCACTGTATTGGGTGGCGATCAGGTGCGCCCTAATATCCACATTGATGACATGGCTTCGGTATATATCCATTTCCTCAAAACAAATGGCCTCGGTTCTGGCATTTACAACGCTGGTTTTGAAAACATTTCCGTGATGGATATTGCAAAAATGGTGCAGGACCGTTTTAAAGTTGAGGTAGAAGTTAAACCATCAAATGACCCAAGGTCGTATAGACAGGACTCTTCGAAACTTATAGCAACTGGTTTCGAACGGAAAAAAGGAGTGGCGGATGCCATAAATGAAATTGCTACAAAACTCAATAATGGAGAGTTAATTGATGATGACCGTTGGCACACAGTGCGATGGATGACTTCACAAAAAATAGGCTTGTCATGAAAAAATTGGGGCGAGAGATTGATCTATTAGTAAATTATCCAAAAGCCAACCGAGATCTGACTGCTCGACTAGAGTCTAAATCAGAAGAGTCCAGGGCAATCGGTCGCAAATTTGGATTCGATTATTTTGATGGAGACCGAAACCATGGCTATGGTGGGTTTAGTTACAACTCGAGATTTTGGCAACCGGTTATTCCAACAATTGTTGAGAACTATCAAATTTCCAATCAAAGCAAGGTGTTAGATGTTGGATGCGCCAAAGGTTTCTTCTTATTTGACTTGAAACAAGCGCTTCCGGAAATTTCAATAAAGGGCGTAGATATTTCAGAATATGCAATTTCACATTCGCTGCCAGAGGTGAAACAAGAACTTCAAGTGGGAAATGCAACCGCACTGCCATTTGCTGATTCGACCTTTGACTTTGTAATGTCAATAAATACAATCCATAATCTAAATAGAAGCGATTGTGCTAAATCGCTACAGGAGATTGAAAGAGTCACAAAAGGGAATTCATTCATTACGGTTGACGCCTACCGTAACGATGAAGAGAAAGCCCGCATGGAAGCTTGGAATCTGACAGCACTAACAATGATGTCGGTTGACGAGTGGAAAGACTTTTTTCTGGAAGTAGGTTATTCAGGTGATTATTATTGGTTTATCCCATGAAATCACAGCGGCTTCTAGATTGTTATGAAATTGGTTTGAGGATTAGATCAGTTGAAGAGAGAATAGCCAGCGAATATTCAAGTGCACAGATGAGATGCCCTGTTCATCTATCTATAGGACAAGAAATTGTTAGCGCAGTTGTTGGAATTAACCAGACTCGCACAGATACAGCGGTCAGCTCTCATAGAGCGCATGCTCATTACTTAGCAAAAGGTGGCGATCTCTATCGAATGATTGCTGAGATTTACGGGAAAGTCACTGGGTGCTGCAAAGGGCGAGGGGGCTCCATGCACCTTATTGATTTGAGCGCTGGCTTTATAGGTTCTTCTGCAATCGTAGGAAACAGCATTCCTATTGGAGTTGGTTCTGGTTTAAGCCATAAATTGAATAAATCAGATGCACTTTCCTTTATTTTTCTTGGCGATGGAGCAACAGAAGAAGGCTCCTTTTATGAGTCGATGAACTTTTCAATTGTGCAAGATTTACCGACAGTTTATGTCTGCGAAAACAATCTTTATTCTGTATATACGGATCTCACACCTCGACAGCCAGCGAAGAGAAATATTTTCGAAATGGTGGGGGCTATGGGTGTGAAGTCGGTAAAAATAGACTCACGTGACCCAGTTGCTTGTTTAGAGCAGACGGATGCTTTGATTATCGAGGCAAGAAAAACCCAGAAGCCATTATTTATTGAGTATGACACGTACAGGTGGTTAGAGCACTGTGGACCAAACGATGATGACTCGCTTGGGTATCGACCTGAAGGCGAATTGGAAAAATGGAAAAGCCAGGACCCGCTTGAGAAACTCAAGAAAATCTTAATTCAGGACTATAAGATTTCAGAAAAAACTCTCGAAGAAGTAAAGGCTAAAATCGAAAAGGAAATTGATTTAGCTTTTGATCAAGCTAAAAAGGATTTATTTCCTTCACTAACGGAATCAATGGCAGACGTATATGCCTAATACGAATCCAACAACTGATTTTGCTGAGCAAATCCGTGAATGTTTAGAAGAGATTCTTCATAGCGACCCGACCACTCTCGTCATGGGCCTTGGAGTGACTGACCCAAAAGGTGTTTTTGGAACTACTTTAGGCTTGCACCAAAAGTATGGAAATACTCGAATAATTGAAACTCCGACATCTGAAAACGCTATGACTGGAATTGGAGTTGGTTTAGCAATTACAGGATATAGGCCAATCATGGTTCATCAACGTCTAGATTTTTTTCTGCTTGCTATGGATCAACTTGTTAATAGCGCAGCTAAATGGAATTACATGTTTGGTGGCCAACAAAGTGTTCCCATAACCATTCGGCTTATAACTGGACGCGGATGGGGCCAAGGCCCGACCCACTCACAAAATTTGCATTCATGGTTTACGCACATCCCAGGACTAAAAGTCGTAATGCCTGCTTTTGCTAGCGACGTAAAAGGTTTATTAAAAGCATCAATTAACGATCCCAATCCAGTAATTTTCATTGAAGATCGATGGTGCCATGTTCAAAAAATAGAACGGACATCAATAAACGACTCAAGTAAAATGGCGCTTGGTAAAGCAGAAGTTATTGAACAAGGTAATGAATTAACTATCGTTTCTGCTGGCTTTTCAACAATTCAGAGTTTGCGAGCAGTAAAGTTTCTGCAAGAAAAAGGAATTAACATCGAATTAGTGGATTTGAAGACTCTTAAACCACTTGACATGGCAACAATTCTAAAATCAGTTGCCAAGACTGGGAAATTATTAGTAGTTGATTCTGGATCGGAGATTTCATCCTTCGCTTCTGAGATTATTTCTCAAGTCACTCGGCTTGGATTTGAGACCCTAAAATCTGCACCGCAGATGATTACAGCACCGGACGTTCCAGAGCCTGCTAGCCACGGAGTAACCGGCGAATTCAAATTTGATTCAGCAGATATTGCTTTGAAGGCGATTGAAATGATTGGGAAGAATACAGAATCATTGGATCTCTCTGGATTGAAAGATTTGCTACATGATGTGCCAAATTCAAGTTTTATGGGTCCATTTTAAGGATGGCTAATAAATCTTCATCGCCGGCACTTTTTCTGGACCGCGATGGAATAGTTAATGTCGAGGTCGGATACATAAGTAAAATATCAGAATTTGAATTTAATAGAGAGATTTTTGAACTTTGTAGTCATTTCAAGAAAATGGATTTCAAGATTATTATCGTGACAAACCAAAGTGGTATTGGTCGAGGGTTTTGCACCCTCCAGGAATATCAGGAGCTAAACTCTTGGATGCTAGATAGATTTTTATCAGAGGGAATCAAGATTGACTTAGTTCAAACTTCGACTCTTGATCCTAATAACGAAAATGCAACCGATGTAGAGAAGTGGCGAAGGAAGCCAAACCCTGGAATGCTGTTAGAAGCAGAAGAAAAATTGAATTTAGACTTATCAAGTTCCTTGTTAATTGGGGATAATTTAACTGATATTGAAGCAGGGCTAGCAGCTAAAGTTCCTCATCTCTTTTTAGTAAGCCAGCAGCATCCTTCAACATCAGCGTATGAAACCTTTCAAGATTTAGGGAATTGCTTGGTAAGATTGAAAGAACTCTTTCCAAGCCCAGCCAACTAGAATCGAGTCATATTTCTATGGCGACAACCTTTAAGGCAGCGGTTCTCTTTGCGACAACGCAACCTTTAGAAATTGTTGAACTAGAAATCCCGGTATTATGTCATGGGCAAGTTCTGGTGCAAAATAGATATTCGGGAATCTGTCGTAGTCAACTCATGGAGATTTCCGGAGGTCGAGGCGTAGATAAGTGGCTCCCTCATTTACTGGGACATGAAGGGTTTGGAATTGTTAGAGAGATTGGTCCGGGAGTAAAGAAGGTTTCTCCTGGAGATAAAGTAATTGTTAGTTGGATTACGGGCAGCGGGGAAGCTTCTTCGAACCCAATTTTCACATCGAAAAATGGCGAAAAAATAAATTCAGGAGCAGCAACCACATTTAGCGAGTATTCGGTAGTTTCTGAAAACAGAATATTTAAGGCACCAGAGGGCTTTGCTGAAGATTTTCTGCCTCAATTTGGTTGTGCACTTCTCACCGGCGGTGGAATGGTCATTTCAACTTTAAATAACGTAGACGTACAACCAGAGCAATCAGGGTTAATTATTGGCTTCGGCGGTGTGGGCACGGCCGCTGCATTAGCTCTTAAAACATATTCAAATTTTTCAATTACCGTTGTTGAAAAAAGTGAAAGCAGACGTGCGGTTGCTCAAGAATTAGGCTTTACAAAGATTTTTGGAACCATGGATGAACTTCAAACCAGTACAGGAATTGAGAGATTTGATTATTGTTTTGAGTCCGCTGGTACTGTCGAATCCATCGAATCTGGATTTGCGAGAATCAAAGATAGTGGAGTTCTGGTATTTGCATCCCACCCGAAAAATGGTGAAGTAATTAGAATTGATCCCTACGAATTAATAAAAGGGAAAACCATTAGAGGGACTTGGGGTGGAAATCTTGCACCTGAAATCGCCATTTCAACAATTGCTGAAAGACTACTCGCATCAAAAACTCCAATAAATCCACTCGTTGGCCCAAGATTTGCTTTGGATGACGTCAACGAGGGACTATTGTATTTAGAGTCCGGAAAACCTGGGAAGCCAGTAATTGATTTTGGAGACATCACGTGAGCGCAAAACTATCCGGCACTGTCTTCATTTCTGGCAAATTTGCAGTTATACATTCTGGTCATATTCGGTTGTTTGTGTTTGCCAAAACTTTGGGCTCGAAACTAATTGTTGGCCTCGACGCTGAAGGGTTAGATGAATCTGAAATTGAATGGCGAGTTGGATTTTTAAAGAGCCAAGAGTTCGTAGATGAAGTAATTATTTACAAGAGTGATGTTGCTGAAATCATCTTAAAGCTCAAACCAAACTATGTCCTTAAAGGTAGTGAATTTGCTACGCAGTTTAATATGGAGCAGGAGGTAGTTTCTAATTATGGCGGAGAATTAGTTTTTAGTTCAGGCAGCACTTATTTCTCTGAAACTGATTTATTGAATAAGAAAAATGACCTTGCACTAAGCGTGACAAAAGAGCTACCTAAAGATTATTTGAAGAGAAATAAGATCGATGTTAACAAGATTGCTGAACAGATTTCCGCCTTTGAAAAGATAAGAGTATGCGTGATTGGCGACCTAATTGTTGATGAATACATCAATTGCCATCCATTGGGTATGTCTCGAGAAGAACCAACGGTGGTTGTCACACCAATTGACAGTCAGAAATTCTTAGGTGGAGCCGGAATTGTTGCCGCTCACACTGTTGGACTTGGAGCGAAAACAACTCTCATTTCAATCCTTGGATCAGATGACGCAGGTTCTTGGAGTCTTAAAAAGGCAAACGAATACGGAATAACTTTTCAAGCCATTGAAGATAAGAAACGCCCCACGACATTGAAGCAAAGATATAGAAGTGGAACGCACACGCTTTTAAAAATCAGCCATCTCAGCCAGGATGAAGTTGCAAAAGAAATTCAAAATAAGATTGTAAAAGCTTTCGAATTGGTGGCTCAAGATGTCGATCTGCTTATCTTGAGTGATTTTTCGTATGGAACATTCACTGCGTCAACCGCAGAGTCGCTCATTGCGATTGCAAAAACACATGGAATTGTTATTTCAGCTGATAGTCAGACATCATCTCAACTTGGCAATCTGACTCAATTTTTGAATGTTGACCTGATAACTCCTACGGAAGTGGAAGCACGACTGGAACTTAAAGATCAAAGCAGTGGGTTAGCAATTATTGCTGAAAAACTGCGACAGAAGATTCTTTCACGTTCAATGCTCATTAAATTAGGAGCAGATGGTGTTTTGCTTCACGGCACTGATTCACAGGGAAATGTTTTAACAATGGACGCACTCCCGTCTTTTAACCTGAACCCAGTTGATACCTCAGGTGCGGGAGATTCATTATTGGCCGCGTCATCTCTTGCTCTTGCAGTTGAACACAATTTACCGAAGGCGGCACTAATCGGATCTCTCGCCGCCGCCATTCAAATTAGCAGAGTGGGAAATGTTCCAATTCAGAGAGAGCAACTAACAGCGATAATTATGAAATGAAAGCCTTACTACTCGCTGCTGGACTTGGAACAAGGCTAAGTTCTATTTCTAACGGTAAACCAAAGCCGTTAATGGAGATTCGCGGAGTCCCGCTTTTACATATTCTCATTCAGAAATTATTTTCTGTTGGTGTAGAAGAGATTGTTATAAATACACATCACTCACATGAGCAGATAGAAGAATTTATTGAAAGTCAGAATTATCGCAACCAAATTAAACTTATCTACGAAAAAGAATTGCTTGGAACTGCAGGAACCCTGAAAGCAAATATTGATTATTTGGCCGATCAAGATTTCTTTGTTTTACACGGAGACAATTTTTTTCAAGATGACCTAAAAGCAATGATTATCGCTCACAAAGAAACAAGTGACAAAGTGGCAATAACGATGGGAACCTTTGAAGTTGATAGTCCAGCAAATTTCGGGACTGTTGTTGTTAATTCTGAATCCATTGTCACAAGTTTTTATGAAAAAGATCCAAAATCGCCATCTTTAATTGCGAACTCAGCAATTTACATTATGAAGCCCAATACCGCTAAGGAAATACGGAATCTTGAAGTCAATCAAATCGATATTAGCCGTAATTTAATTCCTCAGTTTATGAATCGAATTTTGGCCACACCGCTGACGGGGGTTTTTCTTGATATCGGAACACCGGAAAATTACTTGAAAGCAAACGAGATAATTAGCTAAAGAATGCTTTCTGCTACATATTCACCGAAAGGTAGCGCTGCTGTCCAACCTGGGGAGACCGCATTCAAAATATGTGTTGATTTCTCGTCACCTTCAACGATGAAGTCCTGAACTAACTCCCCATTCCGTATATCAAGAAGTTGGGCTCTAATTCCCGGTCTCTTTCGTTCCCATCCTTTAACACTCTTTACACTTGGTACTAGGTGGGAAGAGCGCTCAATCAAAGTTTTTTCGAATAGATTTGGATATTCGGATAGCGCAATTGATGCAAGATTATGTTTTTCCCCACTATTTATTGAAAGTACATTGCGAAGAAAAATAGTTAAATCGCTGAGTGCAAATTTTGAGGAAAGGGCGTACTGCTCTTTTCCGAGCACAGGAATAGCAGTAGGACCGATCTTAACTTTTCCATCAATAGATAATGTGAAATGAACCCCTAAGAAGGGATTTACGGGGTGAGGTACCGGATAAATCAGTCGGCTTAAAGGAAGTTTTTCAACCGGCACTTGTTTGTAGGTACCAAGAAAAGGCATTACTCGATAATTTTTTGCAAACCCCATCTTTTGTGCAACCTCTGTAGCGAAAGAGCCTGATGCATTGACGAAATGATCACATTTCAAAACTTTTCCATTTAAAGTTAGTTGATTTACGAAGCTAATGTGAGAGTTATATTTGATTTCACCTCCCATTGATATAAATTCGCGTCCAAGGGCTTGAATCAATTTAAGAGGATCAGAAACTCCAGTCGTAGGTGACCAAAGAAAATCAAAATCAGATTTTGCAAGTGGCTCTAAATCAACCAACTCTTTTTGTGTCCGAATTTCAAGTTGAACGCCATTGGCAACTCCACGATTATAAAGCTTTTGGAGACCTGCAACTTGTTCGATATTTTGTGCCAAAACAATTTTGCCTGGGTTTATGTAAGGGACACCATATTTAGCAATAAAAAATCGTAGTTGTTCATTTCCCTCACGACAAAATTTAGCTTTAAGCGAGTCCGGTGAATAGTAAAACCCAGCATGAAGAACACCAGAATTGCGGCCGCTCGCATGTAATCCGAGATCTGCTTCTTTTTCAAATACGGTGACGCTGAGTGAAGGTTGCTTCTTTAGAAGGGCAATTCCAATTGAGAGTCCTAATATTCCACCGCCTGAAATAGCTATGGACTCTTTTTGATTTTTCATTGAGCGCTCTTCATCTAGAGAAATAGTACATTTGAATTTGAGGGTTTGCGTGGCCTGAATGTATATTCTCGAGATCAATGGATGAAAGCTCCCTAAGGTGCGGGAACCAACTACTTACTTTGAACCCAAGCTCTTTCATGTATTCAAACGTTTCGAGAAAGTTTGGATTGCTCACAGCTTTTCCTGGTTGGTGCTCGGACGCGGTAATTTCAACTAAAAGCTCACAGTTACTATTTAATATCTGCTTCGCACCGCGCAGTACATCGAATTCGGCACCCTCCACGTCAATCAATAATAACTTTGGTCCTGGGCTTACAGAGATTAAATCATCCAGCAAGGAAATCCTTACGCTTTGGCTCCTTTTCGAATTTCCGCCAGCCCATCCTTTTATGGAAGAAATGCCTGTACCAAATCCATAAAGATCAATATGCCCATTGTAATTGCCTAACGCTACTTGACCAGTCTCTATTCCAGTGAGCGAATTAGCTTGAATATTAGCCAGCATAAGTTTCAAATTGTGTGCATCAGGTTCGTAAGCAAATATTTTTCCATTAAAGCCCACATGACGTAGCAATACCGGCCAATAACCAATGTTGGCTCCAATATTTATAAAGGAATCAAATCTCTTTATGTTCTCACGAAGAAATGTAGCTACTTCTGGCTCATAGTTATCATTTAATTGATCGTTATTCCCATTAAATAGAAAGCCGGATTTCGTGTGAATTGGCTTACTCATCAGTTTCTTTTGGTCACGCAAATGCCGAAATATGTCAGAAAGGATTGGAATTTTCCTAAGAAAAGCTCGCACGGGTGAAGTATATCTCTGACTGGTTTTAAGTTACTCAAATCGAAGGTGCAAGCCCATTTCGACGTATAAAAGTTGTGTAGCGTGAAAATCTTTTAGTTGAAGCCAATAATCACAACCTGAGATTCAAGAATAGGTGTTATTTTAAGCATATGAGGCGAATACTTAATCTGTTGCGGGAATTAGGAATTGACCCCTTGAGGATGTATACGTCAGTTAAAAACCTTCCGAAGTTTACAGTTCACATGTTCCGCTTTTGGACTATGAAAGGTGCAGGCAAGAAAACCTGGTCCCCTATTTTGCGAGACTTCGACGAATCTGCCGGTTCCGCTGACGGACATTATTTTTGGCAAGATCTGATTTGCGCTAACTGGATCAACGTTGACAACCCAGAAAAGCATTTTGATGTTGGATCAAGAATCGATGGATTTATAGCTCATTTACTTTCATTCCGTACTGTGACACAGCTTGATATCCGTCCTATGAAAGTCCGAATTCCAAATCTTGAAATTGTTCTTGGAGATGCTCAGAAAGATCTGAGCCGCTTTAAAACTTCCTTTGATTCCGTGTCAAGCCTTCATTCGATCGAACATTTTGGATTAGGTAGGTATAACGATGAATTGGATTCAAAAGGTCACGAAAAGGGATTGAGAAATATTTCAAGCTGTGTAAAAACCGGAGGAACTCTTTATATAAGTTTTCCAATAGGGTCAGCAAAAGTTGAATTTAATGCTCAAAGAATTATTGATCCAGAATGGCCAATTACTTTGTTAAATGATTTTGACCTAATCGAGTTTGTTTTAATCCCTTGGAAAGGCGAGCCCACTTATGGTTTATCGCCATCTCAGGTTTCAAAGCAGACGTGGGGTCAAGCCGGGCTATACCGATTTAAGAAAAAGAACAGCTAAAAAATTAGCGTTTTGAATTTACTTGCTCAGAAATCCATTCATATGTAATCCCAATTCCCTCTTTAAGGGTCATTTTGTAATCCCAATTAAGCTCTTTGCGGATTAAATCATTATTGGAATTTCGACCCCTGACGCCAAGTGGGCCATCGATGTGAGAAATAGTTATCTTTTTCTGTGCAATTTCTGATGTAATTTCGACTAATTGATTAATTGTGACCATTTCTTCTGACCCGATATTTACTGGTCCAATGAAATTACTACTTTTCATTAATTGAATGGTTGCTTCAATACATTCATCTATATACAGGAATGAACGTGTTTGCTTGCCGTCGCCCCAGATTTCGATTTGCCCACCAGGAGTAGCTGAGGCAATTTTTCTGCAGATTGCAGCTGGCGCTTTTTCTCGTCCACCGTCCCACGTTCCTTCTGGTCCAAAAATATTGTGGTAGCGGGCAATCGCCACAGGGATATTGTAATTTCGGCTGTAAGCAAGGTAGAGACGTTCACTAAAGAGTTTTTCCCAACCATATTCCGAATCAGGAGCCGCTGGATACGCAGATTCCTCTCGACAGTCTGGATTGTCAGGATCCTCTTGGTTGTAAGCAGGATACATACAAGCCGAACCACTATAGAAGATTTTTGTCGTGTTTTTACTAAGTGAGTTGTTAAGAGTTCTTAAGCACTCTAAAACATTTAAATTAATGGTTGCAGAATTGTGCATGATGTCGGCATCATGGGCACCAGTGAAAACGAAGCCAGCACCGCCCATATCTGCTGCAAATTGATAAATCTCATCAAATATTTCCGAATTGCTTGAATCGACATGTAGAACCTGGTTAACACTTTCAACACTTCTTAGATCTGCAATTTGGAAATCATCACATGCGCTTGTAGAAAATTCAGGATGTTTGAGATCTACGCCTCTTACCCAGTAGCCATCTTTTTTGAGTCGCTTAGCCATATGGCTTCCAATGAAGCCGCCCGCACCAAGTACTAACGCTCTTTTCATGAGTCTCCTAACATTCCTATTCTCTTACTGAATCCATCAACAATCAAAGCAGCTCTTGGGGTTGTCACATAATTCTGGCAATTCTATGCGATAAATTGAGTTTAAGTATCGGCGCATCCGATTGCTCGACCAAGATTTACGATTTCTTCTCTACACTTCGAGATTATGGGATCCAAAGTTCGGCATTCAGCTAAAGCCAACCCAACGGTTTCTCTTACTGGAGGATTAGGAAATCAATTATTTCAACTCGCAGCTGTTATGGCTGGTTCCAAATCTACGAATGTTGACGTGGAGTGGTCGCTTGGAACCCCGAGGCTTTCTGCGCAAAACATTCCTGAGATATTTGAGTTTAATTTGCCTCCTGAAATAACTTTATTGCCGAGCCGCAGCGTTTCTTTTTTCCAAAGAAAACTTGGAAATCTGACACTCAGGAAGAGTGCTCAGGCTAATGGGAATAAAAAAGTCTCTTTAAACCGCACTTTACTTGGATTGCTCGAGTTGTCTATTTCCCTTTTTTATTCTCGTGGACAAAAAACCATTATCTGCAAAGGCGTTGGTTTCGATTCTGATGTTATGCATGCAACGGAGCATAGATTTTTTGTTGGGTATTTTCAATCCTATAAATGGTTACAAGACCCAGTGATCCATCGGACCTTTAATAGTTTTCGATTAGTTAAAAACGATTCTTGGCTTGAAGACGTTAAAGTGTGGAGCCAGAATGAGAACCCACTTGTTTTGCATTTACGGATGGGTGATTACGAAAACGAGGGAAGAATCGGAATCCCTCGGATGGAATATTATGAAAAGGCAGTAAAGGAATTGTGGGGAGAAGGTAGATATAAGAAAATTTGGATCTTCTCAGATGACCCAGAAAAAGCGAAGAAGTTACTTCCCTCGTGGATCTTAGAAAATGCACGATGGATGACTCAGAACCAAGACTCTGCTGCGACGACTTTAGAAGCTATGCGGTACGGGACGGGATATGTGATGTCGAATTCCAATTTCAGCTGGTGGGGCGCGTTTCTTTCCTATAAATCAGATGCAACAGTTGTGGCACCATCCCCATGGTTCAAGTTATGGGACGAGCCTTTAGAAATAACACCGCCACATTGGAAGCGTCAACCCGCGTGGCCGTAAGATTGCAGTCATGCAAGGTAGAGGTGTGGTTGTGGGCTTGATGCAGCGGGGTGGTTTAAATTCCTTACGTAATCGTTTGAGAAAAACAACGCTAGGTCGCTCTGCCAAAGTTTTATCTCGGCGTGATCAACGAAAAGCAATCGCAATAACTTTCGTACAAATCGGGCTTGGGGGCTTAGATTTATTGGGAGTTGCTGCAATAGGTGTGCTGGGAGCCCTTGCCGTTAGCGGCGTTGAATCCCGCCAACCAGGCAATCGAGTTAATGCGGTTCTTAAGATGTTGCATCTAACTTCTGCACCTTTCCAAACTCAAGTTGCGATTATCGGAGTATCTGCGTGTATTTTGTTAATTGGGAGAACGCTACTTTCTGTTTTTTTCACACGACGAACTTTATTTTTTCTTAGTAGGCGAGGAGCCACAATCTCTTCAGGCTTGATTTCACGCCTACTTTCACAACCTCTTTTAACAATACAAGAACGAACTTCGCAAGAAACTTTATATGCAGTTACAAATGGAGTTGAAGCGATTATGTTGAGGGTATTAGGGACTGCCGTGTCCTTGATCGCAGACGCATCCCTTCTCATGGTTATGGCGCTTGGTCTATTTGTTGTTGATCCGACTATCGCAATAAGCACATTTATTGTGTTTGCCTTAATTGGAGTCGTTCTTTATAAGTTTATGCATGTTCGAGCACGAATACTTGGTCAAAGATATTCTGAATTTACGATTCGAAGTAATGAAAAAATTATTGAGGTTTTGAGTTCTTATCGTGAATCTGTCGTTCGAAATAGGCGTGATTTTTACGCGAGAGAGATTGGGAAATTGCAATTAAAACTTGCTGACTCTGGTGCCGAAATCGCTTTTATGCCAAACGTAAGTAAATACATAATTGAAACCACTGTTGTATTGGGTTCCCTGCTTATTGGAGCAACACAATTTTTGTTGCAGGATGCAACCCATGCCGTGGCCACTCTTTCTGTTTTCATGGCAGCCGCTACGCGTATCGCACCGGCAGTGATGCGAGTTCAGCAAGGTTCGGTCACAATTCGCGCAAACCTTGGCACAGCAACACCAACGCTGGATTTAATTGAAGCTCTCGGTAGCGCTCCGGTTGTTGAAAACGTTGACGATACTGTTGATGTAATTCATAGCGGTTTTGATGCACGTATTGAAGTTAGTAACGCCACTTTGACATATCCAACTAAGAATTCTCCCGCAATTGCCGGGGTGGAATTACTTATTCCGGCAGGTGCTTCGGTTGCATTTGTTGGCCCATCAGGGGCTGGAAAGACGACAATCGTTGATGTATTACTCGGAGTGCTAAACGCAGATATCGGTAACGTGAAGATCTCGGGATTATCTCCACTTGCTGCATTTGCCAAATGGCCAGGTGCAGTTTCATATGTTCCGCAAGATGTTGTTATTTCAAACGGAACGATTCGCGAAAATGTTGCACGCGGTTATCCAGCAGAGGTTGCTAGCGATGAGCTAGTGATGAGCGCACTCAAAGTTGCGCATCTCGATAAATTTGTCTCTGAACTACCACAAGGACTTGATACACCAGTAGGTGAGCGAGGCACAAAAATTAGTGGTGGACAACGCCAGCGCTTAGGTATTGCTCGAGCAATGTTTACCAAACCACATCTTTTAGTTTTAGAC
>Ga0114977_10001810_pt1 | contig 14046 bp, 15 predicted proteins | sample S_130805_MF_Meta_FD_87026 | JGI IMG/M metagenome (GOLD analysis project Ga0114977, IMG submission 87026) | Freshwater microbial communities from Lake Simoncouche, Canada to study carbon cycling - S_130805_MF_MetaG | ecosystem: Environmental > Aquatic > Freshwater > Lake | place: Lake...
GATTTCAGCCACGATATAACGTGTCGGAAAAAGGTCAGACTTGAGAGTGGTCGTGAACTTTCAGCCCTAGACATTCAACGCGAATATCTCAATAGTGCACTCAAGTTTGCCGATACACACGGCTTCACCGAACAAGAAATGAAAGCCTTAGAGATGTGGGAACATTGCGTATCAACAATTGAAAATGATCCATTAAAACTGGGCACAGAAGTTGATTGGGTAATTAAGCACAATTTGATTGAAGCCTTTAGGTCTAAGCATGGCCTTGCGCTCGATGATGCGCGAGTACAAACGCTGGACTTGCAATACCACGACATTCGGCAAGATCGGGGAGTGTTTTATCGAATGCAGTCCAGATCGATGGTTGACCGTATTTGCAAAGAGGAAGACATCACAGCAGCTATGGAAATAGCACCTCAGACCACACGGGCAAAGCTGCGCTCTGAGTTCATTACAGCAGCAAAGGCAAAGAAGCGCGACTACACAGTCGATTGGGTGCACCTCAAGATTAATGATCAAGCACAGAAAACAGTTCTTTGCAAAGATCCCTTCGTGTTCATAGACGAACGCGTTGACAAACTCATCGCATCGCTCTAGCGGCTCTTCACTGCGGCTACCGTTACAGGCTGATGAATTCTGAACAACCACCCGAGTTGACTACTGCCGGTAAAGGGGCTCACATCGTTCGAGAATGGGTCACTGTGTTGGTGGTCGCTTTGGTCATCGCAATCACCGTCCGTTCGCTCATTTTGCAGCAATTTTACATTTCTGGACCAAGCATGGAATCGACGATGTTTCAAGATAATCGCGTTCTTGTAAACAAGCTTTCGTACCGATTGCATGACATACACAGAGGTGACGTTGTGGTGTTTGACAGAGTGACAGTTGATGGTCAAGTCGTACAGCACGATGACTTAATCAAGCGTGTCATCGCTCTGGGCGGCGAGACGATCGCGATTCGGGACTGCAAAGTTTTTATCGATGGCAAACCATTGGACGAGCCTTACCTGAATGACTACGACCTTGCTCAATCCGCTGCGGAAGATCGTTGTCGCGTTCCGATGATGGAAGACACGATTGTCCCAAATAGCCAACTGTTCGTGATGGGTGATAACCGTCCCCAGTCGTTCGATAGCCGGATGTTCGGACCGATAGAACAAAATCTTGTTGTTGGCCGAGCATTTGTAATTATTTGGCCATTCGGAGCAGCAAAGTTTCTTTAAATCTGTTTGCTGGCGACTTCGACCATGCGGTCTGGCCAATCACTAAACACACCGTCCAAACCCATGCGGATGCCGTTCTCGATTATCGCATCATGTTGCATGTCCCAGCCAAAGCTGACAATGTTGAATCGATGAAAGAGAGCGACAAGGCCACCGTTCCAATCCGTGTAGTGCATGTTGAACGCTTCGATGCCATTTGCAGCAAGAGTTGCCGCACGTCTCTCTGGCCCCTCCTTGATCTTGGCAAATCGAGTTGAATCCACAAGTTTGCAATTCGCTACTAAATTGCGTTGCGTGATCAGAATTTCGCTGCTCGGATGACAGAGCCAGAGCCGATCGAGCAGAGAAGGATCAATATTTGCAACTGTTCGTTCAATTGTCTGAAAAACCGCAACGTCTTTTACGTCCAGACTGAGTTGGTACTGGGTTCCACAGTGCTGCAGCAGTTGTTCAAGGCTCGGAATGTGGGCAGGCAACTCGGAACTGTTCAATTCCGAAATCGGTTTTGATCTCAAGCGAGTCTTCACCACACCGTCATGGTCAAGCACCAAAACTCCATCACGTGTCACCCAAACATCACTTTCCAAACCATTCACACCCAACTTGAGCGCGAGCGCGAATGCATCCAGTGTGTTCTCGGGGGCATAGGCGCTTGCTCCACGATGGGCGAAAAGTATCGGCGTTTTCAGGAGCGATGGAAGCCGTTGTTGCACATATCAATGATATGGCAAAGTGTGAACAGGCTTTAGACTGTTGAAATGTTCAATTTCTCGGGAAGCGAGATCTTTTTTTTATTGATTGTTGGGCTCGTGGTGCTCGGTCCAGAAAAGCTTCCCCCAGTGTTGCGCAAAATGGGTCAGTTATATGGTCAGTTCAAACGTATGACAGGTGACGCACAGTCCGAATTTAGGGGAGCCTTTGCTGAACCTATTCGCGATATGCAAAAGGCCGCGATTGAATACAAGACAGTCTTCACAGATGCATCAAAACAGGTTGAAGGTGAGTACCTACAAACAACAGCCGTTTTCAAAAATGCAGCCGTACAAGAACAGCGAGATACAGCCATTGAACCGGTGTTTATTCCTTACGAGGCTGCTCCGAGCACTGCTGATGAGTTGAGCCTTGAGCCAACGATTATTGAGTACGACATCAAAGAGGACCTGTAGTGGCTTGGCGTTTTTCGAAATCATCTGTCAACGGCGCAGAGCCGATGTCGATCATGGCGCATCTCTCCGAGTTGCGCATGCGGATCATTCGATCATGTCTCTCGATTGCTATCGGCGCTGCTTTTATTCTCATTTTCTATGATCAGGTGCTGCATTTTCTTACGCAGCCATACAGGAATATCTGTGCTGCTCGACCGGACTTCAACTGTGACGGTTCGTTGTATGCGTTAGGTCCGATTGAAGGCCTCGCTTCACGAATGCGTATTGCCGGATATGGCGGCATCATTATTTCAATACCAATTATTCTTTGGCAGCTTTGGAGATTCATATCACCGGCAATGAATGCCAAAGAAAAGAAGTACGCCATCCCGTTTGCAGTTTCTTCATTTTTTTTATTTTTGTTTGGAGGTGCACTCGCATTTTGGACGCTCGATAAGGCGCTTGAATTTCTTATTTCGTGGTCGGGTGCAGACGTTAATCAGACATATCAAATCGCCAAATACATCAGTCTTGTTGCTCTGATGGTGCTTGCATTCGGTTTTGGATTTCTACTTCCAGTCATAGTTGTATTTTTACAGTTGGTCGGTGCAGTTACCCCACAGCAACTGCGAAAACAGTGGCGAATCGCAATCATGATCGTGTTTGTTATTGCAGCCGTCATTACCCCCAGTGGGGACCCGATTAGCATGCTCGCGCTAGCAGTCCCTATGACTGTTCTTTATGTTTTAGCGGTAGTAATTGGCTTCGTTGCGCAACGCCGTAAACGAAAGAACTCGCAAGACGACGACATAGCCAGTTCATAATCGTTATGTCAGACCCTGATGCCAACAAGTTGACAGCAAGATACGACTTCGATCTCGATAAGTTCCAAATCGATGCGATAGCAAGTATTAATGACGGTCTAAATGTTTTGGTGGCGGCCCCAACAGGTTCGGGCAAGACAGTGGTCGCCGAGTACGCAGTCGCTAAAGCCCACAGGGCAGGTCTGAGATCGTTTTACACAGCCCCCATTAAGGCGCTTTCCAATCAAAAGTTTGTAGAGCTCAGCACTTTTTATGGCGAATCTCAGGTTGGTTTGTTGACGGGGGATAACAGCATTAATCCGAATGCACCAATAGTCGTGATGACGACAGAAGTTTTACGCAACATGATTTATGCACGTTCCCAAGCACTTGACTCACTAGGGGTCGTCGTTCTAGATGAGGTGCATTTCCTCCAAGATGCGTACCGGGGACCCGTCTGGGAAGAAATCATTATCCACCTTGAGCCAACGGTGCAGCTTGTTTGTCTCTCGGCCACCGTCTCAAACGCAACGGAGTTGTGCGATTGGCTCACGACCGTTCGCGGTCCGACTACGCCGATAGTCGAAACAAAGCGACCAATTGAACTCACGAATCACTATTTGATAGGTGACAAGTCATCAAACTCGGTCAAATCCTTTGACGTGTTGGTTGATGGTCGCGCAAATCCTGAAGTATTGCGAATTGAGCAAACCAAATCGAATACGCCAGTACGACATAGTGGGCGTCCGCAATCAAAACAATACGGCGGATCCCAAAGATTATTTGCGCCTCAGCGGTCCGACATCATCAAAGAACTCGCAGCATCGGATCTCTTGCCTGCAATCTTTTTTATCTTTAGCCGTAATCAATGTGATGAGGCTGCGAAGTCCTGTCTGAAAATGGGAATTTCACTGACGACTGCCGCAGAGAAGAAGGAAATTGTTGCTATTGCGCACGAACGATTGGCAAGTTTCAGCGATGACGATCTTGCAGCGCTCGAATTCACGCAGTTCGTCAAGCAACTTGAAGCGGGCATCGGGTCTCATCACGCTGGAATTGTGCCAACTTTCAAGGAAATCGTTGAAACCTGCTTCGCTCGTGGTCTTGTCAAAGTTGTTTTCGCAACCGAGACACTTGCGGTTGGCATCAATATGCCCGCTCGCGCTGTTGTTCTCGACAAAATCACAAAATTCAATGGTGAGAATCATCAGATGTTGAAACCTTCTGACTATGCACAGTTAACAGGCCGTGCGGGTAGGAGAGGATTGGACGACATCGGACACGCACTGGTCATCTGGAGCCCTTTCGTGACCTTTGATCAGGTCGCAGCGTTGGTTGCAAGCAGATCATTTGTCCTCAATTCGGCTTTCCGACCTACCTACAACATGGCGGCCAATCTCATTCGTTCCACATCCCAAGTACAAGCAAGGCACCTTCTCAACCTTTCGTTTGCACAATTTCAATCGGGCAAGGATGTTGTGGAAATCCAAGCACGCATCCAACGTAGAAGCAAGGAACGGGATCGCTTAATGCTGCAAGCCGAGAGCCCTTTTGGCGATATTGAGGAGTATCGACTCCGTAAATCTGCCAAAGCACAACCTTCCGAGATCGACAATTCACTGAGCGAATTAAGGCCAGGAGACGTCATTGAAGCTGGCAGTATTTCGCGTACAGAGCGCATGGTTGTACTTACTGTTGCCCAACGAAGTGATGGCACAAAGATTACGGCACTATCCCGTTCGCGAGCTGTTCAAACGTTTTCCGTGCGCGATTTTGCTCAGCCGGTTCTGCCTCTCGGATATGTCAAATTGCCATCACCATTCGCTCCGAATAACAACAAGTTCCTCAAAGAAGCATCTTCGCGTTTAGCCACAGCAAAAATCAAACAGTCTTTACGAATAAAGCAAACTTCAAAATCGCAGCATGCCGACCATCCAGTTGTCAGTGATCCGGATCTCAAATTTCGGCTCATAGCCGCCGAGTCTGCAGAGCGAATTGATCGCGAGCTCGAGCAGCTTGAAAAACGAGTTTCCAACAGCACTCAATCGGTCAGTAACAAATTTGACGAGTTGGTCAAGTTGCTTACCGAGTGGGGTTTTGTGGATGAGTGGTCATTGACCTCACGTGGCCAAATGCTCTCGCATATTTTTCATGAATCAGATTTATTGATTGCTAACTGCGTATCTGACGGCATCTTTGATGGATTAAGCGCGCCGAATATGGCTGCCTTGGCGAGTGTGTTTGTTTTCCAGGCTCGCGGTGGAGAAGATGCAATTACCGGGCATTTTCCAAACAACGAACTGAAGGTGCGCTGGAAAAGCGCAGCAAAGCTGAGCCAAAAACTTGCAACTGCTGAAACCAACCATGGACTCGTCGTGCATCGCGGACCTGAGGCTGGTTTTATGGGTGCAGCGCTCGACTGGGCGAGCGGCACACCGCTTGTAGACGTACTCGAAGAAGACGAACTCACTGCTGGTGATTTTGTTAGAACAATAAAGCAACTGATCGATTTACTACGTCAGCTATCGATTGTGTTGTTCGAGGAAAGCGATCGAAATGCTGCGAATGCAGCGGCCGAAATGTGCTTCCGTGGTGTTGTGGCCGCATCAAGTTCAGTTGGACGAATTGCGTCATGACGATACGCAAACTGGTCGCATACGGCACTTCGGCGCCGCGACCTTCTGATCTGATTGTTTTTGGAAGCGATCGCGAAATCGCACGTCACTACGAATCCGGGAATAGCTCCAAACCATTCACGGTGACACGGGGAAGCATTGCTCAATCCCTAGGGATACGAAGTCAACATGCACACGTCAGCACCCATTCTGATCCGCAAATGACGAAAGTGGAGATCGATTTGTTGCAAATTGAATATCGCACCGAGCGACCGACAGATCCAATTTTGCACCTCGTCGTTGCTGGATCGCTCTCGATCCAACATCGCTCACCACTTTCTACATTTTTGATTCTTTCAAATAGCGGAATCTTTCGCGGAAGAGACATGTTGCCTCGAGCGCATCCCAATGATGGTTTTGTAGACGTGCTCGCTATCGATCGCAACATCAACCTCAGACAACGTGCGCTTGCCTGGCATCGGTCCAAAACCGGTTGGCACCTCCCGCATCCACAGCTTCAAGTCAGTCGCGCGGTTGAGCACCAATGGTCAGGTCGTCCTTCCAACATGATCGCCGATGGAGTCTTAATTAGAGACGTGGCGTGGCTCAAATGCACAGTACTTGCCGATGCGCTCAGCATTTACCTCTAGTCCTTTAATCCCATTCCGCGAGACTCAAAACTTCTAGGATTACCCGTCGTGACCGTCTACATCCCCGAAGTATTCACTGAAGCCGAAGCCGAGATTTTGGTGCGCTATTTCACCAACCTGGACGGACCAGTCTTTGCATTGGTCAATCTGCCCGAGGTTGTCAAGGGCGCTTTGTTCGCTCGTTACAGTCGCAGCCCCAAAAGTCTCCGTCGTTTGTTTCTTGACGAGTTCGTGAGCGATCTCGATCTCACTGGGGACCAAGGAGTTGATGCGAGAGCAGGTCTTTCACATGCCGAAGGTTTGTATGAGAAGATTTTTGTTGAATATGGGGATGATTCGGTTGCACAACTAGGCGGCGTTCACTTAGCTTGCGAACAGGCCTCAAACATCCTGACGAAGATCCTTGAGTGGGGTCGCTTGATGAGTTACCTCGAGCAAAGTACGCGCTACATCAACTACGACAATCGACTTGGTGGCCGTTATCGCTACTTCAGAGATCCGGAGATTCTGAATGGCCCATTCGGTACTCGTTATGTCGGCGACATGGATCGCATGTTTGACACCTACAGCAGTTTGGTTACTTCAGTAACAGATCATGTTCGTTCAACGATTCCTCGATCTATCAATGATTCAGATTTTGTCTATCGTCAAGCCACTCGGGCCAAGGCATTGGATGCAGTCCGAGGAATACTTCCTGCGTCAGCGCTTTCGAACGTAGGCGTATACGGAACAGGTCAGTCATATGAATCGATGCTCCTCCGAATGCGTGCGCATCCGCTACCAGAGGCGCGCCATTACGCAGATCTGATGCTCGTTGAACTTCGCAAAGTTATTCCAAGTTTCTTGCGTCGTGTTGACGTTCCCGAACGCGGCGGTCGCTGGAGTGCCTATCTCGGCGAGAACCGTGAGAATACGAGCCAACTAGTTGACGACATGTTTGGTGCTCTTGAGCCCGAGCAAGTACCTGAAGTCGTATTAGTAGATTTCGATCCAGACGGTGAGAACAAACTTCTTGCAGCAATTTGCTATGCGCATTCACACTTGCCTGAGTCGCAATTGTTGAAGCGTGTCGAGAATCTTGATCAGTCCGAAAAGGTCAAACTCATCGCCGCATATGTCGGAGATCGTGAAAACCGACGCCACCGACCTGGCAGAGCATTTGAACGAATTGATTATCGCTTTGACGTGCTCGGTGACTATGGGGCATTCCGCGACCTGCAACGGCACCGACTTCTCACGATCGAGTGGCAGCGATTGACCCCACACCACGGATACGTCATGCCTGAACTCGTGGCTGAAGCTGGGGTGGGAGAGCAGTTCGAAGAGGCCATGGATCGCTCAAGCGCGCTCTATGACTCATTGTTACCCGATTACCCCGAGCAGGCGCCATACGCGGTTTCTATGGCTTACAGGCTTCGATACACCATGCAATTCAATGCTCGGGAAGCCATGCACATGCTGGAGTTGCGTTCAGCGCCCCAGGGACATCCCGCATACCGACGAGTTGCCCTCGAAATGCACCGTTTGATTGCAGAACAGGCCGGACACACAGCAATTGCTGCTGCCATGTCCCATATGACCATGGTTGCACCAGATCTTGAACGGCTCGATTCTGAGCGTAAATCTGAGTCGAGGAGACAAAAGACCTAATTCGTTGTTTTTGTAGTGAATTGGGCTATTGTTCGCGCGACAAGTGAAAGGGATAATGAATGTCAGACGACGAAATCATTGATGCAGAAGACCTAGATCCAGCGATGCTGATCGAGGTAGATCCAGATGCCGAAGTTCTTGATGCCGACTCAATTGGCCTCGAGGGTGACGAAGATGCATTCGGACTTGCCGACGATCTTGCTGATGATCTTGCTGTAATCGATGAATCTGAAGATCCTGACGCTATTCCTGTAGCCACGGACACTGTTGCCAAGAAGGCAGGCGACGATGACGATGACGATGACGATCTTCGCACCGAAGACGACGTTGAGGCAGACCTAGATTCCATCCTGAAAGAAAAGCTCACCGCAGCAGACGATACGCCTCTTGACGATGAAGAAGAAGATGGAGTTGTCGTCGATGACAAAACTGACGGCATGGAGCGTCTGCAACCACGTAGACCAGATGAAACGCAATGTACTCAATGCTTCTTACTCGTTCGCAATAGTGCACCAGGTTGTCCTGTCGAGGATGATGCATGTCCATTGTTCAAATAATCAGGCGTGTTGCAAGTCTCGGTCGTGATGTTGCACGCGACGCAGTAGACCACAACTCAGAATTCATTGAGCAAGTTGCAAAAAGAGTTGAAGAAGCCAAACAGCAGGAGTTGCCAAAAATCAATCAAGAACTTCGCAACGCACGAGTCATAGGCGAGATCGCCGTCAAGATGGGCACTCAGCGAGTACAAAAAATGATGAGTGATTTTCAAGCAAACCCACAAGACGACAAGCCAAACGAGCACTAACTATTGTGACGAGCAAAACGCCACTGTTTGCTGTTCGCAGTGCAACAGCGGTCGATGCGACAACGCTGAGCGAACTAGAGCGTGAAGCACGAAATGAGATCACTGCGTTTCGTGGACATGAAGCCCTTTTGAGGGAGGTCAAGTCCATTGACACGATGTGGGGTTCAGCCGTCGCCGACAGATCTTGTCTGGTGCTCGTTGCGGAAACTTCTGGCCAAGTCGTCGCATATGCAAAAGGGGATATCTCGAGCACAGATAGCAGTTGCGTAGTGAGTCATATCTACGTCGATCCATTGGCGAGACAAATTGGCATCGGTGCTGGTTTGATTACAGAGATCGCTCACATCGCGAAAGATCGTGGCTGCGCAACGCTTGATGCACTTGCACTACCTGGAGACCGCAAAATGAAGAATCTTTATGAACGCGTAGGCATGCCAGCGCGTCTACTTATCGCTTCAAAAACTCTTTAGCGTCCCTGCCAAACAGGTGGACGCTTTTCAATAAAGGCTGTCAAGCCTTCTTTGGTGTCCTCTGATTGCAGAACTTTTCCAAATTCGGTATTGGTCATGTTGATAAGAGTTTCGTCATTTTCGTATGCAGACGCCAGAACGATCTTGCGGGACGCCCACACAGCAAGTGGTGCAGCTAAGCAAACACGTGATGCCAATTCGAATGCAGACTCCTCGGCTTTGCCTGGCTCAACTAATCGATTAACAAGTCCGAGCTCATAAGCGCGATCGGCCGACAGAGGCTGTCCGGTCAGAATTACTTCCATTGCATTTGCTTGCCCGATAGCGCGTGGAAGCCGAAATAGACCACCAGCACCAGCAATGAGATTACGCATCACTTCTGCAAGTCCAAAGGCCGAACGTGTTGTTGCTACAACCATGTCTGCTGCAAGAACAATTTCGCAACCGCCTGCTGTTGCAAGACCGTCGACTGCAGCAATAATTGGTTTTTTGCGTTGACGGTAAACGAATCCACCGAAACCGCCGAGTGCTGTATTGAGTGAGCCCGCTTGACCCGAGTTGATTGCCTTGAGATCAGCACCCGCACAAAAAACTGGACGCTCCTGACCAGTCGTGTTGGCGCGCAAAATCCCAATAACGACATTGGGATCTTCTTCCATCTGATTGATGGCTGCCTCTAATCCCTGAGCGACGTCGCCGTTTATTGCGTTACGTGCCTCAGGACGATTGAGGGTAATGAGTGCGACTTTTCCTTGAACTTCGTAGTTGACGACGTCTGACATAGATACAGACTATGAGATCGGGACTACTCAGCGGAAGTCGGTGCGGAATCAGAAGCGGCTAGCTCAGTGGCGGCAGGCTCAACGGCAGCAGTCGTCTTTGCTGCAGACGGAGCAGCAGCGGTTTTTGGCTTTACACGAACAGGACGTGTAGGACGCAACGGACGCGGGGCCGTGACGCCTGGCGAGACTTCGACACCAAAGAGTGCAGCAATCTGGGGGAGCAACGGAGAGAGGCGTTTTACCGTGGCGAGCAAAGCTTCAGAAGGCTGCTGCGGCATCGTTGTCAGTTTTACCTGACCACGAATTGGAGAGAACGCGAGTGCCTCCAACAATGCAATCCAACGATCTGGCGCAGTCTCGGTCGTGAGACCAGCAGTTGCTGCCTGAGCAAGTTTGGCACCCAACTCAGAAGGAAATGGCTGACCGGCTTTTGGTGGTTCGCTCGTCATCTTGAGTGCGCGAACTGTGCGTCCAACTTTAAGTGCATCGACAATGTCTGAGAGCCACAAAGTCTGTGCGGCATCTTGTCGTTCTTTAAGGGCTGTCTTCAATTCTGCTGCGAGCGCACGGGTCGTTTCGTCGCGCATCACCATTGGATCTTCAGATGCAACAACTACTGACCGAAGATCGCGTAAGTCAAGAGTTGAGAGGTCAGATTTTGCAGCTTCGGCTTTGTCAAGCCAATCGGCAACACGTAGCTTCGGCAATAGATTCTGTGCCATCGAAATCAAACCATCGGATGGAACTTCTGGCTTGCCATCTTTGCGAAGTTGGTCGTTTTGAATCTTCACCGCATCGCGAACGGCCTTGATGCCGCCCTCTAACGCGCGCTCTGCCACGCCCCGTTGTTCGACAGGCAGTGTTTCGAGAACTGCTGTGCGATGTACATGCTTTGGCTTGAGTCGCTTCGCAGTCGGACGCTTCGGCATCTCAGGAGGTGCAGTGAAGTGCGGTCGCGAAGGACGCGTTGGTCGACCAGTAGTTCCATCAGGACGAGTGGATGCTGCACGACGAGGAGCATTCGGATCACGTGGTGGGCGAGCCGGACGACTATCGCCATCACGCTTACCCTTGGCATCGCGTCCACCTTTGCGGTCAGATTTAGGTTTATCAGCAAGTTTCTGCGTGACCGGTGTGAACGTCTTTTCGCTTGCAAGCATTTCCAACAGATTTCCGCGTTGTCCTTTTTCGCGCATGTTGACAACTGACAAAACTGAAATACCGTCGATGTCGAAATCTGCCTCAACCTTGAGGACGTCACCGGTCTTTGCGTTGGCTGACAACAACGAACCATTTACTATGCCTTTAGGAGATTTCGCTCCAGCGGCGCGCCAAGTCCAGGTTCCATCTTGACGATTGCTGGTGAGTTCTATGTCGAGGCGGCGAGACATGGGGCTCTACGGTACAGCCATAACACCTAGTTCTCCAATGAGATCCCCACGGAACTACCGTAGAAATTATGACTATTTACGCATACGGCGACCGAGTACCTGTGATTCATGAAAGTGCATTCGTACATCCAGACGCAGTGATCATTGGTTCAGTCACGATTGGTGCAGAGTCAACAATCTGGCCGGGGGCTGTATTGCGTGGTGATGATGGCGAGATCATCATCGGTGCACGAACCAGCATCCAAGACAACACAGTGATACACACAATGCCTAATCAACCAACAGTTGTCGGCGACGACTGCGTAATTGGACACATCGTGCATCTCGAATCCTGCACAATTGCCAATTCGGCACAAGTTTCATCTGGCGCGATTGTGTTGCATCGAGCAGTCGTTGGCACTGGTGCAATAGTCGCGGCAAATGCCGTGGTTCTAAACGACACAATTGTTCCTCCAGGTGCTTTGGCCGTTGGAAGTCCTGCAACCATCAAAGAAGGACGCGCTCGGTCTGTCGAAATTGAAATGGGCGCGATGATCTATGTAGCTAAGGGCAAAAAATTTCGAACAGACCTTCGCAAGATTTCTGATTGATACTTATTGAAGTATTTGCAACAGCGGCGAGATATCAAGTTTCTCAAGCATTGGGAGGTAAAGCCGTACAGCATCTTTGCGAAAGCGCGTACTGAGGTCTGACCGAAAAAATTTTGCGCCTTCGCGAATGACATAATTCAGAATAAAGAATTGATATGCGGACGGTAAGAATTCAATCTCTTCTTTGGTGAGTGGGTAAACAGCGTGATAGTTCATCAAAAAAGTGATGAAGCGCGGCTCAATCAACGTATGGGGCGAGTATGTAAATTGGGTTTTGTCTCCGGTATGTGACGCGGCGCGTGAGAGAAAATAGAAGTCCAACATGCGAGTATCAATACGAAACCAGTCGTAATCCCAACGTGTGAAGAGTCGCTTATCGACACTGTCGATTTCGGTAACTGAAAAGTTTCCAAGATTCCAGTCGACCAAGATCGGTATCTTGTTCCATTCGTCAAAATGAATATCTTCGAGTTTCTGCAGAAAATCATGAGTAGACGTGCGCAGATAGTCAATATCGCTTGAACGCAAGTCAAAATTGCGAGGTGCGAATTCACTCGATAACTGCTCGAGGAGATGTATGGCATCACCTTTTACAGAATTGGAGGTGGGTGGTAGGTGTGAGGATGCCTCTGCGCAAGCCATATGGAACGAAGCGATCTCTCGAGCAAGGAATCCAATGTCGTCTTGCGTAATAATGCGCGGCAATTGGGTGCCTCGCTCTACGTCATTGTAAAAAGCCGCCCAACATGTTCCGTCGTACCACGTATAGGCACGCCCATCTTTCGGAAGCACCTGCGCGAGGAATCCTGACCATCGGGATTTCTGCAATGACTGCACCAGTTTGAATAGCCGGTCGTGGTCTTCTGCAAACAAGAAATACGACCCGTATGACGACACCTTGCCAACAACATAAGAACCATCATCGAGATGCAGACGAAATACGTGGTTGGTAGAAACATGCGCGCTGACTTCAACAAGCTCAACAATTGCTCGACTGTCCGTGTAATCGGCCCATGCAAGGCGAACAATACGCTCCGCGTCAATCATCGCGGTAGTGAACTTGCTAAGAAATTACGAGCGGGAGAGTGAGCGCACGCCGATTGGAGCGATGAGTCGATAACCCGCTGCGTGTCTCTCTTCTTCAGACTCTCCACCCCAGAAACCATACTCATGGTTCTCTCGGGCAAATGTGCGACAGGTTTCAAGCACGGGACACTCCATGCACACAGATCGAGCCATATCTTCTCGTCGTTCACGAGTTTGTGGACGCTCGGCAATGGCAGGGAAGAACACATTGGTGAGGCCCAAACAAGCGGCGTTCTCCATCCACTCATCGTCACTCTGAATCCGTTGTCCAAATTCGATTGCAGCCATCTTGCCCCCGCTGGTTGATGAGACTAGCGGGTAAGTAACTAACTGGTCAATTACCTGATTTGGATCCGATAATCCAGTTCCACATCAGTCCAACAAGGATCGGAGACCTGAAACAAAAGCTGAAATGTCAGATGAATCGACGTCCCATGCAGTCATCCATCGGAATTGGTGACTAGCTGCATCCCAGTCCCAAAAGAACGACCAGTCTTGAAGTGGTTTGCTGACAGCAGGATCAAGGACGGGGTAAATGCTGTTGACGGCCGGGGCAGTGGACAATTGCAGCATCTCGATGTCACGTACTTGTTCAAACAGTGACGCAGCAGCTGAGTTGCTTGCGACGCCGAGCTCGATGAACAGGTCGTTTTTTAAAAGCGCAGAATATTGTGCGGAGATAAATCTCATTTTTGAATACAGCTGTGTTGATTGTTTGCGAACATACAGGGATCTCTTAGCGAGATCAGTGTTGAAAAAAATCACGGCTTCACCGAACATCACACCAGTTTTTGTACCACCGAATGTCAACACGTCGACTCCGGCGTCAATCGTGA
>Ga0114977_10001811_pt1 | contig 14043 bp, 13 predicted proteins | sample S_130805_MF_Meta_FD_87026 | JGI IMG/M metagenome (GOLD analysis project Ga0114977, IMG submission 87026) | Freshwater microbial communities from Lake Simoncouche, Canada to study carbon cycling - S_130805_MF_MetaG | ecosystem: Environmental > Aquatic > Freshwater > Lake | place: Lake...
CCGAGGGCCACGAGACCTGAGTCGAGCCAGCGGAGCACGGGCAGCATCCGGCAGAGCAGGACGAGCACGATCGTGGCCGAGAGAGCCAGTTCCGTGCGGAAGTGCGGCAGCGACACGTCGAGCGTGTCGGTCAGGCTGCTCGTCAGGAGTGTTCCGAGATTCATGATGCTTGGGTCCGTTGCCTGGTGCGGTGAAATGGTGCCTTGTCGTGCCTACCGCACCGTCGTCACATCCGCCGCCGCCGGGCCACCAGCCACGGGCTGCGCGGCCTTACCGCCAACATCGCGGGTCCAGTCGGCAAGCGTCTCCACCTGCCGGTTCACCGACGGCGTGACGTAGTTGAAGATCAACTGCGGAGCGACGCCGAACAGGATCGCGAAGAACACCAGCGGCGCGGCGATCGCCAACTCACGCCCCGTGATCGGCGTGAGATGGTCGCCATGCGGGCCTTTGTATTCCGCTCCGAGGTAGACCCGCTGGATCGCCCAGAGGATGTAGGCCGCCGTGAGGATCACGGTGAACGCGGAGATCGCCGCCAGCGTGCGGCTGTAGTTCCAGCTCGAGAGCGTCACCAGGACCTCGCCGATGAAGCCGCAGAGGCCTGGGAGGCCGAGGCCGGCAAAGAACACGGCGACCGCCAGGCCGCTGTAGACCGGCATCCGGTTGAAGATGCCGCCGAACTCCTCGAGGTTGCGGTGGTGGACCCGGTCATAGAGCACGCCGACCATGAAGAACATGCCGGCCGACGAGATGCCGTGGGCCAGCATCTGGAACATCGCGCCGTTGACCCCCTGGGCCCAGGCGTCCCAGCGGAACTGGTTGCCTGCGACGGCGCTCCACACGCCCAGTCCGAGCATCACGTAGCCCATGTGGCTCACCGAACTGTAGGCCACCATCCGCTTGAAGTCCTTCTGGGCGAGCGCCGCGAAGGCGCCGTAGACCATGGAGACCACGCCGAGCCCACACACCAGCCAGGCGAGCGACAGGCCGGCCCCCGGGCAGATCGGGTAGCAGATCCGGAGGATGCCGTAGCCACCGAGCTTGAGCAGCACGCCGGCCAGGATCATCGAGATCGGCGTCGGTGCCTCGACATGGGCGTCGGGCAGCCAGGTGTGCACCGGCACCACCGGCACCTTGATGACGAAGCCGATCAGGAGCAGCAGGAAGGCCCAGATCTCCAGGCTCATGCCCCACACCCTGGCGGCGGCGAACGGGGAGTTGGGCAGCTGGCCGAGCTGGGCGAGGGCCAGGAGGTTGAAGGTGTGGACGGGGCTCTTCGCCGCCCGGATGGCGGCCACCGCGTCGGCCTGGGCCGTGGCGTCGGCAGCCGGGCTGACGACATGCGCGGCCACGAGTTGGGCGTCGGAGAGCATCCGCACGTCGCTCGCGAAGTAGAGCATCAGCACCGCGATGAGCATCAAGACCGAGCCGAAGAGCGTGTAGAGGAAGAACTTGATCGCCGCGTATTCCCGCCGCGGGCCGCCCCAGATACCGATCAGGAAGTACATCGGCAGGAGCATCACCTCCCAGAACACGTAGAACAGAAAGAAGTCGAGCGACACGAACACGCCGAGCATGCCCGTCTCGAGCAGCAGAAAGAGCACGTGATACGCCTTCACGTGCTTCGTGATCGGCCAGCTGGCGGCACAGGCGAGCACCGAGAGGAAGGTGGTGAGCACCACCAGCGGCATGCTGATGCCGTCCACGCCCAGCAGATAGTCGATGTTGAAGGCCGGGATCCAGGGCCGCTTCACCACGTTCTGCATCGCCGCCTCGCCGACGGTGAACTGGCCGGGGCCGGCCGCGCCGAAGAGCGACGGCCACGCCATCCAGAGGGAGAGCACGAAGACCACGATGGTGGTGCTCAGGGTGACCCAGCGGATCGCCTCCTCGCGGGCCTTGGGGATGATCGGCAGCGCGAGCACGGCAGCCACGAGCGCGGGCAGGAACACGATCAGCGACAGGGGCCAGAGGGCGGGCTGCGTCAGGGTGTCGGCGGGAGACATCGGAGGATCCGTCTGGGGTTCCGGGGAATGCGAATCAGGGTGCGGCGACCGCGTCAGCCGGCGAGGGCCTGCCGAAAGAACAGGCTCGCGATCACGAACAGGGCCACGGTGCCGAGGACGATGAACGTGACGTACTGGCGGAGGCTGCCGGTCTGCAGCCGCTTGAGCTCGTGACCGAGCGTCCAGGTGGCGCTGGCGGTGGCGTTCACCAGGCCGTCCACGAGCGTGCGGTCGATCCAGGCGTCGAAGCCGGCGACCTGCCGGGTCGTCCAGGCGAGGAAGTTGAGCAGCGGGTCGATCAGCCCCTGATCGATGCCACTGGCGACCGCGGCGAGGCCATGGGCGGGCACCACGAACAGGGCGTGGTAGAGCTCGTCGAAATACCAGCGGTGGGCGAGGAAGGAGTACACCGGCCGAAACATCGCGGCGACCGCCGCCGGCGAGATCACCCGCCAGACGTACATCGCCGCCGCCAGCAAGACACCCCCGAGCGCCGTCGCGAATGCCGTCCAGGTGGCCGTCGAGTGGAACGGCTCGCCGTGGCTGAGATATTCCGCGGGGATCGTCAGCGTCTGGCCGAACGCGAAGCCGCCGGTCGCGGTCTCGACGGTGCCCGCCGGCCGCGACTGCTCCAGCAGGTTGGCGATCCCGAAGCCGCCGGGCAGGGTCCAGCCGGCGACCACGGCCAGCACCGCGAGCACGAGCAGCGGCATCACCATCACCTGGGGCGACTCGTGGGCATGCTCGGCGACGTGGTGGTCGCGTGGCTCCCCGGCGAAGGTCATGAACCAGAGCCGGAACATGTAGAAGGCCGTCAACGCCGCGCCGCCGGCGACCGCGTAGAAGAGGATCGCGTGCCGGGGGTTGGCCTGGGCGAACGACAGCGCCTGGGCGAGGATCGAGTCCTTCGAGTAGTAGCCCGAGAGCCCGATCACGAACGGGATCCCCGCTCCGATGATCGCCAGGCAGCCCACGAGCATGGTGCCGGCCGTGTAGGGCATCACCCGCGCCAGCCCGCCCATCTTCCGCATGTCGTTGGTGTGACAGGCGTGGATCACCGAACCGGAGCAGAGGAATAGCAGGCTCTTGAAGAAGGCGTGCGTCACGAGGTGAAACAGGCCCGCCGCCCAGCCGCCCACGCCGAGGGCGAGCATCATGTAGCCGAGCTGGCTGACGGTGGAGTAGGCGAGCACCCGCTTGATGTCGTTGGCAACGAGGGCGATCGTGGCCGCGATGAACAGCGTGATCGCGCCCACGTAGGCGATCACGAGGAGCACGTCGGGCGTGAGCACCGGAAAGAACCGCCCCACGAGATACACGCCCGCCGCGACCATCGTCGCCGAGTGGACGAGTGCCGACACCGGCGTGGGGCCTTCCATCGCGTCGGGCAGCCAGACGAACAGCGGGAACTGCGCGCTCTTGCCCACGCAGCCGCAGAAGATCCCGACGCCGGCGATGAACAACAGCCAGCGGCCGAAGCCCTCGGCACGCCAGCTGTCCACCTTGCCCGCCACCTCGGCCGGCGACGTGGCGGCCACTTTGTCGGCAGCGGCGAACTCCACCATCCCGTCCGGCACGCGAAGCGCATGGCCGTGATCGGCGGGCCGCACGAGGCTGAACAGCCCGGGAGTGGTCACCGCATGACCGTCGGCCCCCGGCACGGTCGAGTCAGCGAAGTGGAGCGTACCCAGCGCACCCCACAGCGCCATCAGCCCGATCAGCATCCCGAAGTCGCCCACGCGGTTGACGATGAACGCCTTGTTGGCGGCGGTCGAGGCGCTCTTCCGCTCGTAGTAGAAGCCGATCAGGAACCAGGAGCAGATGCCCACCAATTCCCAGAAGATGAACACCATCGCGAGGTTGCCGGCGATCAGGATGCCCATCATCGAGAAGCAGAACAGCGAGAGGGCCTGAAAGAACCGCGGGAAGCGGCCCGGCCGGTGAAGGTGGTGCCCGTCGGCGAGCGTCACCTCGTGGTCCGTCACGTCGTGCAGCTCGTCGTGCATGTAGCCCGAGGCATAGACGTGGATGCAGGTGGCGATGAACGTGACTACCACGAACATCAGGATCGTGAGCGAGTCGATGTACCAGCCGATCGAGAGCCGGAGACGCCCGCCTTCGTAGAGCGTGTACCAGTCGCCGGAATAGGCGAGCGGGCCGTGGGCGGCCGCGGCTCCATGCTCTCCGGCGTGGGCCTCGGCCCCATGGCCCGCGGCGTCGGCATGGTCCCCCGCGTGGGCGGCCCCGTGGTCACCGCCGTGGTGCACGGCCGTCACCGGATGGGCCCCGAGCCACGACACGAACGCCACCAGCGACAGCACCAGCGACGTGACGATCGCCGCCGTGGCCACCCAGGCGGCGTTGCGGCCGTGCGGCCCCATCTTCGGGCCGAAGAACAGGATCAGCACGAACGAGGCCAGCGGCATGAGCCAGGCCAGGCCGAGGAGCTGCGGGAGTTGGGTGGCGAGATCCATGATGCGATTGGTGGGAGCGGGAGCCGGGTCGGCGCTGGCGCTGGAGTCCTGAGCCTCGAGCAACTACCCCTTGAGGTCGTCGGCCCGGTCGACGTCGACGGTGGCGTGGTTGTTGTAGAAGTTGAGCGTGATGGCGAGGGCCACCGCCGCCTCGGCGGCCGCCAGCAGGATCACGAACAGGGCGATCACCTGGCCGTCGAGGCCGAGCGACCGCGAGCCCTGGCCCTGCAGATACGGCGACGCGAAGGCGACGAAGTTGACGTTCGCGCCATTGAGCACGAGCTCGATCCCCATCAGCACGCCGAGCGCGTTCCGCTTCATCGCCATGCAGACGATGCCGCACACGAACATGATCGCCCCCACGACCAGGTAGTGGGCAACGCTCACCGGCTCTGTGATCAGCCCGAGCAGCGGCACGGCGGACGCGAGACCGAACGACATCACCGACCTCCCGCGAGCACGGAACCACCCCGCGACCGATCACGTCCGATCGCTGCATGCTGGGCCACCGAAGCCGGCGGCTCGACCGATGCGGCCACCTCGATCGCCCGCGGGGTCTTGCGGCGCTTCGCCCGGGCGAGATACGCCGCGCCGACGAGCACGACCAACAGGTGGATCGACACGATCTCGAAGGGGAGCAGGTAGCCGGGCCGGACGTTCCTCGCCGGGCCGCCGACGCCCGGCTCGTCCACCCGCACGCCGACGAGCGCCATGCCGATCGGCGTGGCCGCTGGATCGGCGACGACCCCGGATGCCGGAGCCCGCCAGGCCTTCACCGACAGGGCCGCCTGCAGCAGCACGGCCAGGAGCACCGCGCCGACCACGCCGGCCACGACCTTGTCGCGGCCGCTGCCCTTGATGGAGACGAACGGTGCCTGGGCGGTGAGCATCACGCCGAACACGAGCAGCACGAGCGTGCCGCCGACGTAGATCATCAGTTGCATCGCCCCGACGAACTCGGCCCCGGCGAGGAAGAACAGGCCGGCGGTCGCGCCGAGCGAGAGCACGAGGTAGAGCGCCATCCGCACGACGTTTTCCGCGGCCACGACGGCGACCGCGAAGCCGCAGGCGAGGCCGGCGAAGAGCAGGAAGAAGAACGAATGCCAGTTGATCGCCGCCAGCGGCAGCGGGGCGGCGACGAGCGCGTCGGCGAACGTGGCGAGGCCGGGCATCATGTCTCCACCTTGGCGACCTTCTCGGCGGCAGCATCCGGACTGCGAACCGCGCCGCCGGGCCCCGGCAGCCAGCCTTCGCGAATCTCGGCCGCCGGCCGGCGGAGCACCGGCACGACGCCCCCGGGGAGGGCGATCTGCCAGAGCATGGCCCCGAGGAACATCGCGGCGGCCAGCGGCGTGCAGTACTTCAGGCACGTGGTCATCACCTGGTCGATGCGGAGGCGGGGCAGCGTCCAGCGGATCCACATCATCATGAGCACGCCGAGCGTGGCCTTGCCGATCAGGTTCGCCAGCCCGATCAGCCGCACGAGGTAGTGGGCCGTGTCGCCGCTGCCCTCGGAGAGGCCCACGAGCGTCGCCACCGGAATCGGGCCGTTCCAGCCGCCGAGGAAGAGCACCGCGGCCAGCGCCGACACGAGGAACATCGAGCCGTATTCGGCCATGAAGAAGAAGCTCCAGCGCAGGCCCGAATACTCGGTGTGGAACCCGGCCACCAGCTCACTCTCGGCTTCGGCGAGGTCGAAGGGGGCCCGATTCACGCTGGCCACGGCGCAGGTCACGTAGATCCAAAACACGACGAACGTGAACGGATCGTGGAACAGGAACCAGTTCGTGAACCAGCCCCCCTGCTTCTCCGCGATCGTGACGAGGTCCATGCTGCCGGCGAGCATCACCGGCACGACCACGCACATCCCGAGTGGCACCTCGTAGCTGACCACCTGGGCGGCCTCGCGCATCGCGCCGAACAGCGACCACTTCGAGGCCGATGCATACCCGGCCAGGATCACGCCGAAGACCTCGAGCCCGAGCACGGCGATCACGAAGAACACGCCCACGTTGAGCCGCTGCCCGACGACGTCGAAGGCGAACGGCAGGCAGATGAACGCGCAGAACGAAGCGCAGAAACTCACGTACGGGGCGATCCGGAAGAGCATGCCGTCGGCCCCGTCGGGCATCAGGTCTTCCTTGGCCAGAAGCTTGATGCCGTCGGCGAGCGACTGCAGCCAGCCGAACTTGCCGCCCGTCCGCGTGGGCCCGAGGCGGTCCTGGATACGGCCGGCGATTTTCCGCTCCGCCCAGATGAACACCAGGGCTCCGCCGGCGATCACGTTGAGGATCAGCACGGCCGCCACGGCGGCCGCGACCATCCATGCCAGCCACGCCGGCAGGCCCACCGTGTTGATCAGAAAGTCAGCCATCGGTCAGCGTCGCCGCGCCTCGAAAGCCCTTCAGTTCGCGGATTTCCCCGGAGGAAACCCACTTCGTGAAAATTCCCACGAAGTTTGCCCTACCCCACTCCTTTTCACAAGTCCCGGCCACGAATCGGCTCGCGCCAGAGAACGCGAGGCGAGGGGGTCGGCGAACGCTCGACGAGCCTTGGGCCGCCCCGGCCCAGGCGAGGAGACTTTTGCCGCCCCCTCGCCGGCGCACGACTCCGGAGCAGCAGCCGCGCCGATTCGCCTACCGGTCAATCTCACCCATCACGATGTCGAGGCTCCCCACGATCGCCGGCACGTCGGCGATCAGGCAGCCGCGGCAGAGCTCATGGGCGACGGCGAGGTTCGAGAACGAGCTGGAGCGGGCTCGCGCCCGCCACGGGATCGCCGACCCGTCGCTGACGATGTAGAAGCCCATCTGCCCCTTCGGGCACTCCGTCTCGAGGTAGACGTCGCCCGCCGGCATCTTTTCGGTGAGCTTGAGCGGCTCCCCGAGCGGCCCCTTGCAGGCCGAGTAGCGGTCGATCGCCTGGCGGACGAGGTCCATCGACTGCACCACCTCGAGCATCCGCACGAAGAATCGATGCCAGCAGTCGCCGAGCACGGCATCGGCCGGAACGGCCGGGTATTCGTGGTCGCGCGGGTAGTGGCCATCCTTCATCACGGCCACCTCGAACGCATACCCCTCGTACATCGCCGTGTAGATCGCCTCACCGTCCCGACGCATGTCCTGATCGACGCCGCTGCCCCGCAGCACGGGCCCCGAGCAGCCATACTCGATTGCGAGTTCCGGCGACATGATGCCGATATTCGCCGTCCGCTTCACGAAGATCGCGTTCGTCGTCAGGAGCGCGTGATACTCCTTGATGATCGGCTCGAACTGCTCGAGGAAGGCCTCGCACCGCTGCAGCCAGCCGGGGGGCAGGTCGGCCGTCAGGCCGCCGACGGTGATGTAGCTGTAGGTGAGCCGGGCCCCGCAGGCCTCCTCGAAGAGGTCGAGAATCTTCTCCCGCTCGCGAAACGCGTAGAGGAAGGGGCTGAAGGTGCCGAGGTCGAGGCCGTAGGCCCCCATGCCCACCAGGTGGCTGGCGATCCGGTTGAGCTCGGCGATCAGCACCCGCAGGTGCCGCGCCTTCTCGCTCACCTGATACTTCATGAGTTTCTCGACGGCGAGAGCCCAGCCGAGATTCATGTTCATCGCCGCCAGATAGTCCATCCGGTCGGTGTAGGGGATGAACTGCCGGTGGGTGAGGTTCTCGCCGATCTTCTCGGCGCAGCGATGCAGATAGCCGATGTGGGGCTCCACCTCCGAGACCACCTCGCCGTCTGTGCGGAGCACGAGCCGGAGCACTCCGTGGGTGCTGGGGTGCTGGGGGCCCATGTTGACGAGCATCTCGTCCGTGCGGACGTCGAACTCGATGATCCGCGGGTCGTCGTCCACCATCGATGCCATCGCTATTTCCCCCTGATGCCGTGGTAGTCGAGCGGCATCTCGTAGTCCTTGCGGAGCGGGAAGCCCTCCCAGTCCTCCGGACAGAGAATCCGCCGCAGGTCAGGATGCCCGGTGAACCACACGCCCGACAGATCGTAGACCTCGCGCTCGTGCCAGTTGGCACCGCGCCACACGCCGCACACGCTCGGGATCTCGGGCGGCTGCCCCGGCACGTCGGCCTTCCACCGCGGCAGCTTCGCCTTGAGGACGAGGCTCACGCGGGCGGGCGTGCTCCAGAGGTGATAGACCATCTCGAGGTGCGGCTGCCAGGCGACCTTGGCGGCCTTCTTCGGATCGGGCTCGCACCAGTCGACGGCGGTGATGCACTGCAACGAGTCGAACCGCACCGCGCTCTGCGTGGCCAGCCAGCGGCAGACGTCGGCGATCCGCTCCGGGGCGACTTCGATCCACGGATCGAGGGCCTCGAGGTTGCGACCCACGACCGCGCCCGGAAGCGACTCGTCGAGTTGCTCGAGAAACTCAGGCCCTCGCATGGTGCTCCGTTCGTGGCTCGAGAGTGGGGGAAAAAACGGTCAACGGGTCGCGACGCGGCCCGCCGAGCCGGCCCGCTCGGCCGACACCGCCCGGACCCAGTCGAGGTCGCCGCGGTACCAGACGTAGGCGAACCCGGTGAGCAGCACCGCGAAGAAGGCCGCCATGTCGACCAACGCCGTGCGGGCGAGGAGCGAGCCGGCCCGCGCCAGCGACCACTGGGCCGAAGCCTGCGCGGGCGTGAGCGTCCCGCGGGTGGCCTCGATATGCCGCACCTCGGGAAGCGTGGGGGTGAAATAGGGTCCTTCCTGGGCCGGCACGGCCGGCTCGGTGACCCCGAGCTCGCGGAGCAGTCCGTGGCTGGCCGCACTCAGGCCGCCGTCGGCCGTCGCCGAGACCAGGGCTGGGTCGGTGAGCTGGGTGGCCTTGCCGAACACCGTCGCCCAGGGAAAGAACAGGGCCACTTCGACGTCGAAGATGATGAACAGCAGCGCCACCACGTAAAACCGCAGGTCGAACTGCACAAAGCTCGACCCGATCGTCGGTTCGCCGCACTCATACACCTCGAGCTTCTCGGCGTTGGGCATCCGCGGCCGCACCAGCCAGCCGATCAGCAGGTTCACGGCCAGGAAGGCGCCGCCGACCGCGACGAACAGGGCGACGAAACCGGCGATCAGCGTGGGATGCATGGCGGAGGGCTCGGAAGGGCGGTCGGCTACTGGTTCGGACCGCCGTGGACGGGCTCGACGATCACCTTCGACGCGGCGACGGCCGTGGGGTTGAGCGTGGATCGACCCCAGGCCACCTCGACCGGGAGCCGGGCGAAGTCCACGATCGTGCCGTCGCGACTGTAGCAGGAGAGGTCGAGCGTAGACCCCATGAAGATGCAGTCCACCGGGCAGGGTTCCACGCAGAGCGCACAAAACATGCACTTCGAGTAGTCGATCGTGAAGCCGCTGACGAGAAAGCCCTTCCCGTTCTCCACCCGCTCCTTGCCGATGTAGATGCAATCGACCGGACAGGCCTTGGCGCACTGGTCGCAGGCGATGCAGGTCGTGAGGTCGTAGCGATGGAAGCCGCGATACCGGGCGGCCACGGGGGCCGGGAGTTCCGGATACTCGAAGTGCTCGGTGAAGGTCCGCCGCTTCTGGTCGTAGGTGCTGCCGAAGACCCGGAGCGTGACGAGCATGCCCTCGAGGACCGTTCCCACGGCGGTGAACAGGTTTCGAAGCCACTCGGTCATGCGGATTGCCCGGGGGAGGATTCAGGCGGAGCGAGGTCGCGCGAAAGTATAGGTCTGGCGACCGACTCAACAAGCCGCGTCAGCGGCAGACGGACGGGCCGAGGGTTGCTGCGCGCCGCAGGACCGGGCGAGCCCCGCCGCCAGCCACGGCTTCACGGCAAAACGCCCCGCGGCCCGTCCCCGCCCAAGGTGTCCAGCGGGTCTGGGAAGACAAAATTCAGCCGGACGGCCCCCTCACCCCGTCCCGGACCACGCCAAACCGGCCGGAAACGGCCCTTTGCGTTCGCGGCCCGCCCAGTCGGGTTGCTTGACGCGGCACTGGAAACCTTTACAGTTAAGGAGTTTGCGGCGTCCGTGGGCGACGGATCCGCTCCGCCAAGGATGGGCCCTATGCTGGTACTGTCGCGGAAGAAGGACGAGAGCATCGTCATCAACAACGACATCACGATCGTTGTGGTGGAGATCCGCGGTGACAAGGTCCGGCTCGGCGTCGAGGCGCCGAAAGAGGTCCCGGTGCATCGTCGGGAAGTCTTCGAGGCCATCGCGCGGGGTGAACCCGTCGATGCGGCGTCTGCAGTGGCTCCCTCCGGCGCGCCGCCCGTCGTCGATCTCCCAGCCGCCCGCCCGGCCGACGAATCTACTCCGCCCCGCGAGTGACCGGCGTCCAGCGGTCGATTTTCAGCGGTCGCGGAGTAAACCCTTGCGCCCGACGCGGTTAGCGGGTAGGCTCAGCGACGGTTTCTGACCGTGGCATCGAGTCGCCTCGATCCGGCACGGCCCCATCGTCTAGCGGTTAGGACACCGCCCTTTCACGGCGGTAACCGGGGTTCGAATCCCCGTGGGGTCATCCACCGTCTTCTCTCGACACGATCGCATGGCCGACCCAACCGTAGCCGCCGACGTCGCACCCGAGACACCCTCTCACTACGACGCCGTGCTGCTCGTCTCGTTCGGCGGCCCCGATGGCCCGGAGGACGTGATCCCGTTCCTGGAGAACGTCCTCCGCGGACGCAACGTGCCGCGGGAGCGAATGCTCGAGGTCGCCGAGCACTACCAGCACTTCGGTGGCAAGAGTCCGATCAACGACCAGAACCTCGCCCTGCTGGCGGCCCTCCGTGACGAGCTCGAGCGTCGCGGTCCCCGGCTGCCGGTCTACTGGGGAAATCGCAACTGGCATCCGCTCCTCACTGACACGCTCCGCGAGATGGCCGATGCGGGCGTGAAGCGGGCGATCGCGTTCGTGACCAGCGCGTTCTCCAGCTACTCGGGCTGCCGCCAGTATCGCGAAAACATCGCCGCTGCCTGTGCGCCGCTCGGTGAGCGGGCTCCGCAGGTGGACAAGATCCGCGTGTTCTTCAACCATCCGGGCTTCGTCGGGCCAATGGCGGCCAACGTGCGGCGGGCCCTGGAGCACTTCCCGGCCGCCGATCGGGCCACCGTCCCGGTGCTGTTCACGGCCCACAGCATTCCAACGTCGATGGCCGACGGCTGCCGCTACGTCACGCAGCTGCAGGAGTCGTGTCGGCTGGTCGCCGCGGAAGCGGGTGCGGGCGACTGGAAGCTCGTCTACCAGAGCCGCAGTGGCCCACCCACGCAGCCGTGGCTCGATCCCGACGTCTGCGACGCGATCCGCGACCTGCACGCCCGCGGCGGCCGGCAGGTGGTCGTGGCCCCGATCGGCTTCATCTCCGATCACATGGAAGTGCTCTACGACCTCGACACCGAGGCCGCCGATCTCTGCCGCGAACTCGGCGTTGCCATGGCCCGGGCCGCGACCGTGGGCACCGCCCCGGCGTTCGTGTCGATGGTCCGCGGCCTGATCGCGGAGCGGGCCTGGACCCTCCCCGAACGGATCGCGATCGGCAACCTGCCGGCCAATCACGACGTCTGTCCCCTCGACTGCTGCCCCGCGCCGCAGCGGCCGCCGCTGCCGGCGGGTCGGCCGGCCTAGCCGTCATGGCATCCGTCCGCTTCACGCCCGGTTCGCCCGCCGATCGCCCGCGTGAATGCGTGGCGATGGTCCACGGCTTCATGGCGAACAAATACATGCTGACCGTGCTGGGCCGGCGGCTGCGAACGCACGGCTATCTGACGACCGCCTGGGGCTACTGGAACATGCAGTGCTCGCTGCTCGTCCATGCCGAGCGGTTCGCCCGCGAACTGGCGACGCTCGACCGCGACCCGCGGATCGACACGATCCACCTCGTCGCCCACAGCATGGGCTGCATCATCGGCAGGGCTGCGCTCGCTCGTTACCGGCCGGCCAAGATCGGCCGGTTCGTGATGCTCGCCCCTCCCAATCGCGGCTCGTTCGTGGCCACGGCCGCGGCCCGCACCTTCGGCAAGATCCTCAAGCCCGTGGTGGAGCTCTCGACCGCGGACGACAGCCTCGTCAACTCCCTGCCGATGCCGCAGGGCATCGACATCGGCGTGATCGCGGCGAAGCACGATGCCCTGGTGACGGAGGAGAGCACGCGGCCCGACGGCCCCCATGCCCACGTCACGCTCCCCACCTGGCACACCGGCCTGCTCTTCAGCCGCGAGACGGCCGACCTCGTGGCCGGCTTTCTCGCCACCGGCGAGTTTCCGGCGATCACCACCGCCGCCCAGCCGACCCCCTAGCCCTGCGCCGATGGACCTCACCCTCAGACCCCTCGGAGCGTCGCCGGTCGCGGTAGGCCCGCTCGGCCTGGGCTGCTGGCCGATCGCCGGAATGACCCGGGATGGCGTGAGCCGTGAGGCGGCGGTCGCCACGGTCCAGGCGGCGCTCGACTGCGGGATCACCCACCTCGACACCGCCTACTGCTACGGCCCGCAGGGCGAGAGCGAGCAGGCGATCCGTGACGCCCTGGCGGGCCGCCGCGACGGCGTGGTGATCGCGGGCAAGTGTGGCATTCACTGGGAGAGCGATCCGGCCGCGAGCCCGCCGCGTCGGCAGGTCGTGGACGGGCGGCCGGAGCGGATCCGGGCGGAGGTGGACGAGAGCCTCGGTCGCCTCGGCACCGATCGGCTCGATCTGCTCTACCTCCACGCCCCCGACCCGGCCGTGCCGATCGAAGAGTCGGCCGGCGAACTGAAGCGGCTGCTCGAGGCGGGCAAGGCCCGGGCGATCGGCCTCTCGAACGCCTCGGCGGCAACGCTCGCCCGGTTCGCGTCGGCCTGCCCGCTGGCGGCCTGCCAGATGCAGTTCAACATGCTGCAGCGGGAGATCGAGGAGGACTCGCTCCCCTGGTGCCGCGCTCATGGCGTCGCGATGATCGCCTACTGGCCGTTGATGAAGGGGCTGCTCGCCGGCCGGATGCGGCGCGGCCAGACGTTCCCCACGAGCGACAGCCGCCACAAGTATCCGCTCTTCAACGGGGCCGAGTTCGAGCGGAACCTCGACTTCGTAGACGCCCTCCGGCCCGTGGCCGCGCGGCTCGGCTGCGAACTCCCCGACCTCGTGCTCGCCTGGACGGCCGAGCAGCCGGGGATCACCAGCGTGCTCTTCGGGGCGACGTCCCCCGAGCAGGTCCGGGAGAACGCCCGGGCCCTGCGGTGCGAACTCGACGACGAGGCCCGCGAGGCGATCCACGCCGCCATCCGGGCCCGTGGGCCCGTCGCCGGCCGCCGGGCCGTCTGATCCGCGTCACACCCGAGTCTCGCGGCCGATCCCCATCGCTCACGCGTTTGGGCTTCCTGATTTCGGTCCTTATCGGTCACGCGATTGGGCTTTCTGATTCCGGTCCTTATCGGTCACGCGATTGGGCTTTCTGATTCGGGAAGCGTAACCGCGTGAGCGGTACGATTGAGCCGTCCCGACGCCCCATGCCTCCGGGGGCCCGGTGTCGGCCGAAGAGGGTTTCCGGGCCGGGAAAGCCGCTCCGGCCCCGGTTCTGCCGGGCATTTGACCGTCCCCCGCCGCGAAACTAGGGTCGAAGCACGTGTGTTCCGTCCTCCACTCC
>Ga0114977_10001813_pt1 | contig 14034 bp, 13 predicted proteins | sample S_130805_MF_Meta_FD_87026 | JGI IMG/M metagenome (GOLD analysis project Ga0114977, IMG submission 87026) | Freshwater microbial communities from Lake Simoncouche, Canada to study carbon cycling - S_130805_MF_MetaG | ecosystem: Environmental > Aquatic > Freshwater > Lake | place: Lake...
CCTTCATAGGTCTCCATGATCTGCAGCCACTTCTTGAGGTCGCAGGCATAGCTGCTGCTGGTCGTGCCGTCGATGGCAGCACGGGCACGCTCGCTGAGCATCACCATGGCGCAGCAAGGCGAACTGCTCCAGCCCTTTTGCGGCGCACTGACCAGAATATCGACACCAACATCGACCATGTCCACCCACATCGCACCCGAGGCAATGCAGTCCAGCACAAAAAGACCACCGACTTCGTGCACCGCGGCCGCGACCGAGCGCAGGTAATCGTCGGGCAGAATCATGCCGCTGGATGTTTCCACGTGCGGTGCAAAAACCACGTCGGGCTTCTTGGCGCGAATGGCGGCCACCGCTTCGTCAATCGGCGCCGGCACCCAGGGTGATTGTTTTTCGCTGCCAACCCGACGCGCCTTGAGCACCGTCGATTCGGCGGCGATGCGGCCCATGTCAAGAATCTGGCTCCAGCGGAAACTGAACCAGCCGTTGCGGATGATCAGCACCTTCTTGTCGGCGGCAAACTGGCGCGCCACCGCTTCCATGCCGAAGGTGCCGCTGCCCGGCACCAGCGCCACCGATTTGGCGTGGTACACCGTTTTCAGGATGCCCGAGATATCCTTCATGACCCCCTGAAAACTCTTGGACATGTGGTTCAGGGAACGATCCGTATAGACCACCGAAAACTCAAGCAGACCATCGGGATCGACATGGGGAAGCAAACCGGGCATGGGAGACTCCTTTTCAAATTCACATGGTGTCAGTCGCAGCGTCGCGCTGCCTTGTCGTGTCAGCATATCACGGCATGCATCAATCCTTTTCCTTGCGCTTCTTGCTGCGCCCACCCTGCCCCTCTGACTTGCCGCCCTTGATGTCATGTTTGTTGGCGCTGCGGTGACACTCAACGCAATTGTCAAACTTGCTGACGCCTTCCTCGATGTGCTCACGCCGGATGTTGGTCAGCGTGTGCTCGTGACAGCCATAGCAGGTGTAGCGGCTGTAATCGTTGCGAACGTGGCAGGTCGCGCAGGCAACGTTGTGGTCACCATCGAGCGCAAAGTACTTGTTGTGGTCAAAGCTTGCTGGAGTCCACTTCTGCTGCGTGTGACACTGAAGGCAATTGCCATCGATTTTCTGGTGCAGTCCGTCCTGTGGCTTCTTGTGGCAGGACTGGCATTGGTCGCGCGACTCTTTCGCCAGCAAACCATGGTTGAAGCTGCCTTGCAGGTGGTAGCGCTTGACGCCGGCGTGATCGCTGTGGCAGGCCATGCAGTCCTGACTGATCAGCTGCTGGTGAAACGGTGTCGCAGTCCTGTGCTTGACGATGGCCACGCCAGTCGTCGTCAGACGGCCGATGTCAGCGACCTTGTGACAGGCCACGCACCGGTTCGCGCTGGCACCGGTGAATGGCGCATGACAGGCAAAACAATCTGTCTCCAACAGCTTGTGACCGGCAATCAGCTTGCCCGGACTCACCATCAGGTGTGGGTAAACAAAGGTCAGGACCGCCAGGACGATCAGGTTGAGCGCCAGGATGAGTTTGAGAAATCGGCTCATACCCAGCCCCACAGCAGGAAGATGCTGAAGATGTGACCCAGCGCCAGCACCACAAAAACAATGAAGATCGGAATATGCACTGCGCGCCACTGCTTCATGGCGTCCACCGTCACAGCGTCCCAGAACACTGCCTGCTCCACTTCGGGCTTGGAAAGGCCGCGCAGTTGAAAGTGATCGCGCTGGCCCTGCACGTGGCGCCGGGACCGATCCAGCAGCAGCTTGCCAACCATGCCACTGACCACGTTGACCGCCATGGCTACCGTGGCGAGCCAGGGCAACAAGGCATTGAAATGGATGCCTGCGTGAATCAGCACCATCAGGGAGCCGAGCCAGGCGCCGAACTCATGCAGCTTGAGCAGGGTTTTGGGGTCACCGCTGCTGATGTACTTGCGCTTGCGCATCGAGTAGACCAGTGAAGCGATGATCAGCAAGGTTCCCGGAATGCCCAGGTAGCGCCCCACCCAGACCAGGTTCAGCCGGTGCAGTGCATAGTCGCCGGCCAGCGTGGCCGCCGCCAGCAAGCCCAGCAGCAGGATGAAAGGCAGCACATGCCGGCGCCAGAGTGATGTTTTCATTTACAAGTCCAGACTCACGCTGGTTTTTGGCGTGCAAACACAAAGCAGGCAAGTGCCCGGCTCGGGGTCGAAGTCGGGCGTCTGGCGATACGCCACCTCTCCGGCCAGGATCGTCGTCTGGCAGGTACCGCAACCACCAGCGCGGCAACCGGAATCGACTTTGATGCCCTGCGCCTCGGCGAGCTCCAGCAGCGTGCCGGCAGTGCTCTGCCATGGCAACTGCTGGCCGGATCTGGAAAAGGTGATGACCAGGCCCGCCGCCTCGTCTGGCACAGCGGCCAGCACCGGCACTGCCGACTTGCGCCGAACCGATGCGGGCCGAAGGCTTCAAAGTGAATTCGCTGATCCGGCACGCCCCAATCTTCCAGCGCGGGCACCAGACTTTGCAGCATCGCAGTGGGGCCGCAAATGTAGAAGTGAAAGGGCTTGAGCGGCAACTGGCGCCTGAGCAGTTCCATGTCAACATGGCCGCGCTGCTGAAAATCACGTCCGAGCACATCTTCTGGCAAGGGATCACTCCAGCACAGTTGCAGGTGAAAGTTGGCGTGGCTTGTCACCAGGTTCTCAAGATCAGATTTCCACGCCACTTCGCGGCTGTTGCGCACGCCATAGAACAGCCAGACTTCGCGTTCGGGTCGTTCCCTGAGGCAGGCATTGAGCATGCTCATCATCGGGGTGATGCCGATACCGCCGCCAATCAGCACCACCGGCGCATCGCTGCGATCCACGTAGAAATGACCCGCCGGCGCCCGCAGTTTCAATACCGAGCCGACTTCCACGTGATCATGGAAGAAGTTGGAAGATCTTCCGGGCGCGTGCGGGCTACCCGCCGGCGCCAGGGCGCGCTTGACCGATATCCGGTAGCGGCCCGGCTCGGGCGCGTCCGAAAGCGAGTAACAGCGAATCGTGTTCGAAGTTCCGCCGCCCGTCGTTGGCAGTTCAAGTCGAAAAGTCAGAAACTGCCCCGGCTGAAACGGCGCCAGCGCCAAGCCATCCTGCGGCGCCAGGTAGAACGAACAGATCGACTTGCCGGCATCTTCCACCTGCTTTTGCACCACCTGAAAGCAGCGCAGACCTTGCCAGGCGGGCGCCATTGCTTCCGCTTCGTCGCTGGCGGGTACCGCAGTGCGGCGCAGCGCCAGGTAGTCCAACCAGTGTTGCCAGAAGCGATAGCCGAGATAAATCGCCAACTGCAGCAGGATGCCACTGACGATCCACAGCAGAAGCGACAGGGAACTCATGACCTGAATGTATCCATAACGCGCCAGTATCGGACGAGATTTCTTATGGAATTCTTAACAGGGGCTCAGCTTCTGATGCATGTCACTGGACAGCGACATAGCGCAGGGGTTTGACTGAGACGTCACCAAGCCGACTCGGAATGGTGATAAATTGCCGGCATGGAAATAAAGCATCAAAGTAACATTCTCAATTGGATGGCCCGAACCGTCTTCGCCAGCCGCTGGCTGCAGGCACCACTGTATTTCGGACTGATCGTCGCGCAGGCGGTCTATGTCTACCATTTCGGCGTGGAACTGACGCATCTGGTTCAGAACACAAAGACAGTGACAGAAACCGAGATCATGCTGGTAGTGCTGGGACTGATTGACGTCGTCATGATCGCCAATCTGTTGCTTATGGTGATCGTCGGCGGCTATGAGACCTTTGTCTCGCGCCTTTATCTGGAGGGCAACCCGGATCAGCCGGAGTGGCTGGAACACGTCAACGCCGGCACCATGAAGGTCAAGTTGTCGATGTCGCTGATTGGGATATCGTCGATTCATCTGCTCAAAACCTTCATCGAGGCACCCAACCTGACGCAGCAAACCATGATGTGGCAGGTCATCATTCACCTGACCTTTGTGATCTCAGCCCTGGCGATGGCCTTTACCAATCGGCTGATGGAGACGAAGGCGCATTGATTGCGCCAGTTTCGTCGGCTTTTTTTCTCCTAGGTTCTGATCAAGGTTTGACAAACTTCAGCACGAACTCGTCCTTGGGCTGCGCCGGCTCCGGCGTATTCTTGTCACGCGGGTCCGAAGGATTGCGCAGAAAATCGGCGTTCCCGGCGAGCTTGAAACCGGCCGCCTCGACCTCCTGGCGCAGGAAGGCTTCCTCGATCCGGTGCAGTGTTCCCGCTTCGCTGATCCCGCTGCCGGTTCGACCCGCGTGGTCGGCAACGATGTAGAGACCACCCGGTTTTAGTCCGGCAAACACGGCTGCATTCATGCGTGTGCGGTCAACCCCCATATGGCCGAGGTCGTGGTAGTTGAACATCAGCGTGACCAGATCAAGGCGGGCCACCAGTTCCGGCGGCACGGGGTCCTCGAAGGCCCGCACGGTCGAGTGCAGGTTGGGCAGCGAGGCCTTCGTCGCCCGTTCCACCAGCGCCTGGGCCGACGTGCGACGAACCGCCGCAGCAGCACTCGGTGCTTGTTGTACGGTCTTCAACTGGGGCGATGAATTGCCTTCTGGCGTCACCGCCGGCCGGGGCGCAGCGTCTGGCGCGCGCGCCGCTTGGCTTTGCCCGTAGACTGCACCCTCAGGACCCACAGCCCGGGCCAGCAACTCGGCCGTGTAGCCGCCACCGGTGCTCAAATCCAGAGCCGTCATGCCGGGCCGCAGACCGATGAATGCCAGCATCTGTTCGGGCTTGCGTCGCTGGTCGTTGATTCGGTCGGCTGCGCTTCGGTCCGGACTGGCAATAATCTGCGCAATCGCTTCCCTGTTTAGCGTCATCGACGCGCTTGCGGAAGGTGTCTTTACGGTCAGATTTGCACAGGCGCTCAATGACAAAACCGCAGAAACCAGAAGTGCAATGGAGAAATACATTTTCAGTTCCCGTTCACATGCCTTCCAGGCTGAAAACCGTCCGGTCGGCGGACTGCTTGCTGATCGCAAGGACTTTCTGGTATTCCTCGGAATGGTAAAAAGCCTCGATGTGCTCACTTGATGGAAACATCACCAGCACCATCCGGGTTGGCGTCCACAAGCTGCTTTCTTTCACGCTCATCTTGCCACCCCGTGCCAGGTACTGGCCACCGAATTTTTCAACCAGCGGCTTGGCCAGCAATTTGTACTGCTCGTAGAGCTCAGGGTCTTTCAAGAGCGTATCAACCACCATGAACGCGGTCATAAGTATTCCTCTCACAAAACAATGGGTTCCGGCACCTTAACACGATACCCAAGACCCAGGCACACGGCGACCTTGCTAGACTTCGGCCGATGAGCGAAACAGCCAACCAGCACTCCCCCGGTATCAGCCAGTATCTTGCGATCAAGGCCGGGTACCCCGATACGCTGCTGCTGTACCGCATGGGTGACTTCTACGAGCTGTTCTTTGCCGATGCCGAAAAGGCGTCACGTCTGCTCAACATCACGCTGACGCAGCGCGGCCAGTCGGCCGGCGCACCCGTCGTGATGGCTGGCGTGCCCTTTCACGCGCTGGACACCTATCTGGCGCGCCTGATCAAGCTGGGTGAATCGGTCGCCATCTGCGAGCAGGTCGGCGAAGTCACGGGCAAAGGGCCGGTCGAGCGCAAAGTGATGCGCGTGGTCACGCCAGGTACGCTGACTGACCTGGAACTGCTGGGCGACAAGACAGAATCGCTCTTGATGGCTGTGCATCAGGGAACACGCAACCAGTGCGGACTGGCGTGGCTGAGCATCACGCAGGGCGAGATGTGCCTGGCCGAATGTTCCAGCGATGAACTGACCGACTGGGTGGCGCGCGTCAACCCCGGTGAACTGCTGTTCGGTGCCGGTGCCACCCCGGCTTTTGAGTCGCGGCTACGCAGTCTGCAAGCGCCCGGGCGCCTGACGGTCACCTTGCGACCGGACTGGCAGTTCGATGCCGGTCTGGGTCAGCGCAAACTGCTGGAGCAACTCAAGGCCGCCAGTCTGGCAGCCTGGCAGGCACAAGAGCTGACACTGGCCCATGCTGCAGCAGCGGCGCTGCTGGCCTACGCCGAACACACGCAGGGGCGCGCGCTGACCCATCTGCACAGCCTGCGCGTGCAGCGCGACGACGAACTGATCGAGTTGCCGCAAAACACAAGGCGCAATCTGGAGCTATTGCAGACCCTGCGCGGTGAAGACCAGCCCACCCTGTTCTCCCTGCTCGATACCTGCATGACCGGCATGGGCAGCCGTTTGCTGAAGAACTGGCTGCTCTCACCCCGGCGCGAGCGCACGCAGGCGCAGCAACGCCTGGGCGCCATCGGGGCGCTCAATCAGGGCGCAACAGTCCCACTGCGCGAGCAGCTCAAGGGCAGCAGCGACGTGGAACGCATCACGGCGCGTCTGGCGCTGCGTCAGGTGCGCCCGCGTGAGCTCATAGCACTGCAACAGACCCTGCGCAAGACCGAACTTCTGCTGCCCGGCATTCCCGCAGCCGAGCCCTACCTGCAGCAGTTGGCAGCGCAGCTGCTGCGCCCCGAAGACTGCCTGGAGCTGCTGTCACGCGCACTGGATCCCGAACCCGCCGCGCTGCTGCGCGACGGCGGCGTGATCGCCAGTGAGTTTGACGCCGAACTCGATGAGCTGCGCGCGATTCAAAGCAACGCCGACGCCTTTTTGCTGGACATCGAGGCGCGTGAAAAGGCGCGCACCGGCATTGCCAATCTGCGCGTGCAGTACAACAAGGTGCATGGCTTTTTCATCGAGATCACACAGGGCCAGCTTGACAAGGTGCCCGCCGACTACCGGCGCCGCCAGACGCTGAAGAACGCAGAACGCTTCATCACACCGGAGTTGAAAGCTTTTGAAGACAAGGCACTGAGCGCCCAGGAGCGCGCCCTGTCCAGGGAAAAGTATCTGTTTGAGGAACTGCTCGATCAGTTGCAGGTCTTCGTACCGCGCTTGACGCAACTGGCGCGTGCCCTGGCCACGCTGGACGTGCTGTGCGCCCTCGCTGAGCGCGCCCTGACACTGAACTGGTGTGCGCCGCAGTTCTCCCGTGAGCCCTGCCTGGAAATCGAAGCGGGCCGGCATCCGGTGGTGGAGATGCGCTTGAATGAAACCAGCGCCGGTACTTTCATTGCCAACGACACACGGCTGGGTCCCAAGCAACGCATGCAGATCATCACCGGCCCCAATATGGGCGGCAAGTCGACCTATATGCGCCAGGTCGCAGTCATCGTGTTGCTGGCCAGCATAGGGAGCTGTGTGCCGGCAGCCGCCTGCCGCCTAGGACCGATTGACGCCATCCACACCCGCATCGGCGCCGCCGACGATCTGGCGAATGCCCAGTCCACCTTCATGCTGGAAATGCTGGAAGCTGCGCAGATCCTGCACAGCGCCACACCCAACTCGCTGGTGCTGATGGATGAGATTGGCCGTGGCACCAGCACGTTTGACGGTCTGGCGCTGGCCTCAGCCATTGCCAGCCAGTTGCATGACAAGACCCAGGCCTACACCCTGTTTGCTACGCACTACTTCGAGCTGACCGAGTTTCCGGCCATGCACCACGCAGCGATCAATGTGCATGTCAGCGCCGCCGAGTCGGGCCGCGATATCGTCTTCCTGCATGAAATCCAGAGCGGCCCGGCCAGCCGCAGCTACGGCATCCAGGTGGCGCGCCTGGCCGGCATGCCCGCCGCGGTTGTGAATCAGGCCCGCCACACCCTGGAATCCCTGGAGAACCAGGCCATGCAAAGCGATAACCAGGTTGACCTGTTTGCAGCGCCGCCAGTTCCCGACAACGTGAGCGTCAGCGCCGTCGAGCAAGCGCTGCAAGCCATCAACCCTGACGTCTTGAGCCCACGTGAGGCGCTTGATGCGCTGTACCAGCTCAAGGCTTTAGCCGCCCGAAGTTAGCGCGGATCGCACAGCCGGACGCAATCACGTCCAGCCTCTTTGGCTCGGTACATGGCATCGTCGGCACCCTTGGTCAATGCAGCGGCGTCAGCACCGTCTTCGGGATAGGCGGCGACGCCCACGCTGCAGGTAATGCTGAGTTCATTGCCTTCAGCAAGCAGTGAGTGGCGCAGCGCCTCGCGCAATTTCTCTGCCAGCCCAAGCGTCGAGTCCGAGTCGCTGAGCTGGGCCATCAACACCACGAATTCATCCCCGCCAATGCGCCCAACCGTGTCGGCAGCCCGGACACTGCTCTGGAGTCTTTGGCCGATCTGGCGTAGCACCTGGTCACCCACGTCATGGCCGTAGCGGTCATTGATCGCCTTGAAATGGTCGACATCCAGAAACACCATGGCAAATCGTCCGCCCTGACGTCTGGCTCGCGCCAATTCCTGCTGCAGGCGGTCATTGAACAGCGCACGATTGGGCAAATCCGTTAGCGGGTCATGCTGTGCCATATGCCGCAATTCCTCTGTCATCGCTTGTGCCAGGCGCACAGCACGTTCCCGTCCATTCACCATCATCCAGGCCAACAGGGCCAGCAACACACTCAATACAGCACCTGCCCAGGCGATCACCGTCTCGCTACCCCGGCCGTAACGGTTCTCGAAACCCGGCTGCGTGCTCAATGTCAGAGTCCAGTTGTGCCCGGCCACCACCATGTATTCGTTGGCGCTGAGGGCAGCAGGTCTCAACGCCTCCCCTGTGGCCACATGGCCCTCGGAGCGGTACATCAGCGACGCCTCCTGGGTATCGGCGCTGTCATGCATGGCAAGCGTCAGGTCGGCCGGTTGGTTTCCATGCAAACTGGCCATGAAGTCGTTCATGTGGAAAGCCGCATAGACCCATCCGATCAGGTGTGCACGCCGCTCCGCCAGGCTGTCGTGGGCCTGACCTTGGGCATAAACGGGCAAGTACATGATGAACCCTGGCGACGCAGCATCTTCAGTGTCCACTTTCAAGCGGACCTTGCCAGAAATTGCCGCCATGCCGGAATCGCGAGCCTTCTCCAGAGCAAGCCGACGCACCGGCTCGAGCCAGACATCACTGCCGGCGGGTGCCAGATTGCGACCAATCCGGGGCTCGCGCTGGATGATAGGGGCATAAACCGCGCGCAAACCTTCCGGGTCGATCGCGTAAGCCGGTACACCCTCAGCACGAATGGCGGCCAGATGAGCGGCTTTATCAGGTGCTGGAACCCATTGCACCAGGCCGATGGCCTGAATGCCAGGAAAATTGGCATCCAGTCGCATCGTCTCCACATACTGGTGAAAGGCCTCCCGATTCCCAAAAGGGATCGTGGCAAAGAGCGACTGCACACCACGCAGCATCTGCTCATACGCCATGACATGCTGCTCGACGCGACTGACCGTGTCGCGCAGTGCGAAGTCAAACTGTGAGCGCAAAGCCTGGCGCGTGCGTTGACGCTCATGATCCCAGATGAAGGACGTCGCGCCGAGCGTGACGGCCAGAACAAGCCACGGGATAAGAGTCAGCAGAAAGCTCGATGCAGCATTGTGGCCAGGAGCACGGATCATGATGCAACAGACTTCAGAAATTCACCAGGGCTGCCGCCAGTTCGGGTTTGAAGTACTTCTCAAAAATGCGGCGCATGGTACCGTCCGTGCGCATGCCGCTAACCATAGCGCGCCATTGCTCCTGCTGAGCTGCCGAGAGTCCCTTTTTCGACATGATCAGTCCATGGGGAACGGGCGGATCGTTGAACACCAAGACACTGCTGATCTCGCGAATCTTCCTTTCTTCCAGCGCCGGAAAGTCAAAGGGCTCAATGATCATGCCCTGAATTCGACCGAGCATCAGTATCTGGTAGAGCGGCGCCAACCCGCCGGCCTGACTCACGCGATTGGCGTTTTGCAGTTTATCCACCAGACCGTTAGCCGATTCGCTGTACCTGAAGCTTCGAATCACACCGAGCTGAAGCTTTTCATTTTTCTCGAAATCGGACAGCTGACGGACGCCGGAATCATTGCGCACCAGCAGGTAGTATCGGTTGCTGAAATACCAGGCAAAAGCTGCAAATTTGTCGCGCTCGACATTGGCAATACCCGACAGGCTGAAATCGAGTGCGCCGGACTCAATGAGTTGCCAGATGCGCGCGCGCGGCATCAGACTCACCGTCACCTTGCAGCCACTGCGGCGGATGAGTTCGTCCGCCACATCCTTGTCGATCCCGGTATCGGTATCGGCAGAGTACAGCAAACCATGATCGTGCAGCGCCAGCGTGTAGCTGCGAGAGCAATCCGCGGCAGCGGCACTGGCCAGGCCAAAGTGGCTGAGCAGGGCCAGCAGCGCAAGAAGTAATCGACCAGACATGGGCTCCCTAACAAGTTCTTGTTTATCGACCGTGCAACCGGCACATCATAGGCGTCCTGAATCCACTGGTAAAGAGCGCAGGGCCGACACCCTCAGTAGAATCGGGCCCTTTGCCAACACATTAACACCGAGGAGTCAGCGATGCAACTCAATGTCTGGACGGCCGCCGCTTGCGCCGCTTTCGCCCTGCCTGCCATCGCAGCCGACGTCAGCTACCGCAACGATGTCGCCCCGCTGCTCCAAGCCCAGTGCGCCGACTGCCATTTCGCAGCCGCCGGCGCGCCAACGCTGCAGGAATTCGATCTGACCAAGGAAAAATACACCAAGGACAAGACAGGGCCGCGCCTGGATACGTATGAAAACCTGTTGATACTGATCGCCTATCCTGATTCGGGTGCTTTCATGCGCCGTCTGGACGATGGCAGCAGCCCCTACGCTGGCGGAAAGCCCGGCAATATGTACAAGCACCTGGGTGAAACCGACGCCGAGCGCGCCAAGAACCTGGCCACGCTCAAAGCCTGGGTCGGCGAAGGTGGCTGGAATCTCAACCGCTGGAAGGCGCGTGGCGATGTTCCTGGCGTCACCAAGGAACAAATCGACAAACTGGTCTTGAAATACTGAGCGCCAGCGCGCTTAATCTTCGCGCTCGGCTGTCGCGGCCCGAATGACGACGCGCTTGCGCTCGCGAATCCTGCGCGCCGGAAACGCAACGTTGCGCTCGATCCAGTTCTTGAACTTGATGGCTTGTGAAGTGTGGGCGCCCGCCAGATGCGCCATCAGGGCATCGTCACGCAGATAGCCTTTATTTGCCTCCCCCATGCGCTGGTGACCTGAAGGAAAAAGTCGTACCAAGGCCTCATCACTGGCGAGTTGGCCGATGATTTCCCGCACCTTCTCCGTCGGAATCCAGCGACAGCAATCGTCGTCCTCGATCACCTGAAACTGGAAGTTTTGAAATTGATAGTGTTTGCCACTCAGAGGCTCGAGTGCGGCGCGGCGCATTTGCCAACCCATTTCTGCCAGCAGATCGACGACGATGCGCTTGAACAACTGGGCACCCAAGAACGCCAGAAAAATCCACACGGCGGGTCCAAACAAATCCTTGAACAGCCAGTAATAGACGATGCATACGGCGCCGGATCGAATGATTCGCAGGGGCAGCGTTGCCGTACCTTCATCAAGAAAGATGTCCGTGACCCACTGCAAAACGCGCCCGACCGGCTTGGAGCGGTCGAACCTGCTGGGACGGCGGATTTCATGCATGGTTGCCCATTATCACTTTCGTCCCCGGAGCGTTCTACACTGTTGCTTTTACTCCAACGCATCCCATGACTTACTGCGTCGCCATCAAACTCAATGCCGGGCTGGTTTTTCTGTCCGACTCGCGTACCAATGCCGGGCTGGACCAGATCAGCACCTTCCGCAAGATGATTGTTTACGAGAAACCGGGCGACCGCTTCATGGTGCTGCTGTCGGCCGGCAACCTGAGCATTTCTCAGTCGGTGCGCGAGATCCTGCAGGTCGAGCAGCTCAAGGAGCACGAGGACAGTGACCCGATCACCATCTGGAACGCCAAAAGCATGTTTGATGCGGCGCGCGTGCTCGGTTCCGCCATTCGTCACGTCTATGAACGAGACGCGGCTTCGCTGAAACAGGCTGGTGTCGAATTCAATGTATCGCTGATCTTTGGTGGCCAGATCCATGGCGAAGGCATGCGCTTGTTCCAGGTCTATTCGGCCGGCAACTTCATTGAAGCCACGCCAGAAACGCCCTACTTCCAGGTCGGCGAATCCAAGTACGGCAAGCCCGTGCTGGACCGCGTCATCACACCGACGACACCGCTGGACGAAGCCGCCAAATGCGCCCTGGTGTCGATGGACTCGACGCTCAAATCGAATCTGACGGTCGGACTGCCACTGGACATGGTGATCTACCAGGCCAACGAATTCCAGACCGACAAGGTCGTCTGCATCGACGAGAACAACCCCTACTTCCGAATGCTGCACGGCAGTTGGGGGCAGAAGCTGCGCGAAGTGTTTGACAGCATCGAAGACCCGATGTGGAACGGCGAACAGACCGCCGTGCCGCTGATGACGCAAGCCGGCCGCAGCCAGCCGCTGAAGAAGATCAGCACGCCAGAGGAGAGGTTGATATGAGACCTTGCGGGACAGACCGCAGCTCTGTCTTTAACTGATCATGATCTTCTCCCACGCCAACAGCTTCCCGGCAAGCACCTACCGCGTCCTGTTCAAGAGCCTGAAGGCGCGCGGCTTCGCGGTGCGCGCCATCGAAAAGTTCGGTCACGACCCGCAGTACCCCGTCACCAACAACTGGCCGCATCTGGTGCAGCAGTTGCGTGACTTTGTGCAAGCCGAAGTAGCCCGGGTGGGCCAGCCGATTTTTCTGGCGGGTCATTCGTTTGGCGGTCTGGTCAGCCTGATGGTCGCAGCGCTGGCGCCTGAACTGGCGCGTGGCGTGCTGCTGATCGACTCCCCTGTTTTGGGCGGCTGGCGCGCCACCACACTGGGTGTCATGAAAAGCGCGCAGTTGGTGGGCTCACTCTCGCCCGGTGCGACCAGCAGCCGGCGCCGCGACAACTGGCCGAATCAGGCTGCTGCTCTGGAACACTTTCGCCACAAGAAAGCCTTTTCGCGCTGGGACCTGCAGGTGCTGCAGGACTACATCGCGCATGGCACGCACGACGAAGGTCGCGGCGCTGAAAAAAAGCGCGTGCTGAGCTTTGACCGCGCGGTCGAGACGGCGATCTACAACACGCTGCCGGACAACCTCGACCAGCTTCTCAAGCGCCATCCACTCAAGTGCCCGGTCGCCTTCATTGGCGGCACCCACTCGGCCGAAATGAAGCAGGCCGGCATGGCCATGACCGAGCGCATTACCAAGGGCCGCCTCATGCTGCTCGAAGGCAGCCACCTGTTCCCGATGGAAAAGCCACTGGCCACAGCCGCTGCCATGGAGGCGGCACTGCTGACCATGGCCTGAGCAGCTAAGCAGCCCAGGTGACGCTGCCGGTCCAGGCCGTCGCCAGAACGACCACGCCAAAGGCAATCCGGTAATAGGCAAAGCCGGCAAAGCTGTGCGTCGCAATGTAGCGCAGCAACCAGTGGATGCACAACCAGGCACTCAGGAACGACACCACCAGACCGACAGCAAACAGAGGCACATCGGCCAGTGACAACAAGGCGCGTTCTTTGTACAGGCTGTAGACGCCGGCACCGATCAGCGTCGGAATCGCGAGATAGAAAGAGAAATCGGTCGCTGCCTTGCGCGACAGGCCAAACAACATTCCGCCAATGATGGTGGCGCCGCTGCGGCTGGTTCCCGGCACCATCGCCAGGCACTGCGCCAGCCCCACTTTGAGGGCATCGAGTGGCGTCATCTGCTCGACTTCGTGAATGCGTGCCAGCGTCGGGTTCGCTTGCTGGCGGCGTTCGGCCCACAAAATGACGAAGCCGCCAATGATGAAGGTACTGGCGACCACCACCGGCGTAAAAAGGTGTGCCTTGATGGCCTTGCCAAACAACAGTCCGAGAATCACCGCTGGTACAAAGGCAATCAGCACGTTGAGTGCAAAGCGCTGCGCCTGCTTGTCGCTTGGGAGCGCCAGCACGGTGTCGCGAATCTTCTGCCAGTACACCAGGATCACGGCAAAGATGGCGCCGGTCTGGATGGCGATGTCAAACACCTTGGCCTTGTCATC
>Ga0114977_10001824_pt1 | contig 13964 bp, 13 predicted proteins | sample S_130805_MF_Meta_FD_87026 | JGI IMG/M metagenome (GOLD analysis project Ga0114977, IMG submission 87026) | Freshwater microbial communities from Lake Simoncouche, Canada to study carbon cycling - S_130805_MF_MetaG | ecosystem: Environmental > Aquatic > Freshwater > Lake | place: Lake...
ACACCTGTCCCACTTCAGCAGGAGCCTGGCGTTATGACCCATTCTATAACAACAGATAAATGGAGCGTTTTAACGTGGAATTTTTGTAAATTAGAGGAGAATAATGGATTGAAAACCTATGTTTAACACAATAGAAATAGACAGAAACAACCTGACAATTATGGGAGTGCAATTTGCGGACTTGCAAACATTGGAAAGCACTGCAAATGCCATAGGTAGTAATATGTTTGAAGGATTTAAACCAACACCAAAAGGAATTGAAATTATACGTGACTACGTAACAGGGAAAATTTCATTGAGTGAACTGGTGACATTAGCTAAACAAAAAGCGTATGTCTAACTCTTACAAATACATAGACCCAGACTATACTTACACTGACCCCAAATCTGGACTATTAAGAAATCAACAGGACATTTCGGAATCGGATGTTTTGCTTTTCGTTGAGAGTAGTGCAGTAACCAAACGACTAAAAGAAATTTATGAAAACCCGATAAAAATTAACGGAGTTGAAAGACTTTTTGAAATTCACAAATTACTTTTTCAAGACATATATTCCTGGGCAGGTAAAAAACGAAATGTGGCGACAACGCAAAAATTAAATGAAAAAAATTATTCTCTTTTCTTGTTTGGCTTTTATTATTTCTTGTAACACAGCGAATAATAATGGTAAGTCCGAAAACAAAGAAACTGGTGCTAACCCTATCCTTTTAAATTCGCATAAAATTCGTGTAGAAATTAAAGATGAAGAAGGAAAACCGGTTGATAGTTGCCACGTTTGGTTTTCAGTTACCAATTATATTGATTGGCAGAAAATGAAAATAGACAGTACAGGAATTAAAGAATTTTGTGAGAATGAGATTAACTCAAAATATCATATAGTTATTTTTAGAGACGTTCCTAATGCTCCTTGCTTTCATTATACCTTTTCTGAAGATAAACTCGACAGTGATAAAAGTTTTGTTTTAGTCCAAATGAAATGTAGGTAAGCTCTAATAATGTCTTGTCCAAACATAGGTTTGCAAATTGTACCCTAAAAACAGGATAAATAAGACTCCAAAAAAAAGATCATTCAGAAACGGCAAAAAGATTTCAGCCAAGCTGAAAAAAACACTATCCTTCAGGAATGAATTCTAACACTAAGATCATATTTAAAAATCAATTAGTATAATACTTGCATAATGATTCTCTGCATGTTTTGTTTAAAACAATTACTTCCTGTAATTTTATCATAAGGATTTTTAGACAGAGTTTTCTTTTTATAATACAAATAGAAATATTGTTTTTTTACAATTCCAAAACCTATGGAATTGATTTATACCAGAATCCGTGAATTATTCCACAATCAGTATGAATTGTGTAATGCGTTTGGAATGATGTATGCTCACCTTTGAACCAAAGTATTTTCCAAGATAGAAAGCAATATATTATGATAAACAGCCTTTATACAATTCATAAGAGAAACTCAAAACGAGACAAGCCAAATAGTATTAATAAATAAACTTCCAGTTCTAAAAAGCGAATCAATAAAATCTACCTATACCTTAAAAATAAATGAATTATAAAAATCTAAATAATAACAAAAAATACATATTTTCTAAAGGCATTGACCAATACTTACTGCAAGTACACAAAGCCTGGAAATTTATCGGACTATATTTCAAGGAAGTAGTAAAGCCTCCTTTTCATTTTCGTGAGGTAATAAATCAATGTTTCGAAGTTGGCATAAAATCACTTGCACTAATTACAGTCACTGGTTTTATTACAGGCACCGTTTTTACAAAACAATCAAGACCATCGCTCGAGGATTTTGGTGCTCAATCATGGTTGCCTTCTTTAATCGGCATAGCCATTATAAAAGCTTTAGGTCCCCTGGTGACCGCTTTGATTTGTGCAGGCAAGGTAGGGTCAAGTATAGGAGCAGAACTCGGTTCAATGAAAGTTACCGAACAAATAGAAGCTATGGAAGTCTCTGCAATTAATCCGTTCAAATATCTCGTAGTTACACGGGTAAGTGCTACTACAATAGCTGTTCCTGTTTTGACTTTGTATTGTAGCGCCATTTCACTCTTTGGTTCCTATTTAAACGTACATTCAGAGGAATCTACCAGTATTGTCAGTTTTTATCAAAATGCATTCAACACTCTTACTTTTATTGATTTATTCTCTGCAGTAATAAAATCCATCATTTTTGGATTTACCATTGGCATCATTGGATGTTATAAAGGATTCAATGCCACTCAAGGAACAAGAGGTGTGGGAAAAGCAGCAAACCAGGCTGTTGTACTTGCCATGTTTCTGGTTTTTATGGAAGAAGTAATTATAGTACAAGTCGCCAATTGGTTCCGATTCTCTTAATACAATGGAAAAAAAGAAGGAACACATTATTAATAAAAACATAGAGGTAATTTCCATTGCTGGATTGTACAAATCATTCGGTGATCTGCATGTTTTAAAGGGCATTGACCTAAATATTTTTAAAGGAGAGAACGTTGCAATACTTGGCAAATCAGGAACAGGAAAATCTGTTTTAATAAAAATAATTGTAGGATTGCTTAAACCCGACAAAGGCACTGTTATAGTATTAGATAAGAACGTAAATCAATTAGACCAAAAGTCACTGGATGCGCTGCGCTTGCGCATCGGTTTTTCGTTTCAGAGTAGTGCACTATATGATAGTATGAACGTATATCAGAATCTTTCCTTTCCGCTGACAATGAATGTAAAAAACCTTAGTAAAAAAGAAGTCGATGATGCTGTTTTTGAAGCTTTAGAGGCCGTTGGTTTAAGGGACAAAATAAATCAAATGCCATCCGACCTTTCGGGAGGTCAAAAAAAAAGAATAGGCATTGCACGAACCTTAATTCTAAAACCGGAAATAATGCTATACGATGAACCAACATCAGGTCTAGACCCTGTTACAAGTGCAGAAATAAATAATCTAATCAACAAAGTGCAACAACAATACAATACCAGCTCAATAATTATAACGCACGACCTTACCTGTGCCAAAGAAACCAGCAATCGTGTTGCTATGCTACTTGATGGCAAGTTTCTTAAAATTGGAGCTTTTGCTGAGGTATTTGATACAGAAAACGAACAATTAAGAAATTTTTATAATTACAATTTTATTAAATAAAAAATGAGCGAAACAACAAATAAACGTCCAATAATTGTTGGATTCTTTGTATTAATAGGAATAGTATTTCTCATTACTGGCATTCTATTAATAGGCAACATGCATGAAACCTTTAAAAAGAAAATGAGGATAATAACGCTTTTTGATGATGTAGGAGGTTTGCAGGCAGGTAACAATGTTTGGTTTTCGGGTGTGAAAATTGGCACAGTAAGTAAGGTGCTTTTTTATGGAAGTTCACAGGTTGAAGTCAGCATGAAAATTGATGTAAATGCTCAGCAGTATATCCGGAAAAATGCTAAAGTTAAACTAGGTTCAGATGGATTTATTGGAAACAAAATATTGTTGATTTATGGAGGCACCTCAGAGACTGAAGAAGTGCAAGAAGGAGATACCTTACAAGTCGAAAAAACTTTTTCAACTGAGGATATGGTAAATACTTTGCAGCATAACAACGAAAACCTTTTAGCCATCACTACAGATTTTAAAACTATCAGCAATAAACTAGCGTCTGGTGAAGGCACTATTGGTAAATTTCTAAATGACAATACTGTATATGCAAATATTGATAGAGCAACAGCCTCTCTTCAAAGCGCTTCTGTAAAAGTGCAGCTAATGGTAAATTCATTATCTACTTTCAGTGATGGATTAAATAAGAAAGGTACACTCGCTCATGAACTAACATCAGATACTATCGTTTTTAATTCGATGAAATTATTTGTAGAACAAATACAACAAATGTCAGATACTGCCTCAATATTTATTTCAAATCTTAAGGAAGCAAGCAGCAATCAAAAATCTACCCTTGGTGTATTATTACATGATGAAGAAGCAGGAACTCAATTAAAGGAAACCATTAAAAATCTGGAGAGCAGTTCTAAAAAACTAGATGAAGACCTTGAGGCGTTACAACATAATGTTTTACTTAAAGGCTACTTCAAAAAAAAACAAAAAGCAAATAAAAAGGTATCAACTATAAAATAACAAACAAGGTATAATTAATATATTTTAATTGATAATTTATGCGATTATTTTAAGGTCAGTTTATATAATTTTATAAGAAAATGATTAAGCTTATATATTCAAGAATTATATTTTACATTAAGTTAAAAACAGATAAGTGATATAAGTACCCCTTTTCTCGAATTGGGCCTAATTCGACTTTTTAAGCTTATCTAATTGTTTCTAAATATTTGGTTGGTCTGAGATTATTTAAGTACTGATGGAGATGAAAGGCCTTGTATTCATCCTGCCATTCTGTTGATAATTCTCCAAGAGGATGAAGTGATTCAACAAGTAAGCAGCAAACACCTCCGGAAATTTCTTTCGTATTTTTTAACTTTATATTTTGAAGGTAAAATCAATGGGTATGACACATAGATTGCTTATGATTTGCATGCTGACAATTGGGTATAGTGCCCATTTGTTTGCGCAATCAGGCATTGATACCATGGCCGTCAGAAGGCAATTGGAAGAAATTCTTGCTCGTGACCAAATGACACGAACAGGAAAAGACTCTGTTGCGTTTATGCAGTATATTGACAGTACCAATCTGGTTCAGGTAGAATCCCTAATTGCCCGGTATGGATGGATGGGCAGAAGTTTTGTCGGGGATAAGGCCAACAGTGCCTTATTCTTAGTTATACAACATGCAGACCTCGAAACGCAATTAAAATATGTCGACCTTTTACAACATTCGGTTGAGGCTGGAGAATCCAAAGCCAGTAACCTCGCCCTCATGCAAGACAGAATTTTAATGCGACAGGGCAAAAATCAACTGTATGGCTCTCAGGTTGTCTATAGTAAAACGGGAGAGCAGATGTTCTATCCGATAGAAGATGAAAAGAATGTCAATATCCGGCGTGCAAAAATGGGTCTTCAACCCCTTGAGGAGTACGCAAAATTATTTGGCATAACCTACACACTGTCGTCAGAGTGAGTGAGTAGGGAATAATTCCTGAATAAATAAGTTAGCTGTGCACCCTTTAATGGACAAACGCTCACCTCTGTAAAAGCTAAACAAACCGAAGGGCGAAGGTAAAACTGCCAATTGATTTAAAAGAAAAATAAATTCATTATTTTTAACTATCATTTCGAGTTTTTGATTCTTAGGAGGTTAATACTAAATTTTCTCAGGTAAAAACTTCATTAGTTCACCCTTACCAAACTGAAATATATGAACGACATTATTTGCCCGAATTGCAAGAAAGTTTTTAAAGTTGATGAAGCAGGATTTGCTGACATTCTTAAACAAATTCGCGATCACCAATATGAAGAAGAACTACAAGCCCGATTAAAACTTGCAGAGCAAGAGAAAATAAGCGCAGTGCAACTTGCAGAGGCAAATGTTAGAAATTCTTTACAGGTAGATATCTCAAAAAAAGAAAGAGAATTGACCGAACTCAAAGCCCAAAAAGAGCTTGAACTTTCTCAAAAGCTAGCTCAAAAAGAAAATGAGTTATTGCAACTCAAAGCCAAAATTGAAAATGTTGAGGTTGAAAAAAAACTCGCTGTAAATGAAGCAGTCCAAAAAGTTGAGAAGGAGCGTAACACACTGGCCAATGATTTAAAGACAAAAGAATTAGAAAAGCAAAATCTTGAAAATTCACTAAAACAACAATTTTCAACAGAGATACAAACTAAAGATGCAATTATAAAATATAAGGACGAAGAAATAGCGCGTGTAAAGGACATGAAACTAAAGCTCTCCACAAAGATGGTTGGAGAAACACTTGAGCAACATTGTGAAACAGAGTTCAATAAACTTCGCGCTACAGGTTTTCAAAAAGCGTATTTCGAAAAAGATAACGATTCTAAGTCAGGAAGCAAGGGGGATTACATTTACAGGGAATCGGATGAATCGGGAAATGAAATAATCTCCATTATGTTTGAAATGAAAAATGAAGGCGATGAAACGGTTACAAAAAAGAGGAATGAGGATTTTTTAAAAGAACTAGACAAAGACCGGACAGAAAAAAAATGCGAATATGCCGTGCTGGTATCCTTATTAGAAGCGGAAAATGAACTTTACAATACTGGAATAGTGGATGTCTCTCACAAATATCCTAAAATGTATGTAGTGCGTCCACAATTTTTCATACCCATAATTACGCTGTTACGAAATGCCGCATTAAATACCTTGAAGTATAAAGCAGAGTTGGCCTTAGTCAAAAATCAAAATATTGACATCACAAATTTTGAGGAGAACATTAACAATTTCAAGGAAGGATTTGCAAGAAATTATGAATTAGCCAGTCGCAAATTTAAAACCGCCATTGAAGAAATTGATAAAACAATTGATCACCTTCAAAAAACAAAAGAAGCCTTAATGTCCTCAGAAAATAATCTTCGCTTGGCTAACAACAAAGCCGAAGACTTAACAATAAAAAAATTAACACGCGGGAATCCAACTATGACAGCCAAGTTTGAAGAATTAAAAAATGAAACTGAATAAAATAACCAGGCAAGGTGATAATTTTTTAAAACAAACATTGTGATGATAACTAATTTAAGCTCTTAATTCAAAAGAAAGGGAATCTTTAAGTCAGACTGCCGTTCAGGATTTATTAGGTTTGCAAATATGTTGGAAGAAAAGGGTACTGAAGAAAAGGATACCACCGAAATAGTATCCCAAGCCGAAACAGAACAGGTCTGGCCTCCAAAACCAAAGATTGCTACTAAGCCAGCTTCTCTGCAAAAAACCCTGATTAGCATGCTGATCTTCACGGGTTTGTTTTTAATTCTGGGACTGGAATTAAGGTTTGTTCTGATTTTGGTTCTGGTATTGTTGTTTCATGAACTGGGTCATTTTGTGGCCATGCAATTCTTTGGATTTACAAATCTGAATATTTTTTTTCTACCGTTTTTTGGTGCTTTAGCCACAGGAAGTAAAGAAAAATTTGATGAAAGAGAAGAAGCCCTTACAATATTGGCAGGTCCGGTTCCGGGGATCGTTTTAGGAATTCTGCTACTAGTCATTCAAAAGACTTTTTCCATTCCCCGATTGCAGGGTATTCCAGAAACTTTCCTTGCCCTCAATATGCTTAATCTTCTTCCTGTTCCGCCATTAGATGGAGGTCGGCTGGCAGAAACGCTGTTTGTTCGCGGTCATATAATTATTGAGTGGATTTTTCTGTCGCTGGCTTTGGTCGCTTTACTCTCCTTTGCCTGGGCTTTTCAAACCTTCTCGCCACTTTTTCTGGCCTTTTTCCTGCTAATGAGAATAAGGTCTTCGCTGAACATTAATAAAATGAGAAAAAAACTGCGTAAAATGTCCGTAAATTATAACAAAAATTATGTTGACCTAACTGATGAAGAGTACTACCTACTCAGCAATGGTATTTCCAGAGCTGTAAAACAAGAGTTACCAAAAGGCTTGATTTTCTCCTGGATAATGACTGTTTTGCAACCCGTTTCTTTAAAACCCTTAACTTTTATTGAAAAAACCGGCATACTTCTACTTTGGATAGCCTCCTTTTTGGTACCAATAATGATCTATTCCTACTATTTCAGACAGGAAATCATGGACGCACAACCTTCCCTGTTTACCTTGGTTAATCAAATACAACTAAATTTTTCCTAACGGGTTTCACCATTATATTGTAGTTTCAATTTTTATCGTTCCGATGGCTTCATTCCTGAACTCTTTATTCAGAAAAAAATCAGTAGAACATATTCTTCGGGAATATGAAAAAAATGCAGCACAAGGGCATAGTCTGAATAGGAGATTAAATGTACGGGATCTTACCGCATTCGGCATTGCAGCAATCATTGGAGCTGGTATTTTTTCAACTATCGGTAATGCAAGCCAAAGCGGTGGCCCTGCAGTAATTTTACTATTCCTGTTTACGGCTGTTGCCTGTGGCTTTTCTGCCCTATGTTATGCAGAATTTGCTTCCATGATTCCAATTTCTGGGTCTGCTTATACTTATGCGTATGCTGCTTTCGGAGAACTTGTTGCCTGGATAATAGGCTGGGATTTACTGATTGAATATGGTATTGGAAATATCGCTGTTGCCATTTCCTGGTCAGATTATTTCACTCACCTAATGGCCGGCCTGGGCTGGGACTTACCCGCATGGGCAACTATGGACTATCTTTCAGCCTACCGGGGGTATAACAAAGTCTCTGAACTTCTTGCCTCAGGAACGGTTTTTGATTCAATAGAACCTGCCTTACAGCAATGCTATTCTGCCTGGAAGGAATCTCCTGTATTTCTAGGCATTCACCTTGTAGCAGATTTCCCAGCGTTGGGCATTGTCGTTTTTATCACCTACCTGGTCTACATCGGAATCAGTGAGTCACGAACTGCCGGAAATATTATGGTACTGATTAAACTCCTCATTATTGTTGGAGTCATTGGTGTAGGTATTTTTTACATTAATCCTGATAACTGGACTCCCTTTGCACCTAATGGATTTGGTGGAGTAATGAAAGGTGTTGCAGCCGTATTTTTTGCCTATATCGGTTTTGATGCTGTTTCTACCACAGCGGAAGAATGTAATAATCCTCAGAAAGATCTGCCAAGAGGAATGATAAATTCCCTGATAATCTGTACTGTCTTGTACATTGCTATTGCATTGGTTCTAACTGGCATGGTCAATTATACAGAACTTGGAGTAGGTGATCCACTGGCATTTGTATTTGAAAGAGTAGGCCTTAACTGGATTTCTGGCGTTATTGCCGTAAGTGCTGTGATAGCCATGGCCAGTGTTTTGCTGGTATTCCAAATGGGACAACCAAGGATATGGATGTCTATCAGCAGAGATGGACTTTTGCCTCCAATCTTTTCTAAGATTCATCCAAAATTTAGAACACCATCTTTCTCAACTATACTTACTGGTTTTGTGGTGGCGATTCCAGCATTGTTTATGAACCTTACGGAAGTTACTGACCTATCTTCTATTGGTACTTTGTTTGCGTTTGTGTTGGTGTGTGCTGGCGTTATGAAAATGCATCATAGTAAAGATACACCCGACAGAAAATTCAGAACCCCTATGATCAGCGGAAAATGGATTTTTCCTTTTCTGACTGTTACAGCAATTATTTTAGTCATAGTTTTTAATTCAGACGGATTACTTGGCATTTTTAACTTTTCGGATATAAGCACTATTCTAAGTCACTTACCAATATTCGGATTCCTGATTTTGGTAATTTATTTGAATTACCTTGCCTTGTTCAGACGATTATCCTTAGTTCCAGCACTTGGACTAAGCAGCTGCTTTTACCTGATGACAGAATTGGGAATTACCAACTGGATGCGGTTCTTTATTTGGTTATTGTTAGGTCTGGTAATTTATTTTTCTTACGGATTTAAAAACAGCAAACTTAGGAAAGCACAAGAATAAATATCTTTTTATTCTCCTAACCACCAACGTTTTTTGTGGCTAACCCTATACTTTCTTAAGCCAAACTTACGAACTGCATGTTCCATTAAATGCTCTTTGGCCTCCACAAGGCTGTCAGTAAATAAAAATAACTTAAGATCTTCCGCAGAAATTGTTTTATGCTCTACCATTTCATTTAACAACAGTTGAAGTGGTTTGTAAAAATGAATATCCATTACAATTACCGGAAACTGAGAAATCTTACCCGTTTGAATCAAGGTAATAGTTTCAAAAAGTTCATCTAAAGTGCCTGCCCCTCCAGGTAAAATAATGAATCCATAGGAATACTTTAGTAACATTACTTTTCTAAGAAAAAAGTAATCAAACTCAACGAAAGTATCTAAATATGGATTTGTCCTCTGTTCATTAGGGAGCCTTATAGTGCATCCAATTGACTTTCCACCTGCTTCTTTGGCACCTTTGTTTGCGGCTTCCATAATGCCTGGTCCTCCACCTGTCATTGCTGTAAATCCTAATTCAGCAATGAGCTTTCCAGTTTCAACTCCTAACTTATAATAGGGATGTTCTTCTGTAAATCTGGCGGAACCAAATACGGTTATGCAGGGTCCTGTAAAATGAAGTACCCGAAAAGCCCTGATTGATTCGAATGCAACGCGATATACAAATCTGAATTCACGGAATCTGGATCCAGGCCCTTCTAAAAAGGAAGGTAACAGTTTTACTGGCATACATTAAAAAACTAACTTTCTCTGCTGATTCCATTCTTCCAGTAAAAGATCATAATAAAAGGCTCTGGAGATTTTAGCCTTTTGCCATATCCAGGGTTGAATGCACATCGAAAAATTAAAATTAGTTTTATTAAGTGTTTTTTTGTATTTATTTCCAAATAATATGGCTTCAAAACATTCTTCCCAATATGCAATTTCGGGTTTGCCCAGATTTTGATTCTTACGCAACATTTTTTTGTAATAAGACAATTCCCGGGAAAACTTCTGGTTCTTTTCGTCCATAGTTTGAACTATCAACCTGGTAATCAGCCAAACAGGAGTATATTCACCTTCAGGCAATAAGAGTATACACTTCTCCAGTAGTTCATTTGCCGGAACATGCCTATATAATGATGCTAGAATCTGTGCTTTAGTAATATAAGCAAAAAACAAATTTTCATTTGATACTCCCGGAATTTCAGATTCAGTCAGTGTATTTAAAATACTAATCGCATCCGCAGATTGATTCTCATAAAACCGAAGCAAAGCACAATTGGTAAAAAAAGGAAAATCATATGCATGATACTTCGATACCTCTGTTTTAAGATAACGGTACGAAATACTGTCTGCCGTTAAAAAATCACCATTTGAAATGGCATGGCACATTAGCAAATATCTCATTTCATAAAAAACTGGCAGATGTTCAATAAACGCACTTGTTGATTTGTTTTCGAAAAGTGTCTTTAACCAATTAAACAAAAACAAGTTATTTTGAGTAGCCTTTCTTATCCTGAATTCGGTTACCGTACTTTTTATTACATTTTCAGTATCTATTTGTTCTAATAATTCATTTGCAGATTGAATTTTATCTTGAGACTCTGTGTTTTCGAATACACTAATTTTTGCTTCTAAATAATATTCTCTCAATTCCTTTTCCAGCAAAAGCATATTTGCTTTTGCCGAGGAAAATAATTTTTCAACCTGAGTTATATCTTCCTGGCCAGTATGACTCAGGCTTTTTAGTTCAAGCAGATTACCAACAAATGCATTAACCGAACCGCCCTGGTTTTGAGCATACTGAGAAAGTTTATTCACTCCCTGCCAATGCCCTCTTTCTGCGAGCAACTGTGCCAAAGGTAAGGTCCTGTAAGGAATACCCATACGGGTTCTATACAAAAGTATGCTTACAATTTCTTCGTATAATTCACTTTTTAAAATTGAGTAATTTGCCTGAGTCGTTGAGGAAAAATGCTCCGTATATATTTTATTATCCTCTTGCCTTGAAAAATCCTCAAGTGAAAGATAAAACTGGTAAAGCTTTTTTAATGGAAGCTTCCTGCAATAAACAGAAAACAACTTTTTTTCCTCTCTTGCTAAGGAATGAATGAGATCATGCAGGATTCTCATCCGGGAGTATTATTGCAATAAAATTTTCCAGGATTGTACCTGATTGCCTGTGTCCGCTTTCAAAAAATAAAGACCTTTTTGATACGAAGAAAGGTTTAAGCTTGTTGATCCAAACATTGGAACTCCCACATTTTTTTCTAACACAATGTTGCCATTTACATCCAACAATGTAAGGTGAAAATCCTGATATTTTTGGTTATTAAAAGAGATATTAACAAATCCGGTGCTTGGATTTGGAGATACCTTAGCTAATTGAAATTGAGTAACACTTTGTGAAATTGATGCAGTAGAATCCATTATTGCACAGATTGAATCTGCCTTACAAGCATTTGGAATTCCATATCCATAAACAGTATCAGGAGTATTGTACTGATTTGCACTTTGATATAATGCCTGATACAAATCCATATTGCTTAAATTTGGATGAGCCTGACGTAAGCACGCCATGACTCCGGCAATTATTGGACCTGAAAAAGAAGTTCCATTACTATACGTTTGAAAACCATCGGATCCAATAACAGCTGTAAAAGTACCCTGAGCAGTAATTTCTGGTTTCAATCTCTGGTCAGATGATGGTCCTCTGGAAGAAAATCCACTTACCATCCCAAAACCGTCTACTGATCCTACCGCCATTACACTATCACCATCAGCAGGTGCTGTAATATAAACCCAGGAAGAATTACCCTGATTTCCTGCCGAATTGGTAACAATTATACCTTTCGAAGCAGCATAATCAGCTGCTATTGTAATAATTGTAGAATTCCCATCCATTTGCTGGTAGGTATAATCTCCTTCTCCTGCATCAAAAACACTGTAACTAAGAGAAGAGTGAATTAAATCTACACCAATACTATCAGCCCATTCCATTGCAGCAACCCAGGAATATTCCTCAGCATGCGTCTCAGAATTAACATTCTCCGTTCTGGCAAGCAAAAAAGATGCATCATATGCAGTACCAATAATGGAACTCGGAACAAAAGCTGCTATTGTGGAAAGCACACTCATACCATGTGAATCATCATCAAAAACATTGGTTTGTCCATCAACGAAATCGTAATGATTCAATACTCTGTTATTTAAAAAAACCGAATCAAAAGCTGTAAAAGTATCCGCACTAAAAAAACCAGAGTCAAATATGCCCATGAGTACATCTTTTCCGGTGTAGCCTTTATCGTGCATGCAATCAATCCCTACCATAAGGTTTTGATTGGAAGCAGCCCCATAATCCAAAGTTGTAGTTCTTGAATATCCAGATACCTGAATAGAAGGTTTTGAAGAAGTTTCTCCCTGAAAAGCAGCAGGTGAAGATTTAGTAGTAACTGGTTTACAAGAATGAACAAAATCAAATCCACCAGTATATGTTCCAGAGATATACGCGGCATTCAGCCACCTTGAAGCATATTTTACAGTATAACCGGCTTGCTCTATCTCATTTAAATAACCTTTAAAAACAGGTACATCAGTATACGAAAATCCAATTTTTTGATTGAATCTGCGATTGATACTCTTTTGTGAAAGCATTTTTTCGGGATTTTTAAAAAAATAATCCTCAGTATTTCCCTTATCTTTAAAAAAAACCCATGTCCCTTGTTGGGCAATAGAAGTAAAAAAAAGGCAACAGAAAAATACTCCGAAAAAACTGGCTTTCTTAGTCATACAGGATTTTATCCTAAAGTTAGTGAATTATTAATTTATTATAGCTCCCGGATTTTTAATTTTGCCTATGGAAAAACCACTCATTTTAGCGTGTAATGATGATGGCATTACAGCTACTGGCTTGCAGGCACTTGTAAACGTTGCAAAAAAATTTGGTACCGTTGTTGTGGTTGCACCCGATAGTCCTCAAAGTGGAATGGGTCATGCCATAAGTGTAGGTAAACCTTTAAGATTATACGAAGAACATTTTTCAGGGAAAAAACTGGGTTGGGCCTGTAGCGGTACTCCAGTAGATTGCGTCAAACTGGCTACCGGTGTTTTACTTAAAAGAAAACCAGATCTCCTGATTTCCGGAATTAATCATGGTTCAAATTCCTCAATATCTGTAGTTTATTCTGGAACCATGTCAGCTGCTATGGAAGGTGCTATTGAAGGAATTCCTTCCATAGGCTTTTCACTGTGTAACCATTCTCATGCTGCCGATTTTACGGGTGCAGCTGCTTATGCTGAAAAAATAATAGAAGCTGCCCTTGCAAATCCAATGCCAACTGGAACTCTTTTAAATGTAAATATTCCGGATATTCCTCTTGATCAAATAAAAGGAATTAAAATAACACGCCAGGCTATTGGACGTTGGGTGGAAGAATTTGATGAAAGAAAAGACCCGTATGGTCAGAATTATTACTGGTTAACCGGTCGATTTTCCCTAGATG
>Ga0114977_10001830_pt1 | contig 13945 bp, 11 predicted proteins | sample S_130805_MF_Meta_FD_87026 | JGI IMG/M metagenome (GOLD analysis project Ga0114977, IMG submission 87026) | Freshwater microbial communities from Lake Simoncouche, Canada to study carbon cycling - S_130805_MF_MetaG | ecosystem: Environmental > Aquatic > Freshwater > Lake | place: Lake...
AAGAATGGATCGCCCTCGAGGTGGAGGCCTTCGTTTCAGGCCGCACCCGGGGGGGCTTTTCCCGCCGACCGACGCCCCCCTTGCGTGATGGGGTATAGTGGGGCCGATCCGGGAAAGAACCAAGACTACCGGCGAATTCCGGGGTTGGCAATTCCGATCGGCGCGTTGCTTTGCCGGCCGCGGCGAAGTCCCCCTGTCGGCTGGGGCTCTCTTCAGGGGATGGCATCGGGAGCCGGAGGCTTCGGACGGCATTCGAGCGGGAGAGATCCCTTGTCGGCCAGCAGCATCCAATTCAACGCCGGTCCCCGCGATGGGGAGAAAGTTCAGCTCACGAAGGACCGGACGGTGATCGGTCGCCATCCCTCCTGCGAGCTGGTCATCCACGACTCCTCGGTCAGTCGGCACCATGCGGCCCTGATCGTCGAGGCCGATCAGATCTATCTCGAGGATCTCCGCAGCCGCAACGGCACGCAGGTCAACGGCCGCAAGGTCACCGGTCGCGTCATTCTCGGCGATGGCGACGAGGTCATGATCGGCAGCCAGCGGATGCTGTTCCACGCGCCCCGGGCGGAGGGCGGGTCGGAGGCGTTCACGAGCGCCAGGGGATGGTCGCACGGGTCCGATGCCGGTAGTTCGATGATCGTCTCACAGATGGAGCTGCCGCAGGGGTCCGACTCCGCACTGCCGGCCGAGACCGCCGCCGAACAGCTCCGGGCCCTGTTCGGCATCAATCGGGCGATCGGTGCCTCGCTCTCCATCGAGGAGGTGTTGCCGCGGCTCCTCGATGGGCTCTTCGACATCTACCCCCAGGCCGATCGGGCCTTCGTCCTGATGGTCGAATCCTATTCGCAGGGGCTCCTCCTCCGGGCCAAGAAATACCGCGGCCAGCCCGAGCATGGTTCGCCGAAATTGAGCGCGTCGGTGATCAAGACGGTGATGGAGACCAGCCTCGCCATCCTCTCCAACGACCTCCAGGCCGATTCCCGGTTCGACCACAGCCAGAGCATCATGTCGGGATGGATGCGCTCGGTGATGTGCGTGCCGATCAGCGGTCCCGACGGCGGCGTGCTCGGCGTCGTGCAGATCGATTCCGGCACCGGGGGGCGGGGCGAATTCCGCCAGCGCGATCTGGAGATTCTCGTCGGGATCGCCGGGGCGGCTGCCCAGGCGGTGGCCCAGGCGCTGGCCCACGACGAACGCGTCCAGCAGGAGAAACTCAACCGCGACCTCGAGCTCGCCGGCGACGTCCAGATGGCGCTCCTCCCCTCGAAGCCCCCTGACATCGGCGGCTACGAGGTGTTCGATTTCTACGAGCCTGCCCGGCACGTGGGGGGGGATTATTTCAACTACGTCCCGCTCTCGGACGGGCGGATCGCCGTGGTCATGGCCGACGTGTCGGGCAAGGGGGTGCCGGCGGCGATGGTGATGGCCGTGCTCTCCGGCGACGTCAAGTACTGCCTCGCCGCCGAGTCCGATCTCGTCTGCTCCGTTTCGAGGATCAACGACAGTTTCTGCCGGAGTGGCTGGGACGAACGGTTCGCGACGTTCGTCGCGGCGGTCATCGACCCTGCCACCCACCGGGCGACGCTTGTCAACGCCGGCCACCTGCCGGTCTACGTCCGCGATGCCTCAGGCGTCGTCCGCGGCGTCGGGCCCGAGCAGGGGGGGCTGCCGCTGGGGATGGCGGCCGAGTGGACCTACCAGGCGACCGACATCGACCTCGCCCCTGGCACGACGCTCGTCTTCTTCACCGACGGCATCAGTGAGGCGATGGACGTCGAGGACCGCCTCTACGGACTGGAACGGATCGAGGCCCAGGTGGCACTGCCCGGCGGGAGCCCGGAGGAGATCGGCCGCCGGATCCTCGCCGACGTTCAGCGTCACACCGCCGGGCAGGCGCGGGGCGACGACATGTGCCTGGTGTGCGTGGGGCGGAGCGATGCCGACCACCATTCCGGCGATCCAGGCAGCAATGCTTCGATCTCGCTGCGCCCCACGGGCTCCAAGCTGACCCGGGGGAAAGCGCCGCGATCGAGCTGAGGATTCAGCGTTTCGGCCGCGGAATCCGCCCGCCGGGGGCGCCCCCGCCGTCCCCGCCACGTCCCCGTCCGCGCCCTCCACGTCCACCGCCGCGACGACCTGTCCCGGCGCCCGCGGCGGCTCCCCCGCGCATCCCGGCGATCCGGTCGCGGATCGCGGCGGCACGCTCGAAGTCGAGTTCGGCGGCGGCCTGCATCATGTCGCTCTCGAGCTGCTCGAGGAGCTCGGCCGCCTGCCGGCGCCCCTCCTCCCCCTGCCCCACCTCCTCGAAGGCGCGGTTCCGCGCGGCCGACTCGGCCTCGATTCCGGAACGGATCTCCTTGCGGACGGTCTCCGGGGTGATGCCATGGGCCTCGTTGTAGGCCTGCTGGAGCTCGCGGCGCCGGCTGGTCTCGTCGATTGCCTGCTGCATCGAATCGGTGATGGTGTCGGCGTAGAGGATGACGCGGGCATCCACGTTGCGTGCCGAGCGGCCGATCGTCTGCATCAGCGACCGCTCGCTCCGCAGGAAGCCCTCCTTGTCGGCGTCCATGATCGCCACGAGCGACACCTCCGGGAGATCGAGCCCCTCGCGGAGGAGATTGACACCCACCAGGACGTCGAACTTCCCCTCGCGGAGCTCTTTGAGGAGATCGACGCGCTCGAAGGCGTCGAGCTCGCTGTGGAGCCAGCGGCAGCGGACATTCCGCTCCTGGAAGTAGGCGGTGAGGTCCTCGGCGAGCTTCTTGGTGAGCGTCGTCACCAGGACGCGGTTGCCGGCGGCGACGGTGGTGGCGATCTCCCCGGAAAGATGCGGGACCTGGTTGCGGGCCGGGACGATCTCGATGACCGGATCGAGGAGGCCCGTGGGGCGGATCACCTGCTCGACCACCTCGCCGCCGGTGCGGCCCAGCTCCCAGACGCCGGGCGTGGCCGAGACGTAGATCGTCTTGTCGAGCTTCTTCTCCCACTCCTCGAACATGAGTGGCCGGTTGTCCATGGCGCTGGGGAGGCGGAATCCGTGATCGACGAGCGTCGTCTTGCGGCTCTTGTCGCCGGCGTACATGCCGCGGACCTGCGGCACGGTGACATGCGATTCATCGACGAAGAACAGGTATTCCTCGGGGAAGTAGTTGAAGAGCGTGTCGGGGGTGCTGCCGGCGGGGCGGCCTGACAAGGGACGGGAATAGTTCTCGATGCCCGGGCAGAAGCCCGCTTCGAGGAGCATCTCGAGGTCGAAGCGCGTCCGGGCCGCGAGCCGCTGGGCCTCGAGCAGCTTGCCCATGCTCTTGAGCTCGTCGAGGCGATCGTCGAGCTCCTGGCGGATCGTGGCCACGGCGGCCTTGACGCGGTCCTGCGGCATGACGAAGTGGCGTGCCGGGTAGAAGTAGGTCTCGTCGGTGCGCCCCGCCACCTCGCCGCTGGTGGGGTGCGTGACGGCGATCGAGTCGATCGAGTCCCCCCAGAATTCGACGCGCGTGGCCAGCTCGTCGTACGGGGGCCAGATGTCGATCGAGTCGCCCCGGACGCGGAACCGACCCCGTTCGAGGGCGACGTCGCTGCGCTCGTAGTGGATCGACACGAGCTTCTCCAGGAGCTGCTCGCGCGAGAGCGTCATGCCGCTGGCCAGCCGGATCACCATCGCCCGGTAGTCGTCGGGCGAGCCGAGGCCGTAGATGCATGACACGCTGGCCACCACGACGACGTCGCGGCGGCTGACCAGGGCGCTGGTGGCGGCAAGCCGGAGCCGGTCGATCTCCTTGTTGATCGCCGCATCCTTTTCGATGTAGATGTCCCGCTGGGGGATGTAGGCCTCCGGCTGGTAGTAGTCGTAATAGCTGACGAAGTAGTGGACCGCGTTGTGGGGGAAGAAGTCGCGGAACTCGGCATACAGCTGGGCGGCAAGCGTCTTGTTGTGGGAGAGGACGAGCGTCGGCCTCCCGATGCGGGCGATGCAATTGGCCATCGTGAACGTCTTGCCGGAGCCGGTGACCCCCATCAGCACCTGCGACCCACGCCCCTCCTCGATGCCGCGAACGAGGCTGTCGATGGCGGTGGGCTGGTCACCGGCGGGCTGGTAGGGGCTGACGAGCTCGAAGATGCCGTCGCGTGGTTTCATCGGGCGGCGTCCGGGGGAGCGGTGAACGGGCGGAGGTGGGGACGGATCCGCTCGAGCATCACGGCGCCGATGCCGACGACGTCGAGGAGATCCTCAGGGCTCGTGAATCGGCCATGGGCCATGCGGTGATCGACGATCCTCTGGGCGATCGCCGGGCCGACCCCGGGAAGTTGGCCGAGCTCGGCCGGCCCGGCGGCGTTGAGATCGACGGTGAACCTGACCCCGATCCGGGGCGGGCGGTCGTGGTCGACGAGGCCCCCCGAGAGGCCCCCGGCGGCGACGTACCACAGTGCAGACGCGAGGAGGGACGCGGCCACGACGACCGCGACGATGGGTTGGGCCCGCCTGGGCAGCAGACGCTCGACGGGGGCCATGTCCATGGAACCATCGTACCTCCTATCCCTGCCGGCTGTCATCGCGGTACGCTGCCATTCCAGGCTCCAGTCGTGGAGCCGTCGATCGGAACGTCACGGAGTTGCCATGAAAACCGCCTCGCACGCCAGGCCATCAGGCGCCTCCCGCGATCATGCCGCGCTCCAGTGGGATCACCGGGTCGCCAGCCTCGTCCGGCAACGCATCCGAGAGTGGCTCGAGGAAGACCTCGGCCATGAGTGCGACTGGACGAGCGTGGCGCTGGTGCCGGCCGATGCCACCGCGGTGCTGGATGTCGTCGCCCGCAGGGCCGGGGTCGTGGCCGGACTCCAGGTGGCTCCGCTGATCGCCACGGCGGTCGACCCGCGCCTCGATTGGCAGCCGGTCGCTGCCGAGGGCGACTCGGTCGATCGGGGAGCGGTGGTGGCAAGGCTTGCCGGGCCGACGCGGAGCATCCTCACCGCCGAACGGACGGTGCTCAATGTCGTGGGGCGGATGTCGGGCGTGGCCACGGCCACGCGCCGGCTGGTCGACCTCGTGGCAGGCACCCCCTGCCGGGTCTACGACACCCGCAAGACGATTCCGAGTTGGCGGTTGCTCGACAAGCTCGCGGCCCGCGCCGGGGGGGGCTCGACCCATCGCCTCGGCCTCTACGACGCGATCCTCATCAAGGACAACCATTTGGCCGCCTTCGCGGCGGCGGGGGGGGATGCGGCAACGGCGGTGCGGAGATCGAGGGATTTCATCGCCCGGACGTTTCCGGCATCGCGGGGGGAGGCAATGGTCGTGGAGGTCGAGATCGACGCCGTGGAGGACCTCCCGGCCGTGCTCGCCGCCGGGCCCGACATCGTGCTTCTGGACAACATGCCGCCAGCGAGGCTGGCCGAAGCGGTGGCGATCCGGGATGACAAGAGTCCTGGAACGATCCTCGAGGCATCGGGGGGCGTGTCACCCGAGACGGTGGCATCGATCGCCGCCACCGGCGTCGATCGCGTCAGCAGCGGGTGGCCGACGCACGGAGCCCCGTGGCTCGATGTCGCGCTCGACTGGGAGCGCGCGACACGGAGTTGACGAGCGGAGGATTCGGCGCACCTGACAAGGGCAGGCGAACGCGGGCAGCGACCATTGGCGCGCGAAGGAACCCGCAGCGCCGCCCCTTGCCGTCACACTCCCAGCAGTCGGTTCCGCTTCGTGCGACGCTCAGCGCGGAGACGGGCCCGACGACGAGTCTCGCTCGGCTTCTCGAAGAATTCCCGGCGGCGCATCTCCTTCTTGATGCCACTCCGCTCGACCAGTTTGCGGAAACGGCGGACCGCTTCCTGAATGCTCTCCCGTTCCCGAACCGTGAGCTTGACCATACGTGTCCTGATGCGCTGAAAAGGCCTTGAACCAAGGCGGAAATGCTAGCCGAAGGGCGTGCGGAAGTCCATCCCGGCAGGCCATCGGGCCGCCTGCAGTGCCAGTTTGCCCGCTCCGGCGGCTTCCGATTGCCGGTTCCCGCCCTCCGCAGCACAATTGGCCCCGGTACGACCCGGGGCCCGTCGAGAGGGGCAGGTGGCCCGGCGCGGGGGGCCGCCTGGACAGCGGACGCCCACAAGAGTTCCGCAGAAAAGTGTCTGAATCCAACAGCCCGTTCTCGTCAGTCGGGGGTTTGTCGATGTTCGCAGTCGCGGTGCCGTCGGGGGGGTTCGATCGCCTCCTTCTGAACCTGACCGGTTGGACGGATGGCACGGCGGCTCGTGAGGGGATCCTGGCGCTGATCGCCCTGGCCATCTACCTCCTCACCGCGCCGAAGGGGCGACGAAGGCTCTCCTGGCAGTCGATCTCGCTCCTCGGGCTGTCGGTCTTCCCCCTCGCGGCGGCGATCATCTTTCCCGCCAAGGGGGTGTCCGCCGACGGGGTGGAACATGGGTTGGGGCATTCCCACCATGTGTTCCGCTTCTTCCTCGTGGCGTCGTTCCTCCAGTCGATCCTCCTCATCCTCGCCGTGTCGGTCTGGGAGCGGGTCGCCTGGCCCCTGCCGAGGATCTTCCTCGACATCCTCCGCTTCCTGATGCTGGCGGCCGCCCTCTTGTCGGTGCTGTGGGACGCCGGGGTCGATGCCGCCGGACTGTTGACCGGATCGGCGCTGCTCACCGCGGTCCTCGGTTTCGCCCTCAAGGACACCCTCGGCAATGTCTTCGCGGGGCTGGCGATCCACGCCGAGCATCCGTTCGAGATCGGGGACTGGATCCAGTACGACGCCAATCAGGCCCACATCGGCAAGGTGATCGAAGTCAACTGGCGGGCCACGAAGGTGCTGACGCTCGACGAGGCGTACGTCATCGTCCCCAACGGACAACTGGCCCAGGCGTCGATCCGCAATTTCACCAAGCCCGAGCCCTGGTCGAGGCGCTCGATCTACGTCGTCACGCCGTACGAGGTGTCGCCGCAGCGGGTGCAGCGGATCATCCTCGACGCCATCCGCGGCAGCTTCGGCGTCCTCGAGAAGCCTGCCCCCTCGGTGGTGACCAGCAACTTCACCGAGCGGGGGGTCGAGCACTGGGTGCGCCTCTTCACCACCGATTTCGACAAGCGCGACCGTGTCGATGGCATGGCGCGCGATCGGATCTGGTTCGCGCTCGCCCGCCACGGCATCGAGATCCCGACGGCCACGCAGTCGATCCGACTGACCCATCTGGCGCCTCCCAAGCCCCCCGAGCCGGCCGAGACCGCCCTGGCCCGACGGGTGGAGTCGCTGGAACGGATCGGCATTCTCAATGTCCTCGACACCGATCAGGTGCGGCAGTTGGCCGACGACACCCGCGAGCTGCGGTTCGCCGCGGGAGAGCAGGTCATCCACCAGGGGGAGCCGGGGGAGAGCATGTTCGTGGTGCTCGACGGCAACGTCGATGTCAGTCTCGTCGCCGAGTCGATCGGTCGGGTCGAACTGGCGCGTCTCGGCCCGGGGGAGTTCTTCGGCGAGATGTCCCTGATGACCGGGGCGCCCCGGTCGGCGACCGTGACGGCATTCACCGAAGTCCACCTCCTCGAGGTCGACAAGGAGTCTTTCCGCCGCCTCCTCGAAGCGCAGCCGGCCCTCGTCGAGAAGCTCGGGGGGGCGCTGGCGGCCCGCCTCGAGGAGCGTTCGCGCTCGATCGCCCGGACCGGCCCTGCCCAGGAGCCTCCACCCCCCGATCTGTTCCAGAGGATCAAGGATTTCTTCGCGATGTGACCGATCGCGTTTTCCCCGTCACCTGCCGTGGAGTCCCTTGCCGATGCAGATCGAGCTGATCCCCTCGAGCCTTCCCCCCTCCGACCTCCAATTCCTGGTGTCGTTCGTCATCAACGATTCCGTCGCCGTCGACGCGGGGGCGATCGGACTCCTTGCCGACCTGCAGCGCCAGCAGGCGATCCGCCACGTCTTCATCACGCACGAGCACCTCGACCACATCGCGACGCTTCCGATCTTCCTCGAGAACGTCTATTCGGCGGGGCCCGAGTGCGTGGAGGTGCTGGCGTCGGCCGACGTCCTCGAGTTCCTCCACGGCGACGTCTTCAACGGGAGGGTCTGGCCCGATTTCTTCGAGCTCTCCCGCCCCGACAATGCCTTTCTCCGTACCACCCCCCTGGAACCGCTGGTGCCCGTCGTCCGGGCCGGTCTGACGATCACGCCGATCCCGGTGTCCCACGGGGTCGAAACGCTCGGACTGGTGGTCGATGACGGCACCTCCGCCGTGGCCTTTCCCTCCGACACCGGCGCCACCGAACACCTCTGGCGCCATCTGGCGGGCGTTCCCCAGCTCAAGGCCGTGTTCCTGGAGACGAGCTTCCCGTCGAGCCACAGCGAATTGGCCGCTCTCACCGGGCACTTGTGCACGCGGACCTTCGAGCGGGAGGTGGCCAAGCTCCCCGAGGGCGTGCGGAAGATCGTCGTCCACCGCAAGGCCCGGTTCGCCGCCCAGATCGCCCGTGAGTTGGACGAGTTGGGGCTCCACGACGTCGAGTTGGTGCAGCCGGGCAAGCACTACCGCTTCTGACCGTGGGGCTTGCCCGACCGGTCAGGACTTCTGCCGGCTCTGCCGCTTCCGGTCATGTTCGGAGAGGAAGATCTTCCGCAGGCGGATGACGTCCGGAGTCACCTCCACCAGCTCGTCCTCCTCGATGTACTCAAGCGCCTCCTCGAGCGACATCCGCCGCGGCGGCTTCAAGAGGATGTTGCGGTCGCTGCCGGTGGCCCGCATGTTCGTCAGCTTCTTCTCCTTGGTCGGGTTGACGATCATGTCCTCGGCGCGGGCGTTCTCGCCCACCACCATTCCCTCGTAGACCTCGTCACCCGGCTCGATGAACAGATCGGCGCGCTCCTGGAGGCCGTCGAGGCCGAAGGCGACCGCCTTCCCCGGCACCATCGAAATCAGCACGCCGTTGGCCCGGCCCGACACGTCCCCCTCGAGCTCGTTCCACTTCTCGAAGCGGTGGTGCATGATCGCCGTCCCCTGCGTGGCATTGAGCACGCGGGTCCGCAGGCCGATCAGCCCGCGGGCGGGGATCGAGAAGACGGCGTGGGCGAACTCACCGCGATTCCCCATGTGGACGAGTTGACCGCGGCGGGAGCCGGTCAGCTCCATCACCGGACCGAGCTTCTCATGGGGCACCTCGACGACGAGGGTCTCGAACGGTTCGAGCGTCTTCTCCCCCTCCTTGTGGAGGATCACCCGCGGCTTCCCCACCGAGAGCTCGTAGCCCTCGCGGCGCATCGTCTCGATGAGCACCGAGAGGTGGAGGAGGCCGCGGCCCGAGACGGAGAAATTGTCGGAGCCCTCGATCGGCTCGACGCGCAGGGCGACGTTCCGCTCGAGCTCCTTGATGAGCCGGTCGCGGATGTGGCGCGTGGTGAGGAATTTCCCCGATCGGCCGGCCAGCGGCGAGCTGTTGACGCCGAACACCATGTTGAGCGTCGGCTCGTCGACCGAGAGCCTGGGGAGTGGCCGGGGATCGACCGGGTCGCAGATCGTGTCGCCGATCTCGACATTCTCCAGGCCGCTGACGGCGCAGATGTCACCGGCGGTGGCCTCGTCGGCATCGACCTTCCCCAGCTTGTCGAAGAGCTGGAGGCCGGCCACCTTGGAGGAGACGAGTGTTCCCTTGGAGGTCGAACGGACCACCGGGAGCCCCTTGGTGATCTTCCCCGACTCGACCCTCCCCACCGCGATCCGGCCGACGTAATCGGACCAGTCGAGCGTGGTGACGAGCATCTGCAGCGGGGCCGCAGGATTGACGGCGGGGCCGGGGACCTTCTCGATGACGAGGTCGAGGAGCGGCTCCATCGTCCCCTCGCGGGCGGTGACGTCGTGCGACGCGAAGCCATGGCGCGACGACGCGTAGACGAACGGGAAGTCGGCGAGCTCGTCGTCGGCGCCGAGCTCGAGGAACAGGCCGAGGATCTCGTCGAGGACCTCGAGCGGCCGGGCGTCGGGGCGATCGATCTTGTTGACGACGACGATCGGCAGGAGCCGGGCCTCGAGGGCCTTCGAGAGGACGAAGCGAGTCTGCGGCATCGGCCCCTCGGCGGCGTCGACGAGGACAACCGCGCCGTCTGCCATCCGCAGCACCCGCTCCACCTCGCCACCGAAATCGGCGTGGCCGGGGGTGTCGATGATGTTGATCTTCGTCCCCTTCCACTCCACCGAGATGTTCTTGGCGAGGATCGTGATGCCCCGTTCCCGCTCGAGATCGTTGGAGTCGAGGATCCGCTCGCCGGAGAGTTGGCTGGCGCGGAACTGCCCGCTCTGGCGGAGGAGGCAGTCGACGAGCGTCGTCTTGCCATGATCGACGTGGGCGATGATGGCGATGTTGCGGATGTCGGAGCGACGGGTGAGCGCCGGGTGAGCGTCGACGGCGGAGGGGCTGGACATGAAGTGCTGCCCGGTGGACCGGGCTCTCGGGGCGGGGGGCGGGCGGAGGTGGGAGTTGCGGGGGATCGGGCGGGAATCCGCGAGTATCCTTGACCGACGGTCTTCCCGTCCAGTGAGAAGCCTGTTTTCGCGCTGCTTTCGCGAGCCGGGCTTCAGTGGGCGCCGCGGGCGGCCGCGTGGAGGCGGTCGAAGAACCCGGCCGGGCTCTCCCCCCGCCGGACGGTGAGCCAACCGGCCCGCAGGAGCGGCAACGCCCCGTCGGTGGAGGCTTCGGCGCAGACGCCGGCGGCCCGCGATGCCGCCGCCGGCCCGGTGAACACCACCACCAGTTCGTCCCCCCCCAGCCGGGCCAGGAGCCGGGCGTCCGGGGCCAGGTTCCTCACCCGTGCGGCTGCCCGGCGGAGGAGTGCATCGCCTGCGGAAAAGCCCCCGCAGGCATTGGCGTTCTTGAGGCCGATCACGTCGAAGAGGACGCCGGCGATCCCGGGGGCCGACGGATCCTCCCCCGCGGGGGCGTCGCCGCAGTGCGGGCGCGTCCGCGCCAATCGCGCGACGACGGCCTCGAGGGCGTCGCGGGGGGCGAAGCCGGTGAGGGGGTCGGGAGCGCCACGCCCGAAGAAAGTTTGCGTGGCACCGAGAGCCCGCGGCGATCTGCCCTGCCGGGAGCCTGAGCGGGCTGGATCACGTCGGGAAAGGCCGGACATGGATCCACCCCGGGAATCGAACGGGCTCGCCGACGCCGGTCGATCCGGCCGCGCGAGCCGGCAGAGTCAACTGGAGACGGAGGGACTCGAACCCTCAACCCCCGCGTTGCAAACGCGATGCTCTGCCAATTGAGCTACGTCCCCGACTCTGGTCGGTGCCAGTGGGCACCACCGGCATCCACTCGGCAACCGGCATGCAACTGGTCGAGTGCGCGCGCCAAGATTCGAACTTGGGACCTCTACCTTATCAGGGTAGCGCTCTAACCAACTGAGCTACGCGCGCCCGGGGGTCGGCCCGGCCGGGGGGCCGAAGTCGACGCCAGAACGGCCAAGTATCGGTTGCCCTCCGAGGAATGCAACCCTCCGGCGGCCGGTGGGCACCGGAGCAGGGCCGGCGGGGAACGCCGCCGCCGCCAAACGCGGTCCCCGTCAAATCGCCCCCCCGCAAATCCACCGCAGATTCGCTCTCTTGTGCAGTCGGCATTCTCCGGGGAAGCGCCGACCGGCCCGGCCGGTGGGCCAGGCCAAAAATGGTGCAGGCGCCGCGACCGCTTCCCGCTACTTTCTGGACGCGTCAGCCCTTCCAGGAAGCCACCCATGATCCCCATGCATCTCCGATCCCCCTCCCTGCCCTCCCTGCCCCGCGGCACGGTTGGCGCTGTCGTCGCGGCGTGCCTGATCGTCGCCGCTGCCGCCACGCCGGCGACCGCCCAACCGACGGTCGAATACGCCCTGGGCCTTGCGCCATTCCAGAAGAACGTCGACTACGCCAAGCTCACGGCGGAAGAGGCGAAGGGGGCGACGCTCAAGATGGAGAAGGAGGGAGGGCTCAATGCCTGGGTCGTTCGCGGACCCCGCGGCGAGGTGCTGCGGAGCTTCGCCGACACCAACGCCGACCGCGTCGTCGACCGCTGGAGCTACTACAAGGATGGCATGGAGGTCTATCGCGACATCGACGCCGATTTCAACGCCAAGGCCGATCAGGCCCGGTGGGTGAATGTCGGCGGCAGCCGCTGGGGGGTCGACGAGGACGAGAACGGGACCCTCGATGGCTGGAAAGCGCTCTCGGCCGAGGAATCGACGGCGGAAGTGGTCGCCGCCCTCAAGGCGCGCGATCCGGCCATTTTCGATCGCCTCCTCCCCACGAAGGACGATCTGGTCGCCGCCGGCTTCGAGGAGCCGATCCTCGGGGAGCTCGTCGCCCGCACCAAGAAGGCGTCCGCCGACTTCGCGGCCCTGGCAAAGGAGCAGAAGCAGATCGGCGCCGACGCTCTCTGGAACAACATGCTCGCCGCGCAGCCGGGCGTGCTTCCGGCCGGCACGCCGGGGGTGTCCAAGGATGTGCTCGCGTATGACAACGTCGTCGCCTTGATCGACGCCGGCGGGAAAGGGGCCACAGGGCAGGTCTACATCGGCTCGCTCGTCCGCTTCGGCGACGTCTGGCGGCCGGTCGATGCTCCGCAGGTGGCGGGCGAGGTGTCGGAGCCGATCGGGTTTTTCACGCCGCGGATGTCGACGAGCGTCGCCGGCGGCGAGGTGCCGGCGGAGAACGAGGCGCTCAAGCCGTTCCTCGCCAGGCTCCGCGAGATCGAGTCGAAGCTGGGGGGAGCAGCCGGGGAAGCCCGGGGGGCGCTTGCCAAGGAGCAGGTCGATGTCCTCGAGCAGGTGGTCGCCGCCTCCGATGCAGAGCAGAAGTCGTTCTGGGCCCGTCAGTTGGCCGAGACGATCGCCGCCTCGGTTCAGGAAGGGGCCCTCCCCGGAGGCATCGAACGGCTCGAGCAGCTGGTCGCCACGAGCGCCAGCGACGAACCGCTCCAGGCGTTTGCCGCCTTCCGGCTCGCGTCGGCCCGTTACGCGGCGGCCATGCAGGCCCCTGGTGCGGATGTCGGCAAGGTCCAGTCGGCCTGGCTCGAGGAGCTGGCCGGCTTCGTCAAGGATCATCCCGGTGCCCCCGATACGGCCGAGGCGCTGCTTCAGATGGGGATCGCCGACGAATTCGGCGGTGACGATGCCAAGGCTCTCGGGCGCTACGAGTCGATCGTCAAGGATTTTCCCGATTCCGGTTCGGCGAAGAAGGCGCGCGGGGCGGCCCGGCGCCTGCAGAGCGTCGGCAAGACACTGACTCTCTCCGGCACCGCGGTCGATGGCAGTGTGGTGTCGCTCGAGAAGTACAAGGGGGTGCCGGTGCTCGTGCACTACTGGGCGACTTGGTGCGAGCCCTGCAAGGTCGACATCGCGCAGATCTAGGAGCTGTACGCGAAGTATGGGCCAAAGAAGTTTGCGGTCGTGGGAATCGCGCTCGATTCGGACAAGGCGCAACTGGCGAAGTACCTCGGCCAGAAGCCGCTTCCCTGGCCGCAGCTCCATGAAGGGGGCGGGCTCGATGGACGTCTCGCCGAGGAGCTCGGCGTGCTGACGCTGCCGACGATGTTCCTCCTCGACGCCGAGGGGAAGGTGGTCGACCGCAATCTCGTCATCGCCGACCTCGAGAAGAAACTCGAGGAGTTGGTCGGCCAGTGAATTGCTGCCGCCTGCGGGGGCTTCCCCGGACCGATCGAAGCGGCGCTTGCGGTGAGTCCCGGGAGCCGAGAAATGTCTTTCGCGATCCTCTTTGTCAGCCCGGTCGTCTGCGCCCTCGGGGGCGTCCAGTTGCTGGGGGTCGTGGCCGCGGCCGTGGCGCGGCTGGCGGAGGGATCGCGCTACGAGCGCGCCTGCCAGTGGTGCTGCATGGGGGCCCTGGCGGTGGTCGGAGGCCTGTGTGGCTTTGCCATCCAGTTCGGCCCCGACGCGGCCGCCACTTCGGCCGTGACGCTCCTGCTGATGACGATGATCGCCGT
>Ga0114977_10001833_pt1 | contig 13929 bp, 11 predicted proteins | sample S_130805_MF_Meta_FD_87026 | JGI IMG/M metagenome (GOLD analysis project Ga0114977, IMG submission 87026) | Freshwater microbial communities from Lake Simoncouche, Canada to study carbon cycling - S_130805_MF_MetaG | ecosystem: Environmental > Aquatic > Freshwater > Lake | place: Lake...
GAAATTTAGGGCGAGATCTCTTTGGTGATTCAATCGCTGAAAACTTTAAGAGCTTAGCAATTAATTCATTATTTGTAGGCCGCAGTGAGAACGCGACTGGAGTTGCACATATTTGGGTTGATGGCAATGGAGAGAACAGAATTATTATTATTCCAGGGGCTAATCATGAGATTGAGAGCGAAAAGGCAGTCGCTGCAATTAATTCCATTACAGATTTATCCGTGGTCATCGCACAATGTGAAATCAAGCAAGAGGTAACGCTGGCGGCATTTCGCGCCGCTAAAGCCAGGGGCTGCACGACAATTCTAAATCCTGCACCATTTGAACCACTTAGCTCCGAGCTATTAGAGCTCACCGATTGGTTAATCCCAAATGAGAGTGAGTTCCGAGAGCTCCATGGGGAGTTACCAAAGAGTGATAAGGCTCTTCAAAGCTTAAGGCCCGGCAAAAACTCAATTGTTACTCTTGGCGCACTCGGTGCCGTTTTAGTGGGAGCAGATAGATCTATTGTGCGCATAGCCGCCCCAGTTGTTAGCGCCGTTGATACAACGGGTGCAGGTGATGCCTTTGTTGGAACATTCGCATCTGCCTTAGCCAGCGGTATGAAGCCAGAGACTGCAGTAGCACTTGGAGTGAAGGTTGCATCCTTAACTGTTACTAGAAAAGGCGCACAGTCTTCGTATCCAACTCAAGCAGAGATTGCTACGCTCTCATAACCTCGTAATACAAAGGTTGGTCTGCGCACTGGCTCTTTAGCAAGTGACATATCTGGATATTTCTCCCACAACGCAGGTAACGAGACGCTCATCTCTAAACGGGCAAGTGGGGCTCCTAAGCAAAAGTGAATTCCTGCGCCAAAGCCAATATGTGGATTTGGATCACGTGTTATATCCATCTCATCGGCTCTTTCAAATATCTCTTCATCACGATTAGCCGAACCAATCAGTGCTGCAATCTTCTGCCCTGCAGCGATTTCTACGCCGCCGAGCTCGGTATCTTTGGTGGCCGTACGCTCAAATAACTGCAGCGGGGCATCAAAGCGCATGAACTCTTCAACTGCACTCTCGGTATGGCCCCGTGGATTCTGGCGCAGTAGCGCCATCTGATCTGGCCGACGTAATAGTTCGACCATTCCATTACCAAAGGCGTTAACACTGGCTTCGTGGCCAGCGTTTAATAACAGGATGCAGGTGGCGATGAGCTCTTGCATATTTAATTTTTCGCCATTCTCTTCAACTATTGCTAAATCGGTTATGAGATCGCTCCCAGGGTTCTTTTTACGAAGCTCGGCTAATCCCCGGACATATTCGGCAAACTCACTGGCAGCTTTTTTTGCCTCTATCTGATACTGCTCTGAAGGATTTACTTCATACATCTTTACTATCGCCTGTGACCATGGACGCAGTAAATGCTCATCAGAGGTTGGAAAACCTAATAAATCTGCAATGATTTTTACTGGCAATGGTTCGGCATAGTCTGCGATTAAATCGAAGCTGTCCCCAGATTTAATCTTTATATCAATTGCATCTAGTAACTCGGTAGTAATACGCTCAATCGCAGGGCGCATTGACTCAATCTTGTTTCTATTAAAAGCCTTGGCGACGAGTCCACGAAGGCGTGTGTGCTTAGGTGGCTCACTATCCAAGATTGAATCTGAATGCAACCAATTGAATGTATCCCACTCAAACTCTGGATTCTTATCTACGAAGATACGTCCTAAGGATTTGTTGCGAAAGACATCGTTAGCATCACCATGACGGGCGGCTAGAAAGATGCCCAATCCATCGTGCCACACTGGTTTGCCAAAGCTACGTAACTCTTTTAATCCAGCATAAGGGTCGGCGACAAAGGCTGGATTGCTAAAATCGATCATTACTCCGATGCGATTTTCTGATAGCCAGGCTTAATAATGCTCTCAATAATCTTTAAACGATCTGGATATGGGATGAAGGCGCTCTTCATGGCGTTGATAGTCACTCGTTGAAGCTCAGTGAAATCCCAATTGAAGGCCTTTACAGCCTCACTCATTTCAAATGACATCGAAGTTTGACTCATTAAACGGTTATCGGTGTTAAGAGTTATGCGGAAGCGCAGTTTAGCTAGCAGGCCAATAGGGTGCTCGGCATAGCTTTTTGCCGCTCCTGTTTGCAGATTAGATGTTGGACAGAGCTCTAATGGGATTCGACGATCACGTACATAGGATGCTAACTGTCCAAGTTTTGGTTCGGGGCCAGAGAAATCAATGTCATCGATTATGCGTACTCCGTGGCCTAAACGCTCAGCACCGCAGAGTTGAATAGCTTCCCAAATCGAAGGTAGACCATATGCCTCACCTGCGTGAATTGTGAAGTGTGCATCTTCCTTGCGCAGGTAATCAAATGTCTCCTTCTGATCACTTGGCGGAAAGCCATCTTCAGGTCCGGCGATATCAAAGCCCACAACTCCTAAATGGCGATACTTAACTACAAGTTCGGCAACCTCTTGTGAACGTTTGTTCTGTCGCATTCCACAGAGCAATGAGTACACGGCTATTTCGTGTCCTTCAGTCTTCGCCTCGGCCATACCCTGCTTATAGCCTTCAAGGGTTGCCTCAACGACATCAGACATAGTCAAGCCTTTTTCAGTAAATAACTCTGGTGCCCCGCGAACTTCGGCATAGACAACACCATCTCGTGCTAAGTCAACGGCGCACTCACGTGCAACACGTATTATGTCTTCACGGCGCTGCATCACGGCAATTGTGTGTGAAAAAGTCTCTAAGTATCTAACGAGTGAGCCAGAGTCACACGATTCTCTAAACCATGTGGCAAGTTCGGCTGCATCCTGCGTTGGCAAAGCTGTGTAGCCAATCTCTGCAGCGATATCAATAATAGTTTGTGGTCGCAGACCACCATCTAAGTGATCGTGTAATAGAACTTTGGGCACACGTTTGATTTGATCGGCAGTTGGAGAGCTATTCATCGCCATTTTTTACTAGCCCCTTAATCAGTTATTCGCTCAATTATAAGCGGCAATCTATCTATCTTTTCACCAGCGGCTAAATCGCCAATTCTCACGCTATCAACTAGAGATTCTTGCGCGCGCGCAAAGGCTGCAGGTGTATCGGTATGTAAAGTAAATAGCGGCGCACCGTCTTTGACGTTATCTCCAGGTTTAGCGTGAATTTCAATGCCTGCACCTGCCTGTACCACTTCACCTTGGCGAGATCGCCCAGCACCTAAACGCCATGCGGCAAGGCCCACCTTCATAGCATCCATAGATAAAACAGTTCCAGTGGAGTGTGCAGTAATGGTCAGACTCTCTTTTGAAACAGGGAGTTTTGCATCGGGATCTCCGCCTTGAGCACTAATCATCTGGCGCCAGACATCCATCGCTCTGCCATTTTTAAGAGCTGCGGCGGGATCGGCGCCTTTAATACCTGCAAGCTCTAACATCTCTTGGGCAAGCAAAACTGTCAGCTCGACGACATCTGATGGCCCACCCCCGGCAAGAACTTCAATAGATTCGCGCACTTCAAGTGCGTTACCTGCAGTTAAACCCAGTGGGATATCCATTGCTGTAACAAGTGCAACGGTATTAACTCCTGCACGCTTTCCAAGACCGACCATTACATGAGCTAGCTCTGCGGCTTTTTTAGGATCATTCATAAATGCACCAGCGCCAGTCTTAACATCTAAAACCAAGGCGCTAGTTCCTTCGGCAATCTTCTTACTCATAATCGATGATGCAATAAGTGGAATCGCCTCAACTGTTGCAGTGACATCGCGCAATGCATATAATTTTTTATCCGCCGGTGCTAAACCATCACCTGCAGCACAAATGACAGCGCCACAATCCTGTAAAACTTTCAACATCTGCGCATTTGTTAACGATGCACGCCAACCTGGGATTGACTCCAACTTATCTAGCGTGCCACCCGTATGTCCAAGTCCACGTCCCGATAACTGAGGGACTGCCGCACCGCATGCTGCAACTAGCGGTGCTAATGGCAGTGTAATTTTGTCGCCGACTCCCCCAGTTGAGTGTTTATCAACCGTTGGACGAGATAGAGCCGACCAGTTCATACGCTCGCCGCTATTAATCATCGCATCGGTCCAGCGAGAAATCTCACGTAGATCCATACCATTTAAAAGTATGGCCATTAAGAGCGCAGACATTTGTTCATCGGCCACGGCGCCCCGCGTATATGCATCGATCACCCAATCAATCTGAGGATCAGTGAGCGCGTGGTGATCTCGCTTTGCCGCAATGACTTCAGCGGCTGAAAATGCTTCTACCTGCGACATTTACCGCTCGTTACGGTCTAAATCATCTGGACCAAATGCCCATGGCAACATGGCGGCCATTGTCTGTGGTCCATCATCGGTCATTAAAAGTGCGTTAGATCCGCCATGCTCAAAGAGTAATTGGCGACAGCGTCCACATGGTGCCAGGTGATTTCCCTGCCCATCAACACATGAGATTGCAATTAAGCGTCCACCACCAGTTGCAATCAGATTTGATACCAGGCCACACTCGGCACATAGCCCTAAACCATAACTAGCATTTTCAACGTTACAACCCGAGACGATACGACCATCACTAACAAGGGCTGCAACTCCTACTGGAAACTTTGAATACGGTGCATATGCGGTTTTCATAGCTGCAACTGCCGCAGTGTGCAGTGCATCCCAATCTATAGCCTTCATTACAATCCGCCGCGACGGTATGGAATACCGTCGGCTGCTGGCATTCGTAGGCGTTGGGATGCTAGTGACAAGACCAGAAGAGTTGCAATATATGGTGTCATTGTTACTAACTGTCCTGGCAGAACATCAACTGCTAAGTAGAACCACAAAAAGCCAGCTGACATCACCCCACTAATTGCTGCAGATAGATATTTACCCTTGCGCACATCGCGATAAACAAGGTAAGCAAGAATGGCAACAATCAAAAGAATAAGGGCGTGTATTGCCGCTGAATCACGTAATTGCAACGCATCGGCAAAACCAAACAAACCAGCGCCCATGAGAATTCCGCCTGGACGATAATTACCAAAGAGCAACGCAGCAAGACCGATGTAACCGCGTCCAGCAACTTGATTTTCTTGATAGTGGTTTGCTGCAACAATTGCTAAGAACCCACCACCTAATCCAGCCAAACCACCTGAGATTAGAACACCTGAATACTTCATTAGGTAAACATTTACACCCAATGATTCAGCTGCTATTGGTGCCTCGCCAGCGCTGCGTAGTCGAAGTCCGAAAGATGTTTTCCAAAGAACAAAGAATGAGATTGGAACTATCGCAACTGCAATAGCAGTTACATAAGAAAGATCTCCAGTAAAACCACGGATGATTGAGGCTATGTCAGAGATGAAAAACCAGTGTTTTTCAGCGATTGGCGTCAAAATATCAGGACTCTTCCAGCCAAAGTAAGTTCCACCTGAAAGCACAGGGAAACCATTATTTGAGATTGCACCAACATCTGGTGATTGCGATGGCCCTGGCCACGATCCACCTTGGTACAAGATTGTTGAAAGATAGCGAACTAAACCAGCGGCGATGATGTTGATAGCAACACCAGAGACCACATGATCAACACCGAAAGAAATTGTTGCGATTGCATGCACAAGAGCACCTACTGCGCCAAAGAAAATTGCAGCTGCTAAACCAAGCCATGGCCCGTGCTTAGAACCAATGAACCCGCCAGCCCATGCACCAAGAATCATCATGCCTTCAAGGCCGATGTTTACAACACCTGAGCGCTCAGAAAATAAGCCACCGAGTCCTGCTAAAACGATTGGTACCGAGAGCAAGAGCGCCGCAGAAGCGGTTCCGGTGCTGGTTAAGTCACTTGCTCCAGTGATTAGCCGGATTATTGACATGACAAGAACGAGAAGTGTTGCATTAAGTAAGAGCTTTATTGCTTTAGTTTTCATGTTATCGCCACTTTTGCAAACTCTTTGCTTTGCAGTGTTATCTTGTAACGGCGAATAACCTCATAGGCAATAACCGAGCTAAGTAGAATAGAGCCTTGCATAATCACATAAGTTTCAGGAGCTATATCAATAAGTTCAAGAGCGCGTGAGCTCACTTCAAGGAAACCGAATAGCAATGCGCTGATTGCCATTCCTACAGCGCCATTTCGACCTAGTAGCGCCACAGCAATTGCTGAGAAGCCAATACCAGATTTAAAACCCATAGTGTAGGAATGAGTGTCCCCAAGAATAGTTGGTAAGCCAGCCAAGCCCGCGATTGCACCTGAAATGACTAAAGCAACAAAAGTCATTTTCTTTGAATTAACTCCGCTTACTCGCGCCGCAATTGGATTAGAGCCTGATGCGCGTAATTCAAAGCCAAAACGAGTTCGATTAACAATGAACCAGAAGGCAATTCCTAATGCAATTGCAACTAGCAGCATGCCGTAAACGCGGCCTCCAGGTTGATCTTCTACACCTAACTTATTCAATAATGGCATTAAATCCGGAATATGCGCAGAGGCTGGGAGAGCTTTGGTTGTTAAATTGTTAGAGCCTTCAATTATATCTGCAAAGTACTGAGCAAAGAGAAATGAAGTTAGACCTCCAGCAAGTGAATTCAACATAATAGTTGAAATAACTTCGCTTACACCCCGCCTAACCTTTAGGTAGGCCGCAATTGCTGCCCATAATCCACCAACGGTCATAGCAATCACGAAGGTTGCGAGCACGTGAAGTACGGGTGGTAAAACAAATTTAGCTGCCAAGTAGGCACTAAAAAGAGCGCCTAGGCGCAGTTGGCCTTCAATACCAATATTAAATAGACCGGCTCTAAAAGTTACAGCGATAGCTATGGCTGCTATGTAGTAAGGGGTCGCCGTATTGAGAACTTCAAATAAAGACCCTGCTTGGGTTCCAAACTCCCACATTGTTTTGTAAGCATCCATTGGGGATTTTTTAGATGCTAAAACTGCAAGGCTGGAGACAATAATTGAAACTACTGCTGCAGCTATCGGCGCTGCAACTGCTAGAAGTACTTGTGAAGTTGATGGTTTTTTCATTGTGCACCTGTCATCGCAGAACCAAGTTGCTCAGGAGTTGTCTCTTTGGGATTAAGTTCAGCGGAAATCGCACCACGCAGCATTACTAGAAGCCGATCAGACATTCCAATGAGCTCTTCAAGGTCAGCTGAAATCAATACGATGGCCATTCCCTTTTCACGTGCTTGGCGAAGTTCTTCCCAAATGGCAGCTTGTGCGCCAACGTCCACGCCACGAGTTGGGTGTGATGCAACAAGGAGCGCGGGGGCCTTACTCATTTCACGTCCAACGATAAATTTTTGCTGGTTACCCCCAGATAGGGCTGCAGCCAAAGTGTGTGGACCCGGTGCGCGAACATCAAACTCATCCATGATTATTCGCGTATCTGCAATAGTGGCTTTCTTATCCAAAATAAAACCACGCATGACTGGCTTACTTCTTTGGTGCCCAAGAATTCTGTTTTCCCACAGTGGTGAGGCCATCATTAACGCCTGACGCTGGCGATCCTCTGGAATTAAGCCAATACCCACATCATGGCGATGGGCCACGGTGTAGTGATCTATGTTTTCACCCTTAAATTCAATCTGGCCGGTGTAATCACTCAGACCCATGATTGCTTCAACTAACTCAGCTTGGCCATTTCCTTCGACTCCAGCTATTCCAATAACTTCACCTGCTCGTAAGTCAAAGGAGATGTGAGAAATCAAATCACGGCTACCTGATTTAGTTGGGACCGAAACATCCTTAAGCGAAAGTGTCACTTCAGGTCTACGAGTATCGCCATGAGTAGTTGGCTGTGGAAGTTCGCTGCCCACCATAAGTTCAGCTAACTGTCTTGCAGTTACATCTTTTGATTTCACTTGGGCAACTGTTGAGCCCGCACGAACTACAGTTACATCATCGGCAACGCGCAATACCTCATCGAGTTTGTGAGAGATAAAGATAATTGCCATTCCTTGGGCGCGCAGTCCTTTAAGTGCATTGAATAGGTCATCAACTTCCTGAGGAACTAGTACCGCTGTTGGTTCATCAAAAATCAAAATTCGAGCACCACGGTAAAGAACCTTCAAAATTTCAACACGTTGGCGCTGCCCAACGCCGAGCTCTTCCACCAAAATATCTGGATCAACATCTAAACCGTAAGCCGCAGACATATCAGCAACTCTCTTGCGGGCAGCAGCAAAATCAATTGTCATTCCATGCTTAGGTTCAGCCCCCAATATAATATTTTCTAAAACTGTGAAGTTATCTGCCAGCATAAAGTGCTGGTGAACCATGCCAATGCTGGCTTCGATCGCATCATTTGGGTTTTTAAAATTTACGGCCTGGCCGTTGACCAAAATTTCGCCACCGTCTGGGCGTTGCATGCCATACAAAATCTTCATTACGGTGGATTTGCCTGCACCGTTTTCGCCAACAAGAGCGTGAACAGTTCCAGTTTCTACGCTCATGGAGACATCTTTATTAGCGATGACCCCTGGGAAGCGCTTGGAGATGTGCCGCAGTTCTACAGCTACAGACACGTCTTTACTCTCCCTTGAATAAAAATCTCAACTAAAAGCATGAGGCCCAACAAGGAGAGTTAACTCCATTGTTGGGCCAAACGCCACTACTAAAAGCCGATTATGGCTTTGTTGGAACCTTGATCTTGCCCGACTTAATTGCAGCTGCTGCCTTATCGATCTGGGCCTTGTACTTAGTGATGTAACCACCAGAGTATGAGACTCCAACGCCATCGATGGCTAGGCTGTATTGACGACCATAGATACCAGCCTTGGCATCTAGCACGTCGTTAACTGAAGAACCTGCAACAGCTGTTGCAATTACGTCATAGACAGCACGATCAACGCGCTTAAGCATTGATGTGAGCATGTTCTTCTGCTCATCGGCAGATGCTGTTAGGTACTGATCGGCGTCAACGCCGATAGTCCAAACCTTCTTGCCAGCCTTTGCTGCATCTAGAGCCGCTGCGAAGTTACCCGCACCTGAGCCACCAGCTGCTGAGTAAATAACATCTACACCCTTGTCGATCATTCCCTTAGCAATAACCTTTAATTTAGCTGGGTCATTGAAGCCAGAGAAATCAGGGAACTCAGTCACGTACTTCGAGTCAACTGTTGCACTCTTGTTAGTTGCCTTTACGCCGGCGATAAATCCTGCTTCAAACTTCTGAAGTAGTGGTGTGCGAACTCCACCGATGTACCCGACCTTACCTGACTTTGATGCGAGTGCAGCGGCAATACCTACTAGGTAAGAACCCTGCTCTTCTGAAAATACGAGGCTTGCAACATTGAGTAGATCAACCGATGAATCATCGATGATTCCAAATTGAACATTTGGATAATCAGATGCAACAGCCTTGATAGGGCCTGCATACAAGTAGCCAACTGCGATAATTGGGTTATATCCAGCCTTAGCAAGCAAGCGGAGCTTATCTGTGCGCTCTGAATCTGAACCAGTAGTAACAGTTACCTCTTTAGCGCTAACGCCGAACTTCTTCTTTGCTGCATCAAGACCAGCTGCTGCTGAGTCATTGAAAGACTTATCTCCACGGCCGCCGATGTCATATGCAAGGCCTACTTTTACACTTGATTTTGCTGCTGATGCTGATGGTGCAACAAATGCAGTAACTGCAAGTGTTGTTGCTGCCACAGCTGCTACAAGACGAAATATCTTCTTCAATTTTCCTCCAAGGGGTCTTCTATGGGGCCCGCATGGGTGACATAGAAGGTTGATGTGTACTGGTGAGCCTAGTCTTTCGGCATATAAAAACTCAACACGAGGGGCGCTGTTTTGATGTCGTAGATATAACGTTTTGGAAAACCCTCAACTAGCCATTTACAGTACTAGGCGACCGTTCCGAGGTTTTTATAGGCTGTTTCAAGGGTTCCTATAGCTACCGTGCGCGCCTTAGCGGCTCCATCGTGCAGGAGATCTATTAGATGCTTTTCATCAACTAATAGCTCAAGGGCTTTAGCGCGAATAGGACGCAGGTATTCAACAACAACGTCGGCGACTGCGCTCTTAAAATCGCCATAGCCCTTACCGGCAAACTCATTTTCCAGAGTGGCAATGCTCGAACCGGAGAGTGCGCTATGAATTGTTAGTAAGTTACTGATCCCTGGCTTTTCCTTCTCATCAAATCGGACTTCACTGCCGGCATCTGTCATAGAGCTCTTAATCTTTTTAGCATTAACCTCTGGTGCATCCATAATCTCAATAACTCCAGCGGCTGAACCTGATGACTTACTCATTTTGGCCGTTGGCTCTTGCAGGTCGTTAATCTTTGCCGCTGTCTTTAGGATATATCCATCTGGAATTGTAAATGTTTGGCCATAGCGAGTATTAAAGCGGCCAGCTAAGTCACGAGTGAGTTCGATGTGTTGGCGTTGATCCTCTCCCACCGGAACAAGGTCGGCTTGATACAACAAAATATCGGCCGCCTGCAGCATCGGATATGTAAATAAAGCAACGCGGGCACTATCGGCGCCCAGTTTGGATGATTTATCTTTGAACTGGGTCATACGATTTGCCTCACCAAAGCCTGCCATGCACTCCATTAACCAGCCCAGTTGATTATGTTGTGGGACTTGCGACTGCACAAAGAGAGTTGATTTCTCTGGTGAGATTCCGAGTGCGATTAACTGCGCCGCCGATGCCAGTGTGCGCTTGCGCATAAGGGCTGGCTCGGTCTCAATAGTTAGGGCATGTAAATCTACGATGCAGTAAAAAGTATCGTGGCCATCTTGGAGTGCAACCCATTGTTTTACGGCCCCTAAGTAGTTACCTAAATGGAAAGAGTCACTGGTGGGTTGAATACCCGATAGGACCCGCTTCAAACTCATAGTGTGATTCTTTCACACTTCATGAGCTACGAGAGATTAGCAACTGCCCAGCGCGTTTTCCCTCCATAGAAATCACAGTGATACGCAGGCCATTGAGGTTCACAACATCATGCTCGCGTGGGATTCGACCTAAATAATGCATCACAAAACCGCTCGCGGTTTCATATGGACCATCAGGGATCTCTAAATCTGTCTGTTCTGTGAGCTCTTCAATAGAGATCAGACCATCAACTTCGAAATCACCAGTGCGCACCTCCACGGCTACATCACTTTCAACCTCGTCGTATTCATCGCGAATATCTCCGATTAAGCACTCCACTAAATCTTCCAGCGTGACGATGCCGTCGGTGCCACCGTATTCATCAAGAACAATTGCTACATGTTGACCCTGCAGACGCATCTCAGTTAAAGCCGGCAAGACTCCTTTAGTGCCAGGTAAAAACATAATACTGCGCACTAGTTCGACAATCTTGGTCGACTTACTTGCAAGAGATGTATCCAATAAATCGCGCACATGGATAAAGCCAACAACCTCATCCGATGAACCCCGTACAACTGGATAGCGAGAGTGGGCCTTATCAACGGCCAACTCAATCGCCTTTCCAACTGAAAGGGATGCGTCCATGAAATCTACTTCCGTGCGCGGAACCATGACTTCGTGCACTTGGCGCTCTGATGCATTAAAGACCTCTTCAACAATGTCGCGCTCCTCGGCCGATAGCGCGGCATGGCCTGCAACTAAATCAAGGAGCTCTTCTTCGCTCATCGCACTGCGCGCCTCTTTTGGGTCAACGCCAAATGCACGCACCACAATGTCGGTTGAATGAGAGAGCAGCCAGATTATTGGGCGAAAGACTGTTGCGATGACATCAATGATTCCCGCCGATGCCAAGGAGATTTCCTCAGAGCGAAATAAGGCAAGGCGCTTTGGTACGAGCTCACCAAAGACCAGCGAGAAATATGCGATTACTAACGTCACTCCGATAATCGAGAGCGTGGTACTTAACCCATGAGATAGCCCGCGCCCTTCGAGCCATGGGATGACATAGCTACCGAGTCTTTCTGCACCGAGTGCGGCCGATAAAAATCCACAGACGGTTACGCCCACTTGGGCCGCTGCTAAGAAACGGTTGGGGTTTTCAGCCAACTGTGCAACGCGTGCCCCGCGTTTTCCACGGCTGGCAAGTTGGCGGACCTGGCTATCTCGAAGTGAGATCAGGGCGATCTCGGCAGCCACAAAGAGTGAGGCTGTCAGAATCAGAGCGGCAACTATTGCGATATCGCCTAGTAAAGAGCCCAGCGAGTGAGGTTCCATTAGAGGTTTAACTATACGGTACGCACGATAGGGCACCTCTTTTCATATTCTGGCATTGCCTCTACGCTTGCGACGTTGGCTCAACCGAGCCATCACCTTCATCCTCGGATCGTCGGGCACGTACCTGCCCGGAGAAGGAGAGCAATCTCATGGCATCAGTAGTTTTCGAAGCGGCATCACGTATATATCCAGGCACCACCGCACCTGCAGTCGATAAGTTAAATCTCACAGTCAATGATGGTGAGTTTTTAGTTTTAGTCGGTCCATCAGGATGCGGAAAGTCAACATCACTTCGTATGTTGGCAGGACTTGAAGAGGTCGATAACGGAAGAATCTTGATTGGTGATCGCGATGTTACAAACGTTGCACCAAAAGATCGCGATATTGCGATGGTCTTCCAGTCATATGCTCTTTACCCACATATGACAGTTGCAGAGAATATGGGCTTTGCGCTAAAGATCGCGGGCACACCAAAAGAGGAGCGCGAGCGTCGTGTATTAGAGGCGGCGAAGTTGCTAGACCTTGAGCCATACCTAGAGCGCAAGCCAAAAGCTTTATCAGGTGGACAACGCCAGCGCGTTGCAATGGGTCGCGCAATTGTTCGCGAGCCACAGGTCTTCCTTATGGATGAGCCACTGTCAAACCTTGATGCGAAGTTGCGTGTAGCAACTCGTACGCAGATCGCTGCATTGCAGCGCCGTCTTGGAATCACAACAGTTTATGTAACACACGACCAAGTCGAAGCTATGACGATGGGCGATCGCGTTGCAGTTCTAAAAGATGGCTTACTCCAGCAGGTAGATACACCACGAAATCTTTATGATAATCCCGCAAATGCTTTCGTTGCCGGCTTTATTGGCTCACCTGCAATGAACTTACTAAACGCTCCAATCGTTAGCGGCAAGGCGATGCTAGGTAAGCTCGGCATCGCAGTTCCAGCATCTGCTGGTAGCGAAGTAACTGTTGGAGTTCGCCCAGAGGGCTTTACTCCAGCAAGCGATGGCTTCCATGTACTGGTTGAAGTCGTTGAAGAGCTTGGCTCGGATGCCTTCGTATACGGAAAACCAGCCGATACAAATGTGAAGTTTGCCAATGCAGGCGATGAAGGTGCACAGATCATTGTGCGTTGGGATCCAAAGAATCCTCCAAAGCCAGGTCAGACAATTGCGGTAACTGCAAATCCAAATGCAGTGCACTTGTTTAATTCAACAACTGGAGAGCGTATTTAAACTCTTTATTAAAAAACCCGCGTTAGCCAGTGGCTACCGCGGGTTTTTTAACTCCTGAAACTCTTAAGCCATTGCCTTTTTAAGGTTTTCATCGATAGATGCCAAGAACTCCTGTGTAGTTTGGTACGGAGCATCCTTTGAGATAAGCAGTGATAAATCCTTCGTCATCTTGCCCTGCTCAACTGTTTCGATGCAAACGCGCTCTAGGGTGTCGCAAAACTTAGCTAAATCTGCGTTCTTATCTAACTTTGCACGGTGGGCTAGCCCCCGTGTCCAAGCAAAGATCGATGCGATTGGATTTGTCGATGTTGCTTTACCTTTTTGATGCTCACGATAGTGGCGAGTTACTGTGCCGTGCGCGGCCTCTGATTCAACTATCTTTCCATCTGGTGTCATCAATACCGATGTCATTAATCCCAGTGAGCCATAGCCCTGGGCAACGGTGTCGGATTGAACATCGCCGTCATAGTTCTTACATGCCCAGACATATCCACCCTCCATACGAAGCGACATTGCGACCATGTCATCGATTAAGCGGTGC
>Ga0114977_10001835_pt1 | contig 13926 bp, 7 predicted proteins | sample S_130805_MF_Meta_FD_87026 | JGI IMG/M metagenome (GOLD analysis project Ga0114977, IMG submission 87026) | Freshwater microbial communities from Lake Simoncouche, Canada to study carbon cycling - S_130805_MF_MetaG | ecosystem: Environmental > Aquatic > Freshwater > Lake | place: Lake...
AAGTGGCCGGTCGGACTGATCTTTTTCTTTATGATTTAAAGATGATGGATTCACAATTGCACCACGAATGGACAACAGCAGGCAACCGAAAGATACTTCATAATCTGAAAATACTGGCCGGAACCGGAGCCAACATTATTATACGTATTCCGCTCATTGGGGGAATAAACGATACCGTCGAAAATATACAACTGACGGCAAAATTCATTTCTGAATTAGACGGTGAACCAAAGGAAGTTCACCTTCTGCCCTACCATGCCATTGCACAGCACAAATACCTGAAACTAGGCAGAGCCAATGATTTTGAAAAGTTAAAGGAGCCCGGCATAGAAACTATTGCAAATGCAATTTCAATATTCGGGGAATATGGAATACGGGCGGAAGTAGGTGGATAGTGAAAGAAGAATGAATTTCTGTTTTGGCAATTCCTGAAAATGAATACAAATTGAACAGCACACATTTTAAAAAACATAACTGAACTTTACATTATTGATACAGAATCTATGAATAAGCTTAGAGAAATTATCGCATTCTGTTTTATTATTGCCTCATATTCTGTTGTTTATGGACAGGTACAGAAGTTTACACATCAGGATACCTTAAGAGGATCAGTTACAAAGGAACGTGCCTGGTGGGATTTATCCTATTATCATCTCCAGGTTAAAGTAAACCCAGTGGATAGTTCCTTAACAGGGAGAAACACAATCAGGTACCGGGTGCTGAAACCCTACCAGGTTATGCAAATTGATTTGCAGGAGCCTATGCAGCTGATCAGGGTAACACAGGATGGCATGCCACTGGAATTCAGAAGGGATGGCAATGCATATTTTATTACGCTGAGCCGCTTACAAACTGAAGGGTCCTATAATGAAGTTGTGGCAGATTATGAAGGAAAACCTAAGGTAAGTCCGAGGCCGCCCTGGAGTGGTGGATTTTCGTGGAAACGGGATGCAAATCAGAATCCTTTAATCGTTACAACATGCCAGGGTGACGGCGCCAGCATATGGTGGCCCTGTAAAGATCATCAATACGATGAACCTGACAGTATGCTAATTACTGCAACTGTTCCCGGGAACCTCACGGATGTTTCGAACGGGAGACTGCGGAATGTTACAACCAATCCTGACCATACCAGGACCTTTACCTGGTTTGTTTCAAATCCCATCAACAACTACTGTGTAAATCTCAATATTGGCGATTATGTGCATTTAGGCGAAAAATACCAGGGTGAAAAAGGGACGCTCGATTGCGATTATTATGTATTGCGTAACAACCTTGATAAAGCCAGGATCCAGTTCAGAGAGGTAAAAAGAATGCTGGAAGCACTCGAATATTGGTTTGGCCCCTACCCGTTTTATGAAGACAGTTATAAACTCGTTGAAGTTCCATACCCGGGCATGGAACATCAGAGTTCGGTAACCTATGGAAATGGCTACGAAAACGGCTATATGAAAACCGACGAAAGCAATACCGGATGGGGAATGAAATTTGACTTTATTATTATTCACGAATCAGCTCATGAGTGGTTTGGAAACAGTATAACCAGCAAAGATGTAGCCGATATGTGGATTCATGAAGCTTTTGGCGCTTATTCTGAAAACCTTTTCCTTGATTACCATTTCGGAAGGAAAGCCTGCGACGAATATGTGATTGGAACAAGGACAAAGATCAGGAACGACCAACCTATTACAGGTCCATACGATGTAAATACGGAAGGATCGCACGATATGTATTACAAAGGAGCGAATATGCTTCACACCTTGCGACAGCTTATTAATAATGATGAGAAATGGCGCCGTATGATCAGGGGATTGAGCAAAACATTCTACCATCAGACAGTGACCACCGGGCAAATAGAAAACTATCTGAGTCAGGCTTCCGGTAGGGATTTAAACCCATTTTTCAGTCAATACCTGCGCGATACGCGGATCCCGGTATTTGAATACATAATTGATCATAATCAATTGAAATACCGCTGGACAAATTGTGTTGATGGATTTACTATGCCCCTTAAAATTATTGCCGGCAATAAAACAGTTTGGTTGTCACCAACCATGGACTGGAAACTCCTTGAAAATGTAACCAACACTAAAATTGAGGCTGATATTAATTTCTATATCGAAACCAAAAACGGGAGTCCATCAAAATAAATGTTTCGGTTATTTTAGTGAAATAAAACCATCAGTTCGAGGACCTTGTTGGAGCGCGTCTTATTTCCTGACACGTTACTGTTTCACTTCATTTAATTCTGTCTTATTCATTACTCACAACTCAATTCTCATAACTCACAATTCACCTCTCATTACTCTCCTCTCATTTCTCATTTGCGCTTACCCCTCGTTCCTCGGGTCAGGCTTTCCGCTCCAATCTTTTTGCCATCTGTACAAAAAAACCAACCCTACAAAAGGATTTCCGCTGCAATCCTTAACGTAGCATTACAAGTTATACAAGTTCGCACAGCAAATTGCGTCCAAGCCCTTGCTTGATTGCGATATTATCACTTATGGCAAATCTTATGAAATCAAATCCTACATTCCATAATTAGTTATTTTCAAAAATTATAGAATTCGTATTCACAATAAACTTCATTGTCTATATAATCATAGTAAGCCAGTTTTTTTCACAAAATTTATACTTATAATATTCATAGGAATTTCTTTTATTTTATATAGTAAAAACCCAGTACAAATTTTGGATATATTAAACATATACACTATCTTTAAATCCTTTAAACCACTGATTCTCTGTACTGCTGAATTAGCTTATATTTTATTCCTGAATATCCCCCATCTATAAAATTGTCGCCTCGGAGTCTGTAAGTTCTACTTATTACTCAATCTTCTATTCCCGGATTATTAAACCGTATACAGTTGTTTTCCAATAAATTACTATGGTTTTTTATGTTAAACTACTAATATGCTGAACGTTATGATAATTACAACATTTAATCGCATCGCTCTGGCGGCGACAATCTTAGCAATAACCAGCAAACAGGCCTTTATGCAAAATAGCATTCATCCTACTGAAATTATTATTCAGGATGCATACGATATTTCTCCTCCTCTTTCCGATTTACCATTGATACCGGTTGGAGAAAAAAAGCAAAAGCACAAAGGTGAAATCCTAAACCGGAATTACTCCTTTATTTTTAATAACCTCAATAACTTTACCGAAATCACTTCTGGCCGTGACCCTGTTTTGCAGGATAGTGAAGGGACAATGGCTCCTGTTAGTACAATTGTTAATGTAGATGGCATTAGTGCTTCCCAGGGATATATTCCTCCTGATCCAGCCGGGGAGATTGGTTTAAATCATTACGTTCAGGCTACTAATCTTCATTTTGCAGTTTATTCAAGATCCGGGGCTTTATTATATGGCCCGGCTGCATTAGGTACACTCTGGCAGGGTTTTCCCGGTTTGTATACCAGCGATGGTGACCCTGTAGTACTCTATGATCACCTCGCCGACAGGTGGATTATAACTCAGTTCTCGTTGCCAAACTATCCGAATGGTCCTTTTTATGAACTACTTGCTGTGTCACAAACACCTGATCCGCTCGGGGCATGGTACCGTTATTCATTTCAGTTCAGTAAGATGCCCGATTATCCGAAATTTGGTGTTTGGGATGATGGTTATTACATGTCGGCAAACTTTTATTCTTCTGGGGCACTCAACTATTCCGGCCCAGCTGCAATTGTACTCGAACGCGACTCTTTACTTGCTGGCAGACCAGCCAGAATGACGATTTTCGAACCGGGAACTGACCGGCAGCCCTTATTAGCGGCTGATCTTGATGGACCATTGCCACCTGCCGGAAGCCCGGGGTATTTTCTTTCGGCCAATGATGATCCGGCTAACACAAATGATCACCTGGAACTTTTCAGCCTGTACACCGATTGGGCGAATCCCGCAAACTCAGTACTAACGGGGCCTCAATCTATTCCGGTAGCGGCATTCGACGGCGGTATGTGTGGTGGAAGTGCATCCTGCCTGCCGCAAGCAGGAACAACCCGACGCCTCGACGCATTATCCCGCTACCTCATGCAAAGGCTGCAATACAGGAATTTTGGAACTTACCAGGTTTTAATGGCTAATCACACGGTAGATGCCGATGCAACTAATCATGCAGGAATCCGGTGGTACGAATTACGGACTGAGGCTACAGATTGGTCAGTTTACCAGCAAGGCACCTATGCTCCCGATACCAATCACCGTTGGATGGGAAGCATTGCCATGGATGGAGCAGGAAACATCGCACTAGCATATTCCATCACAGGAAAGGGAATTTTTCCCTCTATTCATGCTACCGGACGACGTAGTGGAGATATTCCCGGCTATATGAGTCTGGCAGAAGAAGCAATAGCATCAGGCACGGGTGCCCAAAACGACTTATCCTCGCGCTGGGGAGATTATTCCTGCTTAACAATGGATCCTTTGGATGATAGAACCTTTTGGTACACCAATGAATACTACGCTGTGACCAGCTACAAGGATTGGAAAACGCGGATAGCATCATTTACAATTGATAATCTGCCGGTTGGTATTTCCCCAGGTACAGAAGCGGGTAACTATTCCTTTTTTATGTTAAATAATTATCCCAATCCTTTTGAGAATAAGACAATTATCAGCTGGCAATTGAAAAGCAGGAACCATATCGTTCTAAATGTTTATGATTTTATGGGCAGAAATCTACAAACTCTTGTGAACGAATGGATGGCTGCAGGAACGCACCAATTCATCTATGATGCAACTGGGCTGCCAGCAGGAGTATACATTTATCAGCTTCAGGCTGATGATAAGATTGAAACAAAGAAATTGATCATATATAAATAAAAAGGATTGAAGCAGTAAACCATAGTCTAAAATTGTCTATATGAAAATAAAAGCAGTTTTTCTGAGCCTCATTCTATCAGGCTTTTATTACAGCCTTTATTCACAAACCTCCGTTTATGTCGATGTTACTAATACCACCGGCAATGAAGATGGCTCTGAACAGCACCCTTTTAATACCATAAAAGAAGGGATAAATAAAGCCAATGCAGGGGATACGGTGTTGATCCGGCAGGGAACATATATTCCTGACGACTCCTGGTCAGGAAATGATCACACCCTGCTGTTGAAAGCAGGCGTCAGGCTTACCGGGGAAAGCAGCGACAATACTATTATTGCCGGAATTTTTGTTGATCAGCAGTTTAGCAACCTTTCCATATGCCTTGAAAAACTTAAATTTGACGAATTCCATTTCATAAGGGCGACCCATGCCGGGCCTTTCATTGACAAGAATATTATCCGTAACTGTGCCACTGCTCTGATCAGTCCGGGTTTTGGAGCAGGAGTCCCGGTTAATGATACGACCCCTGGTCCCAACTACGGTTTTCAGATTGAAAATAATGACCTGGGGACAGAAGGCGTTATTGAATTCAAACAGGGAGCCGGCGTTTCCGAAATAAATGTATTGGGAAACACCTGCGGATATATTCAAATGAAATCAGGAGGCGGATATACATACCTGATTAACAACAATGATGTGCAATATGCAATATTTGATAAATCAGCATCTAATAGGACCACCATTTCCAATAACAGTATCTATAATGGAACCATTGATGACAGAAGCGGGGGAACTCAATTTGGGATTGAAGATGAGATTATAGAATACAATACCATTACGGCCAATGAGAACTCCCCGGCTTTTATTGACGAAGATTATAAAGCGGGAATAATTGCCAAATCCCGCTCTGTTACTATCCGGAACAATACCATCACCTGCACTGGAAATGTTTCAGGTATCAGGTCTAGTGCCGGAGCTCCCATGCATATTCTCAACAATATAATTACATTGGATGAAGTTCAACAGCCAAATCCTGATCCTTATAATGGAACGATTGGCATCATGAATTATTCAGGATGGGGTTATGTCAACGGGAATAAGATATATGGCGGGAACATGGGATATTTCAGTAAAGCGGGTACGGTTGAATTTGCCGCCAATGAGATTGAAAATTCCTATACCGGCTTCTATAGCTTAGGGGCTGAAGAGGTTCATCACAACATAATTAAAAATTGCAAAGGTGACGGGATGATACTCGATGGGCTCAGAGGTCCTCTTCATCATAACAAGGTTAAAGAAAATGCCGGGGCCGGGCTCAGGATTACCCGTGTACCCGTTGACCTTGGAGGTGGAGCAGATAATTGCACGGGGCTGAATGAAATAACCGGGAACGGGAATCATGACCTTTATATTGAAACTTCGAGTGTACAATACCCAGTTCTTTTTGCGCGCTATAATGTCTGGGATCATACCGATTCTTTGGAAATCAGACAATATGATATACGCGATGGAAATGATTCCACTGGGTTGGTAAATGTAAGTTTTACACCAGTAAGTGGCCTGGGAATAAATAATATCATCTCTGAAAATCAAATGAATGTTTTCCCCAATCCTTTCAGCCAGGAAGTCTCTATCACATGGGTGGTATCAGAGAGAAGCCTTGTTTCGCTTAAAATTCTTGACATTTCCGGAAGGGTGATATATACATTGAAAAATGAAGAAATGACCGCAGGAGAGCACCATACGTTTCTAAATGCTACCGGACTCCCTTCCGGTATCTATTTCTGTCAGATCAGGGTGAACGATTTTGTTGAAACCAGGAAAATGGTGCTGTGTAAATAATCTTGCTTTTGGATTTACTTGGAAAAGCTAGAGAATAATTTCTGTAATCCATTGAAAAATCTAGAGTCATGAAAAGGTACTTGAGTTTTTTGATCGTATTATGCACACTAACGCTTTCTTCCATAAAGGCCCAGCAATCCTGGCATTGGCAGAATCCCCTGCCACAGGGCAATGACCTTGAAAGTGTTCATTCTTTTAGCCAAACCATGGCTATTGCTGTAGGTGCTGCCGGAACAATAATTAAAACCACCGATGGCGGATGCAGTTGGGATTCCAAAAACAGTGGCACAGACGAATGGTTATTCGATGTTTTTTTTGTTGACAGTCAAACCGGCTGGGTTGCAGGGAAAGAAGGAATCATACTCAAAACCAATGATGGTGGCGAAACCTGGGTTCTTCAAAACAGCAACCCCACATACACGCTTTACTCCATTCATTTTGCCGATGCAAATACCGGTTGGGCAGTCGGAACATTTGGCAAAATCCTTAAAACCACCACTGGCGGTTCCACCTGGGCAACAACAAGTTTTGGATCAAATGTTTTTAGCTCAGTTTTCTTTGCTGATGAAAACAACGGGTGGATCTGCGGCTGGTTTGGGTCCATTTTGAAAACGAGTGATGGTGGACTGAACTGGACCCCGGTTGCTGTAAGTGCCATTGATAATTTTTACTCACTGTCTTTTTCCGATAACTTAAAAGGAGTTGCCGTTGGAACCGGATATATTGCCCGTACAACAGATGGAGGCACAACCTGGGAATTGGTTCAGAACGCACCTTCTTTAAATTCTGTTTGCCTGCTCGCCAGCGGAAAAAGTTGGGCAGTAGGACTGGGCAGGGCATATGCTTATACTGACAATGGTGGGCTTTCATGGGTGTATGAACCAGGTAACGGAGCCTATAATCACCTTGAAGCAGTATCTGCAGCTGATGAATTTTCTGTGTGGATGGTTGGTGAGTTTGGCGATATTTTTAAATCAACCGGGGGTTTTTTATATCTGGATCCTGTTTCAACCGGATCAACTGATGATATCCTGGATATTTGTTTTGTCGATCAGAATAACGGCTGGGTTGCAGGAGGGAAAGGAAACCCTTTTTCAGGCCCTACAATTTATAAAACCACAAACGGTGGTATCCATTGGATTCCCATTATTCTTCCCCAGGACAATATGCTTTTTGGGATCGATTTTGTGAACGAAAATACAGGTTGGGCTGTTGGCGCTGAGGGTTTGATTTTTAAGACTACCGACGGCGGAAATACCTGGTCAGCTCACTTAACAAACTACCAAACATGGCTATACGAAGTGTTCTTTATTAACGAAAACATGGGTTGGGTAGTTGGTTCATTGGGTGCCATCTATAAAACCACTGATTCAGGAACGACCTGGACCGCTAAATCCAGTGGCACGAATGCAAGTTTATGGGCGGTTTATTTTGTTGATGAAAACACAGGCTGGGCAGTTGGTACTGACGGATGTATTATAAAAACAACAGATGGGGGCGATAGTTGGGACTCTCAGGCATGCGGATTTAATTTCTTATTTACAGATGTTTTTTTTCACGATGAAAATAATGGCTGGATTCCCGGGGGGGCGGGCAGGTTATTAAAAACAACCGACGGGGGTGCAACATGGACCGATCAGATAGTAGCCCCATCAACTTCGAACGGCTTCACCTCGGTATATTTTTGTGACCAGGATAATGGCTGGGCTTGTGGATCGTATGGATTAATAATGAAAACAACCAATGGAGGGGTAACCTGGACACAGGACGAAACGCCCACTCAAATCCAATTGAATTCGGTTTATTGTACCGATGGATCCACGGCGTGGGCTTCCGGCACAGGCGGGACAATATTAAAATACGGAGAAGAAATAAATATTGGTAACCTGTCACATCATAATTTGAATAAAGCTATCACTGATTTTAATACTACCGAAGATGTCATTTTCGCTTACTATCAGAAAGATTATCTCGATTATTTCAAACTGGCAGAAGTTGAAGTGCTGCTGGATACAATTCTGCATTCTTCTGATTCCGATCTCATAATTACACTCAGTCATTCAGGAATAACGGATACACTTTTTAACAAGAGAGGAGGCGTTGGCGATAATTTTATTTCCACCAGGTTATTCGATGCTGCAAGTAATCCCATCTCATCCGGAAGCGCACCGTTTAGCGGTGACTTTAAACCGGACAGCCCATTAAAATCCTTCCTCGGCCTCGATCCGAACGGCGAATGGAAATTGAGCATCTTTGATGGCACTGCCGGTAACACAGGTGTTCTGCAGGCCTGGGGATTGAAGTTATACTTTGCGGGGATTACAGGTGCTGAAAATGAACCAGCACCTTATGAGGGAGATTTTGCGCTTCACCAAAACTATCCCAACCCATTTACCGAAACCACAACCATCTCCTGGCAACTGCAAGAAGATGCCCATATCGGGTTAAAAGTTTACGATTTTACAGGCCGCGAAGTGAAAACTCTTGTGGATTGTGAAATGGTAAAAGGAGAGCACCAGGTTATTTTTAATGCAATTGGCTTGCCTGCCGGGGTATATTTTTATCAGCTCTGGTCGAATGTAAAGGTTGAAACAAAAAAAATGGTATTGATAAAATAAATTATCCATCTTAAAAACCAATGTCATGCAAAATCCAGAGAATTATCTTAAAGGCCTGGTGGTGGCCGTTTTGTTTTCCTTTCCCTCAATGGCATATCCCCAGCAATCTGATTGGATCTGGCAGAATCCAAAGCCGCAAGGAAACGACCTATATCAGGTAAATATGTTTGATGAAAATCTGATTTATGCTGTTGGAAACGGTGGAACTGTTATGAGATCAGCTAATAGTGGCACCACCTGGGCTATACTTAATACAGGTACAACTAAAAACCTCCGGCAAGCCGACTTCCTGCAAAATAGATTAACAGGATATGCTATAGCAAATGACTTTAGTACTGGTTCTTCCATTATCAAAACTGCCGATGGGGGTAGTAACTGGCAAAATTTAAACTTTCCCAAAATCTATTATTTATCTTCAATTGACTTTGTTGATGAGCAAACAGGTTTTGTTGGAGGCAGCATAGGTCTTGATAATAATTTTATTTTTAAAACAAATGATGGAGGGCTAAATTGGACACGGTCGGACTCATTGGATGAGGGAATCGTAGCAATCAAATTTCCTTTTGATAATCTTACAGGTTTTGCATCCGGACATCATAATGCATACGGGAATAATTCAATCTATAAAACTACTGACTGCGGTACAAGTTGGGTTCGGAAATCGATGCCAGCTCTGGCAGCGTTTGGCGATATAAAATCATTTTGTTTTGTAAGCAGGCAAATTGGTTATGCAACAGGCAACAGAACTATTTTAAAAACCACCGATTCTGGCGAAACCTGGTTTTCAGTTTACTCAGGGAACGACCCATATAAATCAATCTGTTTCCCTGAGAATGAAACAACCGGTTATGTTGTCGGCGATTTTAACATAGCTTTAAAAACCACTGATGGCGGCTCCAGTTGGCAAACATTAAATACCAACGTTTCGGGTACATATTTCTACAATTCTGTCGCGTTTATAAATAACCAGGCTGGTTTTATAGTTGGCTCAAACGGAATAATACTAGAAACTACTGATGGCGGGGCAAACTGGTCAAACCTGCGGACCGGTATTCTATGTTTTTTTCTGAACAGTATTAATTTTCCTGCTAATTCTCAAACTGGTTATATTGCCGGTTCCGGCGGAGAGATTTTAAAAACCATAAATGGCGGTGATGAATGGATTCAGCAAAGTACAAATACAAACAAAAATTTAATCAAAATCCGGTTTTTGGATACTGACACGGGCTATGTTGTTGGCGATTATGGTACAATCTTAAAAACCGTTGATGGAGGGCTGAATTGGAATTCTTTATCCGGCGGTACTAATAATTTATTATATGATGTGGAATTCCCTGTTAATTCCACTACTGGTTATATAAGTGGTGAATCAGGGAAACTGGCTAAAACCTCGGATGGCGGGAATACATGGATTTCTTTAGGATCTTTCAATAAAGATGTTATGGCAATGTGTTTTCCAACTGATAATTTAATTGGATATGCAGCAACGGCGTACGAGAGAATTTATAAAACAATTGATGGCGGAATTACCTGGGAAATTAAGCATGACGGCAATTCTGCTCAAGCCAGTATAGCCGATATCTTATTCCCGTTCGATTCTCAAACCGGTTATGCATTATCCAGCACAGGCGGAGCGCATAACAGCAAGATCCTGAAAACAACAGATGGGGGAGATAACTGGGTAATCACAGATGCCGGAACAACTTCAATACTAAGTGAAATTTCATTTCCTACACCACAGGTAGGTTACATTGCTGCAGATGGGATATACGGAGAAAAGCCTTCTCGTTTTCTAAAAACAACTGATGGCGGTTTAACCTGGAATATTGTCGGGGTTCCTTATGGCTATTCACTTACATCTGTTTGTTTCCCTAGCGGTGTGGATACAGGGTATGTGGCCGGAAGTCAATCAGGCGCAATATTAAAAACTATAACTGGTGGTATTTCAACTACGTCAGTACCTGAATCACCTTTCGAAAATCCGGCATCAACTATGCACCTCCGGAACTACCCAAATCCTTTCAACGAAAGCACAACTATTTCCTGGGATCTGCCAAAAGATGCCCATGTCGTTTTAAAAATATTTGATTTTACAGGCCGCGAAATGAAAATACTTTTTGATAACAGGTTGTCAAAGGGCCAACAGAAAGTGGAATTTCATACGAAAGGTTTACCTGCAGGGATATATTTTTATCAGCTGAAGGCAAATGGGGTGATTGAAACCAGGGAAATGGTACTTATTAAATAATTTATCCACCCCGAAAAATCGGGATAAAAACCAAAGTCATGAAAACTCTCAGGATTTATCTCAAAGGAATGATGTTTGGCTTTATGATAGTATTCGCTGCTGTATCATATGCTCAAACGCATATTCCCGCTGGCAATGTAAGCGGCACCTGGACAACTTCAGGTTCTCCGTACTTAATCGAAGGTGAAATTTCAATTTCAGCCGGACAAACTCTGACTATTGAACCAGGTGTATCAGTAGAGTTTCAGGATCACTATAAATTAAATGTGCAGGGCCAGTTACTGGCAGTGGGTACAGAGAATGATTCAATCTGTTTTACGATTGATGACACAACTGGATTTAGTAATTTGTTGGTCCCTGATGGAGGCTGGCATGGTATACGGTTTGGCAATTCAACTCCTGGAAATGATACTTCCAGGATAAGTTTCTGCAGATTGGAGTGGGGAAAAGCAGTGGGTAGTTTACCTGACAATAGCGGCGGTGCCATTGCAGTTGAAAGTTATAATAATCTGGTTATTTCAAATTCATTTATCACTCATAGCATTGCCGCTTTTTCAGGCGGTGGCATTGCAATTTCAAATTCAGATATAATCGTTAAGGATAACTCTTTTTATCAAAATGGTGCTGGTTTCGCCTGTGGTGGAATTGCCATATCTTCCTGTGACCCACTAATAGTAAATAATAAAATTGATAATAATATAGCGCTTAGTTCGGGTGGTGGATTAGGTCTGAACAATAGCGCTAATCCTGACATTATTGACAATATCATTGTAAATAATTCTGCTAAATACGGTGGTGGAATTCAAATGAAAACTAATTGTAATCCATTGATAAGGAATAATTTAATATACGATAATACTGCTGACCTGGAAGGTGGAGGTGTTGATCTGGAAGAAAATTGCAACCCGGTATTTATTAATAATACAATAGTTTACAATTCAGCTCCCATTGGAGGTGGCATTGACTGCGAAGTGAATTCAAGCCCGGTTTTCAGAAATACGATTATCTGGTGGAATGTTGGATATGCTGACGGATCTCAGGTTCATCTTTTCTCGGAAGATTCCGATCCGGATTTTTATTATTGCGACATTGAAGGAGGATCAGATGCTTTCGGACTTTGGTATGGTGGTGCAATATATTTTACCTATACTGGTATTTATGAAAACAATATTGATGATAATCCCGATACAACTTCTCAGAATGGGTATTTGTTTTTATTAGCTGATACCTCTCCCTGCATTGATGCAGGCGACCCGGATGACATCTATAATGATGTTGAAAATCCTGCTAATCCTGGATTTGCAAAATGGCCATCGAAAGGATTTCTCAGAAATGATATGGGTGTTTATGGCGGACCAGGTTGTTTATACGTTGAACCTATTACAGGAATTGATGAAAATTTCGATTTGTCAGCTCAGCAATACCAGGTATTCCAAAATTATCCAAACCCTTTCAATACATCCACAACCATCACCTGGCAACTGCCAAAAGAAGCTTATGTCATCCTGAAGGTGTACGATTTTACAGGCCGTGAAGTGAAAACACTTGTGGATTGCTATCAAATGAAGGGTGAACATAAAGTTAAATTTGATGCTTCCGGTTTGCCTGCAGGAGTGTATTTTTTTCAGATCCAAACAAATGGCCTGATTCATACTAAGAAAATGGTTTTACATAAATAGTGTTTGATCATTAAAATTATGAAAGGAAATTATAAAGAGCTGAGCTGACTCTTTTTCTTAAATAATATCAGAAAAAAGGAAACAGTTAAAGCTAAACACAGTAACCGGATTCACTCATTAGCAGTGTTTTCACTAATACTGATTCTATTGGCTGCACAAATAATTGCTTTTCGGGCAGGATTTTTCAAACTACAAAACACAACATTCGATCCATCACCAACACCATCAATAAGTATTAAGTCTATTAATAGAAATGCTGGCTACTTGAAAATAAATGAATTTGATTTCGGTATCATTTCCGTTCCTTTTACATGGGTATGGGGAGATGGGGCTATCAAAAGCGGTTGGTTTCCAAAGGAGCATACGTATACAGAACTTTCTCAAAAATGGTTGGGTCACGTCTTCTTTTCTGACGGGTCCCGGTATTTGAATACGCGATGGATCAAAATCAATTGAAATACCACTGGACGAATTGTGTTGATGGATTTACTATGCCCCTTAAGATTATGGCCGGCAATAAAACGCTTTGGTTATCTCCAACCATGGAGTGGAAATTCCTTGAAAATGTAACCAACACTAAAATTGAGGCTGATATTAATTTCTATATCGAAACCAAAAACGGCAGTTTGTCAAAATAACTGCTACAAATATTGCCGGAAGGAATAAAAAAAACCGCTTGTAAACTACTGTTTAACAAGCGGTTATTTA
>Ga0114977_10001836_pt1 | contig 13922 bp, 8 predicted proteins | sample S_130805_MF_Meta_FD_87026 | JGI IMG/M metagenome (GOLD analysis project Ga0114977, IMG submission 87026) | Freshwater microbial communities from Lake Simoncouche, Canada to study carbon cycling - S_130805_MF_MetaG | ecosystem: Environmental > Aquatic > Freshwater > Lake | place: Lake...
ATCAAATTGCATCAAAAAGTAAAGTTGACGATACAGGCTTAAGAGAATATCTCGAGAGAAATTATCAAAACGTATTTTCTGAAAAAGGGATCGAAATTCTGGTTTATAAACAGGATAGCCTGAAATTTTGGACGGCGAATGTTTTTGCTGCAGCTGTCGTAACCGACAGCTCCGGTTTCCGATCGGGTATTGTACAAAGCGGGAATGGTTTTTACCTGGTTCAGCGAAGGCTGCATAAAGGCTTTACTATTGTGGCACTTCAGCTGATAAAGTACAATTACGATTATTCGAACGAATATCTTCCGTCAGGATTTTACAAAAAATTCAGTGCTCCCCACAATGCTTCGGTTAGTCTGCAGAAGGGCGTGAATACTATATATGATCCTAAAGGCAAGTTTCTCTTTAGTCTCACGTATCAGCAGCCTTTGGAGCAGGCACTCTGGATTCAGTACCTGATTTTTACACTGTATGTAAGTAGTTTTCTGTGCCTTATTTCTGTTCTATTTTCGCTCTACCTGTTTGTAATGGATAAATTCAATCAGAAATGGCTGCTTTTTGCAGGTTTTGTGGCAGATGTAATTCTTCTCAGGGCATTACAGTTTTACTTCAGCTTCCCTTCGGATTTGTTCCAAATACAGTTATTTAATCCGGCCTTCTATGCTTCATCGGATCTTTTACCCACGCTTGGCGATCTTTTAATAAATTCCCTGCTCGGTCTGCAGATCACTTTTTTTGCATATAAACTATTTCTTGACTCAATCCCCAAACTGAATGTTCCTGAATATCTGCAAAAAGGGAAGGCTGTATTATTTCTTTTAATGCTTATCGGTTTATTCTATTTCCTCAACCAGGCCATTAGCGGACTGGTATTGAACTCAGGCATATCGTTCAGGTCCGAAAATATACTGGGACTTCCACTCCTGAGCCAGGTAGGTGTGCTTATTATTGTTACGTTGTTGTTGGCTTTTTTGTTCCTTTTTGAACTTACAGTACAGGTTTTTATACGCTGTATCCGTAGCTCCCGCTTTTTGATTTACCTTTTATTAGCTGGTATTTCCCTTTACACACTCATTACGTATGCAACACAGGAGTCCGATATGGTTTCTGCCGTCTTTTTCCTGCTTGTGCTAATTGTATTATTTTTTAAAGTCAGGTCAGGTGACAGGAAAAAATTCAGTTTCAGTGGAATATTAGTGATTGTAATTGCAATTTCATGCATGGCCACGTACCTGGTAAATAAATCGGAAACCATACGTGAACAGGAGAAACGACGCCTGCTAACAGCTCATCTTTCGGATGCCCGGGATAATGTGGCTGAATACTATTACCAGGAAGCTGAAACAAAAATGAAACAGGATAAGAAACTGACGGAAATGCTGGTAAAAGTAAATTCTGATACCGCCCTGTATTCGGTTTCATCCTATGTAAAAGAGAAGTATTTTTCGGGTTACTGGCGAAAATATATGATACAAATAACTGTATGTCAGAAAGATAAGACAATAAATATAAAACCAGGGAATATTATAAGCGGCTGTGAGGAGTATTTTGATGGGAAAATCGCCCAGTTTATGAAAGCGGTACCGGTTCCGGGTTTGTTTTTCCTGCGCCAGTCGGTGGATGCCATGTATTACCTGGGAAAAATCGAATGTACATCTGCTAAAGGAGAAGGTGATACAAGGAATGTAATTTTCGTCGAAATAAGTTCAAACGATGTATGGAAAGGCCTGGGGTATCCTGAATTGCTTTATGACAGTAAAAATTGCAGGTCTTTTAATCTGAGTGGCTATTCGTATGCGTTTTATTACAAGGGTGAACTGGTTAAAAATGTGGGTAAATATGCTTATGATGTTGTAAATCAAAGTATTGTAAGCCAAAAAATGGAAAGAGGGTTCTTTACAGCAAAGGGATACAGCCATTTTGTTTATACCAGCGATGGGGATACGATGATTGTTCTGAGCAAGGAAGTACCACGGATTTCAGATATTATTTCACCCTTTTCGTATATCTTCCTTTTACTGATGATCATGCTGATTTTGCTGAACGGCTCGCTGAATAACGTGCTGAGCTGGAATTCCGGTATTTATACCTTCAGGTGGCGGCTTCAGCTTATTATGATATCGGTTATTGTTATTTCATCTATTGTGCTGATAACGGTCAGTATGTTGTTTATCAATACGATGAACGCAAATAAAAACAACGAAATACTCAAAGAAAAACTGAATTCAATAGTAATAGATCTCGAAACCAGGTATGGGCAGGGTGCATCTTTCGACAGGGTGGCCAGGGACGAACTTTCCGATCTGCTGCTTAATTTGTCGAATACCTATTTTACCGACATCAATTTATACAATTCGGGTGGCTATATGCTGGCCTCGTCGCGCGATCAGATTTTCAGGGAGGGGATGATTTCGCAGCAAATCAGTCCTGCCGCAGCTCAACAACTGATGGGGAACAATAAATCCTTCTTTATACAACAGGAGAATATAGGATCCTATGCATTTTTATCAGCATATGCACCAGTCCGTAACCTGGATAATCGCTTATTAGGGTATCTGAATTTACCCTATTTCGCTAAACAGGAAGAGATCAGGCGCGAGATTTCGGGCCTGGTTTCTGCATTTGCCAATATTTACATTATAATGATAGTAATAACAGTTATACTGGCATTGCTGTTATCGAGATACATTACGAAGCCCCTGCAGCTGATAGGAAACCAGTTTGGAAGTATAAAAATGGGCGATAAAAATGCAAAGATTGAATGGGTGCGGAAGGACGAAATTGGCAGGCTCGTTGACGAATACAACCGCATGATCGACGAAATGGAAAAGAGTGCCGAATTACTTGCCCGAAGCGAGCGCGAAAGCGCATGGCGTATGATGGCGCGGCAGGTGGCACACGAAATCAAGAACCCGCTTACACCTATAAAACTCAGCATGCAACTGTTGATGAAGGCCTGGGACGACAAGGCACCCGATTGGGAACTAAGGTTGAAGCGGTTTTCACAGACACTGATCATGCAGATTGATACCCTTTCGGCTATAGCCTCTGAGTTTTCGGATTTCGCCCAGATGCCGGAGCCTCAGATCGGGCAATTTGATGTGATACCCCTTGTTCAGCAATCGGCAGCCTTGTTCCGCAATCAGTCGGATTGTGAAATAACTTTTGATACCGAATTTTCCGAATGTATTATAAAAGCGGATCCTAACCAGATCCTGCGCGTATTTAATAACCTGATAAAAAATGCGTTGCAGGCAATACCGGGCGACAGGCAGGGCATGCTTCAAATCAGGCTGACAATCTCCGGAAAGGAGTGTGAAATCAGTTTTAAGGATAATGGAACAGGCATAAGCGATGAAAAGCTGACACGGATATTTTCTCCGAATTTTACCACTAAAACAGCCGGAATGGGCCTTGGATTAGCCATGGTAAAAAATATTATCGATCATTCTTCCGGTCGTATCTGGTTCGAAACCGTTCCGGGCGAAGGAAGTACTTTCTTTGTTGCACTTCCGATGAAGGATTAGAAGACATTAATCCTTTATAACGCTTAGCGTAAATGATAAAATATAAAAATGTTAGTCCTAGATTTATCTTCGACTAACAAAAATTGCAAAATAGGGGTCGACCCAACTGAAGCAAATAGTTGGAATCCGATCCCAATGATGAAAATTGGAATATACTGATAATCTGCGTTATATATCTTTGTTCCTTAGCATAGAAGCATAGTTTAAAGGAGTGTTGAATAAACCAAAGGACTATTAGATCACATTCCAGTGATCCGGCTATCGAAACATAAGGAATTCGCAATATATTCTGTATGCCCGCATTATTGTTTACTTTTGCAGGTTAAACGAAAATACCTGTTTGAATCCTTTAAAACAACTGGCCGGACAAACTGCGATTTATGGACTGAGTTCCATAGTGGCACGTATTATTAATTTCTTTTTTGTACCGCTATACACCCGTATGCTCACCACAGGCAATTACGGGCTGGCTTCGGAATTACTGGCGTATATTGCGCTGTTGCAGGTGGTGCTTACCTTTGGGATGGAGACCGGTTTCTTCAGGTTTGCCAGCAAGGACAAAAGCCGTGCTGAAGTTATATTTTCGACGGCCCTTATGTCGCTGGGAGCTACATCCCTGTCGTTCCTGATCCTGATAACCCTATTCGCAGGCCAGCTGAGTGCTTTTGCAGAGCACCCGGTAAACTATATTCTGTACTCAGCTCTTATACTTGCAATCGATTGTTTTACAGCCATACTTTTTGCCGAACTCAGGTATAAAAACAAAGCCGTAAAATTTGCAACCTTCCGCAGCATCAAAATTCTTTCGGAGGTAAGTTTCAACGTATTTCTTTTCCTGTTTCTGCCTTCTTATTTTGTAACCCATCCCGATTCCTATTTGTTGCATTTTATTCCGGCAACGCCCGATTACGGATATATTTTAATGGCTATACTGCTGAGTTGCATTGTTTCGTTGCTGCTTTTTGTTCCCCGCCTGCTTAAATTACATCTTGTTTTTTCGAAACAGCAGTTTAATGAGCTGATGCTTTATTCCCTTCCCCTTATGATTGCGGGGTTACCGGGGGTAGCGAACGATTTTATAAGCAGAATTTTCTTCCGGTTTTTTGCTCCGGCATCCATGCCCTGGCAGGATCAGCTGGGGATTTTTAATGCCAATGTGAAACTGGCTGTTTTTATGGTCTTATTTGTTCAGATGTTCCGCTATGCCGCTGAACCCTTTTTCTTTGCCTCTTCCGCTCGCGACGACATGAAGAAAGTATATGCGGATGTAATGAAATATTTTGTGGCTTTTTGTGTTCTTATATTCCTGGCTATTGCCATGTATCCCGAAGTGTTTGCGCTGCTGCTGGGCAAAAACTTCAGAAGTGGCATAGGGGTATTGCCCATTATGCTTATTGCCAATATTTTGCTGGGAATTGTATTTAATTTATCCATGTGGTATAAATTGTCGGGCAAAACCCGGTATGCGTTGACTATCACGTTGCTTGGCCTGGGAATAAACCTGGTGATCAATATTATTTTTATGCCGGTTTATGGTTTTATGGCTGCTGCCTGGGGATACCTGTTCAGCTACCTGGCGATGGTAATATTCAGCTACTACTTAAGCCGGAAGTATTATCCAATCCCGTACGACTGGAAAACGATTATTCTTTATTTCGTGACGGGAATCGGCATTTACCTGTTAAGTGTATTTGTCGCTCCCCCCAGCCTGGGAGCCAGAATAGGGCTGAATACGCTTTATATAATTGCTTTTGTGCTCTTTGTTTTAAAAAGAGAAAACATAGATTTGCAAAAGCTCAGATCACTCTTAAAACGAACTTAACCTGTATACTGTTTCATGAAGCTTGATACTATGAAGGTAAATATTGTAAACCGCTCACGTTTTCCCCTACCCCAATATGCTACAGTTCATTCGGCCGGTCTCGATCTCAGGGCCGATCTGGAGCAAGGGCTTATACTTAAACCCCTCGAACGATCGTTAGTTCCGACAGGATTATATATTGAGCTGCCCGAAGGCTACGAAGCCCAGGTTCGGCCACGTAGCGGGCTGGCAGCAAAGCACGGGATATCCATAGTGAATACTCCGGGTACTATTGATCCCGACTACAGGGGTGAAATAAAAGTAATACTGGTAAACCTGTCGGATGTGCCATTTACACTCGAACCCGGCGAGCGGATCGCCCAGATGGTAATAGCGCGTTTCGAACATATCAGCTGGAATGAGGTTGAAACCTTGTCGGAAACTGAAAGAGGAGAAGGGGGATTCGGGCATACGGGGGTGAAGTAGAGGGGGAGAGGGAGAGAGTGGGCGATTGGGAGAGACGGGGTGAGGGAGAGAGAAAAGGGTGAGAATGGGTATTTTGGGAAGGCATGGCATGTGAGACGTTCAAAGGAAAAGGAGTGTAGCCGAAAAAGGTTAAACAGTTTCTACGCAAATAACATATAACGTATAGAGAAATAGATGAAAAGGATATTCACGATACTGTTTTTACTGGTCATTTTGTGGCCTGGATTGGCAAATGCGCAAAAACGCGAGAAAAAGAAGAGGCACAAATCAGAGGTCACCGAGGGGGTTAATGAAAACAGAAGTGAAATCACGAATCTTTTTATTGATGCAACCAATGCCCGGCTGATGGGTGATACGGCGAAGGCTATTTCTTTGTATGAATCGTGTCTTGCGAAAAATCCTAAGCATTCGGCTTCTATGTATGAGCTTGCACAGCTGTATTTCGAAAGCAATGACTATAGTTCAGCATCCCGTTTTGCTGAGCAGGCATCGGAAATCGAACCGGAAAACAAATGGTATAAGCTGCTGCTGGTGGAAGTTTACGGGAAAGCCGGAAATAAGAAAAAGCTGCTCGAAACCTGTGAGAAACTGGTGGATAAGGATCCCGGAAATGTTGATTACCTCTATGAACTTGCTAACGCCTATCTGATGAATAACGATGGCAGTAATGCCATAAAAATCTATGATAAAATAGAAGAGGTGATTGGTGTTACTGAAGAGATATCCATGCAGAAACAACGGATACTGCTGATTGAGAAGAAAACAGAGCTGGCGGCTGCTGAAATAGAAAAACTTCTTAAAGAATTTCCAGACCAGGAGATCAGGTACCTCTCAGTTTTAGCCGAAATGTATATGCAGGCCGGCAGACCTGACGATGCCATAAGGTATTACCAGCAGGTGCTGAGTAAAGATCCGGAGAATCCTTATATCCACATTACGCTATCGGATTATTACAGGCAGAAGGGCGATAAAAAACGCTCGTTCGATGAGCTGAAGCTGGGTTTTGCGAATCCGGCGCTTGATATTGACACCAAAATCAGGGTACTCCTTTCGTATTTTACTGTAAACGAACTGTATACTGAAAATAAGGCTGATATTTTCGAACTGGCTCAGATACTCGTTAAAACACATCCCGCTGAACCCAAAGCGCACTCCATGTATGGCGATTTTCTGCTTGATGAAAAAAGGTACAGCGAAGCACGCGACGAATTCAGGAATGTGATACGTATTGACAGCAGCCGTTATGCCGTATGGGAAAGCTTGCTGACAGCCGAAATCCAGCTGGCTGATTATACTGCGCTCGAAGAAGAAAGCAGTCGGGCTATAGAGTTGTTTCCGCTGCTTCCGATACCATACCTGTATAAGGGTATTGCCCTGATGGAGAGAAAAAAAACAGAGGAATCGATAAGCAGTTTCAATACAGGCTTAAAACTTGTGAGCGGGAACAATGCTCTAATGGCCCAGTTTTATACGAGCCTTGGCGATGCTTACCACAGGGTAAAAAACTACCGTGCTTCGGATGAAAACTATGAAAAGGCCTTAAAAATTGATCCTGAAAGCAGTTATGTATTGAATAATTATGCCTATTACCTGTCGTTACGGAACGAAAATCTCGATAAAGCCGAAACTATGGCAGCTAAAGCAGTGAAATTAGACCCTGCCAATCCGGCTGATATGGATACCTATGGATGGGTTCTGTACAAGCTGGGACGATACAGTGAAGCTTTACAATGGGTGGAAAAAGCAGTAGCTGCAACTCCAGTCCCTGATGCGGATTTGCTCGAACATCTCGGTGATATCTACTTTAAACTTGGCGAAACTGACAAGGCTGTGATGCAGTGGCAGAATGCGCTGAAAGCTGGTAATGGGTCAGAATTCCTGGAGAAAAAAATAAAGGAAAGGAAGTTGTATGAATAGATTTATCAGTCTGAGTTTACGTTTTTTTGTTTTTTGTTTTCTCGTATCCTCTCTGGCAGCATGCACCGGCAGCCGGAAAGCCACCCGTGAACCACTCAAAGAGCAGGGAGATCAGTTCCTGATGAGCAAGCTGAAGGAGCATGAGTTGAAATTCCATGAGTTTTCGGCTAAGTTTAATGTGACCTACCAGGTCGACCGCAAGAAAACAACAGTTTCGGGAAGCCTGCGAATTGCTCACGACAGCATCATATGGATTTCGATAACTCCTGCCCTAGGAATCGAAGCCGTTCGGTTTATGCTTACTCCGGATTCGATAAAATATATTAACAGGTTAAGTAATACTTATTTTTTGCGCGATTTTGCCTATATCAACCAGTTGCTTAACAAAACGCTCGACTACGACATGGCACAGGCTTTCCTGATCGGCAACGATTTTTCGTTATACGATTCAAATTCGTTCAAAGCCTCAATCGAAAACCAGCAATATAAGCTTAATACAACCGACAGGCGAAAACTCCGCAGGTATGTAAGGCGCAGCGAGGACGATATCAGCATCCCTATTCAGAGCATATGGCTTGATGCCGAAAAATTTAAAATAACAAAGGTTCTGCTGAAAGAAGCAGAGCGTGATAGCCGTAAATTTTTAGCTACGTATGCTGAATTTACCGATGTGGATGGGAAACTGATTCCATCGAAACTTGATTTCAGAGTGGAGACAGACGATAAAAAGGTCAGGATCAATATCCGCTATTCGAAAATACAACTGGACCAGGAACTTACCTTCCCTTTCAGGATTCCTGAAAGCTATACCGAAATAACAGACTTACATCCTGAGAAATAATGGCTGGAAATACCCGAAAAAGCTCACGGTTTACATTCATGCTGGTTTGCAGCCTGACTTTGCTATTGCTCGGATTTATGGCTGTTACCATATGGGCACAGAATGATAGAAACAAACTGCAAAGCCGAAAGTCGAAGCTGGAAAGAGAAATCATTGAAATGAACCAGGAACTGGAACAGACCAAAAAAAATAAATCGGCCAATCTGAACCAGTTAATCCTGATCAATAAAAAAATCAATAAGCGGGAAGAGCTGATCAATGAAATTGAACAGGAGGTAGGAGGCATAGACAGCCAGGTGAGAAGCCTGAGTGATACGATTAACCGCATCACGGTCAACCTCAACAGCCTTAAAGCTGAATATGCCCGGATAATCTATTCCACATACCGGAACAGAAGCGCTTATAACCGGCTTATGTTTTTATTTTCGTCGCACAATTTTAACCAGGCTTATAAACGGTTGAAATACCTTCAGCAATATACCGAGTACAGGAAGTCGCAGGTTAAAACCATCAGTGAAGCGCAAAGGGCTCTTGCCGCCAAGAAACTGGAATTTGAGAATCAAAAGTCATCAAAGCTTACCCTGAAACATTCGCAGGAGAAGGAACGCAATGCACTGGATAATGAAAAAAGCCAGAAAGATGAAAAAATAAAAAGCCTCACTTCGCAGGAAAAAAAGTTGCTCGTTAAACTTCGCAACAATGAAGTTGCTTTAAATAATCTGCAGGACGCTATTGAAGCCCTGGTTGCTTCTGAAATAAAGAAAGCTAACGAGGAAGTGGCCCGTAAAGCTGCTTTAGCCGCCGAAACCGAACGAAAAACCCTTGCCGAAGCCGAGCGGAAATCGAAGCTTAAAGCCGAGGCCGATAAAAAACTGAAAGCTAAATCCGAACCCGGATTGAAAACACCCGAACCCGTAAAATCCGAACCCATTGCCAGGCTTGAAGAATTGCGCCCGGTTCCGGTTAAATCCGCACCGGTACGGTATAACAGCATGTCGGTTTCAGCTGAAGATGTGGCACTTACCGGTAGTTTCGCAGGGAACAGAGGGCGCCTGCCATCACCAGTCGACAGAGGTTCTGTTATCTCTTCTTTTGGTGAACATCCGCATGCCGAATTTCAGAATATCAAGATCAAGAATAATGGAATTGATATTATTTCAGCACCGGGAGCGCAGGCTAAAGTAATTTTCGACGGCGAAGTTTCGAGTGTTTTGTTTATTGCCAACCTGAATTATGTTGTGATTGTGCGACATGGCGATTATCTGACCGTATATTCGAACCTGGAAGCCGTTACCGTTAAAAAGGGAGATAAAGTAAAGACCCGGCAGTCGCTGGGAACCATTTCGACCGCACAGGGTGAATCCAAATCGCGCCTGCACTTTGAACTTTGGCAGGGAACTATCGTTCAGAACCCTTCAGGATGGTTAAATATATAGCCTCAACCAGCATTTATCAATTCACTTTTCTGTAGCTAATTAGGAGAATAAAGTCAGGCTTTATTTTTTTTCTTAATGCAATACTACATAGGTATATTATTTAAAATTAGCATGTTGGGAAAGCAAGCGAAATAGATGAAAGGAATCCTGGTTTCGGTATTTTTAGAACTTTTATGTTAAAAGGTGCATTATTGCGTATGTATTTGCCTTAACTTTGCGCCATTCACAAAGAAAAACAAACAAATATTATGGGTAAACTTGGGCCAACTGAAATTATTCTTATCCTAGCCATCGTACTTTTACTTTTTGGCGGAAAAAAAATTCCTGAACTCATGAGAGGTGTTGGGAAAGGCGTTAAAAGCTTTAAGGACGGGATGAAAGAAGAAGATCAGGATCCGAAATCCGATCCAAATACAGGGAAGTAGTCATATACTTTTTCAGGCTTTCAGGTAGAAACACTGTCAGAGTGTCCGATAGTGGTTAGAAAATTTCCGGATAAAAAACTTTTTCGAATACCAAAACCGGGCTTGCAAGCGTTATTTTTTTTAACAAGCGATTGTGCATTAATTATGCAAAGGACACATTTCAACCATTGTGTTTTTTGTATTTTTAACGGTTGTACTTTCCATGAGCAGGAATGTACCAAAATAGAATTTCCAGCATTTAAAATTTGAGGAATACATAATGAATAAAACACTCAGCCTGTTATTAATACTTCTTCTCGGCATTACCGTTACCATGCAGGCCCAGCAAGCCGGTGAATATTCCTCGCCTGAGAAGGCAACAGGAGATTTTGAGTTTGTGGGAGATAATTTTATTGTTGCAGCACTCGATAGCCTTAGCACCCTCAAATATTTTGAAAGCAGCGAAAATACCAAAAGTCGCCTGAATGAGAATAAATATAACTTTCTGCCCAATTTTATTCCTACCTATCCCGATTCGGTATACTATTACCGTATGCAGCGCCTCGATGTGGAGTCGCCTATAAATCTTATCTACAATCCTTATATCCGGATGTTTATTGACATGTATGCCAATAAAAAAAGAGGTACAACAGCCCGTGTACTGGGACTGGCGCAGATGTATTTCCCGATATTTGAACAGCAACTTGATAAATATAATGTTCCCCTCGAATTAAAATACCTGGCTATTGTTGAATCGGCTCTCAATGCTAAAGCCCGCTCAAGAGTCGGTGCTGGTGGATTATGGCAGTTTATGTATTATACCGGGAAAGTATACGGACTGGAAGTAACCTCCTACGTTGACGACCGCAATGATCCCATTAAAGCTACCGTGGCTGCCTGCCGCCATTTTAACGATCTTTACAATATGTACCATGACTGGCTGCTGGTACTGGCTGCATATAATTCGGGCCCGGGTAATGTAAATAAGGCCATCAGACGCTCAGGTGGTAAAATGACGTTCTGGGAAATTATGCCCTATCTGCCGCGCGAAACCCGCGATTATGTGCCTGCTTTTATAGCGGTAAATTATGTTATGGCATACTCAAACGAGCATAATATTTATCCGGTTATGCCTAAGATACTGTATCACGAAACCGATACAGTTGCTGTTCATCAGCCACTTACACTGGGTATACTGGCCGATAAACTGAAGCTGAGCATCACCGACCTCGAATTCCTGAATCCCACATTCCGCACTGGTTTTATTCCGGCAACTGCTACCAATCCTTTCTATATCCGTTTACCACAAAAGTCGATCGCTGACTTTATAAATAATGAACCATCCTTATATGCATATTACCAGCTGAAAGGATATGACCCTAACCAGTTTAAACCGCTGGATAATGCCGATTATGATATTATTACTCAGAAAATCACCCATAAGGTACATAAAGGCGAAACCCTGGCAACCATTGCCCGAAAATACGATTGCTCTACTTCCGAAATTAAAAAGTGGAATAAACTGAGGAAATCATCTGTTTATAAAGGTCAGGCACTGAAAATATATTTACAGATAAGGCAGCCCGCTGTTCAGGCTAAAGCTCCCAAAACTGTTCCGGATGCACAGGATGCTGTTGTAAAAACTGATTCACTTGCTCCTGAAAAAACCATGGCTTCCGTCGAAAAGAAACCAGTTACAACAGTAGTAAAGCCTGTTTATTATTCGGTTAAAAAAGGTGAGTCGCTCGGTAAAGTTGCAGCAAAATATCATGTTACAACTAAAAACCTGATGGCCTGGAATAAGATGAAGAACCAGAATGTGCTGGTAGGTCAGAAAATAAGGGTGAATTCACCCGGTAAAACCGTTGCCGATGAGAATATGGCTGAAAATGCGGATCCGGCAAATGAAAAGCCTTTGGCACATTCCAGAGAGTTATCGCCAAATGCAAAGTATTATATTGTAAAAAAAGGTGAGACGCTTACAAAAATAGCAAGCACCTACGGTATAACTTCGGCAGAAATAGTTGCCTGGAATTCGCTCGAAACCAATGATCTGCTTGTTGGACAGAAACTCAGGGTAAATTCTCCCGACAGTGGGAGCAACGCAAAAGAAACGGCAAAGGAAACCAGCCCGAAAGGAACAACAAACAGTTCAGAAGGGGATTTAAAAATGATTTATTATACAGTGAAGCCCGGCGATACCCTTTGGAGTATTTCTCAAAAATATGATGGAGTTACCATCGATCAGCTGAAAGAGTGGAATAAAATCACGGATAAAGTTGGTCTTAAAGTCGGGCAAAAAATTAAAGTGATATTGCCGGCAGTTTAAAGGTGGCCTGAAACGGATCGAATAACGTGAAAGCTTCAGTTTATCACAGTGTGTCCCCTGGCATTTCATCTGTTACTCATTTCGCGGCACAGAGTTGTCAGGAAATATATACAGCATAAATATTTACAGCAGATTTGAGCAAGCATACAGTCCCGATGAGGTTCATAACGTTGATTTTTGTATGGATCGCTTCCGTGGTATGGGTTTCATGCAGTGACAGCAACAGTAAAGCCCCTGATTCCACAGGGCGGAGTTCCGAAATACTTGTGGTATGCAGTAATGCTAACTGGTCCGGTGCGGTAGGTGACAGCATCAGGGCTGCACTGACCTCTACAATTCAAGGCCTTCCTGAAGCTGAACCTGAATTTACGCTTATTCATATTGTACAAAAAGATTTCAGCAGGGTATTGCAGTCGCACAGGAATATACTGATGGCTGACGTGGATGCAGGGAATAAAAAAAGTAAGGTTGAAACACTTACCAATGTATGGTCGCACCCTCAACGCGTAGTAAAAGTCAAGGCTGGTTCGGATACGGCTTTTTTAAACCTGTTTGTTTCACATGGTGCTGCGATCCTGGAATTGTTCAAGCAGAACGAAAGGGCCCGTTTCAGTGCAATGAATGCTTTAAGCGGGAATCCTGAAATCGCGAAACGGCTCGAAGACGATTTCGGTATCAGTATGATTATTTCGCGCGACTTCTACCTGGCAAAAAAAACAAAGGATTTTGTATGGCTGCGTTCCGAAGCTACTACCATGAGCCTGGGGTTGATGATATACACTATTCCATACAAGGATACTGCACAGCTTAATCCTGCATCAGTAGTGGCCACCCGCGACCGATATGCCAGATTGTATGTTCCCGGGCCGCTTGCAGGCTCTTATATGACAACTGAGAAGGATAATTTCACTCCCCTTGCTCAGAAAATTCTTTTCAAAGAGATGTATGCTATCGAAACACGCGGGTTGTGGAAAACAGAAGGTGATTTTATGGGTGGCCCATTTATAAATTATTCTATCGTTGACGCTCCCAGGCATCGGATAATTGTGTTCGATGGCTATGTTTATAATCCGAATAAAACAAAGCGCGACTATATCCGGCAGCTCGAATCCATTATATGGGGAGCTCAGTTCAGTGATCCGGCAGTGACAAAAAGCAAATAACAGCACGACTTTTACTTCCAC
>Ga0114977_10001839_pt1 | contig 13914 bp, 9 predicted proteins | sample S_130805_MF_Meta_FD_87026 | JGI IMG/M metagenome (GOLD analysis project Ga0114977, IMG submission 87026) | Freshwater microbial communities from Lake Simoncouche, Canada to study carbon cycling - S_130805_MF_MetaG | ecosystem: Environmental > Aquatic > Freshwater > Lake | place: Lake...
CGCTGGCCCAAGAACTCAACGCCAAGACCTTGGAAGCCTGGGTGGCCCTGCCCTCCCTTGATCAATCGGGCGGCGGTGTCGTCACCGTTGAAACCCTCGGTGGGGGCGTCTTTGACGCCATGGTCTTTGCCGAGCGCCAACCCAAGCAGTGGATGGCCGGCAGCGACAACGGTAAGCGCACGCGCGATTTCGGCGGTCCAGCGGAGAATGCCAAACCCAACGAGCTCATCCACCTCGCCCTCGTCACGGACGCCACGAACCGCATCACGCTTTACCGCAATGGCCAACCCTACGGCACGAGTTACATCCCTGACGGCGAGCAGGCCACCCTTCGTGAATTCGGTGCCGGCAAGGCCCGCGTCCTGTTTGGACGTCGGCACACCGGCGGCGGCCGCGCCTTTTTGAAAGGCGAAATCGAAGAAGCCCGGCTCTACACCTCGGCCCTTTCCGCCCAGCAGGTCAGCGCTTCTTTCCGGGCTGGCATCTTCCGAGGAAAAATTCAGGACCTCGCTCGCAAACTTACCCCAGCCGAAGAAACCGAGCGCGACAACTACCGGAAACAGCTGACCGCGGTGCAGGCCGAACTGGCGCGACTATCGGCCGCACACGGAGATTCGCTCACTTCCTTCGAACTGGCATCCACCCATCGCGAGCATCCGCTCCACGCCTGGACCAAACTCCGGGAAGCCCCGCAAGGACAAATCGCCACTGCCTGGGCAAAACTCACCGTCGTTAAGCCAGCCGCCGCCCAAGTCACCTACTCCTGGGATCTCACCAGCAAAGATTCCGCCGCATGGTTCCGTCAAGGCAACGGCTTCACGGCCGATCAGCCCGGAGATTTTCTCGTGGAAACCGAGGGTACCAAACCCGTCCGTAGTCTTCTACCGGCCGGCACCTACGGCAATCTCCTGTCGAACAAACATAGCGCAATGCTCACCTCTCCGCGCTTCAAGGTGGATTCGGATTACATCAGCGTACGCATCCTTGGTGGCGGCGGTGCGCACTTGCGACTCATCACGGACAACTACCCCATCGGACAAGGCGGCGCTGGCAGCATCTTCCCCCAGACCGAAGTCTCCGGCGACCAACCGCACTGGGTTCGCCTAAGCACGGCCTATCGACGCGGCTCCTATGCCTATATTGAACTGACCATCCCAGACGACATCACGCGGCGGGCGAATCAGGATCCGAAAAACAAAAGCGCCAGCAACCGCGCCTGGTTCGGCCTCCAACAGGTCGTCTTCCACAACGAACCTGGCCTCCAGCTTCCCGCTGCCCCGACGCTGTCCGAGGCCTTGGCCGAACTTCTGGCTCCCACTTCAGCCGAAAACCACATTCGCGATCTCACCGCCGCCGTGCAGGCCGCCGCCCAAGATTGGGGCAAAGGTAAAGCCAGCCCAGCACAGTTGAATCTCCTGAATGCATTCGTGAAGTTTGACCTCTTGCCGACCAGCCCGACTTCGGAAGCGGCGAAGTTCACCTCCGAATATCGTCGACTCGAAGCCGCCATTCCAGAACTCCGCCGGGCGCCGGGCGTAGTCGAAGCCGATAGCTTCAATCAGCCCCTCTTCGTCCGCGGCGACAACAAGAAGCCAGCTGCAGTGATTCCCCGCCGCTACCTCGAGGCCTTTGACACCAAAGCTTTCGTGACCCAGCAAAGCGGACGCCTCGAACTCGCCGAGAAACTCGCCTCGCCGGAGAACCCTCTCACCTCCCGCGTAATGGTGAATCGTCTCTGGCACCATGTCTTCGGCCGCGGGCTCGTCGGTACCGTCGATAACTTCGGCCGCTTGGGCGATCAACCGACGCACCCCGAACTCCTCGACCATCTTGCCCGACAGTTCATCCAAGAGAACTGGTCCGTAAAGAGCGCCCTGCGCTCACTAGTGCTCACCGAGGCCTTCCAACGCGACAGCACCCCGTCGGCTACCGCGCAAGCCAAGGATCCCGCCAACGAATTACTTACCCACATGCGGGTGCGTCGGATGGACGGGGAACCCCTCCGCGATACGCTCATCACGCTTGCTGGCCGAATGGGTGATCGGATGTACGGCCCGGGCGACAACGCCATGGCGGGACCCCGCGAGCAAACGCGACGCAGCGTTTACCTGCTTGTCCGCCGTAACGCACTCAACCCACTCATCACCACCTTCGATGGCCCCAAGCCCTTCACGACGCTCGGCCGACGTGACGCCACCAATGTCCCCGCCCAGTCGCTCACCTTCCTCAATGATCCATTCATCATCGAGAGTGCCCAGAGCTGGTCCCGCCGACTGGACGCCCAGCAGAGTGACGCCTTGAAAATCGATACCCTCTTCATCCAAGCGCTTGGCCGCCCCGCGACCCCGAGCGAGCAACAAGCCTGCAGCCGCTACCTAGCCGACCTTGTGAAGACCCATGCAGGCAACCAGCCAGCGGCTTGGCAGGACCTCGCTCAGTCCATTTTCAACCTCAAGGAATTCCTTTATATTAAATAACATGTCCCCACTCACCCGTCGCGAACTTCTCCGCCGCTGCTCCCTAGGCTTCGGCGGCATCGCCTTGTCTGGACTCCTCTCGTCGCCGGCCTTCGGCGCCGAATCCTCCGGCAAACGCCCGCACAAGGCTAAGGCCAAGAACGTCATCTTCTGCTACATGTCGGGTGGCGTCTCGCACGTCGATTCCTTCGACCCCAAGCCTGCCCTGGCCCGCCTGCAAGGCAAGCCCATGCCCGTGCCCGTCCAGAAGACGATGTTCAATAATAACGGCAACATCTTCGGCAGCCCGTGGCAGGCCAAGCGTTACGGTCAGTCCGGCCTCGAGATGACGAACCTCTTCCCGCACATCGCCAGCTGTGCGGACGACCTCACCATCGTCCGGTCGATGACGAGTAAGGTCAGCGAACACGCTCAAGGGAACTACTTCTTCCACACGGGCTTCCCGTTCATGGGTCACCCCAGCGCCGGCGCCTGGATGAACTACGGGCTGGGAACGGAGAACCAGAACCTCCCTGGTTTCGTCGTGTTGCAAAGTGGCGGCGCCGTCACGCCACACGGCGGCGTCGGCCTCTTCAGCAACGGCTACCTCCCGGGCCAACATCAGGCCTCGATCATCAAAGCCGACGGCAAAGTAGCCTTGGCCAATATTAAACCAGGTGAAGGCGACGCTGACCAGAAACGTCGACTCGGCTTCATCGGCGAAATTGACAAAGCATTCGCCGAAAGCTCGCGCGAGCCTCAAGTCGAGGCCGCGATCCGCAACTACGAAACCGCCTACCGCATGCAGGCCGCCGTACCGGAAGTTTGCGACATCAGCGGCGAATCCGAAGCCACCAAGCAGATGTATGGCATCGATTCCCCGGACCCCTTGATGGCAAGTTACGCCCGTCAGGCCCTGCTCGCCCGACGTCTCGTCGAGAAAGGTGTCCGCTTCGTCGAGCTCAGCTGCCTCACCTCTAACATCGGTGCCGGCGGGGCGGCCAATCCGTGGGATCAGCATGGCGCCATCGAGAAAGGCCACGGAGCCATGGCCCACCAGGTCGACCAGCCCATCGCGGCCTTGCTCAAAGACCTCAAACAGCGTGGCCTGCTCGACAGCACTATTATCATCTTCTCTGGCGAGTTCGGCCGTACGCCTTTCTCGCAGGGCAGCGATGGGCGCGACCATAACCCCTACGGCTTCAGCCTATGGGTAGCCGGTGGGGGCTTTAAGCCCGGCACGGTCTTCGGCGCGACCGACGAGCTTGGCTACTACGCCATTGATAAGCCGCTCACCGTTTATGATTTCTGGGCCACGATTCTCAATCAGCTCGGTATCGACCACGAGAAACTCACGTATCGCTTCGGCGGCCGCGATTTCCGCCTGACGGATGTGCATGGGAGTGTCGTAAAAGACATCATCACGTGAAGAAGTTATTTGTTCATGGTTCGTTGTTCTTAGCTTGTCTGCAAGGCAATCAACGCAGGACTGCATTCCGCCGCTCCATCGCAACTAACCGATGAATCTAGGCTCCATCCCCTTCATATCTAGCACAAAAACCAAGAACAAATTACCAAGAACGACTCACTATAAACATGCGCACCATCCCTCTCCTCCTGCTCAGCCTCTCCCTCTTCGCCGAAGATAAACCCGCCGGAGTGATCATCCACGAAACGGGCGCCCACGAGCCGCTCGCCCAAGGCCTAGCCTTCTTCCACGGCTCGTGGAAGTTCGCCGACGGTGCGATGCTCGGCGAACAGGTCCCGACCGAGAAGCATACGGCCACAATCAAAATCTTGACGGCCTTCGATCAAATCAAGGCGGAGTGGAAGATGAAGTTCCTCGATCCGAAGGAGAACTTTCTATTCGTCTCCTGGCCGGCTGATTCGGGCGCCCACGCCATGGATTTCACCTTCTTGCCTGACAGCGGAAAGTTCGAGCTCATCCGCCCCGCCTTCAAGGACCTGAAGCGCGAAGTCCTCGTCAAAGGCCAGCTGACTGACCTGGCCAAGCATTGGCATGACGTCGTCTGCATCCACGATGGTGCGAAGTTCACCCTCACGATCGATGGCGTGACCATCTCCGCCTCCGACGAAGCCTTCAATCGTCCCATGGGACCGTTCTACCTCAACGGCGGCGGCTTTAACGGCGCCCGTTATCTCGTCAAAGACCTCAAGGTCACCGCACTGCCGGGCTCGCCCCAGACCCGCACCTTCATCCCCCTCAAACCGGCAGCCCCAACGCCGAAGAGCAAGTAAGCAGCGACTGGCATCGACCGCCCATTTAGAGCCCCCTTAGCCCCATGACCCCACGCCCCAAGGCCTACCTACCCCTCACCCTACTCATGAATCTGTCCCTCATCGGAGCAACGACAGCAGGCAATGCGGCTGGCGAGCCAGAGCTGCGCGCCTTTCACGCTCAGCCCTGCTTCGTGGTCGCGACCAAAGAAGTCGAGCTGGCCATCACGCGGACCGGCGGGCACATGGCGCCGGTGACGTTTTACCGCGATTCGGAAAAGCCTGTGAAGCCCTACTACGTCAGCCCTTGGCAGGACGAAACCCCTTCAGCCATGCCTGCCCCAGTGCTGATCTCCTTGCGCGGGGATTTCTTCTGCGTGCCTTTCGGCGGAAACAACGAAGCGGTCGCGGGCGAAAAGCATCCGCCGCACGGCGAGATTGTCGGTGACGCCTGGCATCACGTGGGCACCAAGAAGACGGGCGATGTCACGACACTCACGCTGGGGATTGATACCAAAGTCCGTAAGGGACACCTGACCAAAGAACTCTCGCTCGTCGACGGCCAGAATACGATTTACTCCCGAAACCTCATCGAGGGCTTCGCGGGACAAGCGCCACTCGGCCACCACGCGACCCTTGCGATGCCGGAGAAAGAGGGAGCCGTCCGTATTGCCACCAGTGCATTCCGCTTCGGCATGACGAATCCTGGGCTCTTCAGCGACCCGAAGCATCGCGAGTACCAAGCCCTGCAGCCCGGTGCCAAATGGACCGACCTCGCCAAAGTACCTTCCGCCTGGAAAGACGCCCCTGCTGCCGACCTCACCCGCCTCCCCGGCACTTACGGCTTCGCCGACCTTGTGCAGGTCGTTCACGAGCCTTGGGCGAAGACGCACACCCCTGCATGGACGACGGCCACTTACGCCGATGCGGGCTACGTGTGGTTCTCCCTAAAGGATCAAGACGTGCTCAACAGCGCAGTCTTCTGGATGGAATTCCACGGCCGCCACGGCCACCCGTGGAACGGACGCAATAACTGCCTCGGACTCGAAGATGTCACCGCCTTTTTCGCCGACGGCCTCGCGCCTTCAATGAAAGAGAACGCCCTCACGAAAGAAGGCGTCGCGACCACCGTAGCGCTGAGTGCCACCAAGCCGACCGCCGTGAACTACATTCAAGGCGTCATCAAGATTCCCGCCGGGTTTGAAAACGTGAAGACCCTTGAATTCGGCCCCGGACAGGTGACGTTCATTTCGACCACCGGCCAGCGCGTGACGACCCCCGTCCGCCATGAATTCCTGAAGACTGGACAACTCTGACCCCACCCCGACCCACCCCCCTACCCCCATGATTCGCTCCATCCTTACGGCGCTTGCCTGCGCCATCGCGTTGCTTTCCGGCTGCGGCAAGCCCGCCAGTTCCGAAACCAAATCCAAGGGCACCATCGGCGTCTCGCTGCTCACGCTCGATAACCCATTCTTCAAAGTCATCGGCGACAACATCATCGCCGAAGGCAAGCGACGCGGTTACGAAGTCATCGTCGTCAGCGCCGACAAGGACGTGGCCAAGCAAGGCAACCAAATCAAGGACTTCATCGTCAAGAAGGTGAGTGCCATCGTGCTCAGCCCCTGCGAGTCCCGCTCGATCGTCCCAGTCATTCAAGAAGCCAACGTCGCCGGCATCCCGGTGTTCACGGTGGATATTCCGTGCAATGAGCCCGGCGTGAAGATCGTAACACAGATTGCGACGGATAATTTAGCCGGTGGCAAGGAAGCCGGCGTGGCGATGATCGAAGCACTTGGCCAGGCGGGCGGCAAGGTCGCCGTCCTGCACTTTAAACAGGCCGAGTCGTGCCGCCTTCGCGTCAAAGGCTTTTACGAGGTAATCAACACCCACAATGCCAGCGGTAAGGCCAAGATCGATGTGGTCGCCGAACTGGAAAGTGGCGCCAGCAAGGACATCGGCTACAAGGCGGCAGAAGACGCACTGCAAGCCAACCCCGACCTCCGCGGCTTCTTCGCCGACTGCGATCCCGCGGCACTCGGTGCCCTTGGGGCACTCGAAAAGGCGGGCAAGACCCAGCAGGTCGTGATTATCGGATTCGACGGACAACCTGAGGCCAAACAGGCCATCAAAGACGGGAAGATCTACGCCGACCCGGTGCAGTTCCCCGACAAGATGGGCATCCAGATTGTCGATGCGATCATCCGCCACTCCAAAGGAGAAACCCTCCCGGCGCAGATGCTCATCCCTACCAGTCTCTACCGTAAGGCCGATGGCCTGAAGGATCCTGAGCTAAAATAATCTGCCGAGACGGGAATGGGCCAAGCGTAACCTGAGTCACGACTACCCGCCCCTTCCGTTTATCCATAAACTGAACATACTTAATCTTCCTATGTCTTCACAGAACTTCCTCCACGAACTCGTCGGCTCGATGTCGCAGGGTGCCGCCGGCAATCCTACGGTCGCCATGGTCGAAGCCGCTTTCGCCCATCACAGCCTCCACTGGCGCTACGTCAACATGGAGGTCACCCCGGACGAACTAGGCGACGCAGTGCGCGGGGCCAAAGCCATGGGTTTCCGCGGCTTCAATTGCAGCCTCCCCCATAAGGTCACCGTAATTCCCCACCTCGACGGCCTCGGTGAATCCGCTGCCGTAATGGGTGCGGTTAATTGCGTAGTCCGCCGCGGCGACAAGCTCATCGGCGAAAATACCGACGGGAAAGGCTTCCTGAAATCGCTGGAAACTGCGATCAACCCCAAAGGCAAGTGCGTCGTCCTCTTCGGCGCAGGCGGCGCCGCCCGCGCCATCGCGGTCGAACTCGGCCTCGTCGGCACTAAGCGAATCACCATCGTCAATCGTTCCGAGGCACGCGGTGCTGAACTCGTCACGCTCCTGCGAGAGAAACTTGAAATCGATGCCCAACTGGTCGTCTGGAAAGGCGATTATGCCGTGCCTGCGGAAACGGATATCGTCATCAATGGTACCTCCATCGGCCTCTACGACCCCGCCGCGCGTCTAGAGCTCGACTTGAATTCACTCCAACCAAACATGGTCGTGGCGGACGTGGTCTTTAATCCCGTCCGGACGCGCTTCATCACCGAAGCCGCCGCCCGCGGTTGTCGGGCCATCGACGGCCTCGGCATGCTGGTCAACCAAGGCATAATCGGCGTGCAATACTGGACAGGCATCACCCCTGATACCGCGGTGATGCGCCGGGCGCTCGAAGTCGCCATGGGGGTATGAGCGTAAGCGCGCCACTCCTCACGATGCAGGGCATCGTAAAGTCGTTCCCCGGCGTAAAAGCGCTGCGCGGAGTGGACTTCACCCTCGGCACCGGCGAAGTGGTGGCGTTAATGGGCGAGAACGGGGCGGGGAAAAGCACGCTTATGAAAGTACTCGGTGGTGCGCATCATGCGGATGAAGGACTCATTACGATCGACGGGTGCGCGACACCCTTCCACTCCCCGCAGGATTCACGGCACGCCGGCGTGGCGGTCATCTACCAGGAGTTCAACTTGGTCCCCGGACTAACGGCCACCGAAAATATCTTCCTTGGGCAAGAGGAGACCCGAGCCGGCTTCATCGCGCAGGTGCCAGAACGCGCACGTGCCACCGCCCTCTTCCGGCGACTGGGCGTGGAAATCGACCTCGACCTCCCCTGTCGGCGGCTCACCACGGCCCAGCAACAGTTAGTCGAGATCGCCAAGGCGCTGGCCTTCGACGCCCGCATCATCGTGATGGATGAACCTAGCGCCGCCCTGACTGCCCACGAAGTCGAAAGACTTTTCGTGATCATCCGCGAGCTAAAGCGCCAGGGTATCGGCATCATCTACGTCAGCCACCGACTCGATGAAATCTTCGCCATCACCGACCGTGTGGTCGTCCTCCGCGACGGTCAAAACGTTGGCGAACGACCGACCAACCAGATCACCCGCAACGAGATGATCGAGATGATGGTCGGCCGCGAACTGAAGGATGAATTCCCCACCCGCACCTCGGCCGTCGGCCCACCTCGACTGGAAGTCACGCACCTGACGCGCGGCCGCGCCGTCCGGGAAGTCTCATTCACTGTCCACCGCGGCGAAATCTTGGCCCTCACCGGCCTCGTTGGCGCCGGTCGCACGGAAACAGTCCGGCTCATCTTTGGGGCGGATCGACGTGAGTCGGGTGAAATTCGCCTCGATGGCAAACTGCTCGACATCAACTCCCCCCAGGACGCCATCCAAGCAGGACTCGGCCTGCTGACCGAAGACCGCAAACTGCAAGGACTTGTCTTGGGTCATTCCGTCCGAGAGAATTTCGGCCTGCCTAACCTCGAACGCCTCTCCCGCCGGGGCTTCGTGAATCTGGCAAAGGAACGCGAGGAATTCGCAGGTTACGTCGAACAGCTTAAGATCAAGATACCGGACCAAGAACAGCGTGCGGGTAATCTTTCCGGCGGGAATCAGCAGAAGGTCGTGTTAGCGAAATGGCTCGCCCGCAATTCCGAGGTCCTGATCTTCGATGAACCCACGCGCGGCATCGATGTCGGGGCCAAGTTCGAGATCTACCTGTTGATGAACGCCCTCGTCGCGGCGGGGAAATCCATCGTGATGATCAGCTCCGAACTCCCCGAAGTACTCGGCATGGCCGACCGCATCCTAGTCATGCACGAGGGCCGCGTGACCGGCGAAATCGCCGATGCCCGCCACGCCACCCAGGAGCAAGTCATGTCCCTCGCCCACGCCTGACGATTTCAACCTTATGAAAATCACCCGCCTTCTCACCGACTACGGCATGCTCATCGTGCTCGGTCTCTTGTGCGCTTTTTTCAGCGTAACGACCTACAGCGACCAGTCGCCCAAAGGAGCCGCCGCCGCCCAAGAGGTCGCCGCCGCCATTGGTCATCAATTCGGACGGACGCCGCGCGTGCTGATTGCCGTGAGCGATCAACCCGATGATGCCGCCTTTGCGGCAGGCATGGCCAGCGCCCTAGGCGCTAAAGGTGGGCACATCGTCGCCACGGCGAAAGGTGGGCCAAAGGAGGCTCGGGATGCTCTGGTAAAAATCGCCGCCGAAGGCGGAAAAATCGATGCGATTGCCTGCACCCAGGTCTCGGGAGCATGGCTCGTTTTTGCCGACTTGAAGGCCGACTTCCCTTCACTGGGCGACCCGCACGTCATCACGCCTCCCAGCTATCGCTGGCCGAATTTCCTAAAGTCTGAAAACTTGATGAACATCGCCAACCAGATCGCGGTGATCGCCATCGTCGCGATTGGTATGACGATGGTCATCATCACCGGCGGCATCGACCTTTCGGTCGGCAGCCTCTTGGCATTGTCCGCGGTACTCGCGACGAGATTCATCCGCGATTACGCTGGCGGCATGGAAGCCTCCATCGGCGGCATGTTACTTGCATGTATCGCAGCCATCATCGCCTGCGGTCTCGTTGGGGCTTTCTCCGGAGCCATGATCACGCGATTCACCATCCCGCCCTTTATCGTCACCCTCGCCATGATGCTCGTGGGCAGTGGCCTAGCCTACACCCTCACGAAAGGTGAGTCCATCTACCAGATTCCCGACTCCTTTGTCTGGCTCGGACGCGGAGCGGATGCCTTCAGCCTACCTAATGCGGTGGTCCTCATGATCGTACTCTACGCCCTGGCCCACGTGCTCATGTCGCGAACTAAATTGGGGCGCTACCTTTATGCGGTCGGCGGCAACAGCGAGTCCGCCCGCCTTTCGGGTGTACCTGTAAAGCGCGTGCTCATGTTTGCTTACATCGCTAGCGGCCTGCTCGCCGGACTCGGTGGCGTCATCATGGCCTCGCAGCTCAAGAGTGGCTCAGCGACCTACGGCAATATGTATGAACTCTTCGTCATCGCCGCCGTCGTGGTGGGTGGCACAAGCCTCAGCGGCGGCGAAGGTAAGATGATCGGCACCCTAACGGGGGCCTTCACCATTGCGGTGATTCAAAATGGCATGAACCTCACCAACGTCGAGAGCTACACCCAGAAGGTAGTCCTCGGTCTCGTGATTCTTGGGGCCGTACTCCTCGACAAGATCCGCCAGACCCGCTGACGGCATTCCCCGCCCGCAGCTAAGAAGTAAGGTCGCCACAGTCGACGGGGATCTGCTGACATAAACGAAGAACAAGGAACCAAGAACAACTAACCCTTAACCATTCCCTCATTTCCCCTCATTTATCTTTTCTTTCAAAGTATCGTCCGTCGCCCATCCTTTATCCCTCTATCATCTTCCCACCCCATGCGCCTTCTGCTCGCCCTCCTGCCCCTCTTCGCCCTCGCGGCCGAGCCTAAACCGATCCGCGTGCTGGTCTGGGATGAGCAACAGCCCCAACAGTCGGTAGGCTACGGGGACAAATTTCTCGGTGAGACGCTCGCCGGCGAACTCGCAAAGAACAAAGACCTCAACGTTAAGACCGCTCGCCTCGCCGATGCCGATCAAGGACTCAGCGACGCCGCTCTCGATCAGGCCGATGTCCTGGTCTTCTGGAGCCACCGCAAGAACAAGGAACAGGATGACGCCCGCGTCGAAGCCATCGTCCGTCGCGTCCAAGCTGGCAAACTTGGCTTCATCGCGCTCCACTCCGCCCACTGGGCTAAACCGTTCGTCCGACTCATGCAGGAACGGTCGAAGGATGATGCCCTCAAGCAGCTGACCGCCGAAGAACGCGCCTCCGCGAAATGGGTCTTCATCAATGAGGCCCCTTACTACAAGGGCGTGAAAGCCGGCGCCCCGCTGACGCCTTCAGTCAAACGCGACGGCACAACCTACACCCTCACCCTGCCGCAGTGCGTCTTCCCAGGCTATCGTGCCGACGCCAAGCCGGGACACATGTCGACCGTTTCAGCGACTCATCCGATCGCGGTCGGCCTGCCCGCCAAGTGGGATATCCCGCACACGGAGATGTACAACGAACCCTTCCACGTCCCGACTCCGGACACCGTCGTCTTCGAAGAACGCTGGGACAAAGGTGAATATTTCCGCAGCGGCATCACCTGGCAGGTCGGCCAAGGTAAAGTCTTCTATTACCGCCCCGGCCACGAGACCTATCCGATCTTCAAGCAGACCGAGAATATCAAGGTCGTGGAGAATGCGGTTCGCTGGGCGGTGGTGAGGTAGGGCTGACCACCCTTGGTCAGCCGCGGTTGAGCGAGGGCGCTCAACCCTACCAAAGACAGAGGTCCCAATTCAAAGGGAGACCAGAAACCGGTAAGAATGCCAAGGTGCTTTCTTGGGTAGGGCGGTCATTGCCATGACCGCCGTTCGCATCGATGCACGCCACGAGCCGGGCAAGGTCACCACCTTTCTAATATCTGTCCGCCCACGGAAGTGATGGCAATCACGTCCCTACCTCATGCCCCAGCTAATCATCCGGCCTCCGGTTCCCCCTTGAGCTTCCATCTATCCCCGCCACCCGCCACCCGGGGCCGCCACCAGCCACCTGAGAATGCATCTCCCACAACTTGTGATCTTAAACTCCCCTAACGAAGAACAAGGAACGAAGAACACCTAAAGTGCTACTTCTGCATCTACCCCCATCATTCATCTTTCATCTTTCCGTCCATCCTCCATCTTCAGCCCAATCCCCATGCTCCTCCGCCTTCTTCCCGTACTGGCTGCGGCCTCCCTTTCCGCCGCCACCGTCTCGACCTTCGCGGGTAACGGCGAGAAAGGCTACTCAGGCGATGGCGGTCCGGCCACCGCCGCGACGATGGACAACCCGTTCGGCGTCGTGCGCGGACCCGACGGCGCCATCTGGTATTGCGAGTACACCGGCCAGCGCATCCGTCGCGTCGACAAGGACGGCAAGATCACGCTCATCGCCGGCACAGGCAAGGTGGGCTACTCTGGCGACGGCGGCCCCGCCACCGCGGCCACCTTCAACCTGCCCCACGAGCTCCGCTTCGGCCCGAAGCGCGGTAATCTCTTCATTGTCGACATGATGAATCACGCCGTCCGCAAGATCGACAGTCAGACCGGCATCATCACGACGGTCGTCGGCACAGGAAAGCCAGGCTACACGGGCGATGGAGGTTCCGCCGACCAGGCCCAGCTACGCAATCCGCACAGCATCCAGTTCGACGCCAATGGCGACCTCTTTATCTGCGACATCGGCAACAACGTGATCCGCAAGGTCGACATGAAGTCGCACGTGATCACGACCATCGCCGGCACCGGCAAGCCCGGCGACTCACCCGATGGCGCCCCGGTCAAGGGTACGCCGATCAAGGGACCACGCTCCATCGACTTCGACACCGCCGGCAACCTCTGGGTCTGCACCCGCGAAGGCAATCAGGTCCTGAAGCTCGACCTCAAAGCCGACAAGATCTCGCTCATCGCCGGCACTGGCAAGAAGGGCTTCACCGGCAACGGTGGCCCCGCAAAGCTCGCTACCCTCAGCGGACCGAAGGGCGTCGCATTCGACGCCGAGGGCAACGCCTGGATTGCCGATACTGAATCCCATTCCATCCGCATGGTCGACGTGAAGACGGGCAACCTGGAGCTCAAAATCGGCACTGGCGTCAAAGGCAACGGCCCCGACGGCGACCCCTTGAAGTGCCAGCTCGCTCGCCCCCACGGCGTCTTCGTCGACAAAGACGGCAGCGTCTTCGTCGGCGATTCCGAAAACCACCGCGTCCGCGCCTGGAAGCAGTAAGCCTGTGACCCTCACCCGCCGCTCCCTCCTGAAGAACGCCTTGCTCGCCGGGGCTTGGTATGGCGCGGTCGGACGATCCTTCGCGCAGGCTTCGTCCCCCGAAATCCTCGGCCAAGGCGACTTCAAGTATCGCGTCGTTCCCGGCTGGGGCGTGCTCGATGGCAAGACGCCGGTCAACGATTGCCACGGCCTCGCCCGCACGGCCGACGGCCATATCATACTGCTGACCAACCACGTCGCGAACAACGTCATCTTCTATGACGACGCCGGTAAGCTCGTACACAAGTGGACGGGCCCGAAATTCCCTGGCGCCCACGGCCTGGCGCTCGTTCCCTGGAAGAAATCAGAAGCCCTCGTCATCACCGATCTCAGCCTCCACACGGTGACGAAGATATCCATCGCCGGTGAACAGCTCGGCGAGTGGCACCTCCCACCTAACACAGGTAAGTACGCCAAGGAGACGGATTATCGTCCGTCTTGGACGCTCCACCGTGCCGATGGCGAGTTCTACGTCCTCGATGGTTACGGCAAGGACTACATCCTTCACTACGCCGCCG